>Ga0315278_10006903_pt1 | contig 10339 bp, 10 predicted proteins | sample YL17G06_0_MG_FD_203880 | JGI IMG/M metagenome (GOLD analysis project Ga0315278, IMG submission 203880) | Sediment microbial communities from Yellowstone Lake, YNP, Wyoming, USA - YL17G06_0 | ecosystem: Environmental > Aquatic > Freshwater > Lake > Sediment | place: USA: Wyoming | collected... | reverse complement strand
ACTACGCGCTTGATATGCTCAAAGGCCTTGATGCTGCGACTGTCGGCCAGCACCGCTTTTTTCCGTGGGAGCAGAAAGTTCCGTGCGTACCCATCTTTCACATCGAGCAGATCGCCGAGATGTCCGACCCCGTCCATCGTCTCTTGTAGAATGACCTTCATACCCTAACTCCTTCTGTTGGAAAGGAAAAGAGGATACTGGGGGGCCGGTAAAAAGTCAATTCGCAATGTGCAGAAGATGTTCCCTCGGTCATGGTCGCGGGGGCGATCGTGAACGGGAGGGTATCCTATGACAGGCTGGACAGGTGGATTAGGCCGACCGTATGATGGCGACCGCTATACGAGGACCATCTCCCAAGAATCCTATGACCGCACGAGACCTTCTCGAAACATGGGCGCTCCGGCTTGAAGCCGAACAGAAACGGGTGAGCGGCACCGAGCTCGATCAGCCGATTCATCATGTTACATGCCGACTTGTGCACACCATCGGCACGCTCCATCTGTATGAGCTGACGCTCCCGCACGGCTCGTCCATCGAGCATGACACCCCTCTCTCGATTATCCCTCCGGACAACATGGAGCCAACCGAAGGCATCGTACTTGGCGGACAAGGCCATGTGGTCCTCGTGCAGACATTCGATGCCATCGGACAGTCCTGTGCCGATGCGGCCGTGATTCCCGATCGGGCCGGATTTCTGGCCACGTCAGCCAAGCGATTGCGTGACATGCTTGCGCAACCCGACGCCTATCGACTCGGTCCGGCGGACCGGTTGGCTCCCCTCCTCGAGGCGACGACGGGAGCGGAGGAACTGTCCGGGACAGGCATCGGATCGTCAATCCTTATGACCGTCTGGTCGGACGAGCTTTCGGTGCGACGGCAGCGATTGGCCGTCCTTGCGATCGAACTGATCCGCGCGAATAAGCGCACCTTGGTGGTCTGTCCTGATCACCAGGCGGCTGATGCACTCGTCGGAACCATCGCGCGAGCCATGAAAGCCGTGGGGCTCATGTATAAGACGTGGGTGAGTCGCTATGAAATGGCATTGGCCCAGCAGGTCGAGGGCATCGAGATTCAGGAGCTGGGGTTCGAAGCGCAGATGCACCAATTCTATGCCAAGTCGTGCGCCGACAAGGCCGCGCTCCGGCGTAAGTACGAGCGGTTTCGAGAGTTGACGCCTGTATTGGCCTACAAGGGGCAGAAGCAAAAGGATCTCGATGAAGTGCGCCTCCTGGAATGGCGATTGCTGACGGAGGTCAGCGGCCTACAGGCCAAGATCAAAGACGTGAATGCCACGTTGGCTGAATATGAGAACCTCCCGCTCTTGCGACGACTCAGCCTGCAGGCCGTCGGGAAAAACGTCGAATCTCTGCATCAATACCTCAAGCTGTATGAGAGTCAGTGCGCCGAGCTGAGAGGGGAACTCGATATCGCCAAGGTGCGCATCGATGAACTTGTACCGGAGGCCGCTGTGCCGAAAGACATGCGGCCGGAGTTTGACGAGCTCAAAGAAGACATCGTCCGGCTCGGCGGGACAAAAAAGATCCGGGAATTGCTCGCGGCGGAGGAAGACACAAACCGCCAGGCCTTCATCCAGAATCGGCGGCTCGTGGTCACCACGGCATCGCGAGTGCTGAGCGATCCCCTGTTCAGTCGCGTCCGGTTTGATGTCTTGATCGCCGATGAGGCGCCGTGGATCGCGGCGGCTCCGTTGCTCGGCGCCGCCGGGCTCGTCCGCGAGCGGATCGTGATCAGCGGCGACACCCGCGACATCGTGGAAGCCGGACTGTGGACCTCACGCGAGTCGCAATCTCAATAATTCAGCCGCGTAACAACTCAGGTGTTCAGGCTGAAGGCTGAAGTGTGAAGATTATAAAGGATCTCGGAAAACACGAATCATGCCATTCAACACTTTCTCGGTTTCTACGATCTTGGGTTCAAGCAGCGATGAATCCTCGGTGGGCAAGAAGCCCAACCCCTAAAAGCCTTCAGCCTATCTACCTGAGTCGTTACCAAGCCGCTTGCTTGACGGGGACCTCAATAATTCAGGATAATCCGCCTTCCACCTCGATGTGCCGAAGTGGCGAAACTGGCAGACGCACTAGATTCAGGGTCTAGCGCCCGCAAGGGTGTGCGGGTTCAAATCCCGCCTTCGGCACCACTCCCTCCCATTCCAGATTTCCAGCCATAAACAACTGCTCGGCCAGGATGGTGTTCGTCACCATTCGCCTTCTGCGCCATTTCTTGGATAAACGGCACGTATCATGCGGCTGCGCGAGTTTTTTTATGAACGAGCGGCGAGCATGTTGGTTGAAAGAAGAATCATCAGGCGGCTGTGGAGTGCGGTGAGATCATCGAGCAGTTCGATCTTGCTATCACGAAGGCGATCTCCAATGGCGCGGGCACCCTGGCCACCGACAGCAACAGACCAGCGGGTGGCGAGTTGCTCAAGTTCCTTGAGTTGTTGGAGCGCCGCGGCCTCCGGCTTTACCTCAGTGAGAGAGAGCAGTACGAGATCGGGCTTGATCTTCTCGCAGAAGATTACGAGGTCTGAACTGGGAAGGTTAGGGCCGAGGTAATACACGTGGCAACCTTTGGTCGCTGCGATGTAGGCCACGGCTTGGGCGCCGATCTCATGGGTTTCACCTTCCGGGCAGGCGATCAGGACTCGTGGACCTGATTCATTCACCGGAAGTTGATTCATGACCGAAAACAATTTCTGTTGGACGATCTTCGTCACATAGTGTTCGACGCCAATATCCAATAGACCTTGGTGCCACAACTCGCCGATTCGTCGTTGCAGTGGAAGCAGAATCCGTTGGACGGCTTCTTCAAACGGAATGACAGCCACTGCGCCGTTGAGTCTGCGCTCGAATCCCGCCTTGTCGAGCGGGTCAAGCGATCCCATCAAATCATCTAAGAGGCGCTCATGCGGTTTCTGATCCTCTGCAGAAACTGGAGTCGCGATACGCATGCGTGCGACAAGCGAATCGTGTCCCTCCACTGCGAGTGAACCGATCGTGGCCCCTTGTTCCATCTGCGCCTTCACGAAGCGGAGGAGTGCCACCTCTTCGTCGCTATATTCACGATAACGATTGGAACTCCGTGAAGGTTTGACAAGCCCATAGCGCCTCTCCCAGATGCGAATCACATCCTTCGAGAGACCGGTTAGCTTTGCAACTCTATGAATTCTATGAATATTCATGTTTGTTATTTCATTGTATTACGATGTTCAATGTTTGTCAAATCATTTTTGTAATAACACTTGACACATTGGACAATATGCTTTATACATTAGACATACTTGCTACAAACATTAAACACATAATTTATGGAGGCAATCATGGCAACGGCATTCAAGGAGAAAACGAAAAACGAACAGTTCGGGAATCACACGGTCTCTCCCGTAGCCCAACATGATTCGATGTGCACCAGATGCGGCGGGCTCATGGTGCAGGACTTCTGCCTGGATGTACTAGGCAATATCGGCGAGGCGGAGGTTGCCGCGAAACGCTGTGTGCAATGTGGCGAGGTTGTCGATCCCGTGATTCTGAGCAATCGGCAGCTTCGGCAAGAGCCAATGTCGGTCCAGCGTGCAGGAAAGATGGTGCCGAACAATTGCGTGATGGAAGGTCGATAGAAATGTGTCCAACCAACCAGGGTCGCCTAGTGATCCCAAACTAAGGGGGGTGTCCTATGCGGATTTACAGAGTGCTACAGGTCGGATTGGGGATGGCATTGATGGCAGGAGCCATCTCCTTCGCAACAGCGGCGGACATGCCGAGCAGTGATAAGGACTTTGGGAGCACAAGACGACCCTGGATGGTGCCGATCCCAAAGGGCGAGCTCACCATGGGGAGTATCCACCATTCAGATGAAGCTAAGTACCAGGTCGTGCTCGATGCTTATCTGATCGACAAGTTTGAAGCCTCGAACGCACGGTTCAAAGAGTTTATGAAAGCCAGCGGCCACCCGGCGCCGGCCTATTGGGGCGATCCTCGACTCAGCAAGGCCAATCAGCCGGTGGTCGGCGCAGTTGGATTGACGCGAGCGCCTTCTGCAAGTGGGAAGGCAAGCGGCTTCCGACGGAAGCAGAATGGGAGCGAGCGGCTACAGTTCCTCAAGGCGACAACCATTATCTATCACGGGGGCCATACACTCGACCCGAAGAAAGCCAACTATGGCCAGAACATTGGCCCTACGACCCCCGTCGATGCCTATCCCGAAGGGGTCAGCGGGTTTGGGGTCTACAACATGGCCGGGAACGTCTTCGAATGGGTCGAAGATTGGTATGACTTGAAATACAGCCCTGCCCTGAATCCACGTGGCACCGATAAGGCCTACGAATTTTCCAATCAAGGGCCGAATTTTGTCTACGTAAGGGATTGATGCCGATGCCCGGCTTTCCGATTAAGGTGCTGCGCGGTGGTTCCTGGCTCGCGCCGGCAACCTCCGCCTCCATACGAGCCATCGGTTCTGAAATCAGCCGAAGAATAACTCCTATGGGAGCGGCATCGCGCTGCTTCTCACCTTTCTGTTACGGAGGAGGACCATGAAGCCCACAATCAAACAGCCTTCCAGTTCACTATCAATCGATCGAAAAATGCTTCTGCTGCTTAGGCGGAAAGGGGCACAAACAATAGAAGGTCTCACCATGATGACGGGCATCGGGTGGGGGCAAGTCTTCTTGTCAGTGGACCGTCTGAGCCGGACGGGAAAAGTCTTGTTGACCGCCGTTTACCCCTCAGAGTACCGCGTGTCGGTAGGGCGGGCGGGTTCACTAAGGTTATCAGCCCCCCATATTACAAACAGTGAACATAAAACCTAGTGAGGTAATCATGGCAACAGCATTCAAGGAGAAAACGAGGGCCGAACAGGTCGGGAATCACACAGTTTCTCCCGCAGCCCCACATGAATCGATCTGCACCAGATGTGGGGGACTCATGGTGAGCGATTTCTGCATGGATGTACTAGGCAACATCGGCGAGGCGGAGTTTGCAGCGAAACGCTGTGTGCAATGTGGCGAGGTTGTCGATCCCGTCATCCTGCGTAATCGAGGAACCAGGCAAGAGGCGATGAAGGCACCTCCGGCAAGGGTGCTCAGTATTTGTATTGAGTTTCAGAGAACGATTGACTAGCATGCTTGCAACGCCAGGACAGTCCTGGTGTTTCCAAACCAAGGAGGTTTCCAATGCAGAGTTACAGAGTGCTTCAGGTCGGATTGGGGGTGACATTGATGGTGGGAGCCATCTCCGTCGCTACAGCGGCGGACATGGTGCTGATCCCAAAGGGCGAGTTCACCATGGGGAGTGACGAACATTCAGATGAAGCCAAGCACCAGGTCGTGCTCGATGCCTATCAGATCGACAAATTTGAAGCGTCGAACGCACGGTTCAAAGAGTTTATGAAGGCCACCGGTCACCCGGCGCCGGCCTATTGGGACGATCCTCGACTCAGCAAAGCCAATCATCCGGTGGTCGGTGTGAGTTGGAATGACGCGAGCGCGTTCTGCAAGTGGGAAGGCAAGCGGCTTCCGACGGAAGCAGAATGGGAACGAGCCGCCAAAGGTCCGCAAGGCGACAACCATTATCCCTGGGGCCATACACTCGACCCGAAGAAAGCCAACTATGGGCAGAACATTGGCCGTACGACCCCCGTCGATTCCTATCCCGAAGGCGTGAGCGAATACGGACTCTATAACATGGCAGGGAACGTCTTCGAATGGGTCGAGGATTGGTATGACCTGAAATACTATAAGACGAGCCCTGCCTTGAATCCACCTGGCGCCGAGAAGGGCTACAACTTTGCCAATCAAGGCCCGGTGAGGGTGCTGCGCGGCGGGTCCTGGCTCGCGCCGGCAACCTCCCTCCATACGAGCCATCGGTTCTGGAATCAGCCGGAGAATAACTCCTATGGGGTCGGCCTTGGGTTCCGCTGCGCGAAGTCGGCGCAGCAGGTGTCCGATGAAGCCATGCAAGCAGGCCGCGATGCATTCATGCAGGCATTAGTCGCGATGGGTGTTGAGAAGAACGCCGATGCGATGGCCTCCATCGAGAAGGCGTTGGCTGCGGATCCTGACAACAAGGAATATCTGGCGACACGCGATCTGATCAAGAAGAGCATGAAGAAGAACTAGTTGAAGGACGGGCAGGGAGGGGCGGCATCGCCCCCCCCCTCCGAGGGCCCAGGTCGTGACGGGAGGTCTGCAATGAATAGGTCTGAACCTATAGTGGCGAGCACATTGACAGCGAACCCAGCGGCAATTCCGGAGAAGTCCCTCATTCTTCTCACAGGTGCCAGCGGGTACGTCGGCGGGCGCCTCCTGCGTTCGTTGGAGGATAAGGGGTATCGCGTGCGCTGCCTGGCCAGGCGTCCAGAGGTTCTCAAGCCGAAGGCCGGTCCATCAACGGAAGTTGTCGCGGGTGACGTTCTTGATCGAGCGAGTCTCGACTCCGCGTTGCGCGGAGTCGACGTGGCCTATTACCTGGTTCACTCCATGAGTTCGACCGGCTCTTTTGAAGAGACGGACCGGCAGGCGGCGAGGAACTTCAGCGAGGCGGCGAAGGCAGCGGGTGTCAAGGGCCTCATCTATCTGGGAGGCTTGGGCAGCGACGAAGAGGAGCTCTCGACACATCTGCGCAGTCGGCACGAGGTCGGAGATATCTTGCGCCAGTCGGGCCTGCCCGTGTGTGAGTTTCGCGCGGCGGCCGTGATTGGTTCAGGCAGCGCCTCGTTTGAGCTGGTTCGCGCGCTGGTGGAGCGCCTGCCGATAATGCTCACACCAAAATGGTGCAAGGGAAAAACGCAGCCAATCGCGATCGACGACTTGCTGGACTACCTGGTGGAAGCGCTTCAGATTCCCATCTCCGAATACCACATGTACGAGGTCGGTGGTGCTGACCAAGTATCCTACGCAGAGATGATGCTTGCGTACGGGCGGCAACGTGGGCTAAAGCCTCTAATAATCCCCGTGCCGGTCCTCACCCCTCGGCTGTCTGCTCTGTGGCTGGGATTGATCACGCCGTTATACGCCCGCATCGGGCGAGCGATTATTGAGAGCATCGTCCATGTCACGGTGGTGCGGGACAATGCCGCTCTCACAACCTTCTCTGTACGTCCGATGGGAATCGATGAGGCAATTCGGCGAGCCCTAGCCCATGAAGAGACGCATTTCGCGGCAACGCGCTGGTCCGATGCGCTCTCCTCATCGGGCAAGTTGCAGTCGTGGGGGGGCGTGCAGTTCGGCACGCGTCTGGTCGATTCGCGGACGTTGACCGTCGAAGCGCCGCCTGAAGTCGTCTTCAAACACATTGAGAGAATCGGTGGTGACAATGGTTGGTACGCATGGAACTGGCTGTGGCGGGTGCGCGGTTTCATTGATCTGCTCGAAGGGGGCGTGGGCTTGAGACGAGGGCGGCCTTCTGCCACGACCCTTCACGTCGGGGATACGGTCGACTCATTTCGCGTGGAGGCGATTGAGCCGAACCGCCGCCTGCGGCTCAAATCCGAGATGCATTTGTACGGGCGGGCGTGGCTGGAGTTCGAGGTGACTGGTACAGGTTCTTCAACAACGATCCGGCAGACCGCGATCTTTGATCCGGTGGGACTGATCGGGCAGATCTATTGGTACTCGCTCTACCTGCCGCACCAGTTCGTGTTTAGTGGGATGTTGCGTGGAATCGCACAAGCAGCGTTGCGTGAGATGAGAGACCTCGATAAGGCGACGATGCCGAGTAACCGGTTCAGTGGCGGTGCGCCTGGGTCGTCCGCTGAACCGGGCGTGAGGCCGCCCAACGGAAAACCCATGGCCCGCATCACAGTGTCCTAGCAAATTCTCGGACCCTAGGAGTATGTCGAGCATGGCCCATCGACCCCAAGAACATCGAACTATTGGAACTCCGCTCTCTTATTGAACAGTCGATGGAGCGGAAGTAAGGGAATGTTGAAACGGGTTTTCTCAATGGGTTGATCGTGACGGAGGCGCACCTATGATACACAACAAGATATTCTTTCCAGGGATTGTCCTCATCGCGCTACTCGGGGCCTCACCCCTCCAGGCCGATCCTATTGATCCAGGTCGCCATTCGCGCCCGGAGGATGCGCAGGCGGTGCATGAGGCAGAGCATGATGTGGACCAGGCGTGGGAGGTCTATCATCGCGCGGCTTTAGGCGGAACGGTCGCTTCCCCTGCACTGCAGGCGGACATCGAACAGCACCTGCACGAAGCCAGAACCCTCATCACCCAGGCGCAAGAGGCAGCCGAGCGGGGAGACGAGCAACAAGTACAGCGTCTCGTAAGCCAAGTGAAAGACCATACCGCCAAGGCCATCGAGGGGAGCAAGGAGCAGAAGAAATGACGCAAGACTTGAGGAGAAGCAGCACTTGCTGGAGCACTATTGTTGCGATGATGGCCCTAGCCTATGCCCTCACGATAGCGCCTGTCGTAGCAGCGCCGCCGGTTCCCAAAGAGGTTGACCCGGTCCCCATGGTGACGATTCCCGCTGGAGAATTCTTGATGGGTAATCCGGAAGGAAAAGGCCGGGCCGATGAATGGCCGCAGCGATCTGTGTACCTCGACGAGTTTGCGATCGATCAAGTCGAAGTGACGAATGCACGGTATCTGGCGTTCGTTGCGATCACGGGCCATCAAAGCCCTCCGAATCCCTATGGCACAGGCCCGCTCGTGTCCGTGAAGGGCATCGAACAACTTCCGGTCGTGCAGACGACCTGGTATGACTCCAAGGCCTATTGCAGTTGGGCGAAGAAGCGGCTCCCGACGGAGGCGGAATGGGAAAAGGCCGCTCGCGGCACCGATGGCCGTCTGTTTCCCTGGGGCAATGAACCAGCGACATCGAAGCGGGCGAACTTTGACCGTGAGTGGGAGGAGGCGAACACATTGCATCCGGTCGGGTCCTTGCCAGGCGGCGACTCACCATACGGGGTGAAGGACCTGTCGGGTAATGCCCGAGAATGGGTGCAGGATTGGTATGACCCTGAGTACTACCAGCATGCGCCGGATCGAAATCCGCAGGGTCCTGATAAAAAAGGCGTAGTCCGCTCGATTCGCGGTGGGTCTTGGCATAGCCCGATCTCGGACATCACGACGACGGCCCGCGGGCGCGGCGGATTCGCTCTGCAGACCCATGGTACAGGCTTTCGCTGTGCACGGGGTCTCGAGGGCCAGACCCAGCAGAAGTAGACGGGCGACGTGGTGATGCGATGAGGCCAGATGACCACAGCAAAGAACTGACCATCTGACGAAAGCATGAAGATGTGATGAATTTTTCGAGCACGAACACGAATAGTGTCCGGCAGAATCGGAAAACGTCATTTATGTGGCCGTAACCCGTTGATTCGCAAAGAAGCTGATTTTCATTTTACTTTCAAATCGGAGACACCTTGACATCAATGAAACACCGCGCTGCCATTGACTTCCCATGGCAGAAGCCCGTTTTCAACCGGACACTAATGTCTCGCTCCAATTCTTGGTTTTCAGAGCATGGGGCACGTTTTAACCGGACATTACTGAATAGGCATATAACCTCCTGTGATATTCATTTACTCTGATGGCTTCTTCTAAGATCGACTTGGTATGTACTGAGTGATGTCAGCCCTGTCAGGGCGTTCACACTAGCCTCCCGTTCAGGGCTTGTAATCGGTGTGTTCGGAGGGTTTACCCCCATGCGAGAACTGATGCGTGAACGCGATCACCTGCCATATCTGCTCTTCTGAGAGGAGCGATTTCCAGGCCTTCATTGTCGTCTTTGGAACCCCTTCCGCCACTCGCCAGAACCAGTAGCTGTCTGAGAAACGGCGGGTGTTTTTCTGGTCACGAAGCCCTCCCCCACTTTTTACCGGCTGACCGTCCTTATGGCAACTGCGGCAGCCCTCCTGGGAGTAAATCTGCCTTCCCTCCTCGATGACCGTAGGATCCGTCCACCAGCCAGCCGGCATATGTTTGTCGGCATAATCGGCCGGAACTGGAGGCAATGGCGTTGGTTCTCCAGAGTAAGCCATCCCTCCTGAAGGAGTCAGGACAGGATTCTTCGCACACCGGAACCCGCTGTTGAAGTTCCGGTACGACGGTGACTCATAGCTGGGGGATAACGGTAGGTTGAAATCCCGGCGCGTGGATCGCAAGTGCTCCGGAGCGAGGTCCCACGAGCCGCCCCGCAACACTCTGTATTTACCATTTTCCGGCCCCTTCGGGTTCTTCGGCGGGCTGGTCGTGTAATAGTCCGGGTCATACCAGTCGCTCACCCATTCCCAGACATTCCCCGCCAGATCATAGATCCCATAGGGGCTCTTGCCGTCTTTCAATTGCCCCACCGGCACCAGCGCG
>Ga0315278_10006902_pt1 | contig 10340 bp, 9 predicted proteins | sample YL17G06_0_MG_FD_203880 | JGI IMG/M metagenome (GOLD analysis project Ga0315278, IMG submission 203880) | Sediment microbial communities from Yellowstone Lake, YNP, Wyoming, USA - YL17G06_0 | ecosystem: Environmental > Aquatic > Freshwater > Lake > Sediment | place: USA: Wyoming | collected... | reverse complement strand
TCCGCTCGCACCCAGGCTGCCGGCTGTGAAATCTTCCTCGAAAACCTCGTTGACGTTGACGCTGAGAAACAGCGAACCGCCAAACGCCGCGATGAGCTCACAAAGCAGATCATCGCCCTCAAAGCCCGCCTGTCCAACGAATCCTACATCTCCAAGGCCCCCCCGCATCTCGTCAAGCAGACCCAGGACCAGCTCGCCGAAGCCGAAGCCGAATTGGCTAAACTGGGATGACAACCACCGGACGTAACGCCCAGGAAGCTTCCCCCCTCGCTTCTCCACTGGAGCAGAACCCTCCACCCAGCATCTATGGCCGCGAGGGAACCACCGCGATCTGGTCCACCACGAACCGCGCCAATCGCTTGGCGTCCTGATCCAGGTATGCCAGTTGCCCTTCCGCCAGCTCCGCGTCAAGCCGCTCCTGCGCCATCGCCACCGTCCGCCCGAGCAGCTCCCCCACCGGCGGAACCAGCGAGCCGCCCGCCACCACCCTGTTCCCGGGATTCGTCGCCCCGCCGCCCCCGCTCTGCCAGAACTCGCTGTTCCACGCCCACAGCCCCAGCACGATCACCGCCGCCGCTGCCGTCGCATACCACACCCACCTCCTGGCGCGATCCGTTCCTCTCCCCCCCACCGCTCCCGCCATCCCGATACGACGCATGATGCGAGCATGCAACAGTTCGCTATACACTGGCGTGCCCCGCTCCGCCTCCTCCTTCAATGCAGCCGCCAGCCTCGCCTCAGTCACATCGTCTTGATGAGTGCTCATACCTCACCTCTCTGCATCTGGCCCACCATGCTGATCGCCAGTTGCGGCAGCAGGCGTTTCCTCGCCCTGTGCAGCATCGTCTTCACCGCCATCCGCGTCCGCCCCAGCACCCGCGCGATCTCTCTGGCCGGCAGCTCTTCGACGTAGTGCAGCCACACCGCGCTGAACTGCTCCCCCGTCAGCAGCGTACGCGCCGCCTCCCAGAGCCCCCGCTTCTCCTCCTCACGCCCCAACCGCTCCGCCGGCCCCTCGTCATCCCCCGCCGGCTCCGCCGTTAGCTCCGCCTCATCCCTCGCATGAACCTTCCGCCCATGGCTGATCGCCAGCCGATGGGCAATCGTGAACAGCCACGTCCGGAACGGCCAGGCATCGCGATACTGCCCCAGGCATTCGTACGCCCGCACGAACGACTCCTGCAGGATGTCCTCCGCATCACAGCGCCGCGCCGTCCGCCTCAACAGGAAACGCAACAGCGGCACCTGGAACCGGCGCACCAACTCCTCGAAGCACGACGAAGAACCCGCCCGCGATCGCCGGGCGAGTTCCTCGTCGTTCAAGTCAGCCAGCTTGTCTGCTGCGCTGCACACAGTTCCTTCTTCCACGATTCAGGTGCCGCGACCTACTCGCCTGCCTTCGCCTTACCGGCCTTCTCCACCTTTCCCTCCCTCACAGCGTCAATACTCTTCAAATACTCTTCAGCAGGCCATCTCTTCAGCAGGCCATCGATCGAGTCCACCGCCACTCGCAGCTCCCCCGTCACGGTCCGATCCTCGACCTTCGCACTGAACTTCTGGAGGGCGTCGGCAGCGACCTTCGCCCACGGCCCCGCGTTATCATTAGCCGCCGCCAGCAGCGCCATCGCCTTGACACCTTCCGCCGCCGCCCGAACCTGCCCCGCCGTCTCCGGCGTCTTCGTCGTCACCGCCGCCTTCAGCACCAGATCCGCGTCCTGCTCTCGCAACGACACCCACGCCCGCTCAACCTGCCTCACCAACGCCGATTTCGCTTGCAGTGGCGTCAGCTCCGACAGCCCGTCACCCGCAACGTACAGCAGTATCCCCGCGCCCGTCCCCGCCGCCAGCGGCGACTGAGCCTTCAGACCCTCCCCCTTCCCGTCCAATGCGTCCAACGCCCCCTTCACCGCCTCCTCTGACCGCCCGATCACGACCCGCCCGGGCGCGTGAAAGCTTCCGTAGATCTGCTTGCCCTCGTCATCCCACGTGTGGACGTCGCGCTGGCCGTGCTTCACGCTGCTGTAGGTCGGTTTCCCTTGAAGCAGCCCGACAAGCCTCTGCTGATCCACCGTCGCCCGGATCACCACCACCGCCGCATCCTCCACGAACGCCTTCCCATACATCGTCACGTCGTGCAGGTCCTGCGGCAGTTTCATCCCTGTCAACAGCTCCACATTGGCCACGCCCGTCTGAAAGTCCCCTGCCTTCTCGATCTGCGGGCGCAGCAGCGCCCACGTCTTCGACTGGCCCAGCGCGTCCACGTCCACGTGCAGCAGCCATTTCACGTCGCCTGGAACAGTCTTGGCGTCAAGCCCCTCCGCCCTCACGCGCGACACCACGCACAACGCCGCCAGCACACCTACCGCGATATATCTCATCCACCGCATGGCTAACCTCCGGCAAGGCTTCCTCCGGGTGTACGCGTGCCGCTGTCATACCGGCCTCGGCCCGTCGCACGCCCGTTTCCGATCACGGCGCCCGTCGCGCCTTACGCAAACCTATACGCACCACCAGCGTATCTGGTTACATCTCTTCCCCGGATTCCAGAGGCGAAATCCCCCCCCAACCATGAAACAAGCCGGCCTGAGATCGGGTATAACATCTCAGTGGCGTCAACCGCGCATTTCGCACCGGTCCCCGCGTGCGGGACCCGTAAATGCGTCGCACCGGTGCCACAACTGGCAACCGCCTCTGTCTTACGCGGTATGCCCATCACTCAAAGGAGAGCCAGCATGAGCGGAATCAGTGACAAAACCACGTCGCGTCGAGAGTTCACAAAACAGGCCGTGGGCATCGCCGCCGTCTCGGCCATGGCCGCAATGAGCGTCCCCCACGTCTACGCCGCCGAAAACAACACCATTCAACTGGCCCTCATCGGCTGCGGCGGCCGTGGCAGCGGGGCGGCGGTCGATGCCCTGTCCACCAAGAGTGGCCCGATCAAACTCGTCGCGATGGCCGATGCCTATGAGCACCGCCTCAAGGGAAGTTACGACAACCTCCGCAATTCACACGCGAAACAGATGGACGTGCCGGAGGATCGCCGGTTCGTCGGCTTCGACGCCTACATGAGGGCGATGGACTGCCTGAAACCGGGCGATGTGGCGATCTTCGCCACTCCTCCGGCATTCCGCTGGGTCCATTTCCAGTATGCCCTCCAGAAGGGGCTCAACGTCTTCATGGAGAAACCGGTCACCGTGGACGGTCCGACCAGCAAGCGCATGCTCAAGCTGGCCGAGGAATCCGAGGCCAAGAACCTGAAAGTAGGCGTAGGCCTGATGTCTCGCCACGCCCGTCCGCTCCAGGAACTGTACAAGCGCATCCGGGATGGCGAGATCGGCGACATCATCATGATGCGCGGCTACCGGATGCACGGCCCTGTCGGGTATTTCGCCTCACCTCGCAAGCCCGAAGGCATCAGCGAGCTGGATTACCAGGTGCAGCGTTTCCACAGCCTGCTGTGGGCCGGCGGTGGCTGCTTCAGCGACTTCAACATCCACATCATTGACCACCTCTGCTGGATGAAGGACTCCTGGCCGGTCAAGGCCCATGGGCTGGGCGGCCGGCATTATCGTCAGGCCGGCGACGGCGTTGCGTACGTGGACCAGAATTTCGACACCTACGCGGTGGAATACACGTTCGCCGACGGCTGCAAGTTTCTCTTTGACGGGCGCTGCATGACTGGCTGCGCGGACCAGTACGCCAGCTACATTCACGGCAGCAAAGGCCTGGCCGTTGCCTCCAACGGCGGTGACTGCGGAACGCCTTCGAGCACCTACAAGGGCCAGACGCAGGTGCGTCAGAACAGGCTCTGGGCATCCACCGACGGCAGCAATCCCTATCAGAACGAATGGGATGAGCTGATTGAAGCCATCCGCAACGACAAGCCTTACAACGAGGCCAAGCGCGGCATCGAAGGCAGCCTCGTCACCAGCATGGGGCGCATGGCGGCGCACACCGGGCAGGAGATCAGCTACCAGGCAATCCTGAACAGCGACCACGAGTTCGCCCCGGGGCTGGACAAGCTCACGAAGGATTCACCGGCCCCCGTGATGCCCGACGCCAACGGCATGTACCCGCAGCCGCAACCCGGCATCAAGAAAACCCGCGAGTTCTAGCGCCCTCTCACCTCGCCTTACCGGGGTGGCCGCTTCAGCGGCCACCCTTTTTTTCCCCTTCATCCCCCCCTCTCTTGCCGCTCCTCCCCGCTCACCCGAACCACCCCCGGTACTTCTCCAGCGCCGTGCAGATCGCCTCCACATTTTCCAGCGGCACGCCGTCATCGACCTCCGCCAGCAGCCACAAGCCCCCATCGCGGCTGCCCAGCATCTCGACCGCCTCGCGCACGTGCCGGTCGATGTCCGCCGGCGTGCAGAATGGGAACAATTGCCGGTCCAGATCCAGGCTCACGCACACCATCCCCTTGCAGGTCCGCACCAGCCCGTCCAGCCCGTTCGCCCGGATCTGCGGGTTGATCACGTTCACGCCGCACTCGATCAGGTCCCCGATGATCTCCACGATGTGCCCGTCCGTGTGCATGTACACAGTATGCCCAGTCTCATGGCAGCGCCCGTACATCCTCGCAAAGCATGGCTTGAGGTACTCCCTCCACTTCGCCGGGCTCATCGGCAGCGACCTCTGCATCCCCAGGTCGTCGCCAAAGTACAACAGCTCCGGCCCGCTCTTCCCCGCGAGCATGATCTCCAGTTGCCGCATGTTGTACGCCAGCACGATGTCAATCAGCATCCGCAACTCCGGCGGCTCCTCCGCGAAGTCGATCATCAGCTCCTCGAACCCCCGCAGATCCGCCAGACGCAGGTACATGAACCCATGCGGCAGGCCCGCGTCCTGCTGCGGCATCTTCAGCTTGCGAACGTCCTCCCGCGTCGGCAGCGGATGCCCCGTGACGATCGCCTCCCGACCGTGATGCGCATTGGTCCACACGCACCCCCACGCATCCACGTGCTGCCCCTGGGCATAGGTCGGGCTCCACAGCGCGTCGTAGTCTCGAGGGGCCTTCTGCGAGCCGAACAGAATCGGATGCCGCCGAGCGATCTCCTCCAGCTTCTCCCGGTGCTTCATCCACGCCGCCGGCAGGATGCTCACGCTCACCGGAATATACTGCGGGTAGTCGAAATCCATCGCCTTGATGCGATCAATATCCACGTTCTCCTCTCTGTCCCCACTCCATGCCAACAACCTCAACGCCCTCGCGACAGCCTATACCGGCCGCCTTGCCTATGGCAAACACACCCGCACCACCGCGACGCAACTTGGATGCCCCCCGCCGACCAGCCCGGTATACTCGCACGCAGTTCGCAGGAGACTCCGCCATGCCCGACCAGACCGTCTCATCGTTGTCCACTCAGTCCGTCGCGCCCCAGCGCATCCGCATGTCCTCCGCCGACCGCGAGATTCTCCGCCGTCTCGCCGCCACCCTCGCCTCCTTCGCTTCCCGCCCCTCCGAGCACGCGAAACGCGACCTCTGGTACCGCCACAACGCCCTCCAGCCCACTCGCCCGCTCATCTTCTGCGACCCCGAAAACGGCTGGAACGAGATCATCACCGCAAGCCACCTCCAGTCTCAGGGCGACCTGGCCCGCGATTGGGAAATGACACTCCGCAAGGAGATCTTCTGGGCCGACTCGATGGGCGATGACAAAGTAATCGACGCCGCCTTCCGCGTCCCCCATGTCTACCACGAATCCGACTGGGGCATGACCCATCAGATCATCAAGGTCGCCTCGCATGGCTCCTACCGCTGGGACCCCCCGCTCAAGAACCTCGATGACATCTCCCAGTTGCGCTTCCCCACCATCACCGTCGATCGCCAGGCCTCCGACAACCTGCTCGACTTGGCCCAGGCGACCTTCGGCGACCTGCTCACGGTCAGTCGCAGAACCGCCTGGTGGTGGTCGCTCGGCATGACCCGGACCCTCATCAACCTCCGCGGCCTCTCCGAGATGATGCTCGACATGTGCGACAACCCCCGCCAGTTGCATCAGCTCATGGCCATCCTCCGCGACGGCCACCTCGCCAAGCTCGATTTCCTCCAGACCAGTAATCTGCTTTCCCTCAACAACGACAACACCTACGTCGGCTCCGGCGGATTCGGCTTCACCCGCCAACTCCCCCAGAACGACTTCGCCGGCCAGGTGCGCACCATCGACATGTGGGGCTTCTGCGAAAGCCAGGAAACCGTCCAGGTCTCGCCCACCATGTTCGAAGAGTTCGTCTTCCCCTACCAGTTGCCCCTCATGCAACGCTTCGGCCTCAACTGCTACGGCTGCTGCGAGCCTGTCCACAACCGCTGGCACGTCGTCAAGCGCTTCCCCCGCCTCCGCCGTGTCTCCGTCTCCCCATGGGCCGATCCCGCAAAGATGGCCGAGTACCTCCAGGCCGATTACATTTACTCCCTCAAGCCCTCCCCCGCCGACCTGGCCGCCCCGCAGATCGACGAACCCGCCATCCGCGTCAAGCTCCGCCGCGCCATCGAGATGACCCGTGGCTGCCGCCTCGAAATCATCATGAAAGACAATCACACCATCGGCAACAACCCCCAAAACGTTGCCCGCTGGTGCCAGATCGCACGCGAAGAAGCCCAGCGGCTCTGAAGCCACAACCCCAATGCCGATTGCTGCTCGACGAGGCAGAGCGCGCCCCTCCTCACACCTCCACGGCCTCCGCCTGCCCCCGCCCCTCTCGCTTCCGCTGAAGCTCCGTCAGCAGATCCTTCCGAAGACGGATGAACTGCGGCGTCACCTCCACCAGCTCGTCTTCTTCGATGTACTCCAGCACCTGCTCCAGCGTCATCTTGCACGCCGGCTTGAGGATGATGTTCTCATCGCTCGCCGTCGTGCGCATGTTGCTCAGCTTCTTCGTCCGCGTCGGGTTCACAACCAGGTCCTTGTCCCGGCAGAACTCGCCCACCACCTGCCCTTCATAACAGGCCTCCCCAGGCGCCACGAACATGACCCCGCGGTCCTGAAGATCATTCAGCGCATAAGCGTTCACCGTCCCGGCGCAGTTGCTGACCATCACGCCATTCACCCTCGCCGGCACCTCTCCCCGCATCGGCGCGTACTCGTGGAAATTATGGTGCATGATCGCCTCCCCCTGGGTCGCCGTCAGCATCCGCGTCCGCATCCCGATCAAGCCGCGCGCTGGAATCGTGAACTCCAGGTGCACCTGCCCATGGCGATTGTCCCTTCGCACCAGCTCCCCGCGGCGGTTGCCCACCAGCTCCATCACCGGCCCCAGGTTCTTCTCCGGCACATCGATCACCAGATACTCGATCGGCTCCAGCGTCTGCCCCTTCGGCCCCTTCCTCGTGATCACGTGCGGCTTGCCGATCGACAGCTCATACCCCTCCCGCCGCATGTTCTCAACCAGAATACCCAGGTGCAATAACCCGCGACCAGACACCTTGAACGTCCCCTTGTCCGCCGTCTCCTCCACCTTCAGCGCCACATTGCTCTCAAGCTCCTTGAACAGCCGCTCGCGAATGTTCCGGCTGGTGACGTACTTGCCGTCCTGCCCCGCAAAAGGCCCGTCGTTCACGCTGAACATCATCGTCAGCGTCGGCGGCTCAATCTCCGACGCCGGCAGCGGATGTGGGTCCAGCGGGTCGCAAATGCTGTCCCCGATCTCCACCGACTCCAGCCCGACCAGCGCGATGATGTCGCCCGCCTCCGCCCCCTCCACCGTTTTCCTGTCCAATCCGTCAAAAACCTGCACTTGCTGCGCCTTGCTCGTCAACTGCGAACCATCGCGCCGGCACACCATCACCTGCTGCCCGGTCTCGATCCGCCCGTTGTGGATCCGCCCCACCCCGATCCGCCCCACGTAGTCGTTGTACTGTATGTTCGTGATCCGCACCTGAAGCGAATGCTGCGGATCGCCGTGCGGCGGCGGCACGTGCTTCAACAACGCCTCGAAAACCGGCACAATGTCCTTCCCCGGCTCCTCCAGATGCCACGACGCCACCCCCTGCCGCCCCGACGCGTACAGCACCGGAAAATCCAACGCCTTATCGTCCGCCCCTAGCTCCATGAACAGCTCGAACACCTCGTCCAGAACCTCATGCGCTCGCGCATCCGACCGGTCGATTTTGTTGATGATCACGATCGGCCGCAGGTGATTCACAAACGCCTTCTTCAGCACAAACCGCGTCTGCGGCATCGGCCCCTCGGCCGCATCCACCAGCAGAAAGCACCCGTCCGCCATCGACAGCACGCGCTCCACCTCACCCCCGAAGTCCGCGTGCCCCGGCGTATCAATCAGGTTGATCTTCGTCACCGCACCCGCCGGATCGGTGTAGTTGATCGCACAGTTCTTCGCCAGAATCGTGATCCCCCGCTCCCGCTCCAATGGGTTTGAATCGAGCACGCAGTCCTGCTGAAGCTGGCTGTCACGGAAATTCCCGCTCTGACGCAGAAGCGCGTCAACCAGCGTGGTTTTGCCATGGTCAACATGGGCAATGATCGCGACGTTGCGGATATCGTTACGTGACTTCATGGAACACAATCCTGACCGCTAGCTGTAACCACAGGCTCAAAAGGGCATTGCGTGAGATCCCTGGCCTCTCGGCGCTTCGTTTGCGGCACGAGAAGCTCTCGTCCAAGGGGGCGGTAAGATACTGCCGGAAACGGTATTATACAACGTCCCGCGTCGGGCGGGGGTTCTGCGCTAAACCTCCGCCCACGAGAACTCACTCATTATACGCACTAAAGAGGTCGCGTGGACCCCAGCACGATCCAAGCAGCCCGCAACGGCCACCGCGACGCTCAGGCTGAGCTGCTGCGGCAACTTCAGGACGTGTGGTTCCGCCTCTGCCTCAGCCTTCTCGGCGACGCCGGACAGGCCCGTGAAGCAACCCAGGAAACGGCCCTCCGCTTCCTCCGCGACCTGCCACGATTCGCCGGCAAGAGCCAGCTCAAGACCTGGGCGATCGGAATCGCCCTGAACGTCGCTCGCGAAATGCGCCGGGAGAAACATGCTCTTCGATCCCATGACCGGTCCATCAAGCCACCATCGCCCCCGCTCGGCCCCCTTGCTTTGGCCGAGCTCTCCGAACAGTGCGATTTCCTCCGACGCATGCTCGCCGAGTTGCCCGATCGCCAGCGAGAGGCCCTCCTTCTCAGGTACTTCGAGGACCTGTCCGTCGACGACACGGCCCTGGCCATGAACTGCGCCGCCGGCACCGTAAAGGCCACCGTCTACCAGGCCCTGCGATCGCTGCGGCAGAAACTCGTCGCCGACAGAATCGGCAACGACGTAGGTTGAGGAACACGGGAATGCCCGCCATGCGCACCTTACGCGAGCAACTCGACCAGGCGAGGCAAGCCTACGCCGCCCGGCGCTATCCGGGCGACTTGGTTAACGAACTGCTGCCGCGGGGCCTCGGTCGGTCGGCGCGCATACTGATCGCCGTCACCGCCGCCGCTTCCATCGCCGCCGCTGCCGCCATCGCGGTGATCCTCAGCAACCCCTTTGGTCGGCCGAGCTCAGACACATTGCCACTGGGGCAGCCGGTCGTGCAGGCCATGGACATGCAGTTGCCGCCCATGCCCGATCTGCCCACCGGCATGTCGATCGTTCCGGACTATCAGGCAATCACCCTGCCGGGGATGCCCAGCTTCCCGTCGATGGACGCGGGCGCCTCGCAGGAGGACACCCCTACAACTCAGGAGGCCGTATGAGATTCGCAGAACGACTGCTCGCATCGATGTTCATGGTGATGATCGTCGCGGCGTACGCGATGGCCCAGGACCGACCCGGCCGCGAACGCCCCGCGCAGCCAGATCCCGGCCCGGGTGACATGATCCAGCCGGCTCCGCCCAGGCCGCTCCGCGAAGGTGAGGTTCGGCGTGAACTGCCGGCCAAGGAACGACCCGCCGGTGAGCGAGAGCGAGCCACCGGCGTGAGAGTTGTCGGCGAGGGAAACACGCGCGACGTCGTGTTCCAGGCTCGCGAAGTCGGGCAGCCGCGCATCATGATGATGGAGCAGGTCGAACGCATGCGTAATTGGCTGGACGTGGTCGAACGTTATGTCCGCATGGCCCGCGACCCCGTCGACGCCGGCATCGCCGCCGTCATCACCGCCAATGATCTTCTCCGCCCCCGCGGCGCCGATGTGGCCATCAGCTACTTCACAAAGCTCCTGCCCGACGTCACCAACGACGCCGTCAAACGCGCCATCCGCCTTCAGCTCATCGAGCTCTACAAGGCCGCCGGCCAGCAGGACAAGGCTCTCGAACAACTCCAGTCGCTGATCACCTCCGTCCCTCCCATGCCGCACGATGTGCTGATCGCCGTGCCGCATCAGTCCCCCCCCGTTCCTC
>Ga0315278_10006900_pt1 | contig 10340 bp, 7 predicted proteins | sample YL17G06_0_MG_FD_203880 | JGI IMG/M metagenome (GOLD analysis project Ga0315278, IMG submission 203880) | Sediment microbial communities from Yellowstone Lake, YNP, Wyoming, USA - YL17G06_0 | ecosystem: Environmental > Aquatic > Freshwater > Lake > Sediment | place: USA: Wyoming | collected... | reverse complement strand
TGGGGTGTCGGGACCCTTTTTCAAAAGGGTCCTGACCCGCCGGAGGCAGAGGCCAATTGAATTGTCACCGTTACATCCAGCGGACTCTCGACGCCCCCGGCATCTTTTACCAGGAAAGTTCCCGACAACCGATCAAAAAGAGCCGGTTTCACTTTAACAGTTTCTTCAACTTTCTTTTTAAGCGCCGGTTTCAATAAATATTTATAAGCCAATACAGCCATAGGGATAATCGGGACAACCGCCTGGGGGTGCTGCTCACCCATAAATTTCAGCGGGTCATCCGCTCTGCGACCCATCACATCCAATCGCCGTTCTTTCCTTGATAGTTCCTGGGGCAATATACTGCGGAACTGGATAGATTTCTTGTGAAACGCCACCAGCCGGTTCTGCACAAACAAAGCCAGCCCGTAACCCGCCCTCCGCACTTCTTCCCGGACCTGTCCGGAATTAGACTGCAAATCGCAATGGATATCCAGGAGGAACGACAGGCTTTGCGTCGTCTCCCCGGCTTCCCCGACCCTCATGTCCAGGGTGTATTTGTGAATCCCGGACCCTTTGAACAAACCGGCGGCAGGTATTTCAATAAAATTAAAACCTTCCTGGAGTATGCCCCCACCCACTGACCGGTCTTCGGACATTAACCGGTAATAGACCTTTCGTGAAACCTCGATTCCTAAAACAAGGTTCCGCGGCAGCACGGAACCGGCAAACAAGGTCCCTTTCACCAGCCCCAGGGAAGAAATTAAGGAATTTATCGGCAATTTCAACGGCGGCGGTTCTTTTTCCCAGGATTGCCGGGGCCGGGATACGGGGAAATGGTAGTTGAACAAGAAATAAGCCTCCAGGGTATCATTGGCATAAGCGCGCGGTAGGGCAGGGAAGGGAGAGCTGATGATAAGGGCATTTAATGCCGCCTGGTCCAGGAGTTGCAGGTCGGAAGGGCGTTGGATTTTTTGGGCAATAAGTTGGCCGCTTTTTTTAATAGAGACGGCGATTCCCACTTCGCCGTCCGCTTCGCTACCGGGCATAAGCTCCGCCGGGATAAACCAGTTTTCAAATATCCGGGCCGCCGCCTTTTGGGCCCAGGATGTAATATCGAACCCCCGGGTATTAAAGTAGGCTTTGGTATCGATATCGGTCACAATACCGGCGTCGGCATTGTCGGCGCCATCGGTCTTACCGGCCGGGGCTTCCGCGATAGTAGGAACCTCCGGACGCACTTTCTCTTGTTCCATCCGGCGGAAAATTTCATCCAGGGTTTCCGGTTTCAAGTAGCGGGAAGGATTGAACGGGGCAGAGAGAGGTTGTTTTTGAATACCCGCGATTTCTCCGGGCGCAGGGACTTGACCCGGTGTTTCAGCGCCCGCTGTCGGGGGAAGGATTTGCCCGTTCGCGGGTGGGCCGGTTTCCGGGGGTATTGTTGTCGCTGCGCCGGACGGTCTGCTTTTGGCATCCGCTTTTAAAGCGCCCCGCGCTTGCGGGCCAGGTCCGGGGATAGAGGGGAGAAAGGTTTTTTCCCCGGTTAGCGGGCGGATTTCGATGACCGTATCCCGGGATTTAATTTCCCGGATTTCGAATCGGGTAGTATAGAAGTAATAGGCGAAAAGAATATGGAAGAGTATGGATAAGAGGGTAAAAAAGGCTTTTGTCCGAAGTTCGGGTTTTATCCGGGCGAAAAAATAAGTAGGTATTTTCATGGCCTCATATTATAAAACAAAGATGATAAAAGGTAAACCTTTAAGGGGAAAAAGGCGCCAGGCAAAATTTTGTCGGCGCGGTTTAATTCAAATAAGACGATACCCAGTTGCAATTAAACGCTGCACGGTCCCACATTCGCGCGCCAGCGTCCTTATTGGTCGCCGCAACGTGAAAAGTTGCCGCCGTTTCGCGAAAGATAGTCGCGATTTTGTCCCAGATATGCGCGGCGCCGTCCTTACAAATTGCGATGACGTGAAAGGTGGGTGCTGTTTCGCGAAAGCCGAGTGCGGCGACGTTCAAGATGTGCGCGGATTCGTCCTTAGTGAGCGCTGTGATGAGAAAAATCGGCGCGACAACGGTCTTACCACTTGCGGCGATGAGAAAAATTGGCGCGGAAGCAGCCTTACCTCTTGCGGCGATGAGAAAAATCGGCGCGGCAGCGCACTTACCCCTTGCGGCGATGAGAAAGATCAGCGCGGCGGCGCACTTACCTCTTGCGGCGACGGCCATTTAAGTCGCAAATTCGTCCTTAATCGGCGCGAAAAATCTGAAAAATACTGGCAATTCCTTTGCAAATGTATTATAATACTGCAATATTGCAGGTAAACCATTAAAGGAGTAAAAAATGGAAATAAATAGGACAAAGATATTGCAGGCAGTGGGCATTAAGTTAGCGCAACTGCGGAAACTAAAGGATTATACCCGGCCGCAAATGGCAGGTTATCTCGGCATAACCGGCAGCGGGTATCGCAAGAACGAGAACGGCGTTTCATTACCCGATCTCAAAACCTTATACCGTTTGGTCATGGAAGACCAGGTATCCCTGGATTGGCTAATCTTCAGCAAAGGTCCCATGTATTTTAACGACAAAGAAAGGATCGCTGAAATCGATGAGCTGAAAAAACAACTGGCGCTAAAAACGGAAAAAGAAAAAACAGTTCTTGCGGACAATGAAAAGGTAAAGAAAGTGGCCTGGCCGGATTTGAAGCCGGGAATAAAAGAGTTGGTAGAGCACATGGAAGCGATTCCTTTGCTTTACTATGAAATCCTGGGTCAATTCCAGCGTTTTAAGATAGATAACAAGGCGTTGGTGGATAGTTCAATGGTATCGAGCGGTTAATGATATGATTATCTTGCAAGTAAGTTCCCCTTGTGCTATTATAAAATCCTAATGACAAATAGACGCCGCATCGTTTTGGAAAAAGCACCTTCAAGGGTGTTCGAGGTTTATTATGAAGATAAAGAGGATAGAATTAAAGAATTTTTTCCAGTTTAAAGATATCTCCATCGATTTGACTTATCCGGCAGGCCATGAAAAAGCCGGGCAACCGCTGGAAAAAATATGTATCATCGGTCAAAGCGGGACTGGTAAAACCAGTTTACTCCGTCTTATAAAGTGGTTTATTTCACGGGACCGCCGCATCGGCGATGATCTAAACCTTGTTGTCCCGGAAGGCGGGCAGGTTTCCATGGATTTTATTCTCAATGATTTTATTTTTCGCCTCACCAACGACGGCGTTGACTTTGAGTATTCTTCGTTTGGTATTGCCGGGAAAGATAAAGGGAAAACCAAAGAAGAGTTATCCCTTCCCGATTGGGAAAGGAAGCTGTTTGCTGAAGTAAAAGACATTAGTAACCTCTTGATCAATTTCCCCACCGAGTTAATCAGTCAACGCAGTATCCGGCGGAAAGAAGAAGTCCTGGGCCTTTCGCCCACCATGAAAGAAGTCCAGCGCATTTACAGGGAGAGCCTGGGGGAAAAGCCGGTAACCACCCTTGAAGAAGGGATAAAAAGGGCGAAACAAAATGCCTTCCGCGATAAATTAAAACCCGGACAGATTATCGATTTTGCCATCGAGGATGTCGAAAAGACCTGGCATTTGGTTTTAAAGGAAACGCGGGAATACCGCGCCCGGGAATTATCTTTAAGAGATAAAATCTCTAAAGCCGTTGAACAAACCCCGGCCAATATATTTAAGATCCAAAGCGCCCAGGAAGAATTGGATCAATTGAAAGCCCTGCCCAACCCATTCGATGCCCTGGCAGACGAGTGCCTGGATCCCCTCCTTAAAAAATTGGAGCTGCGGGTCAAACGTGATATTGACCTGGAGTCCATTCTAAACCTGGGATTTGTGCAATTGCAAACGCTGGAGGGAATCGATGTTCCCGTCGAATATTGGAGCACCGGCACCTGGCAGATAGTCAGGACCATGGCGCCTTTATTCGTGTTAAGACCTTCCGGGGCCGTTATCCTCATGGATGAACCCGAACGCTCCCTTTACCCGGATATTCAAACCACCATCATCGATACGTATGTCGAATACGCGAAAGGGAGTCAATTGTTCTTCGCCACCCATTCCCCCCTGATCGCTTCCTGTTTCGAACCCTGGGAAGTCATTGAATTGAAATATGACCATGAAAGCCACTCGGTTTTCCAGGACCTGCAATATGAAGGTGAAAACCATGTGGACCATTACGAGAATTACCCGGAGTATTTGAGATGGGATTCTCTTTTACGGCTTATTTTCGACTTGAAAAAAGAGGGCAGCAGTAAGCGAAGTAAGGCATTGGCTGAGTTGACGGAGCTTAAGGTGCAAATAGAAAAATTAAAGAAAAACGGTCTTTTGAACTCCGCAGACGGGAAAGAAAAGAAAAAGCGATACCTGGAATTAAATCGTTTGCTGGGTTGGCGCACCGGGGGGAATGATTAATGAGGCGCATCGATAAGAGTAAGGGTAAAATCCTTTCCACGGAGTATAAAAAAAAGGTAGATAAACTTGATAATGCCGGTGAAAAGCATCCCGGCAAATCCTGGGAATATTATATAGATGTGGTGATGAACTTGCTTTACTGCCAGGAAGGAGTTTGCGCATATACCGAGATGTTTTTATGCCGCCCGGAACTCCTAAAAAAAGAAAAATGGCAAAACGGAAGGTATAACAACAATAAAATTAGTGTAGATGAGAATGGGAACCTGGTTCAGTTGGAGTCTAAATCTAGAAAAGTTGGAAAATTCGGAAGCCTGGACCATTTTAATCCGGACTTAAAAACATACAAGTATTGGGATTGGGATAACCTGTTTGTGGTCCACTCCGATATTAATACCTGGAAACAAGACGAGCCTGTGGATTATATTTTAAAACCCGATTCCCCAGGCTATAATCCTCACAAATTATTGGCATATATTGAAAAAATCGAATCGTCAGACAATGACAGGAAGACAAAAATAGATGATTTGAATATTTTTAAAAATAAGCTTGGATATATAATAGAAACCCATTATTTTGTGGCCCACCCGGATCGAAGCGAAGAAGAACGAAAACGTATAAATAAAATGATTGAAGTTCTTGGGTTAAATCATGATACAGTTTGCTATGAACGGGAAACCTTTTTAAATATCGTACGAGAGAAGGAATTTGTTGAAGAGCGAATGAAAGTCGATCGTTTTTTCACTGCTTATGAAATGGTAAAATCCGCAAAAAAGCAGGAAGAGGTAGAGGAATGATAAAAAATGAAAAATGATATGGATTTAATCCGTCAATTGGAAAAGGAAACCGGCATCGAATTAAAGCAGGGTCAATTCGATGATTTATTGGAATCGAAACAAAACGGTTATTCCATTGATGATCAGGGAGCCGTCACCGGTTTGTGCATGTTTAAGGTCTCATTGGATTTATTGTCCGAAACCGTTTTACCTTTAAAAGGACTCCGTCAACTGGTTTTATCCGATGTAAATCTCAAGGACAACGATTTCTCTCCTCTCCGGCAAATGACTTCATTAACTCTCCTGGATTTATCACAAAATAGAGTCAATGATGTTTCCTTCCTCGAACCATTGATAAATATTACTCAATTATACTTTGGCTATAATCAGATTGTCGATTTATCGCCCCTGGAGGGCCTGGCCCGTTTAACCACCTTAGACCTCCAGTTCAACTGGTTAAACCGTATAGACAGCCTGGGGAAAATTCCATCCTTAAAAATTGTAAATCTGAAAGGAAATACTATTCCCGATATTTCCCCCCTCCGGGGATTGAGCCGCATCGTTTATCTCAATATCGCCGTGAACAAGGTTTCGGATATCTCTTCGCTTCAAGAGTTGAGCCATTTAGCCAACCTGGATGCGGCCGAAAATCAAATAGAAAATATTTCTATATTGAGTCGCCTGCCAGGTTTGAGTTATTTGAATTTATCCGGCAATAAAATAACCGATATATCCCCAATCCGGGGAATAACCGGTCTTACCGTTTTAAAATTGGCACGCAATAATATAAGCAGCATTTTCTCCCTGGCCGGGCTGAGAAACTTAACCGACCTGGACTTAGGGACAAATAAAATATCGGACCTCACCGCCCTGGAAGGATTGACAGACCTGGAAAAGCTCAGTTTAGAAGCCAATCAACTCACGGACCTGGCGCCGCTGTCTACGCTCAAGAACTTGACGAACCTTGATTTAAGGGACAATCAAATCACAGAAAGGCACCTTACGCCACTGAGCGCCCTTATAAACCTGACAACTCTTATCTTAGAGAGGAATCGGATCACAGATATCACATCGCTAAGCCCACTAACCAAACTGACAGTACTTTGGTTAAGTAGTAATCAAATCATGGACCTCACACCGTTGAGTGAACTTACAAATTTGAAAGTGCTTTATTTATGGGGGAATCAATTCAGTAACCTCACAGCGCTACGTCCTCTGATGATGCTGACAAAGCTTGATTTAAGTGGAAATCAAATCATGGACCTAACCCCATTGAGCGCCATGACGATGCTGACAACTCTTATTTTAGAAAGGAACCAAATCACTGACCTCATGCCACTTCGGGAATTGAAAAATTTGGCAGTGCTCAATTTAAGTAAAAATAAAGTTACGGACATAACGCATCTTCAGGATATGGCAAAACTTGAAGAACTTTACTTGAGTAAAAATAAAATCATAAAACTCAATCTACTCTCTTCCTTAAAAAATTTAAATAGACTTGGCTTGGGCGACTGTCAGATAACCGACCTTGATATACCACTGTTGAGCGATTTGACGAATTTGGAAACACTTGCCTTATATGAAAATCAAATCACGGACATCAGCCCGTTGCGAGAATTGAAGAATTTAACAGCGTTGGATGTAAGAAAGAATCGCATCGAAAAACTACCACCCGAAATCATTACCTGGTGGCCCAACCTGAAAATAAAGTGGGAAGATAAGTGGCATTTTGGCGCTTTGAATCTCTACGGCAACCCACTGACCAATCTCCCCATAGAAATTGTGAAACAGGGCAAAGCCACCATAAAGGCTTATTTTGATTCCTTTAAAGGAGAAACCCTGCCGCTCAACGAAGTCAAAGTCCTCCTGGTAGGTGACGGCGGCGCCGGTAAAACCTCCCTGGTCAATCGATTAATGGGCAAACCATTCGATAACAATGAACCCCAAACCCCCGGCATCAATATCGACTTATGGGAAGTCAAGCACCAAAAAAAACCCATAAAAATCCATCTCTGGGATTTCGGCGGCCAGGAAATCATGCATGCCACCCACCAATTCTTCCTCTCCAAACGCAGCCTCTATATCCTGGTGCTGGACGGCAGGAAAGATGATGAAACCGAATACTGGCTCAAACATATCCGCAGTTTCGGCGGCGATTCCCCGGTGCTGGTGGTGCTCAACAAAATCGACCAAAACCCCGGCTTTGAACTGAACCGCCGCTTCCTCCAGGAAAAATACCCCAACATCAAGGACTTCTACCGCCTCTCCTGCGCCGATGAAACCGGCATCGACGACTTTAAAAAAGCCCTGGAAAAAGCCGCCGGCAGCGTTGAAATCATCCGCACCACCTGGGCCAAAAGCTGGTTCCAGGTCAAACAATCCCTGGAAACCATGACCGAGCCCTACATCTCCCTGGAACAATATAACGCCTTATGCCTTAAAGAGAACATAGCGGATCAGGCCGGGCGGGATACCCTGGTAGACTTTTTGCATGACCTGGGCGTTATTCTCCATTTTGACGACCTCGGCCTCGGCGATGTCCATGTGCTGGAACCATGCTGGGCCACGGAAGCCGTCTATAAAATCATTAACGCCCCTATCACCGCCTCCAATAAAGGAATTATAAAACCCACGTTTTTAACCGACATCTTGAAACAAAAAGAGTGCGGCGCTTATGATTATCCACCGGATAAGCACCATTATATCGTGGAATTAATGAAAAAATTCGAGATCTGTTACCAATTAAGTACCGGTGACATATTAATCCCGGATCTCCTGGCTGTCGAGGAAAGTCGTTTTGAATTTGATTATGACGGCTCACTGCGGTTCATATTCCAGTATGATTTCCTGCCGCCGTCCGTGATGCCGCGGTTTATCGTGCGCATGCACAACGATATCAAAGACGACTGCCGCTGGCGCACCGGTGTACTGCTGGAAAATAAAGCCTTTAATTCCACCGCCGTTGTCAAAACCGATCACGAAGAAAAAAGGATATATATCTTTGTAAAGGGGCAACAGAAACGCGATTATTTCTCCGTCATCCGCTTTATCATCCGCGATATCAATGCCGGCTTTGAAAATATAAACGCCGTCGAATGGGTACCGCTGCCGGAAGCCAAAGAAATAACCCTGGAATACAGCGAATTGATCGGCCTTGAGAAAATGGGGATCGACGTCATGCCCATCGGTAAATTGGGCACAAAAATTCCCGTCAAATCATTATTAAACGGCTATGAAAAAGAGGAGGACCGGTTGATGCGCATTCAAGAGGAAGACCGCTTAATGCAAGATGGTAGAGTGGGTTCCGGCAAAGCTATCAACTTCAATGGCACAGTTGGAAATGTTACCATCGTCCAGCATGAAGGCGATTATTCCCCTGTTTCCTTTATCAATGACAATCCATTGGATGAAAAGATAATGGAAATCATCAAACTCTTGATCGAGCATAATGTGCCCGGTAAAGACTGGTTCATTCAACAATTGCAGGATGAGCGGGTGAAGAGGGATAAGGGTAAATTGCGGGAAGTGTTTGGCAAAATGCTGTCCGTAACGGCGGATTTCTGGTCGGTTTATTCTGCCGTGGCTTCGCTGTTGCCCCATTTGTGAAACCCTAATATCATTGGGGTGTGATTTCTTATAGGTCCTTGTTTTCTCTTTTCTATCTTACTTCTCCCCGGTTAACAGTTAACAATTGATAATTGACAATTAATAGTTATCCCTTTCCTTGTTTGAAATCGGGCAGACATTTCCTTGCCCGCCGCGCGATTCGCAATTTGACAAAGGCCAAACAATATAGTGTCTGCCCGATTAAAATTTTATTTTTTTAAGCCAAAATGAGAATTATTGTTAATGACCATTTATTATTGACAAAACAAAGCTATCAGAGTATATTCTGGGCCGGAGAGAAAAGTGATTATCGAATATATAAACGAGGCCCTGAAAAAAGCAAAATATGAAATAATAAATGATGAAGAACCATATTACGGTGAAATACCGGAAATTAAAGGGGTCTGGGCCTCTGGAAAGAGCCTTGAAGAATGCAGGCAACAGCTACGAGAAACGCTTGATGAATGGCTTATTTTGAGTTTTAAAAAAAACTTACCTATTCCTGGTATAAGAGGTGGCAAATATTTCCAGGGAACAGTGGTCGGAAGTTGATTGAGGATAGTTCAATGGTATAGAGCGATAAATGATAAAATAGTTTCTTGTATGTGGGGGTTGAAAAAAAACGCTGGGGGATTATAATTAGCCCATGATTAAAGATAAATTGGAATATAGGAAATATGCTGCTTTTATCAATCGGCAAAAGGAATTACAATTTCTAAGAGATTTTATTGGAGAAGAACCCGAAAGCATGCTTTTTCTTCACGGTCCCAAGTCTTCCGGAAAAACCACTTTATTATATAAATTCCTGGAACAGATGGAAAAAGAACAGGAACTGGATATCAAATTCTTGAATCTCAGGAAAATTTATACCGACTTTTCCGACAATTATGACTTTAAAGATTTTGTGATGGAGAAAAAGTTCATCCGGCTGAAGGAAGAAGGGATAAAACCGGTGTTGATTATCGATGAACTGCAGGCGTTGGATAATATTTATATGAATAATGGTAGGGACCGGCGAGTGATTATCGAGCTGTTCAATTTTTTTGTTGCCATGACCAAAGAGTCTCACCTGGCGCATATCATTATCGCTTCCTCGGACGGCTATTTTATTAATACCGTTTATACCGATTCAAGGTTGAAAAAGAGTTCCAAATTTTACAAAGTGAATTATCTTCAAAAAAAGGATGTCTTAGAGTGGTTGTTGAACCTGGAGAAATATTCTAAAATTAACGATTATACGCTTAGCGGGGAGGATGCGGAAAAGATATGGGACGCTGTGGGCGGAAGCATGTGGGAAATCCAGGATATTTTGTCCGACCTGTTTCGTGCGCCCCTGGATGAGGTTCTCCTGCTGTATAAAAAAAAGATGCGGAATTTGATCGTGGATTATGTGGTCAGGCCGGAGCAGAAAAAGATTGAGAAATTGCTTCGGCGATTCAAGGAAAGGGATGAATTTTCCAAGGAAGAAATCGATCCCGAAGAGGAGGGGTTATTACGGGACATGGTGCGTCAGAATATTCTTTATTTTGATCCCACGGAAGCGGCGTATTAT
>Ga0315278_10006898_pt1 | contig 10341 bp, 10 predicted proteins | sample YL17G06_0_MG_FD_203880 | JGI IMG/M metagenome (GOLD analysis project Ga0315278, IMG submission 203880) | Sediment microbial communities from Yellowstone Lake, YNP, Wyoming, USA - YL17G06_0 | ecosystem: Environmental > Aquatic > Freshwater > Lake > Sediment | place: USA: Wyoming | collected... | reverse complement strand
GGTCAGCCTCGGGCCTTGCGCCGCTCATCTGGCCGCACCTCCTTCGCCTCGTCACGAAGGCAATGCCGGACAGGCTCCTAGCCCGCAATATTCATGACGCTTCTGCTGCAAGCCTGGATACGCGGCTGCGACGGGCAGTCTCGCCATTCAGCCCTTCGACATACTGTTGGGGACAGGCACTGCCGCGGCTCGACTGAGCTTGCCGAAGTCAGACAGCAGAGCCAGTCCCTGGCCTCCGAGTGCCCATCCCTCACCCTCCCCCATATTATGGGGGAGGGGTGGGTGAGGGACCAACGAACCTCCATAAATAATGCGGGCTAGCGACTCATGTCATGCCAGCCGCAGCTGCTTGAGAATCTCCTCGCTGGTTCCCAGCCCACCGATAAACCGCTCAAACTTTCCCTGGTGATAGAGGGCAAGGACCGGCAATGAGCGAACCTCCAGCTCCGCTGGAATCTGGAAGTTCTCCTCAACGTTCATTTTCACGATCACCACCTTGCCGATCACATCCGCCTCCAGTTTCTCGAGTTCACGCATCAGCGCTCGACAGCTCCCGCATCCTGGTTTCCAGAACTCCACCAGCACCGGCAGTCCTGCCTGTTCCACGACGTGGTCGAAGTCAAGATCGGTCACGTCACGCATCATGATCTCCGCTCGTCACGACCCACTCGCCGGCGCTGCAGCAAACACCTCCTGGTACAACCGCTCAGCAACCAGTCGATATCCGGCTGTGGTCAGATGCAGCCCGTCGTTGGAGTACCGGGCCGCAAGTTGTTGCGTCTCGGGCTCCGCCGTGGCGGCGAAGAGGTCGAAGGCTGCCAGCCGTTTCGATTCGGCGTAGCGGAGAATCAGCCCGTTGAGCTGGCGCCGCCGATCAAGATGCGCGGCGAACCACCGACGCCCCTCTTCACTACGAAGATCGTCACCCACTCTGATCGAGGGAACGGTCACCGGCACCGGCTTGATCCCGGCCGCTGCGGCCAGTTCATACATCTTGAGGAGGTTGCGCATAATGTCTGCCGGCGCGGCATTCCATCCAAGATCGTTCGTTCCGCCGAGAATCACCACGTACGCCGGTTGCTGTACAAGAACAGCCGACCGAAACCGCATCGCCATTTCACCGGTCAGTTCACCGCAGATGCCGCTCACAGACACGCGCACGGCAGGCCCTGTCAATTCTTGCAGGAACCGCCCATACGGCGTCTCAGTGCCCTGAGGATTGTCGGCAGTGGGCGATTGAAACCCTGCCGTGAGGCTGTCTCCAAAACACACAATGTGGCTCGACGTCATCATCAAGTATGAGGCGGATTCTACCGGCCAAGCCACGGGGTTCACAATGCCCTCGTGTCCGCGGCTGAAGGAAGGAGCAATCCCTCGATAATTCCTCAGTAAGCGGCTGGTTAACCCGCATGATTCATGAATGCCGTCGTGAGCCGCCCCAAAGCGCGTTCCTCATGAAACGTATCTCAAGAAGACCGTCGTTCGTGAAACGTGAAGCGTATCTCGCAAGCAGGAAAATCAATGCTTGCGAACGACGAGATACGAGATACGAGCGACGAGTTAGGAATGACGCTTCACGCGCAAGCGCAGCGGGTCGGACGACGTAGCAGGTATTCATGAACCTAAAAACTGCAGTTGAGGTAGTCGAAAACGAGCAATCACAATATATGTCAACCATTTGACACCATTGATGAATTCACCGTTTTGGTGAACTGCGGAGCAGTTGAAAAATCTTTCGGCTCCATACCTTGCGCTTGAATGTGAGTTTCAACTGCCGTTTCTAGGATGAATAGTCCGGGTTAAGAGCGGCTATTTCCTTGACGCTTCAGCCCCTCCAGGGTACGACTAATCACCATGGACGAGTCGAACACAGACGGCATCGCACTGCCGATTGCGCCCGCAAAAGATCCGGCCAATCCGGAGTTGGCCTCCGTCAAGCGACTCCTCACACTCTTGGACAAGACCGCGAAATCCAGCCGGACGTACGGGGCAGCCAACCCTGTGCCGCAGAAGTTCTTCCAACAGTTGTTCGAAGGACTTACGGCTCACCTTGCCACCTACTCCAAATTGGCGTTTCTTGTTCAACGATCCGAGCTGTACTTCAACGGGGAAGTCGTCTACCGATCCGAGCAGGAGTCGAGTAATGAAAGCGTTGCGTTCAAGCTCTATGCGGATGGCATTCGGGAACTCGTATTCCTCGAAGGCCTTGCTGCTGAAGACCTCTCCTTCTTGCTTGATTCGCTTTGGGACAGCCTCGATCCCGAGGAAGACGATGACGACATTGTCACTCGTTTATGGTCCAAGAACCTCTCCACCATCACCATGGTCACCGCCGAAGAAATCGCCAAAGCCTCGACCGGTGAGGATGTCTTTGCCCTGCCTACTGCCGGAACGATGGACGCACCGGAATCGAGCCTAAGAGACCTTCTCGATCGGGAGCAGGCCCGCATCAAGAAGGGAGAGGGGTCAGGGCTTGAGGGAGGTGGTAGCTCAGAAGCCGGTGATGGCGGGACGCCAGCCGGAGAGGGAACCAGAAAACAAGCTGGCCGATTCCAGTCTGGTCACGTGGGCTACGAGGTCTCTGACAAGGAGTTAGCCGAACTGGCGAAGGAGATCGAGGCTGAGAGCACCAGGGACAGTACCACATACCTATTGGATATGCTCACCGCAATCCTGGCGTCGGAAAAATCTCCTGCGATCCTGACCAAGTTGCTCGACCTCTGGGGAAACGTCCTCGACTCATTGGCGGCCCAAGGCAAATGGACCCTGTTAGACAGCGTACGTGGACTGTTGCATGTCACCGCTGAGGTCAGAGCGGATCTCGGCGACGATCACAAGAAACAACTGGCGGCCCTGCTCGACAACCTTGGCCGACCTGAACGCATGAAGATGATCGAGACCTATTTGAACAGGATCCCCGACGCAACCACGGAAGGATTGCCGACGGTTCTGCTGTCGATGACGTCGGCGGCCGTTCCTGCCTTGTGCGCGCTCTTGGCGAATCTGGGGGCGCCAGCCCATCAGGCGATCGTGGCTGAAGCCCTCGAGACACTCGCGAAGGATCAGCCGGATCACGTGCTTCGCGGTTTGTCCGACCGCCGCCCCCGCTATGTCAAGAACCTTATCGCCATCCTCCTCACATGGAACAATCCCCGATTTGCAGACGCCATTGAAAAGCTGGCGCGCTATCCGGATATTCAGGTACGGAAGGAAGTCGTGCGAGCGATCGGGATATTCCGTCCCAACGGGAACGGGATGAAACTGGTTGCGTTCTTGAATGATGCCGAGGAGTCGGTGCGGTTGGCGGCACTCAAGCTGCTCATGACCGGTCAATATACGGCTCCCTATTCCGCCTGGTCACCCCTCGTATCGGCGGACACATTCATAGGCCGAACCCTCAGTGAAAAACGCGCGGTGTTCCTAGCCATGCGCGCTACCAGTGGCGATGAGGCCATTCCGTTCTTTCAAAGTTTGATGACGGAACGGTCCTGGACCAACCGGAAAAAAAAGGAGGAGCTCGCCACCCTCGCCGCCGAGGCATTGGGGAAGTTGGCCACCCCTGCCGCCCTCGCCGCCCTTGCGCTGGGTCAGAAAAAAGGTGGCGCCCCCTTGCGGCAAGCCTGCACTGCGGCACTCGCCCAAGCCCAACGACAGCAGCAGCTCAAGCAAGCTGCATCATAGTAAGGAGCCATTGCCGTGAGTGACAGCAAGATCAAAGAGGCCCCGATCGCACTTGATCAATCCCAGCCGATCCTGATACACGAAAAGTCTCTGTCTCGGAAAATCGCCGCCGGATCGGAGGCCGGAGACATCCTTGACCAGCAGATGGTCATGCTGGGAATTCAGCTGGTCACACAGTTGAACGTCTTGATTAAGACCTCGCGCATCTATGAGCGCACCAACGCCGCGCTGGATAAACCCGTCAAGGCGATGCTGACCTTGATCAAGACCATGGCACACGACCAACCGGTCACACTCCGCCTGCAGAACGATTTCTTGTTTCTCGGGGACAGTCACTTGAAAGTGAACGCGCAGCAGATGGCCGTGGCCACCAGCATCATCGATGCCTTGAACGCCTTGAAGATCGGCGGGATGACATTCTCCTTGACCGTGGAGTCGAAGGATCTGCGTGAGTTCGCCGCGCTCTTTGTCAGCCTTGATCCTGACAACAAAACCATCGAAGATCTTCGGAACGAAATCACCGCACGGGGGATTGCCGGCATTACGCTAGAAGAACAACGCCAACTGCAAGTACGAGAAGAAACCGGAACGGCGGGGAACGAGGGATTTGGAGCGGATGGGGGCAAAGGACCCGGCGACAGGGAAAACGCCGCGCTCAAAGTGCAACGGAAGATGAACGCCAAGAGCGGCTATGCCAAAGTGGCAGGATCAGTCGGAGCACTGACACAATCAGCCCGTGAGGGAGGAACGATCAGCTTTAAACAGGCGAAACGGGCGATCCAAAACATTATCGATCTCATGGCGGATGATGAAGCCACGGTCCTCGGTCTCACGACCCTTCGTTGCCATGATGAGTATACACATAACCATTCGGTCAATGTGTCGTTGCTGTCCATTGCGCTGGCCAACCGCGCCGGCTATCCCAAAGGGGAACTGGCCGACTTGGGCCTTGGAGCGCTGTTCCATGACATGGGCAAAGCCACCATTCCCACGGAGATCCTGAACAAACCGGGCGAGTTTACCGATGACGACTGGGTGGCCATGCGCCAGCACCCCACGGAGGGAGTCCTCAGTCTTTCGAAAATGAGAGGCATTGCGAATCTTCCGGGCCGCATGGCAGCGGCTTCCTTCGAACACCACATGAACCTGGACTTCTCCGGATATCCGAAGCTTACCGTGCCCTGGACAATCTCACTGACCGGCCGCATCCTCACGATCGCAGACTGTTACGACGCCATGACCTCCTCCCGTGTCTATCGTCGGGAACCCATATCCCCATCGAAAGTGTTGAACATGATGTTCTCCAAGTCCGGGAAGGCGTTTGACGCGGTACTGCTCAAGCTGTTCGTGAACTGTGTCGGCATCATCCCCATCGGCAGCCTGGTGATGCTGGAGACGAGCGAACTGGCGGTCGTGCTCAAGCCGGCTGCAGACAAGGCGAACGCCGAACGACCGTTCGTCAAAATCATCACCGATCCGCAGGGAAACCCGGTCGATCACGGGCGCGAGGTAGACCTGACCGAGAAAAATGAGACCGGGGATTTTCGCCACAACATTATCCGCTTGATCGACAACACGAAATACAAGTTTGACACCAGCCGATACTTCGTCTAGCAGGATGCTGAACAAGCCCGCCAGCGTGGGCGGAAGGTTGAGGCTTAGGCTAAGGCTGAGATGAAGAAAGTCAGATCATCGCTCAACCTTGACCTCGACCTCAACCTACCTTGCCCGTCCCGCCAGTCTCGCATATCTCGCGCAACCCAATCCCTTGACAGAGCCTGGCCCCCCAGTTATTCTCGCCACGGTCACACTGGTTGCATTGCTTACCAACAAGGAGCGCATGTTATGCATACAACGGGAATCCTCTTGGGGCGGATCACCCTCCCCTTGGTCGCCGCGGGCATGGTGTTGTTCGCATCTCTTCCTGCGGCACAGGCTGCCGAGGCCTTCAAGATGGGTGTCGTCGATCCTCAGACCGTCTTAGAGAAATCAAAAGCGGGCAAAAAAGCCTTGGATGGGCTCAAAGAATATGTATCCACCAGACAGAAGGTGTTGTCCGGGGATGAAGAGGAGTTGCGCAGCACGGAGAAGACGCTCAAGGAGCAAATCGCGAAGTTAAGCGACACCGAAAAAAAAGAAAAAGAGACCCAGTTTCGCGCAAAGGTCCAGGAGTACCAGAAACGCGCGCAAGCATTTAATCTGGAACTGCAGGGGAAGCAGAAGGAATTGGTCGATGAGTACATGAAGAAAATTTCCTCGGCCACGAAAACCGTGGCGGAAAAAGGCGGGTTTGCTCTCGTCGTCGATAAGGGCAGCGAACAAACGGTCAAAATTGTGATCTACAATAAGGACACCATCGATTTAACCGACCAGGTGATCAAGGAATTCGATCGAGCCAACAGCAAGTAACTCTCCCGATCGCGCACACCTGAATTCGTAATCCAACGTGGATGGGACCTCGGCCACTCTGAGGTCCCATCAACGCTCCATCGGATAGCCCGCCTCCCGCCAGGCTTTGATTCCCCCATCCATCGACACCACATTCGTATAGCCCATTTGCTGAAGCGCATCCGCGGCTAAGACCGACCGGTAGCCGCCTCCGCAATACAGCAGAATGGCCTCCTCTTTATTGGGAATACGCGTTTCCACATCGCGCTCGATAATCCCTTTTCCCAGATGACGGGCGCCCTTCGCATGATCCTTCGCAAATTCGTGGTCCTCGCGCACATCGAGAAAGTGCAGAACCTCACCCCGATCGAGCCTGGCCTTCGCCTGCGCCACCGTAGATTCCTTGACCCGTGCTCGTGCCGCATCCACCAACGTGAGAAAACCCGGATGATGTTTCATCCTCGCTCCCTTCCCTGTCCTGCTTCAAAATAAGGCCGTTTGTTCGATCCCCGGCCTGCGAAAGGTGGCGGGAACCGTCTCGTCACGCAGCGCCGACAATCCTGCCTTGCGTCTGGAGACCTCGAACAACTGTTCGATCATGGCCCAATAGGGGCCTGCGCCACGGTGGCGTTCAAAGAAGGCCCCCTCGCTGATCGCTCCACCACGCACGTCCCGAATCCGACTCGTGATCTTGGTGATGCGATCTGGAAATGCCGCCGCCATTCGCTCCATGAACACCGGCTCCACAGGGCCAGACAGACGCAGCAGCGTCGCCATCGCCTCCACCGCCCCGGCTTGTTTCGCTCGGGCCAACAGATCAGGCACATCCTCATCGTTGAGACCAGGAATGATCGGAGACAGCGAGATGCCGGTGGGAATTCCGGCGTTCGCCAAGATCGCCATCGCCTCGAAGCGTTTCCGGCTGGAGGGTGCGTGGGGTTCAACCTTGCGCGCCACCTCATCGTCTGAAAACGGTATGCTGAAATACACCCGAACCGACGCCTCCTGATGCAACCGACGCAGCACGTCCAGATCGCGCAGCACCAACACCCCTTTCGTGATAATCCCGACCGGATTCCGATACTCGGCACAGACGTCCAGGCAGGCCCGCGTCAACTCCAGCGAGGCTTCCAGCGGCTGATAACAATCGGTGTTCCCCGAGAACAGGATCAATTCACCCTTCCACGAAGGTTTCTCGAACGTCCGGCGGAGCAACGTCGCGGCCTCCCGCTTCACGATGATCTTGGACTCGAAGTCAGTCCCGGCACCGAATCCCCAATACTCATGCGTTGGTCTGGCGTAGCAGTAGGCGCAGGCGTGGAAGCAGCCGCGATAGGGGTTCAGGCTCCATCGAAACGGCAAATCGGGACTCTCGTTCCGACTGAGAATGTCACGGGTCGCATCGTCAAACATCTGCAGCTGCACATGCGGAGCAGGCTCCAAGAGATCTCGGTGCTGTGATTCAAACGGATTAGGTGGATTCATCACCGTGCGCATCGGGATATGGTCCTCGATCTACCTGCTCCTGTCAACGGGACGACCCAGCCTGCCAAGGCGGAATATCACGGCCCGATTGATTGACTAACCCCTACCCCGATGTTAAATTCCAGCCGCTTTCTGGAACCACACGACTATGTACGATCTCCGCGCGCTCCGCGACAATTTGGATGCCATCAGGGAACAGCTTGGCCCCCGTGGCGCCGATGTCCCTTGGGATAGAATCCGCACGCTGATCGAACAACGTCGGACCTTGACCGGCCAGGTCGAGCAACTTCGCCACGAACTGAAAAAAGGATCGGAGGAGGTGGCCAAGCTGAAGCGAGAGAAACAGCCGGCGGATCCCGCCATGGCTGCCATGAAGGCCGTCGGCGAACGGATCAAGACGATTGAAGACGAACTACGGGCGGTCGAAGAGACCCTGACCGATCTGAATCTCCGCATCCCGAATCTTCCACATGCCTCGGTGCCGGCAGGAAAAGACGCGGGCAGCAACGCGGAGACCCGGCGGTGGGGATCCCCGCCCACGCTGACCGCACCAGTCAAGAGCCATTGGGACATCGGCGAAGCGCTTGGCATTCTGGATTTCGACCGTGCGGCGAAAATTGCCGGCGCACGATTTGCGGTTCTGATGGGGACCGGCGCGCGACTCGAACGGGCCCTCATCAACTATATGCTCGATCTTCACACGACACAGCATGGCTATCGGGAGGTCCTGCCGCCACTCCTCGTCAATCGGTCGAGCATGACCGCGACCGGCCAGTTACCCAAATTCGAAGAGGATCTCTTTCGCCTGCGGGACGAAGACTATTTCTTGATCCCGACGGCAGAAGTGCCGGTGACCAATCTCCACCGTGACGAGATGCTCAACGAGAGTGCGTTGCCGATCAGGTATGCGGCTTATACTCCCTGTTTTCGCCGCGAGGCAGGATCCTATGGAAAAGACACCAGAGGGCTCATTCGCCTCCACCAATTCAATAAAGTGGAGTTGGTCGCGTTTGCAACACCTGAACAGTCGTATGAGGAACTGGAGCGGTTGACCGGCCATGCCGAAGCGATCTTGCAGGGATTAGGACTGCATTATCGAGTCGTCACGCTCTGCACCGGCGATATGGGGTTCTCCGCGGCGAAGACCTACGACATCGAAGTCTGGCTCCCTTCTCAGAACCACTATCGGGAAATCTCCTCCTGCAGCAACTTTGAAGGATTTCAGGCTAGACGCGGCAATATTCGATATAAGGGCCCAGTCGGGAAGAAGGATGCGAAAACAGAGTGTGTCCATACCCTCAATGGGTCCGGGCTGGCCGTCGGCCGCACGCTCGTGGCCATTTTGGAAAACTATCAGCAGCCTGATGGGTCGGTGTTGATCCCTGAGGTGCTGCGTCCGTATATGGGAGGTCTGGAGCACATCGCAAAGTCTTAAGACAAGAACGTCAACCGTCATATCCTCGTACGACAGTGGCATTTTTCTTCCCGTACACTTGACGTTTGACCATTGACGTCCGATGATTCTTCTGCACGGAGGGGTGACGGAGCGGCCGAACGTGCCAGTCTTGAAAACTGGAGACCTCGCAAGGGGTCCGCGAGTTCAAATCTCGCCCCCTCCGCCAACGACACGAGTAGGTTCATGACTTCAGTCCGCCTTCACCTCGGCTTCCTGATACCCACGCCATAGCCACAGCGAAATATCCAGGATACTGCCATGCCCAGAGATTCCACCCAGGACCTCGCAGGATGCTGAAGAAGTCGCTCTTCTCACCCGCCCGACCGCGGCGCCCGCGACGCGCTTTTTCCCATGCGCCGTTCTCGCTTCGCTCAAAGACCCCCCTTTAGTTCGGCCCCACCTACCTCTACGGTATTTTCAAAATTTCTGCCCTGCCCCAATATCACACTCAACAGCGCGCTTCACGGGCATCATTTCTTGGAGGAGAGACCGATGCGCAGACAGATCGGGAAGATCGGGGCCATTCGTCGGGAACTAGACGGCAAAGCCTGTCCCTTCTGCGGAGGCCATAAGTATCAGCTAGTGCTTCGCGGGAGCATGCAGCCGCAAGCTGGGGGACTCATCGCCCGCTGTGGTCAGTGCCAGCGTCCTCGCAGACTCGATGAAGACCTCGGTCGCATACTCTGGATGTAACAATACTTCCTCATCACCTCAACACAGAAGGAAGCCACGATGCACGTCCTCTCTTCCCCGATCCATTACATGAAGTTGCGCAGCGCACGCACAAAACAGAAACGTAACGCGCTGCGCATGTTGGCACTCAGCGGTGTCGTCAGACCCAGCCATGTTGAACTCCGTTACGCGACACCCATCGCCCGCATTACCGCCTTCCGCGCGCAGCCCACTGCGATCGAGCATCCGCAGACCCAACCTATCACTTTGCGGTCATGGGACCACAACATCACACTCAACATGAAACAGACATGGCAATGGGCGCGCAGCCTCTCCTCCGCCATCGTCCAACTTGCGAAAAAACCGTGTTTTAGTGGAGCAAGCAGTTAGACGTGTGAGCCTTCGCCGTCTTCCCACGAGAGTTTTTCTTGATCCACCTCGTGATTCGCTTGTACCTCCCACATGGCCTGAGGTAAGATCACGGCTCGCTTGCGGGTCTTCCGACGGTCATCGCCCTCTGTCGCACATGATCGGGAACCCCACACACAGCTGAGACCAGTGGAGAGGTGGCCGAGTGGCCGAAGGCAACGGTTTGCTAAACCGTCGTAGGGGCAAAACCTCTACCGAGGGTTCAAATCCCTCCCTCTCCGCCACAGCCT
>Ga0315278_10006897_pt1 | contig 10342 bp, 19 predicted proteins | sample YL17G06_0_MG_FD_203880 | JGI IMG/M metagenome (GOLD analysis project Ga0315278, IMG submission 203880) | Sediment microbial communities from Yellowstone Lake, YNP, Wyoming, USA - YL17G06_0 | ecosystem: Environmental > Aquatic > Freshwater > Lake > Sediment | place: USA: Wyoming | collected... | reverse complement strand
AGAATACGGACCGGGTGCTCCACCACGTGTTGAAAACCCTGTTACTATCAAGATTGACACCAAGGCCCTTGCGCGCGAACTCATCGATAGCCTATTTGTCGCGGGTTCAGTTGCTGTTCTGGTAATACAAGACCACGAAGAACGGGACATTTATCTTAACGCTCATAAAGCTTTCTCGGCGCTACACGACATTCTGTGGGGCGAGTTCTACGAATCCTATATACACCACGGGGATTGCTCGAAGTTCAAAACCCCGTATGACGCTATTGATGCTTATCGTAAATTTATTGCCGATTGCATTGGTGAGAGGGGGATCAGTGAATTAATTTAGAGGCCGTCGATTGCTGCTTTTGTTTTCATGTCTGGAAGAATCTCGTCCCACCAGGTACCTTTATGGTCTATATCAGCGTCTTGATTCATAGAAAATAATATGACGTGTAGCCATTCGTGGAAAAGCGACGAGCTTGATATTTTGCCATTCCAGAGAATAGTAATCGCACGTCCTGTTTGATCCCCACCTACGATCCCGTCGGATTTGTTCCCCAGAGAATAAATATCTGTAGACCATTCGACAGTAAAATTCTTGAGGAGATCTAGTGTGAAATAAATTGGGATACGAGCTTCGTTAAACATGTAAATGGCAAAGAAATCGGTGGCGCTTTCCATCATATCTCTGGTTACTGGCGCTTTGTTGCGCCACACACGAATTCCATCGTCGGTCGTAAAATCTGGAATTTTTCGAATGGCATCTCTTGTTGCTTGGGTTGTTGGGGTTATAGATTCGGGGGTGCGCGACTCGTACCAATTGGCACACGATACCCCAAGCAACTGACAGAATAGTAACCAGAGCATAATCCAGCACGTAAGCCAGTTTCGTAGTTCCATACTTTCATGATACCGAGTCGAGGGCAGCAAGTCCAAGAAGTGTTCATTTCGCAAATTTGAACTAGAATATCTCTAGATTATCTGGTATAAGATATCGCAAGTTTGATGGATTGTTTTGCCCGTGGTCCCGCGCGTGGACTGAACGACCCGTCTGGTCAGGAATGTTCCTGGTCAGACACCAATCGAACCGCAGATCTCGTTAGGTTGGGCGGGGCCACGGGCATGTGATATCAAGAAACGTTTTTCTTTTCACCGGGTGGAGGTGTAGTATGAATTTGTTTTTCTTTGTTTTTCTCGGGTTTGCATTCATTCTTTTTCTTCCTATCGTCTTCCAAGGAACGCCGCAACCGGTATGGATTCAAAAACGAAAAACGTCCCCAGCCCCAATTGATCCAATTCCTCCAAGGATCCAATGAATTTCGGAACCAGGGCATGGGTATCGCTCCTATTTTTAGAGTAGCACGACCCAGCTTTGAAATGAAAGTAACCTGCCAAAAAGACTCCGTGGTGTCCTACTCGATGAGACACGGCTCTCTTGAGATAACTCCGGAATGATCCGGGGCCTTGAGTCCCTATCTATCTTCTATTCGGGCCTTCCGAAGAAAAGAAAGAAAAAACGCCTGGGATCGAGTAGGTTTTTCAAGCCCACAAAAGAAAAGAGCAGACCATGCCAAAAGATTCTATTTTGCTGCATCCGAAGAAAGGCCTCAACCCACGTGTGACTATCTGTCGCAATTGTGGCGAGTCGATCGGAGTAGCCTTATTGGGTCTAGCCGATAGTGTTTTTACGTGCGACACTTGCCACATGACAGTGGTAGACAAGCGATCCAAGATCAAATGCCCAGTCGACAAGTGCAATGGGCGCCTGGTCTTCAAAGAGATACTTTCGGAATACACGAAACTACCGTGGGACCTATGCGACAAGTGCAAGCAGGACCAAGACGAACGGAACAAAGTCGTCGCCGAAGGTGGAGTCTACTTTCGCTGCAAAGATTGCCATGCGACTGGGGCTATCAAGCCCAACGAGTTTACCATCCGTGTGCGCTCGCATGCCAATATCGAACCTCCCAAGCCGGTGGGCGTAGAATTTTCGAAATACGATTGCCCAGTATGTGGTCCCGATCCCATCGATTTACCAAGTAAACAAAAGGGGTAAAATCTCATGAACAAGTCCTATAATTCGGAGGAGAGGTCAGAACTCATGAGTCTGTACGAAAATCTACGAGAGTTGGTTGCGAAACGCCAAACATTGTTGCGCGAGCTCGAGACCTGGTATAATTCGCAAGTACTTGGACTTGTGCCTAAAACAACGTATAAGATTGTGGAGACCACGGATTGGGTGAAACCAGATGCCACTCAAACGCCAGAGCGACGTGACCAAGGCCGAGCTTGAGCTTCGCAAGGAGCTCGAGGTCCGCTTCTCTCGGGTGTTGGCAGAGGTCTTGCGTCAACCCAGGAACGAAGCAGTTCCGCAGGTACGAATTGGGAGCGCTTGTGCTGTTTCTATCTTTCAAGCCATGCTCAGTATCTGTCCATTAGAAGTCATGGATGATTTGTTGCAAGACTTTTTCGAAGAAGCCTTTTGTCTGCTCACGAATCAGCTATTATCATCCCCACAAAAGATAAAAATGCAGTTCGAAAGCTTGCTCCAGGTTCCTGACCCAAGTATTAAACTAGAGCACGACGATAAGTCTATCGAAACTTGCGAGGTATCTGTAGATCCCGACTTGCTATCTCAACTATTGAAGCTTGACGAGAAACCAAAGACATGAGAATTTATTTTCAACAGCAGATACGACTCAAGCCGGTAACCACAGAGGAATCAAGTGAAATAATTCAACTCTCTAAAAGATTTTACAAATTTACTCGTTGGGAATTTTCCAATGGAGAGTTTATTTCTGAAATGTTGGTTCTTAATAATCCAATCAATGATGATTACGAGAGTAAAATATTCAAGGCTTTTGTACATGAACTAGAAGTGACGTTCCCAACCATCAAGTTTGTAAAACTTCAATTCTATTCAGTCCATGAGATACCTACTACTTGTTTTGTTCACGAAGAAAAAGTAAAACGGGATAAACTTACCGATATTTTACCCTCAACTCCATTTGGTCGAGATTACTTCTGACCGAAGACAATACACTTGCCGATGCAAGCAATGGGAGATACGATGCTAGTTAGTTTCATACTTGGAGGGTTACTACTTGCCATCTTCCTCATTTTTGGAGCGCTTCTTTTCTCGTAAGAAACGAGTGACCGAAACGATCACTATCGATCCACTAGCCCCAACCAGACAGATTTCAAAATCCGTAAGACCCGATAGTAGAAAGTTGCCGTCGCTGCCAGAGCCCACTTCGAAACCAGACCTATTGAACAACATACCCGTCCAGGAAATGCCTACCGTGATCCATACTGGGTCATCAGCAAAGATTCAGATTCATTTACAGGAGCAAAAGATGAGAATGCCAAATGCAACCCAAAACCCTATCCAAAATCCCATGCAACCTCCGCAGGGACAGAAATTATTGGGACGAGATACGATTCGAATTGTTTCATCGGAATCCAAGACCGTTGGCCGTATCGGTCGTGGGAAAGAAGTTTCGGTGAATATCGAGTTGGCCCACCTGGTCTTCGAAGATTCGGCCACCCATAAGAAACTGATGCGGCCCCCAAGAGTCTTCGTGATAATCTCTTGCGGTCGTGGTCAGATTATTCTCAATGTCGACGAGGCCAAGGCTATGGTTGGTATGCTTTCTGGGGTATTACCAGATGCAATTTATCACGATAGAATGTTGCTCGAGAACAAAGATGACCGGGACTCAAATTTGAAAAACTAGGTTCGAATTGGCTTGACTCGGGACTATTTTAGCCATACTTTCTATCCCATGAAACGAGGAATACTAATCGAAACGGCCAGAGAAATTGGAGCCCTGTTGGAAGAAAAGAACGAAGCCTACGGGGATGCGTTTTCAAAATCAGAAAAGATTCTGCAAGTGCTGTTCCCCGAAGGTGTACCTGTCGAGCAGTACTGTGACCTGTTGGCAGTGACTAGAATCCTGGATAAGCTGTTTCGCATTGCCACCAATAAAGACGCCTTTGGCGAAGATCCGTGGCGAGACATCGCCGGTTACGCAATCTTGGCTGTTGGCACAAACAAAGAGGAGAACGAACATGCCCACGACGGAACTGACAACCCCTGACGAGAACCAGATGCCCCCCATGAACACAGAGGACGTGAATGCCATGAGCGAAACTACGCACCCGCTGAACAGACAGTTCCTGTCCGCTGCCCTGGACAACTGCACCCAGGAGCAGGACATTTTCATGATTCGTTTCAATGGGTTGCGATCGGCACTGAAAGATCCTGACGCCACCGACGAACAGGTTCGCAAGTCCTACAACACCCTCAAGCGGGCCATGGCCGATTTCAGGGTTGCATTGAAATCGATTCCTGGTAAGCTGTAGTCTACGCTGAAAATGTGATGAGTATAGCCGGTTCCGGTGTTGTGCTTGGAGGTATCCCCCCCACCTCTAATGCAACTCGGCCCCGGCTTTTTTTCATTCTGGGGAGAAATCATGCTCGGACCAAATATAGAACTCAGTCGTAACGGGAATTTCATTTTCTATTCATGCGCAGGGTGTGGGCACGTTGGTATTTCGTCACCAGGTCTCACTCCAGATTGCCACCATTGTCAGTCAAACGACGTTGATTGGTTAGTGGTTAAGCTAGAAGATTTTTTTGAAGACATGAAGCTTATCGAACAGCAGTTAAGTTTAATCACGATCAAAAAGTGACAAAAAAAGAAAGGGACCTGTCATGCTCTTGATTACCCATACCGATCTCGATGGCGTGATGTGTGCGATTCTGTACAAGCTGGCCTTTGGCCGCGAATCCCCGGTCGAGTACGTAGACTACGACAAAATCTCCGATGTGATCCTGGTGGCAATAAGTCCAGATATACCTGTGTACGACGTGTCGGAATCGTTGCATATCACCGACATTTCTCCCCAGGGAGAACTGAAAGATGCGGCCCTCGCTGCTCTGGACCGAGTGGTCCGGGACGGGTCTCGAAGGGTGCAGTTGTTTGACCATCACGTGACTTCTCTACCCATGAAAGAGAACCGAGACTGGGTGCATCACCGGATGGACGTCTGTGGAGCCAAGGGTTATTACGACTGGCTCCTGGAGAGAGACTATATCACAGGGTCCCCTGCTTTGGAGAGGCTGATTGATCTTACGGACATCCGGGATCGTTGGATTGTGTCTGATCCATTGTTCGACAAGTCGAAAGACTTGAACTCCTTGCTGCACTTCTTTGGAAGAGACACGTTCGTGAATCGTTGCATCAAGTTTTTACCGTTTGATGTACTCGTTGAGCACGAGGACATCATCAAAGCCATGCGCACGAGAGAAGAGGCGGCCATTGCTCAAGTCTTGAAACCAGAGTTTGTTGTTTCTGGGACAGACTCTCAGCAGCGCAACGTCGCTTTCTTCGTAACCTCTGGGGCCAATGCGAGTGAAGCTTGTCACAAGTTGCTCGAGAGTGACAAATCGTTTGACTATGCAGTGGCGATCAATCCACAATACGATAAGATCGACCTGCGTTCTCGAGAAGACGGACCCGATGTTTCCAAGATCGCGCAGTCTTTCAACGGTGGCGGCCACCCGCATGCAGCAGGATTTATCTTGCACTTGAAGAACCTATTGACCACTTTCGTTCAGGAGTCATTTTCATGCAGTACGAAAGAGCAGAAAATCCTAGAACTGTCCAAGCCTGCTTCCGAGAGTTGAGCAAGACGTTAGACCGGTTTTCCAAGATTACGTCACACGAAATTCACAATCGGCCCGATTTATTTTTCAATCTTGGGGGACTATTAACTTGTTTGCTCTACACGCAAGATGACCAGGGTTACACCTGGGTGGAACCGTTCATCGACGGGATCAATTCATTCATGGATGAGATATCCCACAAACATACAGCACAAAACCCCGTGATTGTTGCATTTAGGCACCCGGATGTGCCACAAGCTTGACCAGTGCGTTCTTTCTGTGCAACGATTAAAAGTACGTTGCCGCGTTGGTTTGTGTCTGGGGTCCTGGCTTCTCTCCTTGAGCCAGGGCCCATTTTTTTAGGTTGGGGGTGCCATGATTGAAGACAACATATATCTACGAGAGCAATCCGAACTGCTTGCTGCACGAATTCGAAGTAGAGCTGAGCGTGCGCGAATGTGGTTAAGACATTACGACCAGGTCACTCTCGTTCTTGACCGCACTAGAGTTTCTCTTACCCAGGTGCAAGAGGAGTCTGACTTCCCCTTGCCCATGCGAACCGAGATTCTTTCTCTGCTGGCCGAATTGTTCGCTTACAAGCAGGTCGTCGAGGAGCGCAAACAATGCTTGGAGTATCTCATTGAGGGGCGTACTGAGAACGACCCAGCTCCCAATCCCAAGAAGCTTGGGTCACATATAAAATTTATACGTGCGCTCGAAGAGGTCATACGGTCTCTTGACGGTGAGCCACTTCCGGAGTTCAGGACCCTGGAGACATTTCTAGAAAATTATCAACCGCGCGTATCGGTCTATAAGTCTGACGATTCGTTCTGGCTATGGAAGGCCGAGCGTAAAGCATACGCCCTTCGAAAGAATGTCATTTTACCCAAGATTCGAGAGGCCCGTTCTATTCTTAATACCGAAGAAGACAACTTGAGCAAGTTTCAAGAACTGGTGAGAGAGCTGAAGAACGACCCTGACCTCTGCGACGTTTGAGACTCCTACGACCTTCAGAAAAAGACCCCCATTTAGGGTACAAGATATAGACCAATAACAACCACTAATCTACCCACTTTTTGAGTGGGTAAGGAAGGAGGGAACTGTGTCAAAGTGCATAGAAGTTGAACTGACGACAACCCCCCAGGAGGGAGATGAAGTTGAGGACCTGGAGGACCTCAAACGCCAAGCCTGCAAAATTCTTGGGAGGGAGTATTCCCCCAAGACCAAGAAGAGTCAGGACACCCTCCCGACTCAAATCCAGCCCGAGCCCGCACTCGAGCCCGCACTCGAGTTGAACGCAAGCCGCTCCAATGAGGAGCGAATCATGCTGGCAATTGAGGAGCTTGCCAGAAACAGCAGAAAGACTCGGCAGCTTCTCAAGAGCCTCACCTCCATGGCGCGTAATGGCCTGGAGGATGGGTTAGAGTCGATGGGGGGACAGATCCCTCCGCAGGCGCAGAAGATGATCCAGGGGATGCTAGGGACCCTGTATCAACTGGAAAAGTCCCTAGAGTAGTGTTCCCAAACGGAGCTTGTCGAACCTTATTCTACCCATTCTTACGGCTCCGGTGAGTGGGTAGAGAGAAGCGGAGAACTAAAATGGCAGCGACAGCAGAACAGGTAAAGTCCGAAGTTGAGGCGCGCTTCGAGCGCGCCCTGAAGGGCATGGAGACGAGTGCCTTCCGCGATGAGGCCGAGGTTGCCGAAACCCGGCAGTACATCGCGGACCTGAAGAACCTCCCCGCCAAAGCGTTCAAGGAGGAAAACTTCCTCCAGAGCGTTTGGGGCGTCTTGACCAGGCTCGTTGAGTGGGCCTGGGCCACCTTCAAGGGTGCGCTCCGATGGATCGGGGATGTGCTGAAATCGGCCCTGACCCTCGTGGAGCGCTGCCTTCACGGTTTCGTCTGCATCGTGTAGCGCTCGTTCTGCATTCGGGCGAGCCCCCATCTGGATCGTCAACCAGGTGGGGGCTCGCCCCTTTTTTGAAAGGGGACTCTCATGGGATTTCGAGAGCTCTGGGATGAATCGATGGAGAAGACCACGTTGCGTGTGTGGCCTTCACCCTTGACTAGGGCTGACAAAAATGCGATCACCCTCAACCTACCAGGGTATCGTCAGGTTTGTTTCTATACCTGCGGTTTCGTGGCGGGCCTGATGGTGGCTCGCGCGCACGACCCTGAGTTATCTATCGAGAAGTTCTATCAACTGGTCAACCCAACTGAGGACGGAACCTCGGATGAACAGATTATGGAAGCCCTCGAGAAAGTTGGTGTCAAAGCCAAGCGGAGACTCGATCTGAGCTTCACGAATATTGGCAAGAGCATCATGGCGAATCGCCCAATTATCACCAGTGTAGATCGCGGGCATCTCGGACTTCACTGGGTAGTCATTTATGGATTTGGGTGGGATCCGTTGCGCATCTTTGTAGCGGGGAACGAAGTTCCTGGACTCGGATGTCTGCTTCGGTCCCATGAGATGACTTGGTCTGATTTCAAAGATGTCTGGGATCCCTATGGGGACGGATTGGTCTGTTCCTGATATACCCAAAACGTATTTCTTTCATCACTCGAGAGACGGTGGATTGTGCCTGGACTACGAACAGTGTCAAACGAATCGCCCACACAATCGGTTTGTAGTCTAAAGAGGATACCGTCTCGATCGATTGTGTGGGAACACCGGATGACCACTCAGGGCCCCGAAAGGGGCCCTCAGCCTTTAGCCTAAAACCAATCTTTTTTATTTAGTCTTTATGCCCTATTATATGCCCATGATGGTCAAACTTTGCTATGCCTTGGGCCGCCGGAAAGCTATGGAGGAAGAACTCCAGAAGCAGGCCGGTATCGATCAGTCTCCTCTCATTGAATCGCTGTTGTGGCGGCGACTTTTGCCTGCGATTGGACTCGCGACCCTTGCAGCGCCGGTGGGTATTCTGAGCGGTCGAACGTCCATCAATCAGAATTCCATCAAAGGCCCCTTAGGGGGTCTCTTGCCACCAACGCCGACTCAGGTAGATATCGAAAAAAATTGGCGCGGGGGCTGGGGTGGTCTGGCTGGTGCTCTGCTCGGTGGCGGCATTGGCGCAATGGCTCCAGAGTGGATGCCTCTTTTGGCGCGTAGTACCAAGACCGTCGGCTCTGCCCTCCTATAGGTAAAAATTCCTATAGGTAACGATGAGGACAAAATGACGCACGCAGAAATGCTCAAGGTGGCATTCGAGATTGGGTACCAGACGTTGCTGGATGACGAGGCAGGTATGCAGAAGAGAGCCGGAGGGGGGATGAACCCAGCCGAGATCGAAGCGCTATTAAGCGCGTTAGGGGGAACTGCTACGAAGACAGTTGCCAAGTCAGTTCCCAGGGCAGCTTCCAAGGCCGGGAGAACAGCCGCTGGTACCGCGGCTAGAGAGGGGCTGTCTCCGTTTGCTGCTGCCCAAGCACGCTTGACTCCGGCTCAGGTGGCAGGCATGTCTGTACCAACTCGAGCGGCACCTGCAGCAAACCTTGCACCTGCGGCACCTCGAACGATCACTCCTGCGTACACTGCTCCATATACACAGGGGGCCCAAGCAACTCCAGCGGCACTTGCTGGTACACCTCCGGCCATTCCCGCGCGGCCCCCAGTACCTACACCACCAGCTTTGAAACCGACTCTACCAACAGAAGGACCCTGGCAGGCTCCAGCAGCGCAGGCGGCAGCGTCTGCACCAGCAGCTCTTGTTCCTGCGAAACCTACCCCTGGGCAAGCGGCCAAGCAAAGGTCGAAAGCTTTCAGCGAACGAATGGATAAACAGCGGGCTGATCGAGCGGAGCAAGCGAAGAAGAAATTGGAACCCGCCGCACCAGCGCCTGCATCCAAACCCGAGGGGGTCATCACAACATCGGGTGAAAATACACCAGGGCTACGCAAGTTCGATGCCAAGGGGAATAGAGTTCCAGATGCTCCGGCGAAGAAGCTCGAGCCCGCCAAGCCTGCCGCTGGGGAAGCGGCGGCTCCTGGCGCCGAGGGCGCTCCAGCCCCTGCACTCTCTGACGCACAGGTTGCCGAGCAGATGCAAGCAGCGCGGGGTATCCCCGATCAGACTGAATACGCCAAGAAAATTCAAGAATTAGAGAAGGGTTACGGGAAGCAAATGGGTGCCATTCGGTCTGAGGGCGCTGTCAACCCGCTCCTTTCCTGGGGAGCTCCTCTCGCGATCGGTGCAGGTGGAGGATACCTGGCCGATGGCCAGCAAGGCGCGGCGACCGGAGCAGGAGCCGCGCTCGGCATGCGGGCCGGGGCTGGTCCGATGCTCAAGCGAATCGCTGAGAGTCGCGGGATTGCCAAGACCCTGGGTGGAAAAATGCCGGCTCTTGGTGAAGCGTTCTCGAGTCTTCCCAAGGACGAGGTGGCCAAGGCGCTTGCCCTCGGAGGTGGACTCGGTGTCGGGGGTGGCGTAGCTGGGCACTATCTGGGCAAGGAGAAGAAGAAAGAACCCTGGTACAATCAGCTCATGGGCCTTACCCCTATGGCTGCTCAGTTGGCTTTACCCTACATGGCCATGCGCGGATCGAATCCGCAATTGATGGCCCAGATGCAAGGATTGGTCCCAGCGTCCCCTTCTACTACTTCTCCCGATGGTGGAGCAGGTGCCATGCAGCAAGATGTTTTGAGACGGGAGTGGATGGGCGGATGATGATCCAGGAATTC
>Ga0315278_10006896_pt1 | contig 10342 bp, 8 predicted proteins | sample YL17G06_0_MG_FD_203880 | JGI IMG/M metagenome (GOLD analysis project Ga0315278, IMG submission 203880) | Sediment microbial communities from Yellowstone Lake, YNP, Wyoming, USA - YL17G06_0 | ecosystem: Environmental > Aquatic > Freshwater > Lake > Sediment | place: USA: Wyoming | collected... | reverse complement strand
GAGCGGCGACATACTGGGCCTCTCCGAAGAGTTGGCCAAACTTCAGAAGACCTACAAGGGCATCGAGGGTTTCGATAAGGCCGTCAATCGCTACGAGGAAGACCTTCAGAAGGACCCATGGCGGAAGGAAGTGGCCACGGGCAAGGCGTACATGAGCTTCCTCGGCGTCCTCCAGAAGTTCAAGAGCGACTCAGCCGCCAAGAAGCTCGACCAGTTCGCGCAGGAAAACGCGGCTTCCATCTACGGCAAGTGGGCAGCGGCCGTGGTCAAGGAATTCAACACGAGCGGCACGGTCACCGTCTGGCCGAACGGCAAGCCGTTCGATTCGAGCGGGAAGTAGGAGGACAAGGCGTCCCTACCTGCTGACAAGAATATGCAGGCGACATTCGTCGGGCTCCTGGACAAGCAGGGCCTTGGTGGAAGTCCGCGACGAGTTGCAGGTTGACGCTTGGCTTGCCCCGGACCTTGGCCAGGGGCGAGGCGCAGCTTGGCCCATACGGAAGCCAAAGGAATGTCAGGCGGAGTCTGGTCTGGCAATGGTAAGCCTCCTGAGCCTCGTTAGTTTTTCCGAGGCCAGAGGTTATCACGTGATTCTGTGCGGTCAAGAGCCCTATATCTGTTCGGGAAGTGTGCGGGTGGAAAGTCGCTGGACTAGCTCACCCGCCCCCCGGCAGAGCCGCCCGCCGGCCCGAGGGATCTTCGCAAAATCAAATTTCCTATCAGTTGCCGGGGGGCGAGGGTGGCAAACCGGGCGAATTCCCACACTCCAGAATGGCGGCGACAAAGATCAACCGGTGTTTGTGTTTCGCAGCCTACAGATGCATCTGTGCCTGCGCCGTCTTCTTGCGGAGGCGAAGAATCGCTACCGCGCCAAGGCCGAGGAGAGTCATCGTCCCCGGTTCGGGCGTGACCGTGAATTGCCCGCCCTGTGCACCCATGGGAATGCCACCGTTGGCGAACGTGTCGGGAACGACCGAGAGAAGCACCTCCGGCGGGGCGCCATAGGCAAACCCGGACGGCACGTTGAAATTCAGGGTCAGTAGCGGAAATGCGATCCCGACCGGGAACGAGTTGAAGGCGAAGTTGTCGAAGTAGATGTCCAGCTTCTCGACGGCACCCGGCGTGTCATAAGTCATATCGCCGATTGTCACAGGCAGGGATGCACTGGAGGGAATGCTCCCGTCAAAGCCGCTGCCGTTGAAACTGCCGCGCCAACTGTAGCTGACCAGCTCAAGGCCGGCCTTTGAGAACTCGACGGTGAAGACAGCCGAATCAAAGCTGCCGCTGCCGGTAGTGAGCAACTCGACGCTGAAACTGCCGCCGGGGGCAACCGAAACCGAAGAAAGCCCGCCCGACCTGGGTGTGATCGTCACGTCCGCGAGGCTGGCGGGAGCGGCCCCGAACAGCACGGCGAAGACTCCGAGCAGAGCCACCGAGCCTTTCATGTTGAGCATCCTCCATTTCGCGTCTTGCGCCAGGTTGAGCCTTGAGCTTCCGAGCGCTATGTATCTTAAACAAAAACGCCCTTCTTGACAAGCGGGACTTCGCCTTCGGGATTTGCCTTCACGACACATATTCATCCGCCGGCCGCACCCGAACGGCACGGCCGGCGGCAAGTTCGATCACAGCTTCAGCAGCCTGTCAACCGCAGCCAGCACGTCCAACAATGGCTCCTCGAGGCCCGGCAAGAGCCTCTTTGCCGTCACAGCGACGGTTCCCACCGGGCTTGCCGAAGCCATCACCGGGCGTCGAGGCTGGTCGGCCGCTGCTGCTGTCGGCAAGGCCAGCGGCAACGGTGCGAGCCGGATGCCGGCTGGATGCCACGCAACAGCGGGTAACTCCGGCTTGGCAGGCCGCGCTACGGGGGCGGTGTTCGACACGGCAGGCCCCATTGCGGCATGCGCGACCGCCGGCAAACCAGGGTGTGTCGCCAACAGCGGAACCACACCGGCCGGGACCACGCTCAGAGACGTCGGTTGCCTTCTACGTTCGGCCGCCAGCGCCGACGAAAACGCGGCGAGCGGCACCGTGCGGGGCTCGGCAACAGCCAAAACCGCGCGGGTCGGCTCCATGGCGACCGCCATCGCGCCAGTCGGCGCTGCCGCGGCCATGGCCAGGACCGGGTCTGGGATGTATCGTGCGTCAGCTTGGCTGCCCCAGGCCGCGGACAGGTCCGTCGAGTTCACCCGGCCGTCCGTGAATACGTCCGAGCGGACATGGTTGAGCGTGCCCGGGCTGATCGGGTTGACGCGGTTGGCAAAGATCAGAGACAGGTCCGTGGTGTCAACCCGCCTATCCGCGTTGGCATCGCCGATCAGGGCCGTAATGACCCGGTCATCGTCTCCGGCAAGAGCGATGCCCGCACCGTCCGTCGGGCCCTGGATTCGGACCACGTACTTGGCCATATTCGGAAGCGAGGTGCTGAAGTCGATCACGCCCTCCGTGTCGCCCTTGCCGGTGGAGGCGCTGATGGTGATCCCAGACAGGTTCACGTCGTTGCCGCTTAGGTCAAGCCCGGCGACCTGCACGGATGCGGCCGTGAAGCTGTCCGGGTCGATGGCCTCGGAGAACTGAACCACCAGCCGCCGCAGGCCCCCGTTGCGGGGCTCCGAGAACGTCCCGTCATCCGGGATGGCCAAGAGGATTTCACCCATATCTCCATGTGTCGATGCCGAGGACCAACTCAGAATGGTTGGCGGGTCCACGACGGCAACAGCGTACGTCACCTGGAGCACTGGGTCATTGGACGTCTCGCGCGAGTCGAACCACGCATCGCTCCCGCCCACCTCGTGCTTCAGGATGAAGGTGTATGTCCCGTCGTCCGTGATGCCATGATTTGAAAGGTTCCATGTGTACCACGTCCCGATCGAGTAGCTCTGGTTCAACTCGCCGGCCAGTACACCGGCTGCGGGCAGACTACCGGTATTGATCTCGCTCCAGTTGCTGTGGCTGCCCTGATAGACCCGCATGGGTCCATTGCCGGCATCTCCGTTGCAGCGGAGCTTCAGCTTGACGTCGGTAACGTTCCCATTGATACCGGATACGTCAAACCTGAAGTAGCCGATTCGGTCCGAGCGGTCCCACTGGGCGCGGATCGTCGTGGTTTTGAATCCGGGGTCCGCGCTCCCGTCATCCGTCGGGTTGAAGGTCACCGTCTGTTCGTTGGCGAACTCCTGCACCGTGACGATCACAATGTCGTCATCGGAGGCCCCCTCGTCGTCCGTGACTGTCAAAGTGATAGTGTGACTGCCGACCGGCAGTGTCACAGTCGGGTTCCGGACGGTTGCGATCTGCTTTCCGCCTTCGGTCCAGACGTAGCTCGTGATCAAGCCGCCCGGGGCGTACGAGCCGCTCCCGTCCAGTGTGACCTTCTCCGCCCCGCTATCGTCCGCGTCTATGAGCGACTGGTCGGAACCCGCGTTGGCAATGGGGGCTCCGCTGCCCGGCCTGATGAGGATGGTCCAATCCTTGCTGGTCTCGTTCGGAGCGTTGCCGAGGCTCCGCATGCCTCCGCCGCTGACACTCGTCACCGAGCCGGCTTGCAGCACCCCGCCGTTCCGCGGGTCGTACCACTGCACTTCGAACTGGCCGCCGACGCCGCTGAGGTTCAGGTTCGTCGAGCCGCCGCTCTTGAGGTACACCACGTACACTTCGCCGGGCTTGGAGAAACAGTAGTCGTTGCTGGCGCTGCTCAGCGCGTTGTCGTTGGACATCTGCCAGAATGGGATGTCGTTGTCGTAGAAGAACCGCATCGCATAACGGCACTGGTCCCACCAGAGGTTCCGGCTGCGGAAGTCCTGGCAGGTCAGGTCGGAATGGGCGTAGTCGTAGCCGAAGTAGTACTCGTTGCCCGCGCCGCCGGCCAGGAGGTTGCCCCACAGCACGTCCCTGCGGACGCCGTCGTGGGCCGCGTCGTTGGCGTCCGGCATGATGCCGGTGTTCGCGTTGCCCTGCTCGTCATTGCAGACGACCCAATTCCGCCCGCTCGACGCGGAACGGTCGACCCAGGTCTTAGTGGCGTTGAACACGTTGCCGGCGTTGGTCTGGATCGACGGACCCTCGAAGTTCGGATAGCCCAGCAGCGGGTTGTATACCGTGTCGTGGTCGCCCGGAAAGGTATGCACGACGACCGGGTGGTTGTACGGGTCGATCGCCTCGAAGTAGTCGGCGAACTGTCTGCGCTGGGCGTCGGTGTTGGTGTTCTCCTCACCAAGGTTCCAGTTCAGCGCCAGGTGATGACCGAACCGGGCGACCAGTTCGCGGTAGTAGAGTTTTCGTTCGGTCCCCAGGGCCCCGCCGTCGAGAAGCTGGTCGTTCTCGGTCTCCTGCGTCTTGAAGTGCAGGAAGAAGCCGTTGTTGGTCGCGTGCTCGAAGACGATCTCCCACTGAGCGACCTTCGACACGTCGATGCGCGTGCGGTCTCCCGTGCTGACGTAGGGAAACACGTTCTGGTCGTCGCCGTTAATGTTCATCGTCAGGAAAGAGAAGGCGTTCATTCCCTCACTGGCCAGGTAGTTGATGGCGCCGATCAGCTCGGTGCCCTTGCCGCCGGCCCAGGTCGGGTCGCCGCTGCGAAAGTCGCCGGCGTGGGCACTCCAGCTCTTGCGGCGCCCGCCGTTGTTCGGCGTGTTGTCGAAGTCCTCGTACGCCAGCAGGTTCTCCGGCGAATCGGCGCCCTGCTTGAGGAAGTACTCGCCCGTCCCGGCGAACTGGTAATAGTGCTCGCCTACGTACTCCAGGAGGCCCTTGCCGCGCAGGTCCAGCCCGGCCTTATCGGTCGCTTCCACGGAGAACGCGCCCGCATCGCCGTCCATATGGCCGCCGCTGCTGCCGGCCGTCGGGCTCAGGTCGATCGCCACGCTGCTGCCCGTCCTGAACGAGACACCGTAGGTCCACTGGCCCGCCTCGTCGGGCGCGAAGTGGCACCGCCACTTGCTGCCGCTGGTGGCGCCGGTGTTCGCCGCGTTCCCGTCGGCCGCGAAGTAGCCCGGCACAACGTAGGTCTGTCCCGAAGGCCCGGTGAATGTCACGTTCAGGCGGTAGTTCAGGAACGGATTTGTCGCTGCGGTCTCACTGGTGTTCGGCCCGGCCCATGTGAAGGTGACCTTGTGCCAGCAGCGCAGCTCACCGGTAATGGTCGCCTGCCCGGCGACCTCGGGCAAGACCGTTGCTTCGACCTGGGGGCCGGCGGGGGCGATCGGGGCGAACTGGGTGAAGTATTCCCCCTGCAATCCGGCATCGAGCAGAAGTCGGGGCTCGAGACGTTCCAGCCACACCATAGCAACTGATAGGAAATTTGATTCTGCGAAGCCCCCTAAGGCTGGCGGGCGGCTCTGCCGGGGGGCGGGGGGTGGGGGAAGGCGACACAAATTGGCCATAGTCTCGCTCCTTTCGCACCCCGGCCGGGCTGTTATCAGGCGAACCACACCCTTAACCGTTAACCCCCACTCAACTTTCGCATTATACCACTGTTTCCGGCAGCGTCAACTGCCTAGTTTTCTCAAACTTCCCGGTTTTTCTCGGCAATTTTTCGGGGGAGGGAATGGCTTCAGCGCAGACCCTGTGCGTGACGATGTATGGGATAGGTCCAGTATTCCATAATCCGTTACGGCACAGGGAGGTGCACGATGGTACGTCAACATGCTCTGATGGAATCCATATCGGCAAACCTGCACGGTTTTCTTCACAAGATCAACCGCCACATGAAGAAGCCCGACAAAAAGTTCATCCAAGACGCCCTCATTGGGCTGCTCCGGGCGGGCCGCCCCATTGTCTGCCAGTCAGCCGCCCGTAATCGTCTCGGTCAGAACAGAAAGAAACCAGTACGAAGTCGGCCAGCGGACGTCGCATGTGTTGACGATCACCAACCGGGGCTCCAAGCCGGTGACGCTGCCGAGCTTCCGGTTCTTGAACGTCAAGCAGGAAGACGCGGAGATCGCTTTCTATGTCCAACAGCACGTCTTGGAGATCCAGGTCACGCGCGACAAAGGCCCGGTGGCCATCAACAAGGATTGGCAGGACCCGGCCAAGGAGGTTCAGCCGTTTCCGACCGTCGAGAAAGAATCCGGGCGCCGGGCTTGCCTTATTCCACGGCGTCCCGCCAGGTCATCGGCTCAGGCCAGGCGAACTCCATGAGGCGGACGTTCTCTCCGTCGCGTACGACGTACCGCAGGCTCTTCGCGTGGTTCCTGAAATCCTCAGGAATCCACAGGTCTTCATGCGGCGGCCCTTCAAAGCCGTCACAAACGATGAAGTGCTCGCGGTTGCCCGGCGGCAAGTTGCCTGGCGGCCCGCGGAATCCCTTCCAGTAAACGTGCCGGCCATCCGCCGAAAAGCCCGGAGAATTAAGGCTCATGCTCGTCCCGCCGCCAGTGGGCCCGTCCCAGTGCTTCACGTTCTCCGGGTCGTACCTTCCGGCAAGGTTATTGCCGTCCACGCAGACCCACCAGCGCATGTCCTTGCCGAGAGCGCAGGCGATGTGCCGTCCGTCGGGTGAGAACACCGGCTGGCTGGCGCAGTCATAACCGGTGGCGAGGAGCTCGGCCTTCTCTACCAGTCGGTACAGCTCCGACCCGTTCCACGTCGAGCAGGCCAGGACCTTGCCGTCGGGCGAGAACGTCAGTCGCGGCTCGCCGGACATCTGGGCGATCTGCTTACCATCGCGGAGGACGAAACACTGCTTACCGTCGGCGCTGCGTGCCCAGCATGCCAGGCTGTTGGAATCCGGCGAGAACATCGGATAAAAGACTTTCGCGTAACCGTGCCATTGCTTGCCGTCGCAGATGAGCATCTCCTTTCCCAGCCGACGAACGGTGTATGCCAAGCGCTTGCTGTCCGGCGAGAAGGCGATGGACGACCCTACATCCTCGTATGGCCCCAAGGCTTTGCCGTCCAGGATGACGAACTCGGCTTCGTTGGCGTCCCGGGCCGCGTAGGCAAAATGCTTTCCGTCCGAGGAGAACGTGTATTGGCCGACCCGTTTGTATCTCGGCTGGGCCTTGCCGTCGCAGACGATCCACTCCTCCGGGTCTTGCTTGACGAAGTAGGCGTATCTCCGGCAATCGGCGGAATACACTGCCCGGCCGGTGCCGATTATCGGGATGGGATCCTTTTTCTCGCCAGCGAAGATAATGAACGAGTTTCCGCTTTCCGTCGCCTGATATGGAAAGTGTTTCCCGTCGGCCGAAAACGGGCCGACGTACTGGATCGAGTCCCATGCAGGGCTCCGGTTGCCGTCAAAGACAAGGATTTCTTTGCCGCCCACCTGGAGGATGTAAGCGTAATGCTCACCGTCCGGGCTCACGTAGAGGCGGGTGTCCTTGAACGGCTGGGGCACTTTGCCGAGTTCTTTGACGCATACCTTCCGGGCCTGGGCGATGGCCAGGAGGACCGCCGACGCCCTGGCGCGGACCTCCGCATCGTCCGAGCCGGCCGCGGCGCGCAGCGGCCGCACCGCCGGCAGGCCGATCTCGACGAGCCGCTTCTCGGCCGATTCCCGCACCAACCGGGATCTGCTGCCAAGATTGCCGACCAGACGCTCGATATCGGCGCGGTCCATCTCGCCCGGCTGCGTGGTTGCCCCCTTGGGGACGGGAGATTGCCCCATCGACGCCGTCACCGCCAACAGCAACAGAGTCAAACCGCAAAGTTTCATCATCTCGGCTCTCCTACGTTTGGACCCGAGTATTAGACGCCATTCATGCGCCTTGGTTGCCGCAAATCTCGAACCACTCGTCAAGGCCCCCGAGCGCGGACATTTCGAACTCCCCGCCTGACGCCCAGGCCCGCTCATGGAATCGCGGCTCGATCGATCCCCGGGCGCGCGGCTGGCCGGTGCGACATCCCTCGATGCCCTCTCATCAACACGGTTGGCCAGGACGCGGCTCGGCGAGCGCACCGGCCTCAGCGACTTTGAGGGTGATCCCCGGCACGCGTTCTACCGGACCCGCGCCCGCCTCGAGCTTCGCCACACTCGCGTTAGCCGATCATCTCAATCGGCTTGGGTGCGGCCCTCATCCGCAAGCCGTCGCAGCTCGTGAGAGATATCTTGCAGTTCCGCCCGAATCTGCACCAGGCTGGCGTTGTGGTGGGAGCGAACGTACAGCATCGTAGCGGCGGCCGCCAGGATGACCAGTGCGCCCCACACGTACGCCATCGGGATCATCAGCGAGCCAACGAAGCGCATGAGCCTCGCCGCAAGTGCCCAATCCTGGTCCGTTGCCTTCGGGCCGTGGTGCGCCACTTGGAACAGACCCGGCCAGATATAGACATACACCCCGTAGACCGTGAGGACGGACCCGACGGCAACGCATGCCCACAAGAGCATGGCCGCGATGCCCAGGCACCAGGTGCGTCGCCCTGCCTTCCGGATGGCGATGTCGGCAATCTGGGCCGGCGAATCAGGATCGCGTCCGCCGGGATCGGGCTTTCCATTATTACTGGCCTTCATGGTTCACCTCTTTCAGTAGTTCTTCTTTCAGCTTTTCCTTCGCGTAATGGCAGCGTGACCGCACGGTCCCCGCCTTGACACCAATCACCTTGGCGATTTCCTCGCCGGAAAAGCCCTCCCAGTAGCGCAGCAGAAGGATCTCGCGATGCTCCGCCGAGAGTCGCCCCATCGTCTTCGGCAGCGCTTCAATATGCCGGCGGGTAAGTCCCGGCTCATCAAGACGATCCGCAAGGTCATCCGGGGCATTCAGCGGGATTACGCGCCAAGGCCTGGCGCGGAGCGCCTTGGCGCACTTGTTCCGAACGATCTGGTATAGCCAGGCACGAAATGAAGCCGCACTGCGAAGTCGCCCGATTCCCGTATAGACACTCAACCAAGCGTCCTGCAACAGGTCGTCAAGTTCGCTATCATCCCGCCCAAGGAGTGATATCGCAAACAACCGAATAGCCGGGTGAAAGGCCTCGACAATTTCATTAAACGCGGAGTCATCTCCGGCCTGGCACCGAAGCACCACCGCGCGCTCCCACAAGCTCTTGACCTGGCCAGTCACAGTCCCGCGATTCTCCCTTCCACCTCCATAGTCCCAGCGTTGCCGATAATGTTCAAAGAAAAACGCGATATTCTCGAAAGGTGTTGCCAATGCCCCCGAATGCGGACACTTCAACTCGCCAGGGAGACGGTGTTGGCCACGAGCCGTTACCCGTCGCTCTTCTGACGAGGCTGGGCGTCGGCCCGCTCCAACGTCCAGCGGAGTTCAAGACGCTTGAGTTCGCGCATGACCTCCAGCCGGCCGTGAACGATCCAATACCACAGCTTGATGACGATCAATCCTGCCTCCCCCATCACGATCAGCGCCAGCCCTTGGATTGTCATCCGCAGGTCGTTCACGCCGAAAGTCAGGATCACACCGGGGATCAAGAATGCCGCGGCGACGGCGTGGAATACCCAGGTCCAGATGAGCAGGCGTTTCTTCTTGCGGCTGAACTCGCTTGTGACCTGCAGCCGCAGCACTTCTTCCCGGGCCGGGTCGAACTTGCCATCCTTCTCCAACAGGTCCAGAAGCTCACGTTCGAAGTCGCTCATGTTATTTCTCCAGTATCTTCTTCAACTCTGCCCGCGCTCTGCTCAGGCGAGACTTGATGGTGCCTTCAGGGATTCCCAGAATCCCGGCAATCTCGTTAACCGCGAAGCCTTCGAAGTATCGCAAGGTCAGCACTGCTTGCATGTCCCTGGGGAGAAGCCCAATGGCTTCTCGGAGTTCCAACGGGTCTTTCGCCCGCCAAATGGCGTCGGTGTTCGCGGCAAGTTCCAGATTCAACCACCTCTCACGCGCCTCTTGGCTGAGCCGGTCCTTGCACTTGTTCGTGACGATTCGATATGCCCAAGCGGCAAAAGCACTCGGATCATCCAACTTCCCCAGCCCGTTGACTATGCCGAGCCACGCGTCCTGGCAGGCGTCCCATGCCTTGTCTTCGTGCCCCAAGAGACGTCGGGCATAGGCGTACAGTCGCCTTTGCCATCGATGGACCAGTGCGTCCAGTGCGGCGGCACTACCTGCCTGGGCCTCGATGACAAGGGCCTCGTCAACTAACTGGCCAGTCCGTTTGTTCATCCCACTATCAAGTCTCCCCAAGAGCCCGTCCGGTTCCACCGACTTTCAAGAAAAACTGTTCGATAAGGTCAATCGCGTGATGCCCGGCAAGTGTACTCAGTCTGCCGGATCAGTTCGAGCGCATGTCGAGCGATCCGAACGCGGGCATTTTGAACTCCCTGCCTGACGCCCAGGCCCGCTACTGGAATCGCGGCTCGATCAGTCCCCCGTCCGCGCGCTTGCCCCGTTGGGGGCGGTCGTTGAGGTATCCGCAACCGCCGGCTGGGCGCTTCCCCCGCTGG
>Ga0315278_10006894_pt1 | contig 10343 bp, 9 predicted proteins | sample YL17G06_0_MG_FD_203880 | JGI IMG/M metagenome (GOLD analysis project Ga0315278, IMG submission 203880) | Sediment microbial communities from Yellowstone Lake, YNP, Wyoming, USA - YL17G06_0 | ecosystem: Environmental > Aquatic > Freshwater > Lake > Sediment | place: USA: Wyoming | collected... | reverse complement strand
TGGGCCAGAAGATTTCCATTGTTTCCCCCAAACCCCAGACTACCCGCAACCGGATCTTGGGGGTTAAACACCTCCCCGGCGGCCAGATTATTTTTCTGGACACCCCCGGCATTTTTTCCGCCACCAGCCTGTTGGATCGAAATATAGTGCTGGCGGCCATGAAGACGTTGAGCGAAGTCAATTTGGTCCTGCTGATGATCGAGCCCTTTTCCGGGACGGTGCAGATTCCCGAAATGGCGGCCGACCGGCTGAAAATCATGGAAACCCCGGTTTTCCTGATTATCAACAAGGTGGACCTGGTTGATAAAGGGAAATTACTGCCGCTGATCGAGAAGGGGACCCAGGCTTTTCCCTTTAAAGAGATCATTCCTTTGTCGGCCCTGACCGGGGATGGCCTGGACTTGCTGGAAAAGGAAATTCTGGCGCTGCTTCCTGAAGGGCCCCAATATTTCCCCGAAGATATGATTACTGATTTGCCGGAACAATTCCTGGTGGAAGAACTGATTCGGGAAAAGATTTTTCGATTGCTTTCCAAAGAGGTTCCTTACGCGGCGGCGGTGACGGTGGATTCCTTCCAGCGGCGCGAAGACAAACCGATCATCCATATCCAGGCCACCATCCATGTGGAAAGGGATTCGCAAAAAGGCATCCTGATCGGCAAAGGCGGGCTTCTGTTAAAAAAGATCGGTCAATCGGCCCGGGAAAGCATGGAGCCCCTTCTGGGCAGCCAGGTTTTTTTGGAGCTCTGGGTGCGGGTGGAAAAAAACTGGCGGAAAAATCCGAAATTGATCAAACGATTCGGCTATGAAGGGGAAAGGTAATTTTTTTAAGTTGAGTTCCAGGCAGGCCAGTGATAAATAAGTAGCCCCGTTGCCCTCAGCTGTGAACACTAATTAATTAATAATATTTAAATTTGTGGTTAGACCTTCGAAATCCGAATTTCGAAACTCGAAACAAATCCAAATAAAGCGTCATTCCCGCAGCGCTTTTGAGCGGGAATCCAGGCTTTTCTTAAGGAAGGTTGGATTCCCGATAAAGGCCTTCGGGAATGACGAGAAATTACCTGTAAATACAATGAGGTTTAAGAATCTAACCAAGAATAGTTGGATTTTTGGTTCAAAGGAGGGAAAAATGATTATCCGCTTATTGGCTTCTCTGTTGGCTTTATCCTTTTGGGTTCCGGCTACCGCCCCGGCCCAGACCAAATGCAAATTGGCCACCGCCTGGAGCGCTACCAGTTTTGACGAAAAGGAATGTCTGGAACATGCCGAGAAGGCCCTGCGCAAGACAGGGTATTACAAAAATTTTTCTATAGCCGGGCAGTCGGTATTCGGTTACAATGAAGAGGATGAGCAGGCCTCGGCCCGCTGTATCCCCTCCAAGGGTCTGATATTTTTTGTCGTTTCAGGATCAGGCGCCTCGGGTGACCGGGTGGAGCGGATCAAACGAAATTATTAAAATTTGGGCCCCCTGGTCCTATAAAAAAAAGCCCCTGGAGAACTCCAGGGGCTTTTTTATTGGTTCGGATAAGGACTACTTGAGGGGTTTGCCCATTACTTCCTCAAAAAACGTTTCATCCATCAGCTTGCCTTCGGCGATATTCTGGCGATACTTGATGAAGTCGATCACATCCTGGCCGGTGATCTTCTTGGTATTGAAGGCCCCAAAGCCGAGGAAGGCCTCGCCCATCATGTTGGCCGCCAGCCAGTGCCGGTTGTAGTTCTTCGAATAATCCCAGAAGAATTTCTTTTTGGCCCGGATGGAGTCGATTGATTTGATCAGGCATCCCGGGAAAAGATTGGCAAAAGTCCAGATCACCTTGTCGCATTCGGCATCCAGGAGAGCGAAGTCATAGTCATTGGCTTTTAACTTGCCGCCCACCCATTCTCTGGCCTTTTTTAATTCATCGCCTTTCTTGAATTCCCCGTAGACGATCTCGCCATCCACCACGTATTGATCGGTGATAACCTGAGGGTTGCGGACCCACTTTCCGGCTTCATCCTTCAGCACGGGCACGCACTTGGAGATCAGGGTTTTGGCCTTCATCTTGTAGGCGCTCCACATTTCGCAACTGACGCAGTTCCACATGGCGTCTTCCATGCTCAGGAACCAGGGCAGGAAGTCGGAAGAACCGCCGTCCGGCGCCGAGCCGTGCCGCGGTCCGGCCTGCCCAAAAATAGCCAGATCCGAAGAGATGGCCAGGTCGCAGGCCATACCGATTTCCTGCCCGCCGGCCACCCGCATGCCGTTGACCCGGGAAATCACCGGCTTTTTACAAGCCAGGATGGCGTCCACCATGTTGTTGAACAGCTCCATATAGGCCCCGTATTCTTCAGGACGTCGGCTGTAATACTCGGAGTATTCTTTGGTATTGCCGCCGGTGCAGAAGGCAAAGGGACCGGTCCCGGTGAAGATAACGGCGACCACCGAGCGGTCGGTGGAAGCATTCTCCATGCCGGCGATGACCCCCTTGACCATTTCGGTAGTATAGGAGTTGTACTGGGCCGGGTTGTTCAAAGTGATCCAGGAGACATACAGCCCGGGAACGACATTTCCCTTCGGGTCTTTTAAGGGCCTTTTTTCATAAACGGTGCAAGGCGCCTGGGTTCCCCAGTGTTCGGCACTATAACGGTCATGATTTTTTTCTTCGTTTTCTCTCGGCATCCATTCGATTCCCATAAGATATTCCTCCTTCAAATTTTTTTTTGTAAATAGTTTTATAGTTTTTTTGTTTTCACAAAAAGTCCCTCAGGCTGTCATCCTGAACGAAGTGAAGGATCTCGCAGACTGGTTCAAAACGGGATTCTTCGCTTTCGCTCAGAATGACAAAAACTATCTGATGGATTTTGGCAAGTTTAACCTGCGACAATTTATTTAAAAATCCGGCGTCAGGACGATCCGCTTGGCCGGGGAGCCCGCCTTATGTACTTCGGCGAAAGTCTCGGCAATGGTGCTCATGGGCCGGGTTTCCACAAAAGGACCGATATCGATCTTTTTGGACAGCACCATATCCAAGACGATGGGGTAGTATTCCGGCAAACAGCCCCAGGTGCCGATGATTTCAGCATCAAAAGCCATCAGCCGGCCCAGGGCATATTCGGTTTTGGCCATAGTGAAACCGACCATGATCAGTTTTCCGGTGAAGCCCAGGAGGGCCAGTCCGATCTCCTGGCCGCCCTTGACCCCACTGATCTCAAAAATCTTCCAGCCGAAGCCCGGCAGGCCGTTGGCCTTGCACAGTTCGCGAAATTCCTTGGAAACGGCCCCGGCATCCTTCTCCTTGGAGTTGATGACCAAGTCCGCCCCGTGCTTGAGTGCTCGTTGTAATTTTTCTTCGTTCCGGGCGATACCGATGACCGTCTTGGCCCCCAGGGCCTTGGCCATCTGACCCATATACTGTCCTACGCCTCCGGTAATTCCGACAATCACCACATTGTCGCCGGGCTGAAGGTCGGCTCTCTTGGCCGCTTGATAAGGGGTGGTCCCGGCATCGGCCACTACTGCCAGATGGGCTAAGGGAAAATCGCCCCGACTCTTGACCTCGCAGAGATCAACGCTGGGGACCGGGATATGGCTGGAGAACCCGCCGTAAAGACCCAGGCTATTCCCGGGCATCTTCTGGTTCAGACAGCGGTTTCCGCGACCGGTCTTGCACAGGAGGCACTGGCGGCAGGGCATGACCGCCGGGATGATCACTTCCTTGCCCATCCAGGCCTTATCTCCGGCTACGACAGTCCCGGTAATTTCGTGGCCCAGGGTCAGGGGGGGCTTGGACACGGTGGGTACTCCATCATAGAAATAGCCCAGGTCGGTGTGGCACACGCCGCATCCGGCCACCTCAACCAGCACTTCCCCGGGTTTCAATTCCGGGACGGGAATTTCCTTCAATTCCAGTTTTCCAGGGGTGGTCTCTTTGGTTTCCTTGTTGTAGACAGTCGGTTGGACCATCTGCCAGGTCTTTATCACTGCAGGGTTCTCGGCCATATTTTCTTCCTCCTTGAAAATGAGTTGGGCACAAGGTACAAGGCGCAAGGTGGAAGGAAAAACCTAAATTCTAAAGGTGGTCCTGCAACCTGTGCCCTGCGCCCTGCGCCTGGTGTTTAGATCATCCCGTATCCGCCGTCCACGCAGAGCAACTGGCCGGTGATGTAGTTGGCCTCATCGGAGGCCAGGAAAACGAAGGCCGGGGTGATGTCGTCCGGTTCGGCAAAACGTTCCAGCAGTATCCGTCGCAGGTAGATTTCTTTCAGTTTTTCGTCGCTTCGGATTTTTTCGGTCATATCCGTGGCCACGATCCCCAGGGAAATGACATTGACGCAGATATTGTAGCGGGCCAGTTCGCGGGCGGCCGATTTGGTGAAGGAGAGCAGTCCCCCCTTGGCGGCGCTGTAATTGATCTGCCCGACCGTTCCCACCAGACCGGCCACGGAGGTGACATTAATCATTTTGCCGCTTTTCTGTTCTTTCATGAGCTGGGCGGCCGCCTGGGTGCAAAGAAAGGCCCCTTTTAGATGCAGATCCACTACCTGGTCCCACTGCTCCTCGGTCATCTTGAGTAACATGGCCGGTTTGGAAAAGCCGGCGTTGTTCACCAGGATATCCAGACGCCCGAAATGGTCCTTAGCCCCCTGGATCACGGCCGTGGCTTCTTCTTTCCTGGCCACATCCCCCTGAATTTTAACGGCTTTCCGTCCAAGGGCCTCAATTTCCCGAACTACCTGGTCGGCCGCGGCTTCATTCGAAGCGTAATTGACCACCATATTCGCACCTTCACGGGCATAAGCTAAGGCTATGGCCCTACCGACTCCCCGGCTGGCGCCGGTGACCACTGCAATTTTATCTTTTAAGCGCATAGGGACCTCCATCGGACTAAATAGTCACAAATTAACTATGTTATAACTATAATGTGATTATATACAATAGGGGTGGAGGGGTTGTCAAGGAAAAAAACTTGTTAATAAACCCGCTTTTTTGTTACTATTTAAAGGCGATATCTTTTGATTATTTTCAGGGGTGGTCAAATGCGTATTTTTAAGTTTCATCGGAAGGTAAGGCTCATCCTGTCGGGAATGGTCCTGATTTCCTTTATCGGTTGCTCGAAGGCGGCTATCAAAAGTTCGGAACCCGGGGCCTCAATACCAAGCGCCCCGGCCACAAAAAAGGTTGATAAAAAAAACGTCCGGGGAGATAAGCCTGATAAAATAGCCTCCAGTAAAGACCGCCCTTATGCCGTTGACGGCCGTTGGTACTTTCCCCTGAATTCCATTCAGGGATACCGGGAACAAGGCGTCGCTTCATGGTATGGAACTGATTTCCATGGCAAAAAGACCTCTTCCGGTGAGACCTACGATATGTACGGACCAACCGCCGCCCACCGGATCCTGCCGCTGAACACCCAGGTAATGGTCCGGAATCCGGCAAATAATAAGGAGATCACGGTGCGTATTAACGACCGGGGGCCTTTCGTTAAAGAACGGATTATCGATTTATCCTACGACAGCGCCAAAGCCCTGGGGTTGGTCGGTCCGGGGACGGCCTTGGTGGAATTGGAGGCCATCGGCGTTTTGATGGAAGAGGAAGAAAATGGACGGAGAACCACCCGTCTAATACAGGAAATTGATTATCAAAAAGGACCTTTTGTGGTCCAGATCGGGGCCTTCAAGGAAATTGAAAACGCGAATCGCCTGAAAGACCGTTTACTGGCTGATTACCTGGAGGTGGAAGTATTGGAGACGTTCATTAAGGGGGAACGTTTTTACCGGGTGCGAATCAATTGCCGTGAACAGCTCAACGAAGCCCTGCGTATTCAAAAGGAACTTGAAAACAAAGGGTTCAGCCAAGTATTGGTCATGGCCCAATGAGGGACGGATCGGTCGAGGATCCCTCCAGTAGAATTCGGCCATTCAAGAATGCCGGTTTGTCCACAGGGGTTTGGATCCGAACGTCGTCTGGTTTTAGCGGTTTTTTAACGGCTGAGAGGAGTTGATCTTTTTCCGTAGGACTCCGGAGGTCTTGAAGACCACTACCTTGCGGGCTTTTAACTGCAGGTCTTCATTGGTTTGGGGGTTTCGACCCCGGCGGGCCCTTTTTCGTTTTACCACAAATTTCCCAAAGCCGCTTATCAGAAGATTTTCCTCACTGGCCAAGGCCTTCTTCATGATATCCAGCAACTGTTCAATCACTTCCCGGGATTGACTTTTGCTGAAGCCAATCTGCTCATAAACCGTTGCGATTATTTTCTCCTTGGTCAGCGCCATCGATCTTCCCCTTTCTGAAAAATTCGGTCCCTTTGGCCCCGGAATTGAGTTAACCTGTCTAATTTAAAACGGAATTCAATATGCTCTAAGCCGGTAGCCTTGTCAAGTCTTTTTTTTTATTAATCTTTTCTATTTTTGTGCCAAAAGTTCAAATATTTTTGGTTAGATATTAGAAAACGTTGACTGGTCCTAGCGGGGGCTCCTGTCGCTTCTTAAGATGGACCTGCAAGATGGTTAGAGCGGCAGGAGTCATACCGGAAATCCGAGAGGCCTGCCCTAACGAATGAGGGCGAATGGTCTTGAGTTTTTCTTTGATTTCGTTGGACAACCCGGCCAGACCGGAGAAATCCATATCGGGTGGAATGTCCAGGTTCTCACTTTTTTCAAAACGGTGTACCTGTTCTTCCTGCCGGACTAAATACCCCTCGTATTTCACCTGAATGGCTAATTGTTCTGAAACCTTAGATTGAAACTGATCCAGTTGAGGGAAGAGCGGGAAAAGGTCTTCCCAGGATATTTCCGGTCGGCGCAACAGTTCCTTTAAGGTGACCGGCTTTCGGAGAGGGCGACTATTAAGTTCATTAAGCAGTGCATTAGTTTCCTGGTTGGGATGTATCCAGGTTTCCCGGAGCAGCTTCCAGGCGGCCTCAATTCCGGTCTTTTTTTGTATAAATTCCCGATACCGGTCGTTCCCGATCAAGCCGCAGACCCTTCCTGTTTCCGTTAACCGCAGGTCGGCATTATCTTCCCGAAGCAACAGGCGATACTCAGCCCGAGAGGTAAACATCCGATAAGGTTCGCGGGTACCTCTGGTAACCAGGTCGTCTACCATGACCCCGATGTAGGCCTGGGAACGATTCAAAATCAGGGCCGGGCGGCTTTGGACCTTCAGCGAGGCATTGATCCCCGCCATCAGGCCCTGGGCGCCGGCCTCTTCGTAACCGGAGGTCCCGTTGATCTGCCCGGCCAGAAAAAGACCGGCGACGGACTTTACTTCCAAGGTGGGGTACAGTTGGAGCGGGTTGACATAGTCGTATTCAATGGCATAACCCGGCCGAACCATTTTGGCTTTTTCCAATCCGGGGATGGAATGAATGACGGCCAGTTGGACATCGATGGGCAGGCTGGTTGGAATCCCGTTGGGATAATATTCGGTGGTCATCCGGCCCTCCGGTTCCAGGAAGACCTGGTGCCGGACTTTTTCCGGGAAACGGACGACTTTGTCTTCGATGGAAGGGCAGTAGCGGGCCCCGGTCCCCTTGATCAGACCGCTGTAAAGGGGAGACCGATCCAGGTTGGCCCGAATCAATTCATGGGTGCGGGTCTGGGTGTAGGTCAGATAACAGGGGACCTGGGGCCGATCAACGGACTGGGTAGTAAAGGAAAAGGGCCGGGGCGGCTCATCACCGTGTTGAGGACTGAGGGAAGAAAAGTCGATGGACTTGCCCTGAAGCCGGGGTGTCGTCCCGGTTTTAAGCCTCCCCAATTCCAGTCCCAGGGATTTTAGGGAAGCCGAGAGACCCAGCGAGGGCGGGTCCCCCATCCTGCCGGCCGGAAAATGATTGAAACCTACATGGATCAGGCCCTGGAGAAAGGTCCCCGTGGTCAGGATCACGGTTTGCCCTTCAAAAACCAGGCCCAAATCGGTTTGTAGACCTTTAACCCGGCCGTTTTCCACCCAGAGGGTATCCACCATTCCCTGGCGAAGGTCCAGCCCCTCCTGGTTCTCCACGGCCCAGCGCATATATTGCTTGTAGGCTTCCATGTCCGCCTGAGCCCGGGAAGACCAGACCGCCGGCCCCTTCTTGGTATTCAGGCGGCGGAACTGAATCCCGGTGGCGTCGATCGCCTTGGCCATTTCGCCGCCCAGGGCGTCGATTTCCTTGACCAGATGTCCTTTGGCCAATCCCCCTATGGCGGGATTACAGGACATAGCACCGATATGGTCCACGTTGATGGTCAACAGCAGGGTCCGGCAGCCCATACGGGCCGCGGCCAGACCGGCCTCGATCCCGGCGTGACCGGCCCCGACTACAATGACTTGGTATTCGTTTTCCGACATAAGTGAATTATAGCATGAAAGATCCTGGATTTTCCAGTAGAAGCGGTCGTTCGGCAATAGTAAATCCCCGGGGCCGGGGCGGGTTACCCGAAGCATGAAAATTTACCAGCTTTTCGTTTTTCGGGGAGGGGTTAACCCCCTCCCGAGCTTGGGAATCAAGGATTCAATTTTTTCCAGGAGCGTGAACAAAGCCCGGTTGGGTGCGGGGAGGGGATTAACCCCTCCCCTACGCTCGAACCCGTGAATCCTGGACCCCTTGAACCCTGTTTTTGGTTATTTTCATACAAAAAAACCGGCAGACCCCAAGGGATCTGCCGGTTCAGTTGTTTCTAAAAATCGGATTCAGAAAAGGTTACTTTTTCATTTTTTTCATGAAGACGGCTTCCGCTTTATTGGCGGCGGCTTCGGCCCTTTCGGCCGCTTTTTCTGCCCTTTCGGCGGCGGCTTCGGCCCTCTGGGCTGCCATTTCGGCCTTTTTGACCACGACAACCACTAAGGAATCGTCGCACTCACACTTCGCCGGAGGCGGCGGAGGCGGCGGCGGCGGTGGCGGCGGCGGGGCCGCAACTACCTTGGGAGGCTCGGCAGTGGCTTCCGTGAAACAGGTACATCCCATTCCAAAGGCGGCCATTAAACAAACGATGGCTAGTAGACCTGCGATTTTGATACCCATTTGAGATTTAATCACTTTACATTCACCTCCTCTCGTAAAGGACTCAACTAATTAAATTAAATAGTCTATAGTTAAGTTGACCAAAGTATTTAATCCTAATAATTATAAAAAATATATAGTTATGTCAAGAAAAAAATTAGTTTTTGGTGATGTCCACCGGCAGGCCTTTCGCTTCCCTCAAGGACAGGCTAAAGAGATCCAGATCAACCCGATCCTCCCATCTCTTCCCCCTGACCTTAGCCAGTCCGTATTCCACCAGGTCCGAGACCTTACCGTAAATATCCGGATGGACTTCGGAAAAGATACGTCCCTGCCTAAAACCGATTTTGACGGGTTCATAGATCATTTCCACCGGCGTTTTTAAGGAAATTAAAGAAAAGAGCTTTTCAATGTCCTCCGGATAGAGTCGGATACACCCGTGGGTTACCAGTCGGCCAATGGCCCAGGGAAAATTGGTCCCATGAATCCCGTAGCCGGCGATGGACAGTCCCAGCCAGTAATCCCCCAAGGGGTTTTCCGGACCGGGGGGCATGACTTTCATCTGGTACTTTTCCTGGAGCGACCGGGGGATATACCAGGCCGGATGTTTTCGTTTTTGGGCCACATGAAAGGAGCCCAGAGGGCTGAACCAGCCTTCATCTCCAATACCGATCGGATAGGTCCGGACCAGGCCGATGGATTTAATAAAGTAAAATAAACGCATCTCCGCAATATTAATCACTATTCCATATTTAGCCGTTGTCGGAAGGATCCATTGGGTAGGGATGATGAGCCTGGTGCCTTCGGGGGGAATCCAGGGATCGACTTCCGGATAGAGGTCTCCCATTTCGTTGAAACCCAGATCGTTGTCCCGGGCTACGTCCAGCAGGGTGTCTTTTTTCCTGGTCACATATTCCCCCGGGACCCCAATGACGGTATTGGCCTGGGGGTCAAAGCCCAGTTTGGGATCGGGAAAACGATAGGGGTAGGCGCCGCTTCCCCAGGCGGGTTCCAGATAAAAAAATGAGATTATAAAAAGCAAGGTCATGATCGGTGAGAAACGGCGAAAAAAAATCATGGGGGCAGAACCCTCTTTCGGCAGGTGGAGTTTTTATTAATCTTAGCCAAGCCGCCGAGAAAGTCAAGGATTTATAAAACGGTTTTTAATTGACTTGGTCAAAAACATTCCTTACCCTCGAGGTTGGGCGTTCGATGTTCAATGTTCGACGTTCATTTGGTTAGTTTTTAAAAGGTGAGGTTGTTTTGTGTCTGAATTCCCCTGTCACCCCGCCCGCTTGACTTTCATTACCGGACCCAGTCGAAGCGGAAAGACCCGTCTGGCCCTGAAGATTGCTTTGAGTTGCCCCGAACC
>Ga0315278_10006893_pt1 | contig 10343 bp, 12 predicted proteins | sample YL17G06_0_MG_FD_203880 | JGI IMG/M metagenome (GOLD analysis project Ga0315278, IMG submission 203880) | Sediment microbial communities from Yellowstone Lake, YNP, Wyoming, USA - YL17G06_0 | ecosystem: Environmental > Aquatic > Freshwater > Lake > Sediment | place: USA: Wyoming | collected... | reverse complement strand
CATGCCCGACACCCTGATCGTCGTCGTTTCCATTGTCATCTCCGCTCATTTCCGACTAGCTGGACGCCAGCGCCCCAGAAGCAGCGAGTTGCTGACCACAGACACCGACGAGAACGCCATCGCCGCACCGGCGATGACCGGGCTCAGCAACCCGAGCGCCGCCAGCGGGATCCCGAGCACGTTGTAGATAAACGCAAAGAACAGATTCTGCCGCACCTTCGCTACCGTGCGCCGCGAGAGATCGATCGCATCGGCGAGCGCGCGCAGATCGTCGCGCATCAATGTGACGTCCGCGGTGTCGATCGCCACGCCGGTGCCGCCCGCGAGAGTGAAGCTCACGTCGGCCGCAGCCAGCGCCGGCGCATCGTTGATGCCGTCGCCGGCCATGCCGACCACCTCGCCCGCCCGGCGGCGCGCGGCCACCTCCGCCGCCTTTTCGGCCGGCAGCACGCCCGCCTTGAACGAATCGATGCCCGCCTGCTCCGCAACCGCACGCGCCGTCGCCTCGTGGTCGCCGGAGATCATCACGAGCTTGACCCCCAGCGCGCGCAGCCGTGCGATCGCCTCCCTGGAGGTCCGGCGCAGGCGATCGGCCACGACGATGAATCCGAGCAACCTTCCTCCGGCCGCAACGACGACGACCGTCTCGCCCGCGTGCCGGAAGCCGTCGACTTCCGCGGCGTCGACTGGCACGCCGATTTCGGTGATGAACTCCGGCGTGCCGAGCCGCGCGGGCACGCTGTCCACCACGCCGGCCACGCCTTGCCCGGACACCGCACGGAACTCGCCCGGCAGCGCCGTCTCGATCCCGGCGGCGACCGCGCGCTCGCGAACGGCGCGGGCAATCGGATGCTCTGACCCGCGCTCGAGCGCGGCCGCGACGCGCAGCACTTCGTTCTCCGTCGAGCCCGGACCCGGCACGATCCGCGTCACCCCGGGTTTGCCCTCGGTCAGCGTGCCGGTCTTGTCGACGAGCAGCGTGGTCATCGCGCCCGCGCGCTCGAGCGCCGTCGCGTTCCGGATGAGGATGCCGGCCTTCGCGGCGCGGCCGATTCCGACCATGAGCGCCGTCGGCGTCGCCAGGCCGAGCGCGCACGGACACGCGATGACGAGCACCGCGACCGCGCGTACGAGTGCGGTCTCGAACGACCCGAGCACGAGCCACACGCCGAAGGTCACGATCGCCACGGCGACCACCGCGGGCACGAACACCGCCGAAACCCGGTCGGCAAGCGCCTGGACCGGCGCCTTGGAACCCTGCGCAAGCGCCACGAGCCGGATGATCCCGGCGAGCACCGTCTCGCGACCGATGCCGGTCGCACGGCACTTGAGCAGCCCCGCGCCGTTGACCGTCGCCGCGAACACTTTCGCCCCGGCGGCCTTTTCCACCGGCATGCTCTCGCCGGTGAGCATCGACTCGTCCACGCTGGAGCCGCCGTCCAGCACTTCGCCGTCCACCGGCACGCTGTCGCCGGGGCGCACGACGAACACGTCGCCACGCTGGATCTGCTCGATGGGAACTTCCTTCAGACCCGCCAGAGTCTCCAGCCACGCCACCCGCGGTTGGAGCTGCGCGAGCGACCGCAGCGCCGCCGAAGTGCGTGCTTTCGCGCGTGCCTCGAGCCACTTGCCGAGGATGACCAGCGTGATTACAACTGCACCGGCCTCGAAATAGACGTGCTGATCGAGACCCCAGAGCGTCACGACGGCGCTGAACGCATAGGCCATCGTGGTCCCGAGCGCGATGAGGACATCCATGTTGGCCGCGCCGCCCCGCAGCGCGTGCCAGGCGCCGCGATAGAACCGCGCGCCGCTCACGAACTGCACCGGGGTTGCGAGCGCGAGCTGCAGCCACGGCGGCAGCAGGTGGTGGGCCGCTCCGGTGAACATCCATGCCATGTCGGCGAGGAACGGGGCGGTGAACGCGGCCGCGACCAGGAACTGCCGGAACGCGGCGCGGCGGTCGGCCTCGTGATCGGCAACCGTGCCCGCCTCGTGCAGGCGCGCGCCATACCCCGCGCGCTCCACCGCCGCGATGAGCGAGTCGACCGTGGTGGCGTCCGCCCGGAACGCGACCTGGGCGGTCTCGGTCGCGTAGTTGACGCTTGCCTCGACGCCCTCGATCCGGTTTAACGTACGTTCGATGCGGTTCGCGCAAGCAGCGCAGGTCATCCCCTCGAGCGCGAGCTCGATGACCTGCGTCGCCGCCGGAGCGTTCATCAGTGGACGAGCACCACCGGCACGCGCGCGAGGTGGAGGACCTTGGTGGCGATCGAACCCACCAGCATGTTCGGCACCGCGCTCATGCCCCGCGTGCCCATGTAGATCATGTCGCAGCGCGATTTGTCCGCCTGCTCCACGATCGCCTTCGTGATGTCGCCGACGAGGATGTGGGGCGTGAAGCGGATCTTCGCCTGATCGAGAATCTGCTTGCTGGGAGCGAGCGCCTTCTCGCCCTCCTCGCGGTAGTGCTGCTCGATCATCTCGTGCGAGACCACGACGCCGGAAAAGCCGCCGACATGCGGCACCGGCAGATGTACCGTCACCAGCTCGACCTGCGGGGATTCCTTGTATGCGGCGGCACCGTCGACGAGTTTGCGGGTGGCCCGAACGGCACACTCCGAGCCGTCCACGGCAAGCAAAATTCTCAGCACGTTCCCTCCTGGAGGATCTGCGGGTCTCCCCGTATCTTAACGTGGGGCCGGGGTCGCGCCCGGTCAAGCGATGCAGGCGATCCCCTGCTTGACGTGCTCGATCAGGCCCGGTGTGCGCAGCGCCCCGAAAAGCCCGAGCGCCGCGACCGCGAGCCCGGCCGCGAGACGGACGCCACGACGGCCGAGCGCCGAGCGCAGGGTGCCGACGGCCAGCCCGGCCGCCAGGAGGTTCGGAAGCGTCCCCAGGCCGAACGCCAGCATCACGAGCGCACCCCGGGTTGCACTCCCGCTCACCAGCGCCAGCGCGAGCACGCTGTAGACCAGCCCGCACGGCAGCCAGCCCCACACCGCGCCCACGCCGAGCGCCCGCGAAACGGTGTCGATCGGGAGCCACCGGTGGCCGAGCGGCGATAGCCTGCGCCACATCGCGGTGCCCAAGCGCTCGAGCCCGGACACGGCGCGCCCGAGCCCGGCGAGGTAGAGGCCAAGCAGCACCACGAGGCCGTTCGCCGCGACGGCGAGCACGATCTGCGCAGGCAGGACGGCTTCGAGGAGCGCCGCGGTCCCGCCGACGCCGCCCGCGACCGCCCCTGCCGCGGCATAGCTTGCGATGCGGCCAACGCTGTACGAAAGGTGCAGCGGCGCTTGCGTGGAGAACGCGGCGACGGCCACCCCGCCCGGGCCGAGCCGCAACGGGTCGACGTCGCGGCGCTGCAGGTTCAGCGCGCCGACGATGCCGCCACACATGGCGACGCAATGCACGCCGCCGAGCAGTCCGACGAGGAAGGCGCTCGCCGCGATCTCAGTCAATGCCTGGCTCCAGGTGCCGTGCGACCCGCGCCGAGGCGGGCCGCGGGGCGCTTGGCGCGCCCGAGACGGTCAGATTACCTTGGAATAGCGCGCGCGGCTCTGCGTCTCGCGCAGGTACCGGTCGAACACCATCGAGATCGCGCGCACGAGGAGACGACCGCGCGGCGTCACGGTGATCCACTCCTTGTCGATCTCGACCAGGCCCATCGCCTGGAGCTCGCGGAGCTCCGCCAGCTCTGCGGCGAAGTAGCGCGTGAAGTCGATGAGGTACGCGATGCCGATCGATTCCATCGACACCTCGAACTGGCACATCAGCGCCATGATCACCGCGCGCCGCACCAGGTCGTCGGCGGACAGCTCGATGCCGCGCAGCACCGGAAACTGGCGCTGGTCGAGCCGGTCGTAGTACTCGTCCAGCGTCTTGACGTTCTGGACGTAGGCCGGGCCCGCCGTGCCGATCGCCGAGATCCCGATCGCGACGAGGTCGCACTCGGCGCGCGTGGAGTACCCCTGGAAGTTGCGGTGCAGGTGGCCGATGCGCTGCGCCTGCGCGAGGTCGTCGTCGGGCCGGGCGAAGTGATCCATTCCGATGTACTGGTAGCCGGAGCGCGTGAAGGTGCGGATCGCGAGCGTCATCAGGTCGAGCCGCGTCGCGGCCGACGGCAGTTCCGCCTCGTTGATGCGTCGCTGGGGCTTGAATACCGTCGGCAGATGCGCGTAGTTGTACAGCGCGATCCGGCTCGGGTTCAGGTGCAGCACCTTGAACAGCGTCTGGCCGAACCTCTCCACGGTCTGGTTCGGCAAGCCGTAGATCAGGTCGAAATTGACCGACTTGAATCCGCTCGCGCGCGCCGCCTCGATCACGTCGGCGGTGAGCGCGTAGCTCTGGATCCGGTTCACCGCACGCTGCACGTCCGGGTCGAAGTCCTGGACGCCGACCGAGAGCCGGTTGAAGCCGAGCTCGCCGAGCAGCGCGATCGTGAGCGGGTCGGCGCTGCGCGGATCGACCTCGATCGAATATTCGCCGTCTTCCGCGAGGACGAAATGATCGCGGATGATTCCCATCAGGTCGCGCAACTCCAGCGGACTGAGGAAGGTCGGCGTGCCGCCGCCCCAGTGGAGCTGCTCGATGCGCTGCCCCGTCCCGATCACCTCGGTCACGAGATCGAGCTCGCGCTCGAGGTAGCGGAGGTACTTGGCCGACCGCCCGTGGTCCCGGGTAATGACCTTGTTGCAACCGCAGTAATAGCAGATCGAGCTGCAGAACGGCAGGTGCACGTACAACGAGAGCGGGCGTGAACTCGTCCCATCGCGCCGGCGCTCCAGCGCACGGACGTAGGCCGCAGCGTCGAAGGCTTCGACGAACCGGTCCGCCGTGGGGTACGAGGTATATCGGGGTCCGGGTCGGTCGAATCGGCGCAGGAGCTCCGGATCGATGACGAGTTCAGTCGGATTCACTGGTAAACTTCCCTGCGAAGGGAGTCTGAGTCCCTGCGCCCGGTGCGTGTTGACCTGGATCAACGGTCCTAGGAGCTGTGATCAATGGATGCCCAGCCGGCGAGCAGCAAAGTCATAAACATCCACCAGCTGAAGACGGTTTGCTCGAGCTGTAGCCTGCGCGAACTGTGCCTGCCGATGGGCCTCTCGCGCGAGGAGATCGAGCATCTCGACAACCTGGTGTATACGCGGCGGCGCGTCAAGCGCGGCGAGACCCTGTATCGAGCGGGCGACGGCTTCAACTCCCTGTACGCAGTTCGGACCGGGTTCTTCAAGAGCAACGTGATCCTCGAGGACGGGAGGGACCAGGTGACCGGGTTCCACATGCCCGGCGATATCCTCGGACTCGACGGCATCGGCACCGAGGCGCACACCTGCAACGCGCATGCGCTCGAGGACGGCGAGGTGTGCGTGATTCCGTTCGCGCGGCTGGAGGAGGTGTCGCGCGAGGTGCGCAATCTCCAGCACCAGTTCCACAAGGTGATGAGCCGCGAGATCGTGCGCGACCAGGGGGTGATGATGCTCCTGGGCACGATGCGCGCCGAAGAGCGCCTGGCGGCCTTCCTGATCAACCTCTCGCAACGCTTCGTCGCCCGCGGCTATTCACCGTCGGAGTTCCACCTGCGGATGACGCGGGAGGAGATCGGCAGCTACCTCGGCCTCAAGCTCGAAACGGTCAGCCGGATCTTCTCGAAGTTCCAGGACCAGGGGCTGATCGCGGTCCAGCAGAAGCACATCCGGATCCTCAACACGGACGGCCTCAAGCACCTCCTCGTCCATCGGGAGGAATAGCGCGGGCGGCGTAGCGCCCCCGCGCTCAGCGGTAGACGAGCACCGGCACTTTGGAGTGCGCCAGCACCTTCTGGGTCACGCTGCCCAGAATCAGCGATGCGAGCTCGCCGCGGCCGTGTGAGGCCATGAAAATGACGTCGCATTTCCTACGCTTCGCCGCGTCGATGATGCCCTGATAAGCCGTCGAGGGCTTGGTTATCATGGTTTCGCAGCTCACGCCAGCGGCCTTGGCCGCCTTCTCCACCTCGGCCAGGAACTTCTGGCCCGCCTCGCGGGCGCGCTCCTCGAAGCTCTTGATGGTCGCGGTGTCGATGACATAGCCGTCCCCGTAGACGTACGGCTGGAACGCCTCAAGCGCGTAGTAAGCCGTCACCTTGGCGTTGAGCTCTTTTGCGAGCGCGACGCCTGCCTTAACCGCCTTGCGCGCGAGCGCCGATCCATCCGTCGGGATCAGGATTTGTTTGAACATGATCGCCTCCTTGAGATCTTACTGTCAGTTTACGCTTAGGCGCCGGGCGTACCTTGCGTCCGATCAAACGGCTTGGCCGGCGGACGGTTGAGGTCGGCGCTCGAGCGCTGGAAGAAGCAGGTCAGCGCGCTCGATCCGGCCGCAAAGATCCAGAACGCGAAAAATCCGATCGAATAGATCGCGGTCCGGCTGAGGCCGATCTCGCGGTCGAAGAGCCGCAGGTCCATCGGGTCGAAGAGCGTGAAGAACACGCCCTCGGCGATCCCGGCCACGATGAACGCCGGCCAGAGGATGTACATGAGCCGCTTTCCGTTCGACATCCTTCCCCCCCTCCCGCCCCGCCCGCTATTCGCGGCGCAGCGCGCGCAATATCACTTGCCGATCCGCGGTACGCCACTCGCCCGCGAGGCGCCACAACCCGCCGGAATCCTCCAGGACCAGTCGCCAAGTCCCGGGTGAGACCGGCATGAGCGCGCCCTCGAAGACCCCGCCGGCACCGGATGCGAGCACCACGGTCTGATCCCGTCCGGCCCGGGTCGGATGCACGAGCCGCAAGGTCGGCCGCGACGCGTCTGATCCGCCCGCCGAGAGCACCACCCGCACCCGGTCGCCCTGCGGGCTGAACGAGAGGGTCGCCTGGAGGCCAAGCTGTACCGCGCGCGCCTCCCGATCGAGCACCTGGTTGATCGCCAGCCCGCGCTTGTAGTAGTCGTCGACGACGAGGCCGTCCTCGCTGCGCAGGGCGAGCACCCCCATGACAATGCCCGCTGCGACCGCCGCCGCAGGCGGGATCATGAGCAGCCACGGCCAGGGGTCGCGATACCACGGGCGCACGGGGCCGCGCATATCAGCGCACCAGGAAAGCCGCCGGCTCGCGAGCGGCGATGCGCTCGTCGTCGTCGGCTTTCACCTCGACCACGAACCGATGCGAGCCCTTCGCGGTGGCGCCGGGGTCGATCTGGACGCGTAGCGGCACCTGCCGGATCGTGGCTGCCGGGACCTCTACCTCCGTTTCGCTCGCGACGTCGATGCCCGGCAGACCGCTCACGGAGATCCGGTACGTGCGCGCCGTTTCCTGCGTGTTCATGAGCTGAATGCGGTAGACGTTCTCAATGCGTCCGCCCTCGACCTCGCGCGCAAGGCTCGCCCGGTCGCGCACGATGTCCACCTTGAGCGGCACACGCACATATAGGGCCACGAGCAGGCTCGCGGTGACCACCCCGAGCGTGCCAGCGTACACGAGCGTGCGGGCGCGGAATGCGTGGCGCACCATGGTGCGGAGATCCCATCCGCGCGCGAGCGCGTTCTCGGTCGAGTAGCGGATGAGGCCGGCCGGATAGAGGAACTTGCCCATCACCTGGTTGCAGGCGTCGATGCACGCGGCGCAGCCGATGCACTCGTACTGCAACCCCTGGCGGATGTCGATTCCGGTCGGGCAAACCTGGACGCACAGTCCGCAGTTCACGCAGTCGCCCACGCCGAGCGCCTTCGGGTCGGCCTTCCTCGAGCGCGGCCCGCGCGGCTCGCCACGCGCTGCGTCGTAGGTCACTATCATCGTGTCCCGGTCGAACATCGCGCTCTGAAAGCGCGCGTAGGGGCACATGTACTTGCAAACCTGCTCGCGCATCCAGCCGGCGTTGCCGTAGGTGGCGAAGCCGTAGAACAGGATCCAGAAGGTCTCCCAGGGCCCGGTGGCCAGCGCCGCGACCTCGCCCCAGAGGACCTTGATCGGCGTGAAGTAACCGACGAACGTGAACCCGGTCCAGAGCGCGACCGCAATCCAGGCGAAATGCTTGGCCGACTTCAAGCCGAGCTTGCGCGCGCTCAACGGCGCCTGGTCGAGGATCATCCGCGCGCCGCGATCGCCCTCGATGCGGCGCTCGACCCACATGAAGATCTCGGTGTAGACCGTCTGCGGACACGCGTAGCCGCACCAAAGACGGCCGCCTACCGCGGTGAAGAGGAACAGCGCCAGCGCCGAAATGACCAGGAGCGCCGCGAGGTAAACGAAGTCCTGCGGCCAGAACACGACGCCGAGGATGTAGAACTTCCGTGCGGCAAGGTCGAAGAGCACCGCCTGGCGCTCGTTCCACTCGAGCCAGGGCAGCCCGTAGAAGATCGCCTGGGTGAGCCAGACCATCGACCAGCGCCAGCCGGCAAACCACCCGTGCACGGCGCGGGGGTAGATCTTCTTGCGAACCTCGTAGAGTGCCTGCTCGACCTCCTGCGCGGCGAGCACCGAGGCCGACCGGCTCGCGGCGACGAGCGCGCCCCGGGCGACGACCGGGCCCTCCAGCGGGTTATTCATGCGCCCCCGATCACCGGCCTACTTCCCCGGTTTGTGCGAGAGGCTCCAGACGTAGGCGGCCAGGACGTGCACTCGGGGCTCACCGAGGAAGCCCTTCCAGGCCGGCATCTGGCCGGTGCGGCCATTCTGGATGGTCGCGAGAATGTCCGCCTCGGAACCGCCGTACACCCACACCTTGTCGGTGAGATTCGGCGCGCCGAGGGCCGGGTTGCCCTTGCCTTCTGGACCGTGGCACGCGGCGCAGATCTGCGCGAATTTTTCCTTGCCGCGCGCGATCCGGATCGAGTCGCTCGCCATGCCCGAAAGCGACATCACGTAGTGTGCGACGTCCTTCGCACCCTCGGGGCCGAGCGCAGCGCCCTGCGGTGGCATAACGGCGGTACGGCCGCTCAGGATCGTTTCCTCGATGGTCTTGGGATCCCCGCCCCACTGCCAGTCCCGATCGGCAAGGTTGGGGAAGCCCTTGGTCCCGCGCGCGTCGGAGGCGTGGCACTGTGCGCAGTAGTTGAGGTACAGGTTCTGGCCGATCGCCATCGCCTCCTTGTCGGCGGCCAACCCCTCGATGTCCATTCCCTGGTACCTGGCGTAAATCGGCCCGTAGGTCGCGTCGGCTTTCTTCATCTCGTCGTCGTACTGCTTCGTCTGCGACCAGCCGAGGCTCCCCCGGAAGCTGCCGAGCCCGGGGTAGAACGCGAGGTAGACCAGCGAGAACACCACGGTGATGTAGAAGAGCCAGCGCCACCAATTCGGCAGCGGATTATTCCACTCCTGCAGGTCCTCGTCCCAGACGTGGCCGGTCGTGTCGATCTTCGCGCCCGAAGCCCCTTTGGTCGTCTGCATCCAAAGCAGGACGGCGCAGCCGATGATCGACACCACGGTCAGCACGGCGACGTACCAGTTCCAGAACTCGCTCGTGAAGTCGCTCATTGCCCTTCTCCCCTGACCTGCCCTTGTGCGTCGTCGCTTTCATCGAGGATGGATCGCGCCTCGCGATCGAACGCGGCCTTGCGCCGGGCGCTGTACGCCCACCAGACGATGCCGAGAAACGCCGCGAAGCTCGCGACCGTGATCACCGAACGGATGTCGTTGAGGTCCATGCGGCTAGTTCCTGTTCTTGAGCACGGTCCCCAGCGCCTGCAGGTACGCGATCATCGCGTCGAGCTCGGTCTTGCCTTCGAGCTCCTTCTTCGCGCCCGCGATCTCGCCGTCTGAATACGGCACGCCCACACGGCGCAGCGCGCGCATCTTCGCTTCGATGTCATCGCTCGAGGCCGGCGTCGCGGCGAGCCACGGGTACCCCGGCATGATCGATTCCGGCACGACGTCGCGCGGATTCTGGAAGTGGATGCGGTGCCACTCGTCGCTGTACCGCCCACCGACGCGCGCCAGATCCGGCCCGGTGCGCTTGCTGCCCCACTGGAACGGGTGGTCGTACACGAACTCCCCAGCGACCGAGTAGTGGCCGTAGCGCTCGGTCTCCGCCCGGAACGGCCGGATCATCTGAGAGTGGCAGTTGTAGCAGCCCTCGCGGATGTAGACGTCGCGCCCGACCAGGCGCAGCGGCGAGTACGGCTTGAGGCCGGTTACCGGCTCGGTGGTCGAGCGCTGGAAATACAGCGGCACGATCTCGACCAGGCCGCCGATCGCCACCACCAGGATCACCAGAACGATCAGCAGCGTGTTGCTCTTCTCGATGTTTGCGTGCGTGAAGGCCATCGTCCTCTCCCCTTAAGCGTGCGCGGGCGCCGGAATCGGCGCATCGACCGCCTGGTGTCCGGCAATCGTCTTCCAGACGTTGTAGGCCATGACAAAC
>Ga0315278_10006891_pt1 | contig 10344 bp, 16 predicted proteins | sample YL17G06_0_MG_FD_203880 | JGI IMG/M metagenome (GOLD analysis project Ga0315278, IMG submission 203880) | Sediment microbial communities from Yellowstone Lake, YNP, Wyoming, USA - YL17G06_0 | ecosystem: Environmental > Aquatic > Freshwater > Lake > Sediment | place: USA: Wyoming | collected... | reverse complement strand
CCAACGGAGAACGACCATGACGACCAATACGACCAACTTGATCTCAGTCAGCTACGGCCTCGGCCTGGACAGCACCGCGCTCCTCGTGCGCTTGCACGCCCGAGGCGTGCGTCCCGACTTCATTATCTTCGCGGACACCGGCGGCGAAAAGCCCGAGACGTACGAGTACCTGGCCGTCATCAATGCCTGGCTGCAGCGCGTCGGCTTCCCGCTCGTTACGGTCGTGAAGTACGCGCCGGTGCGAGCGAAGTACACGACGCTCGAAGGCAAGTGCCTCGCCAACCAGGGCGCGCCGAGCGCCAAGACCGGCGGCGGTACGTGCAGCTCGATCTTCAAGGCTGACGTCATCAACAAGTGGTTGCAGAACAACGCCCAGGTAAAGGCCCACGTCGCGGCCGGCGGTCGTCTGACCAAAATGATCGGGTACGATGACAGCGTCGCCGACCGCAAGCGCTCCAAGAAGTCAGACCGGCTGAACCGCGCCAAGCTCGTGCTCATCGACGAGCGCCGCGCCTGCAACAAGAAAGCGCTCAAGTCACAATGGGAGGTCGCGCACTGCGACTTCGCCTACCCGCTCCAAGACGAGGCCCTCGAGCGCCCGGTGCTCGCTGCTATCATCCGCGCAGCCGGCCTGCTGGTGCCCGTCAAGTCGGCGTGTTTCTTCTGCCCCAACAGCCAGCCCGAGGAGGTTGTCGAGCTGCGCCTCGCGCACCCTGACCTGTACGAGCGTGCGCTCCGCATCGAGCACGTTGACGCGACCGGCAAGCACGCCAGGCGCCGTCGCGCTGCAGGCCTGCCAGTGCACCCAGGTCTGAGCAACCACGGCGTGTGGATGTGGTCCGCACTGGCCGACTGCAACGACCCGGCACAGGCCCGCGCGCACCTCCGCAGCAAGGGGTTCCGCATCAGCGCTGTGCGCCGGCACCCGGCCGACGAGGCTGCGGTGGTCGCAGCGCCGGTCGCTGCCGTCGTGCCGCTCCAGGTGCCCGAGGCGCCGGTCGCCGAGCTGCGCGTTGCCGAGGCGCCTGCTGCCACCTACGGCCAGGCCCGCATGCCCCAGGTGCTCTCGTACGGCGGCGGCCTGAACTCCTGGGCGATGCTGCTCGACGCCGTGCGCCGAGGCGAGCGTATCGACCACGTCGTGTTCTGCGACGTCGGCGACAAGGCCCGCCTCGACCCGGCCGAGTGGCCCGACACGTACCGTCACATTGACGAGGTCGTGAAGCCCTTCTGCGCGGCGCACGGCATCCCGTTCGTGCACCTGGACACCGAGCTCTACCCGATCCGTCCGCGCCAGGGCGGCAGTCGCTCGCTGTACGCCTGGATGGCCGAGCGCAACAACATACCGACCTCGGGCGCCCGCATCTGCACGACGATCGCCAAGATCGAACGCTTTGAACTGTGGCTCTCGAAACACTACAGGGCCCAAACGGTCCGGGTGTGGATCGGCTTCGAAAAGGGCGAGGAGTACCGGGCCGAGAAAGATCCAAACGCTGGGTCTGACCGCGCCGTCGACAAGCACGGCACGCAGCGGGTCAACCGGTTCCCGCTGATCGAAGCAGGCCTGTGTCGCTGCGGCTGCCTGCGCCTCGCGCTCGACAGCGGCTACCCGGTGCCGCGCAAGTCGGCCTGCGTGTTCTGCCCGTTCGGCAAGGGCAGCGAGTTCAAGACGCTGCTGACGCAGCTGCCCGAGGTGTTCGCCGAGGTGGAGCAGCTCGAGCTGCGCAAGCCGGCCACCAGCAACGGCTACCACCTGACGATCAAGGGCTGGCGCAAGACCGCAGCAGGCAAGCGCAACGCACTGCTGCCTGGGCACCGGCCGGTACGAGGTGTCGACTACCAGGCGCCGGCCATCCGCGCCTGGACGCTGGCCGAGCCTGCCACGCGCCCGCAGGAAGTCTGCAAGGGCTGCGGCCAGACCAAGGTCGACGTCGGCGTCGGCTGCGGGTACTACGACAACAACGACCAGGCACAAGCGGCCGAGTGAACAACCCGAGGAGAACGACCATGGCAAGCAACGATCTGCACTACACCATCGAAGAAGTGAAGGCCTGGCGACAAGCGCGAGAACGCGCGCACGAGCGCGTGTACGTCGCGCAGATTGGTAGCGCTGCTAGCGACCAGTCCGACCTCGACATCACTGCGCTGATCGCGAAGCTCCACCGCTGGACGACCGAGCTGCAGGCCGAGCTCGACAAGCGCGCAGCCTTTCAGGAGCACATGGACGAAGTCAGCGCTGACATGGAAGAAAGCTACCAAGAGCAAGACCGCGAGGAACAGATGAATCAGACGATCACAATTGGCGGAATCGTGATGAGCTACGCGGCCGCTGAATTCGTGCGGGAGTGCGGCGTTGACGTCGCCTCCGATTTACAGCAGCTGCGCGCCGGCAGCTGCGACCGCGACACCCTGCTCTCGAGTTGCCTGGACGGCGCCGAGGACGACCGCATCGCGGGTATCCGAGCGTACGTCTCGGCCGTGTGCGCCGCGCTCTAACCGATCCCACCCTTCACCACCCCGAGGAAAACAACAATGAAAACACGAAGCGTACCCAGGCACCTTTGGCCCGACGACCACCAGCGCGTCGACCACGCCGGCAACGCGCTGCACGATGCAGCTGACCAGCAGCTGACCGAGTTCCGCGCGCAGGGCATGCCTGCCGACCTGGCAGGTGCCCTCAAGTGGCTCGCAGCGCGCCGAGTGCTGGAGGGCACCCCATGACGATCATCACACGCGAACACGCACAGTCGCTGCTCTCGCTGCTCGAGGCGGCCGAGGCGTGCAAAGGTACCGCCAAGCAGCTGCTGGGAACCCCGAGCCGCGGACATCGCGCGTACTACGTGCCTGGGCCCGAGCTGTCGTACGCAAGGGGCTACGAGGCGGCAGCCGACGCCAGCATCGGAGAGATCTACAAGCTGGCCGGCGCACTGCTCCGCTTGGGACCGCGCGACCAGGTGAAAGCTACGCTGCGCGTGATCGCCACCGGGGAGGCCTCGCAATGACGATCCGACGTATCCAGGGACGCTCGCCGACGCAGATCTCTGAGGACTGCCGGCTGGCCGTCGTCGTAGCGCTCGCACGTATGAGCCGACGCTGTGACGGCGCTCGCACGATTGACGACCAGGGCTGGAACAAGTTCCACGCCGCCGACCCGGAGCTCGCGCGTCTGGCGCGCCTGGGGGCTGCGATCACGTACACCGAGGCGAGCTGGGCGCGAGGGGCCCTCAACGTGTATCGCAACACGCAGCTGAAAGACCTTGTGCCACGCCTGTGGCCGAGCAATAACAACGACTGAACCAACCGAGGAGAACGACCAAGATGAGCACCCAACAAGAAACCGTTGACGTCGCTGTGATTCAGCCAGATCAGGCGATGACCAAAGCCTCCGTGCGCGTCCTTGAACGCGAAGGCGTGTGGGTCATGCACCTGCGCAATGACTTCGCTGTCCAGCGCAAGCGACCCTTTGTGATCTCGCACGCGCCCAGTGGAGCTGCGCTGTGCGCCGGTAGCAAGGCTCAGATGCAAGGCATCCTGCAGAAGCTCCGAGCGGTGCCCGAGGTGCTTGAGCTCGGCGCAGGCTGGGACTTCGGGGCAATCGACAAGGAGGCGTTCGCCGCGCACGCCGCGTTCTGGGCAACCCTCGTTCCCGAGGCCCTGCGTGGTACCGTAGTGGAAGCAGCCGCGCCAGGGACGCAGAAGAAGAAGAAGTCATGAACAAGCCCAAGAAGAACATTCAGTCTCCGAACCGCGCGTCGACGTCGATGTCGCTTGAGGAGATTGACGTACTCGATCGCATGTTGGTCGGGCTGCGAGGCGGGGCTGACCTGCGCATCCTCGCCCGCACCTGCGCCCCGCAGCTCGGCCGCCTGGCTGTCCGAGTCGCTGTCATGCGTGCGAGCATGCGTGCTCGTGCCAGTGCACCCCAAACGACCGAGGAGGACGACCATGGACCCGACTGAATGCCTGAAACAACTGCTGCTCGCGATCGCTGACGGTGACAAAGACGACACCGTCGGATACCTGCAGGACCTCACCGAGTGGCTGCAGAAGGACGGCGCGCTGCCCGACGTCGAGCAGGTCGTGCTCGAGCTGACCGAGGCGTGGTTCGAAGAAGGCGACGAGGACTCCCCGGAGGACTCCGACGACGAGCCTGAGCCCGCTGCCACCATCCCGCCCCCGGCTCGCAGGAGGACACAGTCATGAAGCGCGTCAGCATCGAGATCTTGTTGGTCGCACTCCTCGGCTCCGGTATCGGCGCCTGGTTCTTCTACGCTGCGGCCGAGCAGCATCACGCAGAGGCGACCGTGAGCCGAGGCGTCACCAACGCCCTGACTGACAAGCTGCTGGGGTTCCTCGAGGGCCAGGGGCTTGGCAGCGACCTCGACGGCACAGCGCGCTGCAGCTGGTCGTGCGTCGGCCGCCTGGGTGCGATCGACTGCACGGTGGTGATCCCGCCAGCGACTGTGTGCGGCGTGACGTGCACCTCGGCGAACTGCGCCTGGGCCGCAGACTGCAAGCGCTGATGGACCTGTTCTACCTCGGGGTGCCTGAGCCTGCCTGGATGGCGCGCACACGCGTGCCGCTGTTCGTGAGCCAACGTCGGCTGTCTGGCCGCAAGACGCTGCCGACGGCAATCGGCCGGTGGGCTCTCGACAGCGGCGGCTTCAGTGAGCTGTCGCTGTACGGCAAGTGGCTGACGACGCCCGAGGCGTACGTGGACGACATCTACAGGTACCAGGAGCAGATCGGGAATATGGACTGGGCCGCACCGCAGGACTGGATGTGCGAGCCGCAGATGCTCGCGCGCACAGGGCTGACGGTCTACGAGCACCAGCGCAAGACCGTCGAGAACTACCTGGAGCTGCGCACGCTGGCGCCCGAGCTACCGATCATCCCGGTGCTGCAAGGCTGGTCCGAGCGTGAGTACCTCGATCACATTGGGATGTACTACACAGTCGGCGTCGACCTCGCGGCCCTCGAGCTTGTCGGCATCGGTTCGATCTGCCGCCGGCAGAACACCATCCGCATCGCCTCGCTGCTCTACACGCTGGCCGTCGGGCCCACCTATGGAACCGGCGCCCGAGGCTTGGAGCTGCTCTCTGAGCAAGGCCTACAGCTGCACGGGTTCGGCGTGAAGCGCGCGGGGCTACTCGCTGCCGCGGACTACCTCAAGACCGCAGACAGCATGTCCTGGTCGATGCAGGCACGCTTCGAGTCTGCGATGCCTGGGCACGCGCACCAGGCATGCGCAAACTGCCTCGACTACGCCCTGGCCTGGCGAGCAGACCTGCTCGATGACGTCGGCGCCGGCCGAGGTCCACGCACGGAAGATCTCAGACTTGTAGGTGCTCAATGACTTTCGGCGACTGGCTGCAGACGCAGCCGTACCGGCCCACGACTCGCAAGCGGTCGCTCACCGACCTGCGCTATGCACAGCAGTACTACCGCGACACGCAGCAAGTGCCTCGAGCTGCGCTGGCTTCGATCCGCCGGTACATGCTGTACCTGCAGGAGTTCCCGCCGCTGCGACCGACGCCCTTCGACCAGGCGCTCGGCGCGAACCTGACAGCCTCGCGGAAATTCCGCGCGCACCACCAAGAGTCAGCTGGCGGCCTGGTGAGCGGGACGAAGGCTCTCGGCCGGACGCTCACCGCGAAGCGCATCCCCGAGGATGAATGGCTGCGCCTGGTCGCCGCGCTCGAGGCCGACACCAAGAGCCGGGAGGCGACGGTGCTGCTCGTGATCACAGCGTCTGGCCTGCGCATCGGTGACGTGCTGCGACTGCGCAAGCGCGACCTAACTGCGGCCAAAGCGCACGGCGTGCTGCGCCTCGAGATCAAAGGTGGCCGGCAGCTGGAGGTCCCGCTCGGCGGTGTGCCCGAGGTGTGGGCTCGACTCAGCCGGCACTTCCAGGCAGGCCCAGACGACAACGTCGCCACCTGGGTGAGCGTTGGGACATCCGACGATCCCGAGGCCGGTGCCGCGGCGTACAAGCGCTGCGCTCGGTACCTGCAGGCACTCTGCCATCGCCTGGGGCTGAGTGGCCGCATTCACCTGCACCGGCTGCGACGCACAGTCGCCGTCAAGGCGCTGCTGCTCACGCGCGACGTGCACGCAGTCCAGCAGCTGCTCGGCCACAAGGCGTTGAGCTCGACGCTGGCCTACGTGGACGAGCTGCGCCAGGCCGACGTCGAACGACTACAACGACAGATGCGAGGAGGACTCTGATGGCCGGACGAGTTGGTGGAACCGCAGCAAACGAGCGCCGCAGAGTAGATCATACGTACTTCCCCCGGCAGTGGTGGACGTGCCGAGCGTTCGTAGCAGATCTCGCACGGCGGCAGTACGCAGTCTACGACCCCGAGTGCGACGGCGGCGTGCGGCGCAGCATGCCCGAGGGCGCCTACTGGTACATGTACGAGGCGTGGCAGGACGGCAGGATGTCAGAACGCTCTGAGGTGTTGCAGGGCCCTCTCACCGACACCGCGATCCTTGCTCGAGCTCGACGCGATGACAAAGCGCGACCCGAGCTAGAGCCTGTCCATGTAGAGGACGTCGCATGAGTCACGAAGGCAACGGGGGGCCCTCCGGGCCCGAATTTCAACCCACTACACCAGGAACGACCGGCGACTGCCCGCGGAGCCCATCCCCTACACGCGAGGCACCTGCGCTCACACCATGCACCGACGTGCCGCGACCTGACGAGTCACCCGGCTACGACCTCGATGAGGACTAGCTCCGCGTGCGGCCAGGCAATGCTCGTGCCTGACTTCGCAAGATCGCACGCCTCGGTATGCCTCGCCGGTACAGCTCCGCGGTCAGCGGGCTGACCAAACCTGGGTCGACAATCACGACGCGCTTGGGATCGTCGTACGCGACACCGACGTTGCCGCGGTGCAGGTCGCCCAGGAGGATGCCCTTGTCGAGGTAGTACCGGATCGCACCACCGAGCGCCTGGCAGCCGGCCAGCTGCTCGATGCGCTCTGCGATGAGGTACGTGCACAGGATTGCAACCGCCACCACCGTAGGCGTGTCTTCGGTCGACAGTTCCTTGTTCGCGGCATCCGCCACAGCGCCAAGCGGCCAGCCGTCATCCGTCTTGCTGAGCAGGTACGTGCGGGCAGCCTCGATCACAGCAGGCTTCTGCGCAATCTGCAGGGCTGCCAACCGGGACTCGTTACCGCCCCGAGGGAGCACGCCCGAGAACACGTCCGCACCGTTCATGTAAGCCTCCAGCAGCTGCTCGAGGTCTGGAGCTACGTAGTGGGCCTCGCCGACACTTCGAGCTTCATCGCGCCAGAGCAGGTACAGCATCTGACCGTCGTGTGTCTGGTCGCTCAGCCCGAGGACTCGCCGATAGTGCACGATGCCTCGAGGCCAGCCGTCGACGCGGGCGAGCTCGCGAGCGATGTGCGCGAACCAGGCCTCTGTCGCATCCGTTGTGATCTTGAGCACGAGGCCGTCTTGGTACGTGGGCATCACGCAGCCGTACGAGCCGCAGCCGTACTCCTCCACCGAGTGCGGCCGGAGAGCTTCACTCCTCGGTAGCTCGCGGGGCAGCCAGGCGCTGTCGACGCCGTTGTCGACCAGGGCGTCGTGGACGTTCAGGATTGCCTGGTCGACCCACTTGGTCTTGCCGAGGCCCTCGAGCTGCCGCGCCGGCTCACCGAAGCCTGCCACCAGCTGCAGCGGACGCGTCATCGCCGAGCAGCTCCAAAGACACCGCTGATGTACGTCGGCTTGTCCACAGCTGCGCTCTGCACGAGCATTGCCTGCTCATGCGCGTCTGTCGCGGCCATCAGAATGTCCGACCGGTACAACGCGTAGATCTGCAAGCTGCCGAGCACCGCCCCGACAAGGCCGGTTGTGATCCCGAGGACTGCCGCCTCCGACTTCTTGCCGGTGAACGCCAGGTACGTGGTGAGCACCGCGAGCGACCCGCCGACCAGCGTGCCGACGGCCAAAGCTTTCGCCATGCGCGTGCGTGCGGCCACGGAGACACCACTTGCGGTCAGCTCCTCCGCGGTCAAGGATTTCGTCGCCATGCGCGCAGGATAGCCTGCACCTGGGGTGTCAGGCTAGCCCTTGGACAGTGCCGCGCGCACCCGGCGCCATGCGTCAGCCTGGCTGCAGATGTACTCCGCAAAGTCCTCGAGGGTGCGCCCCGAAGCAATCGCGCCCATAGCGATCTCACCAAGCGCCATCACATCCGCGGACAACGCGGTGATCGATACATTTGTCGTTGCGCGGTGCAGGTGCTCGGCAGCAGCGCCCAGCTCCTGATGATTTGTAGGGGCCCCCTCAGACGGCAGCATGTCCGGCACCGTCAGCTCCTGCACGTTCCGCCGGCGGCGACGCACGGTTGGCTGCGGAGGCTCAAGCTGCGGGGCAGGTTCCGCCGGCAGGAGGTCGACCTGCGGGCCGCTCTCTGTCTCGGAAAAGGCTTCGGAGCCCTCGTCCTGGTCGGAGTGAAGCTTCTCAAGTGTGGTGGTCGTGAGTCTTGGCATGCGCGCAGTCTGGCATGCGCGTGCCACGCCCGCAACAGACTGTGTCACGGGAACATCGAGCCCATAGGCTCGTAGCCGGGGCCGAGCTTCACGAGCTGCGCGTCGACGTAGGGCATGCCTGGGGGCATGTGCGGCTGTTGGTACTCGATGGCGCGCAGCAGCTGAAACTTGCCGGTGAACGCCGGGATGTAGCGCATGTACTGAGGGTCGGCGTAGTACCGGAACGAGTACTGATTCCAGAACGAAACGTGCGTTGGATCGCAGAACGCACCTGGGCCGTTCGTGCTCGGAGTCGAGACGAGCATCATCCCGCCTGGGGCGAGCACGCGGTAGGCTTCGTTCATCGTGTGGATCGGGTCTTTCAAGTGCTCGATGGCATCGACTGCACGCAGTACGCCGACGCTGTTGGCGGCCACTGGCCAGGGAGCGTTCAAGTCACACAGCCGGTACTCCCGAGGGGCGTCGGGTTTCACGGCATCGAGCACGGTATACCCCGCGGGGCTGGTATGCGCGCCACACAGGTCGATCAGATCTAACCCGTTGTCCCTGGCGAAGCTCTCGGCGAGCGCCAGGATGTTCCGTTCGTACACGCCCTGCGTCGCGAGTTGAATCTCTGCGTTGCGCGTGCTGACGGTGTTCTCCCCGTGCACGCGGTAGAAGTACAACGGCTTCGGGATGTGCTTGAAAACAGCACGGTCAAGGTACATGCGCACGATCAGATCATGATCGTCTGCGACGGCCATCGCGGTCTTGTGCCCACCGACCTTGAGGTACTTCGACAAACGCCACGCGCGAAGATGATCCGGCGACCACTCCACCCTGCGGATGTTTTGCGACGTGACTGGAGGGGCATGCTGCGCGAGCAGCTCCATGCCTCGATACGAGACTTTGTACGGCGCCTGCCACCCGTACGCTGTGCCGAACGGGTACGCAGGCCATCTCGCGGCGTACTCACCGCCACCGAGGTCTTTCCAGTACGCGCAGTCTGAATATACGAAGTCCGCGCCGGCATCGAAAGCGGCACTGACTTCCGACACAGCATCTCGGTGCAGTTCATCGTCCGCGTCGAGCTCGAGCACGTACGCGGAGGTAGCGGTTGCAGCATGCGACAGCACGCTTTTGTACAGACCGATGCACCCGGCCACCGGAAAGTTTTCGGTGGTGTACGGCAGCACGTGCACCCGCACATCGTCCGAGATCTCTTTTGGCAGCTCAAGCCCCGGAGCTGTCAGTGCGATCCACCAGTACCAGTCCGTGCGCGTCTGCAAGAGCAGCGACGCGTAGGCCGCGCGCAAGTACGGCAGCGAAGGCCCATGCACCGGCGTGATAACTGCAACGCGTGTACTCGAAGTAACCGTGGGCTTCCGAGGTGCACGCGACCTAACAAGCTTCTGCGGCTTCAGTTTCGTCGGCTTGGCCATCCGCGGAGCATGCCGCATGCGTGCCACGCTGGCAATAACTGTTCACAGTCATCCGAGATCATGCGTATTCATAAACGATCCACGCGCCCGCTGTGCCTGCGCCGCCTGCGCGGTCTACGCCGCCTGCGTCGGTGGCGTTCGCCCCGCCGCCGCCCGCGCCGTCGCCCGTGCCCGCGTTGCCGACCGCAGAGCTGTTAAAGATTGCCTGCCCGCCGCTGCCCATAGGCGAGCTGCCGCCCGCGCCGGACACTTGCTGGGAGGCGGAATCGCGCGAGCCGTTCTCGCCGGGTGTGTTGCCTTGCGTGCTTAGGTTCGCGTTGCTTGCGCCTGTGCCTGCAAAGCCACCGGCCGCGTAGCTGGCGAAGCTCGCGGCCGCCATCGACGCGCCGCCGCCGCCGCCAGCTGCGGTCAGCGTA
>Ga0315278_10006887_pt1 | contig 10346 bp, 7 predicted proteins | sample YL17G06_0_MG_FD_203880 | JGI IMG/M metagenome (GOLD analysis project Ga0315278, IMG submission 203880) | Sediment microbial communities from Yellowstone Lake, YNP, Wyoming, USA - YL17G06_0 | ecosystem: Environmental > Aquatic > Freshwater > Lake > Sediment | place: USA: Wyoming | collected... | reverse complement strand
CCCGTGGGCCAGCTCGCTGGCCGGCGACTGCCACTTGGCGCCGAGCAGAACGGTCTCGAGGATCTCCCACGCGCGGTCTTCCAGCTCAGAAAAGCTCCGGTAGCTCCGCCACGCGTTGAAGGTGAGGCCGGCGCGCGCCTGCAGCGTCATCCGCACGTTCTCGAGCACGGAGAGCGTCGGGAAGATATTGGTCAGCTGGAAGGAGCGCCCTATCCCCGCGCGCGTGCGGCGCGCGGCGTTCCACGCCGTGATGTCCTCTCCTTTGAAAACGATCCGTCCCTCGGAGGCGCGGTACTGGCCGGAGAGGAGATTGAACAGCGTGGTCTTGCCCGCCCCATTGGGCCCGATGATGCTCTTGAGCTCTCGGGGAGGCACGTCGAGGCTGACGTGGTCCACGGCGACGTGCCCGCCGAAGCGTATGGTCAGATCGCGCGTGGAGAGGACGGGCGCGCCGGCCGTGGCGGGCCTACTTCTTGTTCTGGATGGGCGGCGCCGTCTCCTGCGCCGAAAGCTCGCGCGTCAGCGTGGGGATGAGCCACGGCACGTCCGGCTTGGAGGTGAGCTTGAAGTCGTACATGCTCTGGAGCGCCTGGTGGTCTTCCTTGCGGAAGATCATCTTGCCCTTGGGCGTCTGAAACTCCATGCCTTCCATGGCGGCGATCAGCTTCTCGGTATCGGTGCCGCCCGCCTTCTGGATGGCGGCGACGACGGCCATGGCCGCGGCGAACCCGCCGCAGGTGAAGAAGTCCGGCGGCTCCTTGAAGCGCTTCAGATGCTCGGTCACGAGCCAAGTGTTGACCGGGTTCTTCGGGATCTCGTAATAGTAGTACGCGCCGCCCACCATGCCTTCGAGGTTATAGCTCTTGAAGGCCTTGAGGACGTCGAGCACATTGCCGCCGCTCGTGATGGTGATGCCGCTCTTGTCCACCTTGCTCGCGACGAGCTGGGAATACGGCCCGCCCTTGCCCGCCCAGATGACGGCGACGTACTTCGGTCCCTTCGCGTCCTTGAGCGCGCCCAGGATCTTCTGGATGGGCGCGGTGAAGTCCGTGGCGTCGCGCGGCGTGTACTCCTCGTGGACCACCTTGGCGCCCAGCTTCTCGACCTGGGCCTTGTAGGCCGCGACGCCGTCCTTGCCGAAGGCATAGTCCTGGGCGATCGTCGCGATGCTCACGCCGGGCTTGGCCACGGCCAGGGCATTGGCGATGGCGTCCTGGCTCGACGTCCTGCCCGTGCGGAAGATGTAGCGGTTCCACGCCTCGCCCGTGATGCTGTCGGCCACGGCGGGCTCGACGATGAGGACCTTCTTGAACTCGGCGGCCACCGGCAGGATGGCCAGCGCCGCGGCGCTCGAGGTGGTGCCGACGATCAGGTCCACCTTGTCGTCGGCGTAGAGCTTGGTCACCTTCTGCTTGGACACGTCAGGCTTGAGCTGGTCGTCCTCGATCAGCACCTCGATCTTCCGCCCGAGCACCTCGCCCTTGCCGCCCGTGGCGTACTCGAGACCCATGGTGAAACCGGTGATCTCCTGCTTCGCGTAGACCTCGAAAGGCCCGGAGATGCCCTGCACGAACCCGATCTTGATCGGTCCCTGCTGGCCCACGGTAGCGCCCGGCAGCATCGCCGCCAGGGTCAGCAGGGCCATCGCCGCCACCACCACGCGTCTCGTCGTCATGCCTCGTCCCTCCAGTAGGTTTCTTCTCACGGCACGCGCCACGCTAACAGCGGGGCCGTGCCGCGTCAAGCGCGGATCGGCTCATCCAGCACGCCGTGCAAGTACCGGCCAACCTTGACAACTTTTCACCCGGGCAGTATCCTTCATTTCGCGGTGGGGCTGTAGCTCAGTTGGGAGAGCACAAGGCTGGCAGTCTTGGGGTCAGGGGTTCGAGCCCCCTCAGCTCCACCAAAATCTTGCGGGGCTACGGAGCAATCCGTAGCCCCGTTTGCTTTCCTGGTCAGGCCTTCAGCGTGAACTTCTGGAAGGTGTGGCAGTCCTCGCGGGCATGCCCCCGGCTCACCGCGAAGGTCCAGGTCACCTCCGCCGAGCGCAGAGAACACAAAACCCGTTCTCACACCTGAACTGACACAGAATCCAGCGGACGACAATTTACCGCAGCACGCCGCGATTCGAGAAACGCGTCTCCTGGCTGGTGATGAACTCGAGCAGCGCCGCCTGCCCGCCCTCGGTGGCCTTTCTCGCTCGGGCGAAGGCGCCCGCGATATCCTCGGGCCGCTCGACCCGCTCGCTCCAGCCGCCCATGGCGCGCCCCAGGTCCGCGTAGCGCCCGCCGATGTCGCGCGTGCCGTACTTCTCGTGCGACACGACGAGGTGCGGGATCTCGATGGCCATGCTCGAGTTGTTGAGCACGACGGTGAGGATGGGGATCCCGCAGCGCACCGCCGTCTCGAAATCGAGCCCGGTCATGCCGAAGGCGGCGTCGCCCATGAAGTTGACGCAGAACTTATCGGGGGCGGCGAGCTTGGCGCCGATGACGAGGCCGAGCCCGGTGCCGAGCGCATGCGACTTGCCCCAGCCGAGATAGCTGCGCGGCGGGACGGCCCGGTAAAAGGGCAGGAGCTGGTCGCGCGGGCTCCCCGAGTCGTGCGTGACGATGGCGTCGCGCGGGTCTACCGCGCGCATGAACTCGGCGATGACCCGGTAGGGGTTGATCGGGACCTCGGCCGAGCCGAGCGTCGGCGTCCACTCGGCGAGCCATGCCGCGCGCACGCGCTCGAGCTCCGCGCCCACGCTCTCCCGTCCGGCCGGGCGGCCTCCCTGGCTCTTGACGGCCTCGATGAACTGGCGCAGCACGAGTCGCGCGTCGCCCAGGAGCGGGTAGTCGGCGGCGTAGCTCTTGTTGAGGTCGCGCTCGTCATTGGTCGCGTGAATGAGCGTCTTGCCGGCGGGGATGCTGGCCGCCATCCCGTGGCGGGTGAAGCTACACCCGATGCCGAAGACCACGTCGGCCTCGCGAAGATAGTGCAAGGTGTGTCCGGTCACGACCGGGCCGCCGGTGCCGAGCGCGAGCGGGTGATCCTCGGGGAAGGCGCTCTTGCCTTCCAGCGTGGTCATGACCGGCGCCTGGAGCAGCTCGGCCAGCTCGATCAGGTCATCCGATGCCTCGGAGTACAGCACGCCCTGGCCGGCGTGGATCACCGGCCGCCGCGCCTCGCGGAGCACGCGGGCGGCCGTCTCGACGTCGCGCGCATTGGCGCCGGCCGCCGTCACCTTGACCGGCCGGTACGCGTCGATCAGGGCCTCGGGCACCTCCTCGCTCACGATGTCGGCGGGGATCTCGACCATCACCGGGCCCGGGCGGCCCATGCGCATCAGGCTGATGGCCCGGCGCATGACATCCGCGACCTGGCTGCCCACGGTGATGGTCTCGACGGACTTGGTGACGGACGCGAAGGTGCGCGCCGAGCTGAACAAGGGGAATACCTGGGCACGGTCGCGCTGGTGTCCCAACGGCAGGAGCAGCATCGGCGTGGAGTCGGAGTACGCGGTGGCGACACCGGGGAAGGCGTTCTCGGCCCCGGGGCCGTACTGCATGCAGAAGACGGCGAGCTTCTTGCCGTTCGTCACCCGGGCATACCCGTCGGCGATGCCCACGCCCACCCGTTCCTGGCGGCAGAGCACGGGCCGGATGTCGACCTTGGCCGTGGCCTCGATCAGCGGAGTCGTCGGATAGGCGCTCAGGAACTCGGCGCCCTCGATCTTGAGAATGCGGGCGATGGCATCGATGACTTTCACGGTTTTGCGCTCCTTGGGCCCTCGGGATTACCGGACGCTCGCTCGCGCGAGCGGCCGGCCAGCGGCCCGCCGTCGACTATACCGCAGAAGCGCGCAGCATCGGTCAGCCGAGGGGGAGCCCGCGGGCGCTTGACACGAGTCGCGATCAGGATCTGATGGGTGTGTTGACAGGCGTGACGCTCGCGTGGAGAATCCTGACGTCCGCCCGACTTGCCGGGCTCTCCCTCAATCCACGACGATCAGGAGGCACGCGATGGCACGCACAGCGATCCAACCCGTCGACATGGCCGATCCTCGGCCCCGCTATACGCATGGCTGGCGTGTCGGCAATACGGTCTACGTCGCCGGCCAACTCGCGCTCGACAAGGACGGCAACCTCGTCGGGCCGAACGACATCGGCGCTCAGACCCGCCGCGTCCTCGAAAACATGCGCCGCGTTCTCGAGAACGGCGGCGCCAGCCTCCGGGACGTCGTGAAGGTCACCGTCTTCGTCACGGACATCCGCTACCGGGACGGCTACGGCGAGGTGCGCAAGGAGTTCTTCAGCGCCAACCCCCCCGCCAGCACCTTGGTGCAGGTGGCTTGCCTCGCCATCCCGGGCGCACTGATCGAGATCGAGGCGGTAGCCGTGATCGACTGAAGCGGGCCGGCGACCCGGCCCCGGCTTCCCACAGGTGAAACCTATGCTGTGCCTACGGCTCCTGGAGCGGCCAGTGTCCGAGTCCGGCGCCTTCTGTCACGTTGACGGGGCCCAAGGACGGGGCGACCGCCTCCTGAGGTCGTTCATCCTGCCTATCCTCATCAACCGGACTTTGGTCGCGAACACGAGCGCGGCCCGCCGCTCTTCGTGGACGGCCGTCTCGAGCGCGCTGTGATTCAACGCGACGCTCGTCAATTGCGCGGAGCGCTCCGCGGCGGCACGATCCCATTGAGGCGGAGGTACACGACGAGGTTGCCGTAGTGGTTCATGTTGTCCTGGATCACCCCGAGAATGGCCGCCCAGCGCTGGACTTGCTGGCCGCCTCTCCCCGCCACCATTTCCAGGGCTTTTTCTTCTGTGAGCCCCGCCCACACCTGGCCGCCGTAATCGTAGCTTTCCCGCAGCGCCTTCATGATCTCCGCGCGACTCTTGAGGGTGTCGAAGCGGGCGTTACTGCCAAGGTTGTCGCCGGAGACCCTGCTGAAGAATGTGTAGTTTTCCCCGATCAGATGGATGAGGACCTCCCGGAAGGTTCGCACGGCCGGAGTCGGCTTGAAGTCGTACTTGTCTTCGGGCACGACCTCGGCGAGATCGAGAACCAGAGTGCGCGTGCTGTCCCAGGTAGCCTTGGTCGGCGTTAAGAAGCTCGTAGCCGGGAAGCGGGGCTGGGCGGCCCCCGCCACGGGCGGAGGGCTGGCTGGCGTCTGAGCCATCCCCGGGCTGGCCCACAGCAGCGCAAGCGCGGCAACGACGACACCCCGTGTGAACGCGTCCTTGGTCATGATTCCTCCTGTTTGGTGATGAGACTGGCGCGGGCACGAATTTCTCCCCCGCGTGGCACGCTGATCCTGCTGAGTGTAGGTAACACAAAACCCGTTCTCGGACCTGAACTGAACTGGCACAGCGCGGAGGAACCCTCTGGCATCGTGGGCCGATCCTGTCAGAACGCTCATGCAGAGTCAATCTGGCGGCTGCGGGCAGAAGGCGGACGGGGCCCGGGAGTGCCGGCTGCTCTATGCTCTTGATCACTCTCTCGCCTTCGGAAACTTCCTCACCGACGCCTACGAACCGAGGAGGGCAAGTCCAGAAACTCGTCTTCTGTGGTACGTGCGGAGCACCTGTTAAGTTCGACACGCTTCGGCTCCACCAATAATTCAACGGGGTCACGGCAGGGCCCCGTGGCCCCGTCTGTTTTTCGAAGCCCAAGTGATGTGACGCGGGGCTACTTGCCCGCGGTGCCCGACGACGGCAGGCCCAGGTCCCGCGCGGGGACGGGACGCTGAGCGCCGCGCAGGCGACGCCAGAGCTCGCGCCAGCCGCCCGCCCGCTCGCGCACGCCCTCGAGACCGAGGTAGATCACCGGCGTGATGTAGAGCGTCAGGAGCTGGGAGAGGATGAGCCCTCCAACCACGGAGAGACCCAGCGTCCGCCGCGCATCGCTGCCCGCTCCGACACCCACCGCGATCGGCAGCGTCGCCATCAGCGCTGCCATGGTCGTCATCATGATGGGCCGGAAGCGGAGCAGGCACCCCTGGAAGATCGCCTCGCGCGGTGACCTGCCCTCGCGCTGCGCGGCGATCGCGAAGTCGATCATCATGATGGCGTTCTTCTTCACGATGCCCACCAGCATGATGATGCCGACGAAGCCGTACAGGTTGAGCTCCTCGCGGAAGATGAGGAGCGTCAGGAGTGCGCCGACCGCCGCCGACGGCAGGCCGGAGAGGATCGTGAGCGGGTGGATGAAGCTCTCGTACAGGATGCCCAGGATCAGGTAGATGACGAGGACGGCCGCCAGCAGCAGGATCCCCAGGCCCTTGACCGAAGACTGGAAGGCCTGCGCCGTGCCCTGGAAGGTGGTGGTCAGCGTGGCGGGCATCCGGAGCTCGCGCTCGAGCCCACGGATCTCCGCGACCGCGTCGCCCAGCGCCACGCCGGGCTTGAGATTGAAGGAAATCGTCACGGCCGGGAGCTGGCCGAGGTGGTTGACCGTCAGCGGCCCCACCGTGCGCGAGAGCTTGGCCACGGCGCTGAGCGGCACGAGCTTGCCCGACTTCGAGCGGATGTAGAGCATGCCGAGCGCGTCCGGGTCGTCCTTGTACTGGGGCAGCAACTCCATCATGACCCAGTACTGATTCGTCGGTGTGAAGATCGTGGAGACCTGCGGCGCGCCGTAGGCGTTGTTGAGGGCGCTCTCGATCTGGGAGGCCGAGACGCCGAGCGCCGAGGCGCGGTCGCGGTCGATCTCGACCAGGACCTGCGGACTCGTGACCTGGAGATCGGAGTTCACGTCGAGGAACCCAGGCAGCTGGCGGATCTTGTCCTGAAGGACCGGCGCCCACGTGTAGAGAATCGCCGAGTCCGCGTCCTGGAGCGTGTACTGGTAGGCGGCCTTGGTCAGGTTGCCTCCGATGCGGATGGTCGGCAGCTTCTGCGGGTACACGTTGAGCCCGGGGATGCCCGACAGCTTGCGGCGGAGGTCCAGGATGATCTCGTCCACCCCGGGCCGCTCGGCGCGCGGCTTGAGGCGGATGAAGAGGCGCCCCGTGTTCGGCACGACGCTCGTGTTGCTGGCGCCGATCGACGACATGAAGGAGCCGACGTAAGGCTGCGCCAGGACGATCGCGGCGGCCTGACGCTGGTGCGCCATCATGCTGTCGAAGGAGATGTCCTGGGCCGCCTCCGTGAAGGCGAAGATCTGCCCCGTGTCCTCGTCGGGGATGAAGCCCTTCGGGATGATCATGAAGAGCGCCGCCGTCCCGACGATGGTCGCCACGAAGACGCCGACCGTCGCCTGAGGGTGGCGCAGGACCACCTCGAGCGTCCGCCGGTACCCTGCCAGCATGCCGTCGAAGACCCGCTCCGATGCTCGGTAGAGACGGCCGTGCGACTCGGTTGGGGGCTTGAGGAACCGGCTGCAGAGCATCGGCGTCAGGGTCAGCGATACCACGCCGGAGACTATGACCGCGGTGGCGATGACGGCCGCGAACTCGTGGAGCAGGCGGCCGACCACGCCGCCCATGAACAGCACCGGGATGAACACGGCCGCCAGCGAGAGCGTCATCGAGATGATGGTGAAGCCGATCTCGCGGGAACCCAGGAGCGCCGCCTCCATGCGCCCCATGCCGTTCTCCATGTGCCGGACGATGTTCTCGAGCACGACGATCGCGTCGTCCACGACGAACCCCACGCAGAGCGTCAAGGCCATGAGCGACAGGTTGTCGATCGTATAGCCGAGCGCGTACATGCCGGCGAAGGTGCCGACGATGGACATCGGCAGGGCCAGGCTCGGAATGATGGTCGCCGAGACATTTCGCAAGAAGAGGAAGATCACCAGCACCACGAGCGCGATCGCCAGCAGCAGCGTGAACTGGACCTCGCCAACCGAGCCACGGATCGAGGCTGAGCGGTCGTACAGGATGTTGAGGCTGACGGACGCCGGTAGCTGTGCCTGGAAAGTCGGCAAGATCGCCTTGATCGAGTCGACCACCTCGATGGTGTTGGTGCCCGGCTGGCGCTGGATGGCCAGGATGACGGAGCGCTCGTCGTTGTACCAGGAGGCGACCTTGTCGGTCTGGACGCTGTCCATGACCCGCCCGAGCTGCTCGAGGCGGACCGGCGAGCCGCCCCGGTAGGCGACGATGAGCGGCCGGTAGGCGGCGGCATTCGTCAGCTGGCCCGTCGCCTGGACGTTGAAGGACTGGAACTGTCCATAGATCGTGCCGGTGGGCAGGTTCACGTTGGACTGGGCGATCGCCTGCTGCACCTCGTCGATGCCGACGCCGAGGGTCGCCATGGCGCGCGGGTCGAGCTGGACCCGCACCGCGTACTTCTGCGAGCCGAAGACCTGCACCTGGGCGACGTTGCTGATGGTCGAGATCCGCTGGGCCAGGATGGTCTGGGCGTACTCGTCCACGGTGTACAGCGGCAGCGTCGGAGAGCTGAGCGCGAGGTACAGGACCGGCTGGTCGGCCGGGTTGACCTTCTTGTAGGAGGGTGGCGTCGGCATGCCGGGCGGGAGAAGCGGCGCGGCGCCGGCGATCGCCGCCTGGATGTCCTGGGCCGCGGCGTCGATGTTGCGGTCGAGCGTGAACTGGACCGTGATCTGCGTCAGCCCCAGCGCGCTCGTGGACGTCATCGAATCGATGCCGGCGATCGTCGAGAACTGGCGCTCGAGCGGCGTGGCCACGGCCGAGGCCATGGTCTCGGGGCTGGCGCCCGGCAGGCTCGCGGCCACCTGGATGGTCGGGAAGTCCACGTTCGGCAGGTCGCTCACCGCCAGCTGCCGGTACGCCATGATGCCGAAGATCAGGAGGCCGGCCATGAGCAGCGTGGTCATGACCGGGCGGCGAATGAAGAGATCTGTGCTCATTTCGGAGCCGCCGCTGGAGAGCTGGGGCCCGCGGCCTTCACGTCCACGCGGGCGCCGGGCACGAGACGCAGCTGGCCGTCCGTCACCACGCGCTCGCCGGCACGGACTCCCTGCCGCACGACCGTGGACGGTCCATTGGCGAAAGCGACCACCACGGGGCGCGACTCAACGGTGGCATCCGGCTTGATGACGAAGACGTACTGCCCCTGCTGGCCGGTCTGGATCGCCTGCGAGGGCACCACGATCGCGTTGGGCTCGGTGTGGACCGTCATCGTGACGGCCGCGAACTGCCCGGGCCAGAGCGCGTTGTCCGCATTCTCGAAGGTCCCCTTGAGCTGGATCGTGCCGGTCGTCATGTCCACGGTGTTGTTGACGAAGCTCAGCGTGCCCCGCGCCGTGACGGTCTGCCCCTGCGGCGTCGCCTCGACCGTGAGCGGCCCCTTGGCCCGCCCGGTCTTGATCTGATCGAGGAAGCGCTCGGGCACGGCGAAGACGACATTGATCGGGTGCACGCGGTTGATCACGACCAGGGGATTGCCGATGTCGTTGGCCTTGACGACGTTCCCCTGCTGGATGAGGAGGTTGCCGGTGCGTCCCTCGATCGGCGCTCGGATCGCCGTGTAGCTCACCTGGACCTTCGCGTTCTCCACCGCCGCCGCGTCGGCTTGCACGAGCGCGCGCGCGTTCGCCACCGCGGCGCGGTCGGCGTCGACGGTCGCGACGGCCGACTTCAGCGTCGTGACGACCTGGTCGTATTGCTGACGCGCGATGAGCCCGCCTTCCGAGAGATTCTTGTAGCGTCCCTCGTCAAGGAGGGCATTGTCGGCCTGCGCCTGGTCGCGGGCCAGGTTGGCCTCGGCCTGCGCGACCGCAGCCTGATGCTGGGCCATGACCGCCTGCGCCTGCTGGAGCGCCGCCTCATAGGGACGGGGATCGATGCTGAACAGGAGATCACCCGCTTTGACGTCCTGCCCTTCCTTGAAGTGGACCCGGAATATCTGCCCGCTGAGGAGCGCGTAGACCGACACACTCGAGGAGGCCTGAACGTTGCCGATGCCCTGGATCTGCACCGGCACGTCGCGGGTCTCGACCGTCGCGGCGAGGACCGCCACCGCAGGAGGGAGCGCGCCCTTGGCGCGGGCCTGGTCGGTCTCCCCGCGCGAGCAGGCGGTGAGAGCCATCGCCGACAGGGAAAGCGCCAGCACGGCGGCGCGGCGGAGCGTCATCGGCGGGCCTCCGCGGCCTGCCGCTGCCGCGCCGGCCGGAGGCCGTCGGCCAACCGCCGGAGAAACGCGGTGTGCCGCGTGACAAACGCATGGTCGGTCGGGCGGAGCCCTGTCAGCAGCCGGGTGAATTGCGGGAAGGCCGCGGGAAAAGTCGTCAGCGCGACCATCGCGAGCAGAAGATGCCCGGGATCAAGGTCGGCGCGCAGCAGCCCCCGCGCCTGGCGCTCCCGAACCTGACTCACGCCCTTCTGGAAGGCGGCCCGCCGCTCGGCGTCGCCGCTCACCGCCTCCTCGGCC
>Ga0315278_10006886_pt1 | contig 10348 bp, 12 predicted proteins | sample YL17G06_0_MG_FD_203880 | JGI IMG/M metagenome (GOLD analysis project Ga0315278, IMG submission 203880) | Sediment microbial communities from Yellowstone Lake, YNP, Wyoming, USA - YL17G06_0 | ecosystem: Environmental > Aquatic > Freshwater > Lake > Sediment | place: USA: Wyoming | collected... | reverse complement strand
CTCGGCCAGACCCTTGCCGTTCCAAGCCAGAACCGCCTTCTCATACCGCTCATCCTTCATCAGCTCGCGCTTCGTGCTCTCGCTGATATAGGCCACGTACTTCCCGTTGATCTTCGGAGCGTGCCGAAGCGCCAAGCGGTTGTGTTCCCGCTCGAAATCGCCCATCGTCACCCGGTCACCAGGATTCATCTGCGCAAATGCGCTCTTCCCGCCGGAGAAACTGTGGTGAGCCTGTTCAAACACAAACGACAAGCCCCACATCGAAACCGTGGCTGCCGCCGTGGCATCGAATGCTGTGCTCGCCGTTCCGTCAGCCGCCCACACGCCAGGCGCCATCCGGCCAACCTTCATCGCGTTCTGCGTCAGCTCATGCGCCCGACGCTGCAACGCTTCCGGCAGGTCTTCCCGTGCCCAGCTCTCCAGATCGTGCCGACTCGTCAAACCTGCCACCAGGCCCACCCCGGCGTACTCCTGGATGAACTCGATAGGCAGTTTCACCTTCACTTCCGACAGAAGCATTCCGCTCGCCGGATCGCTCTGCGGGGAGGTGATCGAAAGGTTCTGCGGGCGCCGGGGTTGACCCTTGCGGCTCGCCTCAACGTACTGGCCCTTACTGGCCGGCAGCGTCAGGTTATCCGCGTAGGTCGAACTCGCCAACCCACTGTCATATTCTTCGCGGGCCAGCCAGCTATCCAGCAGCCACTTCTGTATCTCTGCTCGTGCCCCATCCTGATCCAGGATGGTATTTAGATCGTTCATGGTCGTCTCCGTAACTTGATTCCACATCGAAGCGCGCTCACCTTGAGCGCACCGTACATACCCCGTGGTTTTTCCAAGCGACCACGGCCACGCACTCCGGAATCAAGGTTCCCGGGCGACCACTCCCACTCAGGCTAGGGGCACCGCATGGAATTAAAGTCCGCCATGCTGGACACTCCGGCTCAGGCTCCGGGCACCGTGCGCGTTTTCAGCCGGCGCACTCAGGCCGTACGGGCGACCCGCAGGTCGCCCCTCTTTTCACTTCCCATACTTCGCAAAAACACCCTTCAAAGCCTCCGAACTCCCCGGCTTCGGCTCTCCGCCGCCAGCCCCCGCGCCGGGTCCACCGCCGCTCAACGGCTTCTCGAAACCATCCCGCTCCCGTCGGAGCCGGTCCCGTTCCGCAATCGCCGCCGCCGAATCATTGGCTCGAAATGCAATCATCGCGTCTTCCATCATCGCCCCGATGTTCTTCGGGTTCAGAATCTCCTGAAAACGCCGCCCCGGGCTATCCGGAGTCCCCACATTGTCCCGCATCCACTGCTGAACAAACTTCACTTCCCGGCTTTCCTTGCCCGGCACAAGCTCCTTCAACGCCGGATACTTCTCCTGCACCTTCTCGAACTCGGACGCCACTTCCTTCTGAACCGCCGATGCCCGTTGCGCCTCATCCGCCGCCGCCTTCTCCGAAGTCCTCGCCCGCGCCGTCACCGTCGGAAGCGCCCGTTCGATCTCCTGCGCCATCGCCGCCGACAACTCCCCAAACTTCCCCTCTTTCGCCAGCTTCAGAACCTCCAGCGCCCGCCCCTCATCCCGCATTTCCCCAATCACATCTTCCGAAAGCTTCAGCACCTTCTGCGCCTTCGCCTCGTCCCAGCCGTCCACCGCCACCCCATCCATCACCCGTTGCGCCGTTGCCCGAAGCTCAAACACCTTCGCATCATCAGCCGCCGTAGGCCCCGCCGCCTCTTCCGTCTTCCCTTTTCCGTCTTCCGTCTTCCGTTTCCCATCTTCCGCCGGTTTCGCCGCCGCCCGCGCCTCTTCAACCCGATGCCGAGCCGCAATCCGTTCCGCGATAAAAGCCGCCTTCACCCCCTCATTCCCCTTGAAGTCCGGCAGATCCTTCAAGTCCTCATCCGTCGCCCCCGGCACCGGCACCGCCGCCGGTCCAGTTCCGGCCGCAGCCCCTGCGGCCGGTTTCCCCTCCCCCTCTTCCGTCTTCCGTTTTCCGTTTTCCGTCTCGCCTTCCGCCCTCTTCTCCGGATCCCACTTGTCCAGAATCGCCCAGGCCCCGCCCCTTCCGTCCCCCCTCTTCCGTTTTCCGTCTCCCCTTTTCCGTCTTCCATCCCCGCCGCGGGCACCGCCGTCTCAACCTTGTTCTCTTCGCTCATGTTCATCTCTCCGGGTTTTCTTCCAACACGCTCCGCTCTCCGCTCGCATCCGCCGTCTTCTTCTCCGCGTCCTCCCAATTCCGCTCAGGATCAGGAGACTGCGCCTCCGCCATCACAAAACCATGTCGCGCTTGGTAATCCATCTGCGCCTTCCGCCCCGCCACAAACCCCTTCAGCCAATCCGGGTCAATCAATCGGTTCCCCCCGTGATCCAGCACATCACAGCAGATCGAATCTTCAGAGAGCCTCATCAGCTTCCCCCACACCGGGTTTTCCATCGTCGCCCCCAGCCACATCTGGTCAGCCTCCGTCCACTTCTCCGAGTCCGACCGCCGGATAATCACCGTCGTTCGCCGTCCGGCCATCCCATTCGGCATCGTCACTCGTTGCCACCAGCTCTTGAACCTCTGCATCACCGTCGGCGCCCTCCCCGTGCCATTGCAGTACTCTCCGCCGCCATCGCCCCCTTGTCCATTTCCTCGCTCGTATGCTGCGCCAACTGCGCTGTAGCCTGCACCGCCTGAACCAACTGCGCAACCGTCTGCTTCAGCTCACCAAGCGCCATATAAACCGGCTGCTGTTGGGCAGGCTGCCCAGCCGCACCCCCCGCTGGCAACGCCGGCCCCGGCTCACTCGGGTCAATCACCCACTCCATCTTCTCCGGGTCCACATTCCCAAGAATATCTATCGCCGCCCGTTGCGGATCCACCACCACCCCCATCTGCGCCATCGTCGCCAGAAACCCCCAAATCTCACGGTCCCGCTGGAATTGCAGGTCCGGATTCAGCGTCTTCGCGTTCGCCACCGGGATAATCAGCACCGGAATCTCATAGACGCTCACCTCCATCTGCCCCAGGAAAGCCCGATTCGCAATCATCGGCAGCGGCACCTGTAGCCGCCCCAAGTCTTCCCAGAGCTGCATGAAGATTTCCCCAATCGGCGAAACAAACCGATCCACACTCGCCGTCGAAACCATGTCCCCCCGAATACTCTGCTGCCTCACCTCCGCCGCCGTCTTCTGCACCTTCCGGCTCTCCGCCATCTGGTCCGAAAACTCATACTGCCCACCCGCCCCACATCGCCGCCCCGCCTCCCGCCGGAACTGGTCAACCGTAAAATCGAAACTCATCGGTATCTGTGCCGGGTCCACCCGCTCCACCCCCTCCGGCAGATACCCCCCCGGCTCATGCGTAATCTGCGGGCTGTTCCGCGTCCCAGTCCCCCTGTATTGCGGCAACTGGTAGTAATCCATCAGGATATGCTTGCAATTCCGCGTCGCGCTCGCCGCAATCTGGTCGTCCATCACCAACTGCCCAACGCCCCGGGAGTCATAGTAGAACGGGCTCCGGTTCTCATACCGCGCCTGAATGTACGGCCAAGCCCGATCCTTCCCAATCACGTCCCGCGCCGCCTGCACAGGCTTCATGGTCAGCGGGTCCAACACCGGCATACCCGTCGAAGGGTCAATCTGATCCTCCATCGTCACCGTGTCTTTTTCCCGCCACGGCGAAATGGCCACAATGTCTTCCGGCGCATCCAGGCAGAACAGCATCTTGCACTTCCGCCCCTTCAGAATCCGCCCACCCATCTCCGCCCCGTACAACTCCACCGCCTTCCGGCAAGTCCACTCATCCGCGTAGTGCCAGAACTCGCAAAGCACCACCTGCTTGCTCCCATCCCCGGCCACCTGCACCCCGATCAAATCTTTCAGCGTCTCCAGCGCCCCTTGAAGCTCCGCCGTCTGCTTGTCCGGCGCCGCCGCCGTGGTCAACACCTTCTCCACGTTCTTCCAAGTCGGGTTCCCCTCCGCCATCCGCTCGAACTCTTCCGCGCTGTAGCGGTACACGTCGCAAATCCGGTCCGCCTTCGTCAGATCCCGCCGCGCATACACCGGCACAACCATATCCGCCGGATCCCGCACGTCGATATCCGGAAACTCCCCACCCCACCGCTCCACAAACGTCCGAACCACCTTCACAATCGAGAATCCCCGCGCGTTCTTGCAGTCCAACGCCTCCTCAAGCTTCGGCATCACCTGAATAACGTGCCGGAGGTACGTGTCGAACGCCAGTTGCGCCTTCATCCGCATCGGCGCCGAAAGCCCCGGCCCCATCGGAATGAAATACGCCAAGAACCGAGCATTGCTCATCATCGTGATTTCTTGGTCCGTCTTCTCCCGAACCACATCATCCACGATAGGCACAACGAAATTCGGAGCCCCCGGATACGGCTTGTTCTTCTTCGCCGGCCGGTCCGTCAGCCTGCGCTTCTGGATTTGCCGGTCCCGGCTCGCCCACTTCTGGCGGTTCCCAGCATCCTGCTTGATCTTCTCAATCCACGGATTTCCGGAGAAATCCACATCGGCGGTAACTTTCTTCTCCGGTATGATCTTGTCAGCCATATCCGATCACAGAAAGATGCAGGCGGACGGGACAAGGGGGTTGCCCGCGTCCGCCCCAGGGTTGCAGCACAACCGTATCAATTACTCAATGCGGCCGGTCACAATCACATTCACCGCGACAGCCGCGCCGCCCGAAATCAGCACATTCGTGGTCTGTCCCGTGGTAAACACGTTCGTCACATTGCCCACCGCCGCCGCATAGCTCGCCACAGGAAATGGCGCCGCCGCATAGGTCCGGACATACGTGTACGTGTTGGTGAAAAGACCAGCGCCATTAGATGCCAATGTCACCGTTCCAGCTTCCATACCCCACGAATACGTGGCGCTCGGCCCGGCCATCAAATACTTCGAGCCAATGGATTCCTTGCAACGGTTCAACGTGGTATTGGTCAGACTGGTAAATGTCGGCGTCAGCGCCGTTGTCGCGCTCGTCATCCCGGCCGCATCCAGCCGATTATCCAGGTCATCCACCCGCTCCTGAAGGCTGCTCGACCCATTCAGATCCGCCGTGTTGTAATTCCACCCCGTGTACGCCCCCATGCACGTCACACACACAATCGCCAACCCAAACCCAACCAGCATTCCAAACCGCTTCATACCGCCTCCTTATGACATTTCGCAAACCCCCAAACAAAAAGGGGCTTCACAGACGCCCATGCGTCGATGAAGCCCCCGTCTGGTGGCTCGCACTTCCCAATCTTCAGCCCGCACAATACCACAGAGAACATCTGCCGTCAAGCGCATTTGTTATGCGACGTAACCCAATCCAATCCCTCGCTCATCGCCCCCAAACTCGTCTCCGCCCCCACCCGCTTTTCCCACCGACGCCGCGTCCCCTCCGTCACCGTAACCGACCACATCGCCTTCCCCGCCGGATCCACCCACACCCGCCACCCATCCCACAGCCACCACACCTCCGGGAATGGATATTCCTCAATCATCCAGCACCCCGCCCCCGCTCCAATACGCACCGCCCGCCTCCTGCGTCGCCCCCCCCTGCCAGCCCGGCATACACTCCTGCCAATTCCCGCATCGCGCATCCTTGCGCGGCTCTGTCCCGGTCGCCCCATGCTGCCCCGCCATCCCCTTCATCTCCATCCGCGTCAGCAGCATCACCACCGCATCAAGCCGGTCCGGGCTCCCCTCGCCCCGGTCCCGCATCTTCTCCTTCGGCTCAATCTGAATCTGGTTCTCCTCATTCTTCACCAGATACCGCCGCTTCCGCATCTGCTCCTTCAACTTGTCATCATCCGGCAGAATAACGCTCTGCATCATCAGCCGCTCCCGCAGCTCGTAATGATCCTCCGTCACCCGAAACTTATACATCTCCGGTGCCCGCGCCTCATCCGCCGCCATATACCGCTGAATGCCTTGAAACCCCTTGCTCTCCAACAGGTCGATGCAGACTTTCCCCAGTCCCCCATTGTCCGCCACGATATCCGTCGCCTCCACCCGCAACTCCTTGAACCTCCGCACCCACATATCCGCCAGCTTCACCGCATCTTTCTCGTGGAAAATCTCCAGCGGCATCACCCGGTTCCCATCCCGCCACGCCAACACCTGCTCATCACCACCGCCCGAGAAATCCAACGCCACACCCCGCCCAGCCCCCTTCACCGCCGGCAGCGTCCCACTCATCGCCATCTCAACATCAACCATGTTGTCGAACAGCAACCGACTCCCACTCCGGTAGAACTTCCCATACACCCAGCTTTGAACCAGCGGATGATTCTCCCCCAGCTCCCGAATCGTCTCCAACCGCTTCTCAAGCTTCACCCCGCGGCACAAGTGCGGACAATCCCGCCACCCAACTTCAAAGGTTTTCCACGCCTTCTTGTCCTTGTGAAACGCATCATAAAACGCCCCCACATCCTCCCCCGGCGTACTCACCATCAGCAGCACATCCGGGTCACACCGCTTCTGAAACGCAAACATCAACTCCGGATCGTTAAACGTCTTCGCCTCGTCGATAATAATCAGCAGCGGCGCATACACTGGCTTCCGGTTCTCATCCAGATACCACCGTGGATGAAACCCCTCAGCATATGCTGGATCTTTCGTCGTAAACGCCTCCCACTCGCTCCCCGGAATCCCCCGCACACTCGGCGCCTTGATATGCAGATCCTCCGTAATCTGCCATCTCGGGTACGGCGCCAGAATGCTCCGCAGCACCGGCCACAACTGCTTCTTGATTTGCCGTTCCACGCCCGACGTGCTCACCACCTGCGACCCCGGGAAAGCCGCCATCCAAGCCAGCCCCAGCGCCGGCAGCACCATGCTCGTCTTCCCGCTCTCATTTGGCGTTACGCAAGCCACACGGGCACCAGCCGTCATGCAAGCCCGGATAACCTCCGTCTGCCAGCGGTACATCATCAGCGGCAGCCACAGCGAAGCCTGCGAGATCGGATCCCCATGCAAAGGCCACTCCACCTTCGCCTCAAGTTTCCGTTCACTCGCCTCCCGCTTATCAATCTCCACCCTCATCAGCCCTTCCTCACGCCAGCGCCGCGAGCGCCAGCGAAGCCAGCCTTCCGTTTCTCATCACGGCCACACCACCCATGCCACTTCCGCCACCTGCTTCGGCGCCATCGTTTCGCCCCGCCGGCAAAACCCGGCCAGCCCGATCCCCACCGTTTCCCCGCTCATCGGCACATAGAGCCGGTCATCCCCGTCCGGCACGCACACGTCCTTCTTCTCCTTCACCGCCCCAACCGGCCGCAACTTGTCGCACGGCCCAGCCCACATCTGCCCATCCCGCACCAGGAAGCAGAACAAATTCCCGATCGTTGGCTTCTTCCCCTTCACCACCGGCCACAACTCCGGGTGTTCCAGCCCGTAGCTGAATTGCCCGCCCCGCAACTGCACCGTCAGCCGGTCCACCACCGGCCACGTTCGCACCGCCTCCGGGCACGTCACAAACCGAGCCTCATCCCACCCCTTCCGCGAATAGGCAGCTTCCGGCGTAGGTTTCACAGGCTCAACCACATCAGTCGCCTTTCTCCCAAGCAACCAGTCAATCAGCCGCTCAAACCAACTCTTCTTGCTCATACCTCCGCATCCTTTCCGGAGCTCACTTCCCCATGCTCATCACCAGCCTCTTCACCGTCCGCATCGACTCGTTCATCGCTCCCAAGCTCAAATAAATCGTGCGTAGCGACTGGCTCCACCCGGCCAACTTTACGCTCCCCTCCACCTCCAGCATCGCAAGATTTCCCGTCTCCTCCCCCGACTCCAGAAGATCCATCGCCAACACCATCTTCTTGTTGCGCTGCAATGTGTTTGGCGATTTTCTCCTGCTGCCACTTCGGCAACATACTGACCCTCCGTTGAACGATAGCCTTTTCAATCTCGGCGTTTCGGCTCGTCTTCCGCTCCCCGACAATGCGCACTTGCTCATCCAGCCACTCCACATTCTCTGCCGAAATCCGGCAGCTTACTTTGATCGTATCCATCCGCTCGTCCCCCTCTTCTCTTTTCCCCACATGCTACCTCCCCCCCCTCACTCATCCCCCTCTGGGGGTAAGGGGGTTCTTATACTTCTTCTCTTACTTCTTAATAATATATGGAAAGAGATCGGCGGCAAACGCATTTAAGATCGGCGGCAAACCGCCTCCAGATCGGCGGCAAACCGCCTCCAGATCGGCGGCAAACGTACACCACCAATATAACCCCTTCCAAGTCATGCCCTTATAAGCCAACAAGATCGGCGGCAAACCGCCTCCAGATCGGCGGCAAATGGCCTCCAGATCGGCGGCAAACGCATTCCAGATCGGCGGACCCCAAAAACATTGGCGAATTTGATCGAAATCCAGTTGTAGGACAAACCGCGCAACGTGTAGGACAACCACTGGAGAAAGTTGTAGGACAACTCCAAAACCGTGCGCGCCGCCCAACCCAGTACTGTAATATGCCAAGTTTGCGCCGGGGGGGTCTGGCCAACCCCCCACCCATCCACCCCCCACACATCCACGTCATCCAAGCCCCACCCCTCCCGACCCTCCGACACCCCTCGAACTCTCCCCGAAACGTCCATCGCTCCGAACGTCCAAATCGGCGCCCAGCGTCGCATAATACTGTTTATGGCTACTTGTAACCCATTGGTAATCAACGAAACCGCTCTTATTTTCGGTGGTCTCACGCCCCACCCCCTACAGGTTGTGCCTCTTTTGGCGTTTCAGCCCCAAAACGGTCAGCCGGGTCAACACCCGTCCCGACCTCAGTTTGCCCAGCCGTCGCGATGTCCTGCCCCTGTTCCGCAGCTTTCCGGAGGTACTCCACCAGGTCTGCCGGGTCGATATCGGTGATGCTCGCCTTCTTCCCGTCCGTCTCCCCGGCCATCATCCGGTTATGCTGCTCGATCGCCCTCAGCCGGTCCGACGGGCTCAAGCTCGGGTCCCTCAGCAGCCCCTCAATCTCTCGCAATTTGGCCTCCCGGCTCATCGGCCGGCCCGGATCGACACTCTCCCCGCCAGACACCAGCGCCGCCGCCCTCTGCTGATTACGCGTCCGAATCAACCAACTCACACGGCTCCGGACCTCCCCCCTCCTCACCCCCCTTGACGCTTGTTGACTGGCCGTTTGCCTGCTACAACGGCTCGATACGTGGTCCATGTACGCACGCCACTCAACTGTCCCACTCGCAACCGCGCAACAAAACGCCTCCCAACGTGGATCCACCAAGGGGAACGACCCATCGCTCTCCCCCCCGCCTGTAGCGCCAGGGAGGTCAGGTTGGGCCGGCGGACCACCGGACGGAGTGTCGGACAAATCCAACAACCGAGTCAGACTTGCACCACGCTCCACAACACGTCCGGCTATGTCCGATATGTCCACAGCAGGTGACATTCATTTCCTTTCAGGATATGACCGTGTTGGGGCTACGCTTCGCCCATGCGTTGCGTTTCCGCGTTTTCAATGCCCGCGCCTGCACGCGGGGGGACGCAAACCCCTTTGCGACTCGCGCCTTCCCCCCGGCCTCGCCCCCGGCCACCGCGACCGGGGACTTGAACTCGTGTCCACATTTCGGGCAAATCATACCAGCGTCACCCCTGCCGGATTGTCCCAGTCGCACGCCTCGGACTCGTCCTCGCAATCCGGCTTGATGATGTCCCACATTATCGTGTAGTGATGGTCAACGCCCAAGGTGATCTCATCCAATCCCCCCGCCTCCTCGATTTGCTCGTCGGTCATACCTACCGAGCGATACCCGTCCCCCGTGATATAGGGGTTTTGCAGGATGTGGATTGTTTTGCCGTCGCTCTCAACCGTGCCGTACCCCTTGCGTAGATCACTCATTGCTATCTCCTTCCGGGGTTTCCCCCTTTGTTGAGACACACTTTCGCACATAAGCCGGTTTATGTCAACAGAATATTTCATCTTTTTTTCTGCCCCGGATTCGGAGACCCGGAAGCCCCAACACAAACGCATCCAGGACAGATTATCTCTCTGCTTCTAAACCACGGGGATGCGTTCGGTAGAACTCATTCGTAGCCTCAGCCTTCACCAACTCCGACTTCGCCTTGGCCAGTTGCTCCCGCACGGATGACAGATCACGCTCCAACGACAATGCCTTCGCTTCCAGATTCCGCATTCGGTCATAGGCTACTCTGTGTTTACCGAGCGTTACCTTGAGCGGTCCTGTGTCTATGTTCCAGTACGCGCACTCCCGTCGCCACCTCGAATCGGCCGCACGGTCCGCGCCGGCCGGTTTACTCCGAATGATCGCCCACGCTTCCGGAGGGATGCAACGCAGCCGCTCCTCGACGAGGAGCACCGTCTTGTAATGTATCACGTCATT
>Ga0315278_10006885_pt1 | contig 10349 bp, 5 predicted proteins | sample YL17G06_0_MG_FD_203880 | JGI IMG/M metagenome (GOLD analysis project Ga0315278, IMG submission 203880) | Sediment microbial communities from Yellowstone Lake, YNP, Wyoming, USA - YL17G06_0 | ecosystem: Environmental > Aquatic > Freshwater > Lake > Sediment | place: USA: Wyoming | collected... | reverse complement strand
GATGAGCACAATGGACTGGCCGCGCCCGGTCATGCCAGGAAGGTAGCGCAAGCGTCCCAGCTTGCGAAATCTGCCACGATAGCCGCTCCATTGCCAGGTTGGAGGGATGTGCTTCCGCACGTCCAATTCCTACCGGAAGCAAGAGAAGTTTGGGACGTGCGGAAGCGCGCGCTGCGTCGTCCACGAACGGCCAATGACCTCCGTGTACAAAGTCCGCGGGGCGGTTGCGCGCCGTCATAGTTGATACGGTGAATGGTACTGAGCCCTCGATTCGTCATCCTGAGCCGCGCAGACGGCGAAGGACCTCACAATGGCTCTTGAATTACCCAAACCAGAAAAGCAGATGTCCAACGGTTGCGGCTTCGTGAATCGCGCAAGCGTCTCCCGCCTGGTCATCTGCGAATGGGAGGTCCCTCGGCGCGCTGCGCCAGCCTCGGGATGACATGCTCTTGGGCGGGGTGAGCGCGTGGCTGATTTAGCGTTACGTGCAACATCACGGAGCGAGGTTGAGCGAGCAGCTCGACCGGGAATGGTGGCCGAATCGGGCCGTGCCAGTGAAGGCAAGGTGGTGAAGAGTGGCACCTGGAGATGAGCTTCAGCTTCGAATATTGTCGTTTCGGATTGTCTGAAGGCGTCTCCGCTCAGAATATCCCGCGCGATTCGCTCGCTGATGGCACCCCAATCGACGCTCACCAAATCAATCGTAACATCAAGCATGCCTGGACCGAAGGGTAGATCCGGCCGTCCATCGATTAGAGCGATCCGGCGTGTCTTGAGGATTTTCGTAACGACGTCCGGAGCCCGTGTCCCAAACATTTCAGCCGCTGGCGCTGGCAATAGATTTCCGATGTTCTTGTTTGCACACACCGATTGCAAGAATCTGACGATCCGTCCTTCGGGCACCGTCATCAATTGGCAATCGAGCTCTGTGGCTGCGATCATCTCCCGCAGTCGAACCATTTGTTTCATTTCTGCAACTGTCTCGTGACCTGCGAGTGCGATTATCGTTCCCTTCAACTCTGCATCCGCTCGCCATTCATCCAAAATCGTGAGGATCGCCCGCCACCACCGCACCTCGTACCGGCAAAATGCCTCGTGAAGTCCGCCGATGTTTACCCCAACAAAGCGAAGCCCGAGGTCGCTCAGACGCAATGCTGTATTGCGATTGGCGCGGTCAGGTAGAAGCCAGATCAGTAAATCGATCTTCTCCCTTTTCGAGCGTTCGACCACAACGTTTGGATCGATCTCTTCTTCTTCAAAGTAAAAGGGTTCAACCAGGAACTTTCGAGCGTGGAGTTGTTCTTGTAGGTGCAGGGAACATTCCCGATATTCGCGCGAGGTATGAAGACGCGGCCCGGAGAGCGGCATGCCGATCAATCCCCGCACCTTGAGGGTGTGGCTCGTCTCGCGCCCGAGCAGAATCGTGCGCGAAGCGCGGACGGTGCTCAGAATTCCTTCATCAATCAGCCGGTGGTAGATCGCGGCCATCGTTGAAACCGGCACACCAAAGCGTAGCGCAGCATCCCTTATGGAAACAAAGATCTGCGGTTTCTCACGCCGCTGCTTCACGGCCAGGCGCCGGATCGTTTGCAGAACGCGATCCGTTTTGCGCTCGTGCTTTCGCGTTAAAGAAAGCGCTGTGGTGCGGCGTCTCATTTTCCTGGTAGTCACGACTCCCAGGCATCGCCTGGCAGAGCTAATGCCTGGGATGTCTTCGGTTGGGGTAACTGTGCCGACTCTGTTTGGACTGTCTTGGCTCTGTTTGTCTAGGATTATTTGCTGCGTTCCCGCATTCCTTGGCCATGAAATTCAAGAAATGTTTGCTCTACTTCCTCGCAATCGTTTGTTTGTTACGCTCCGCCTCAGCATTGGTGATGCGCGCGAACGGTCCGGAACCGGTCATCGTTCAAATCAAAAAGTCGCTACGGCTTTCGGATGATTTGGATGTTCGTCTGAACGAACTGGCGTCCCTGCGCAACCAAAGTGGTTTGCATGTCGTGAAGTGGTGGGCAGGTCGTAAATTTCTTGTGATGTTCGCGTTTCCCTCGGACTGCACGCAGCAACACGCACTCGCCATAATCGATCAACTCGAACAATGCCCAGCGGTCGAAAAAGTAGTCGCGGCATCCGCTTACAACCTTGAGTTCAAACTCGTAGACTTCGCACGATCGTACGGTCCTGGCCAAACAATACCTGATGTTGCACGGCGAGGCCTCGATTCGGAGCGGTTCGACCACGCGGCTTTTATTCCGCCAGATGAGACGGCCTTGGCACAACTTCCTCATCTGCACAACCGGCTAATCGTTCATTGGAAGGACGAGTTCATTTGGAGAGCTGAGCAGACGGGTTTTCTGCAACACATGGCCGACTTTCACCGCGCCACCGGCTGTCGCCTGGTCCGTGAGTTGCGAGAGTCCCCAACTAGATTAAGTCATGTCCTCGAATTTGATGACCCAGACACTCTCGCAGACAAGCTACGCCGATATATGAACTCGGGTTGGGTCGAGTATGCCCAGCCGGAATTCCTTTATCAGGCCGCCAAAGCTGCGCCAACACCAAATGATCCGGTGTATAACGCTCCGCCAGGGCCACAGTGGAGCCTGCCACTGATTAACGCGCCCACAGCATGGGGGTTAACGAAGGGCGACCCTTCAGTCATCATCGCCGTGGCAGACACCGGCGCGCCGGTAAATGCTGCTCCACTCTTTCCATCGGTAACACCGCATCCTGATTTCAAGGATGCTTCACAGAACATTTGGAACATTTGGTCTGGGCAGAATATTAATGTGCCTGGGGAGATTCATAATTTCTATGATGGCAATAACGATGTGACAGATAACTGGAATCCATATTATCACGGCACACTTGTGTCGTCTATTATTGGCGGTCGTGGCAACAATGCACTCGGTATGAGCGGGATCGCATGGTATGTTTCTCTCATGATCCTGAAAGTGATGGGACCGTGCGGCAATTTTGCGCCGGGGTGCCCAAACCCCGATCCGGCTGTCATACAGAAGGCATTTTCGTCTAGCGTCTCCCAAGCAATTTACTTTGCCAGTGATAAGGGCGCGGCAGCAATTAATTGTAGTTTTTATGGCAACTACTTTGATGCGGGTGCGGGTTTCCAAGCTTATGATCCTGAAGTGACCACAGCTATTGGTGAAGCACGCAACAACGGTCATGGCGGAATGCTGATAGTTGCAGGAGCTGTAAATGCAGGCGTCACAAACGATTTCAACGGCATTGTTAATAGTCCGACATCAATTCCGCTTGATAACGTCGTTGCGGTGGGTGCGACGGATATCAATGACCAAGTAGCGTCCTATTCGAACTACGGCATTTATCGCGTAGATCTTGGAGCACCCGGTGGCAGCGATGGAGGGAATATGATCCTGGGTCTGAAGCCCACATTTAACGGCAATAGCTCCGATCCTGCCAATTACAACTTCGCCTTTGGAACGTCCTTCGCCGCTCCGCACGTATCCGGCGCAGTTGCTCTGGTCAAAAGCAAGTATCCTTGGGAAACGTATCTCGGGGTTCGCGATCGAATTCTGATGGGCGTTGAGCACGGCTCCTTGCACCAATTTGACACCAAATTTCGGACTAAGGGTCGTTTGGACCTCTATAGAGCTCTTCAACAACGCACTTTGATCCGCAACATAAGCACCCGGGCTTTTGTGGGAGACGGTGACCACGTCCTGATTGGAGGTTTTAAAATCGGAGGAAAAACAGATGACCCCACGATCGGACAGCCGCCCACCCTTAGGGTGTGTCTCCGAGGTTTGGGTCCAAGTCTACCAGTTAGTGCACAGAAACTAGCTAACCCCAAGATCGAACTTTTCGGTTCGAGCGGTAAGCGTATAGCCTTGAATGAGGACTGGCAAGATGATCCGGCTCAAGCGGCGGCGCTGACCGCTGCGGGTCTGGCGCCGGTGGATATGCACGAAGCTGCTATAATAGGGGACTTGAACCCTGATTCTTATACCGTCGTGGTCAGTGCGTCCCCCGGAACGTCTAACGGCATCGGATTAGTGGAGATTTATGAATTGTCAGGAGGCGCAAGTGAAAGATCGCGCTTGGTAAACCTATCGACGCGGTGTTTCGTTGGCACCGGCGATAATGTAGCAATTGCCGGAACGATTGTGGGCGGTTCTGTGGACAATCCGGCACTACCTGATCGAAGAATATTGATGCTTGGCAGGGGGCCGAGTCTGACCAATTCAGGGATTCCCGATGCACTGCAAGATCCTCAGATCGATCTTCGAAACAGCGGCGGTGCTTTGATCGCCAACAACAACACTTGGACCGATATTGACGGTCCGTATGTGCTCTTTTACCAAAGTCCTCGGATTTTCAGCGGAAATGCTCTTGAAGAGAAACTTGTTGAGGGGGGATTCTTTAGCTGTGTTACGACCGACCCGTGCGTATATGCGGCCGGAATAACCAATGAAAGCGCGCTTTGGCCGACCTTGCGGTCGGGTTCATATACTGCTACTTTGAGCGGCGTGAGTGGGACTACCGGAGTAGGATTAATAGAGTTCTACGAATACTAAACTTCAAGTGAGCGCTTTGCGCGACTATCCCGGGCATCTTCCATGGGGTCTTTGTCAGCCACTGGACGCCCTGTGGATAATTCTTCTTGGGAATCCTTGCAAACCGTTTCGAGTTTGCCCAACGCTACTTTGCGCGATTCTTCTTGTACTGATTGTTCCTACTCAGCTTGTTGCTGGCATTTTCACGGTTGTCAATAATAACTCCAGCGGGCCTGGGTCACTCGCGCAGGCAGTGGAGGACGCTAACGCGCGCCAAGGGGAGTCGAGTCAAATCGTCTTCGCCATGCCGGGGTCTGGAGTGCACAAGATTGACCTGAGCAACACTGTCATTACACTTGGCTCTTCCATCACGATTGACGGGTACACTCAGCCGGGCGCGAGTCCTAACACGCTTAGTATGGGAGATAATGCGGTTATCTTGATTCAGCTCGATGGCGGTGGGTCTGCCGTCACTGCATCTGGCTGGCTCGGCATCGATGGTAACGACTGCGTTGTTCGTGGTCTCTCGTTCACCGGGTTTTCTGGCCCGGGTCCAGGGCACGCAGCAATTTCCTTCACGAGTATTTACCCTGAGGACAATCGTCGGAATCGGATTGAAGGCAACTTCATCGGATTAGCACCCGATGGCGTCACTATTAGAGGGAACGTTTACGGAATTTACACTCGCGGGGGCACTGAGACAGTGATTGGCGGCAATACTCCCGCGGCGCGAAATATCATCTCCGGAAACGGTACAGGTTTATATTCCCAATTCTCAGTGACCATTATTGGCAACTACTTCGGAACAGATGCCAGTGGGATGGGGCAAGGTTACGGAAACAACACAGCCCTACTTAGCGCGTTCAATGGCGTCATTGGTACAGGATGGCCCGGTGCCGGGAATGTTATCACCGGCAATGGAGTGGGCATTCATACTTATGGAGACAATGTGATCATTCGCGGCAATTTGATCGGGCCACGAGCCGATGGCAGTCCTTCTCTCGGTAATGGAATTGGCATTGTAGTTGATGGTTTTGAAAATGGCATTGGAGGAATGGGTTCGGGCGAAGGCAACGTCATCGCCTTCAATCGCATTGGAGTTGGCGTTGGTGGGCAGAGCAGCATTCTATCCAACCTCTTTTACGGCAATTCGTTCATGGACATCGATCTGGGCGGTGACGGGCCGACGGCCAACGACTTGTGCGATCAGGACAACTTGCAGAATTTTCCAGTCATTGCATCGGTCGCGCGAAATCCCGGACAAACCGTGGTCTCGGGCGGATTGAACAGCACGGCCGCCACTGATTTCACACTTCAGTTCTTCGCCAACGGACCTCCCTCTTCGCCAAGTCAAAGGCTCCTGGGCACGAAAATAGTCACAACCAACAGTGCCTGTGACGTTTCATTTGAGTTCATCTTTCCGGTCGCCACCTCTCCCGATGAGTTCATCACCGCCACTGCTACTACCCCGAACGGCAACACCTCGGAATTTTTTCCGCCCCTGGGAATGGTTGAATTGGCGAATATCTCGACGCGCGGCAATGTCAGCGCCGGAGATAACATCTTGATCGGTGGGATTATTCTGAATTCGAGCACGGCGGAGCGGACTTTCCTTATTCGCGCATTGGGGCCGTCGCTAAACATCAACGGTACGCTCGCGGACCCGCAGATCGAAGTCAGAGCGTCCAACGGCACACTTGTTGGCCACAACGATAATTGGCGCGACTCTCAGCAACAGCAGATTATCGCGACCGGGGCGGCTCCAACGAATGATCTTGAAGCCGCAATGGTCCTGCCACTTCCCGGCGAACGCTATACCGTGCAAGTGAGCGGTGTAAATGGCTCCACGGGCATCGCCACGGTAGAGATTTACGCGCTCGGGAACGCCTCAAACACTTCGAAGGAGTTTCGTAACATTTCCACCAGGGGCAATGTTGGCACTGGCGATAACGTTCTGATCGGCGGGACGATCGTGCAGGGGAGCGCGCCCCAACGCGTGATCGTGCGCGCGATTGGCCCTGATCTGGCGGGAGCAGGCGTGCCCGGTCCGCTACAGGATCCCACTCTCGAATTGCACGATGCGGAAGGCAATCTTCTGGCCTCGAACGATGATTGGCGAATTGATCAAGAGCAGGAAATCATCGCCAGCGGTCTGGCGCCGCAAGACGACCGTGATTCCGCTATTCTCACCACTTTGCTTCCCGCAAGGTACACCGCAATCGTGCGAGGAAAGGGCGCTACCTCCGGCATTGCGCTCGTCGAGATTTATGACTTGGAGTAGTGCTCGCATCCCTTGCGTGCCCTCCGGCCCTTCTGAGGGCAACGACAAGAGGGGAACATGAGGGGTTCATCCCTCGTGTTAAGCGTGCTTACAGGAAAAATTTCGGTCAGAGTCACAAATTGGGCTCGGAGGGGGTTCGACCCTCGAGAATCCGGTTCCTCTGTGCCGCTTTCTGACGCCTTTCAGCCGAATATGACAAGAGGGGAGTGAATCCCCCTAGGCTCCACCAGTTCGCGTAAAGTGTGGGTGGAGGGGTGGAGGCGAACATCACCTGGCCAGGAAACACCCGCATTACAATTGGACACGCTCCGCAACCCGACCCCCCAGAAGACGTGGCGAGAACGGTTTACGTCATCTTCGGCGGATTCTTTCCCTCGCTTATGGCATAGAGGCGATCTCATAAATGGCGTTGTTGTGCCGAGGTGTAGTAGCTGCGACGCCCTCGTCGCAGGAAGTGTCCGCGGCGCCTCCGCCGCGAGTCTTCCCGCGTGACGCCTACGGCATCATGGTGATCGGTGGTTAAGACGCCTCAAAAGGCAAAACGAGTTACACCGTTAATTTGCTAGATCGTTTGAAGCGTTGAAGCGGCGGCGGGGGCGCAGCCTCGACCATCTGCGACGAGGGCGTCGCAGCCACTACGGCGCATTCCCTCCCATCCTTCGCGGTGATCCAGCGTCATAGGCTCTTGCATTTATGAGATGGCTTCTGGCAGAAAAAGCTCTTTACAACGCGACAGGTTATGGAGCACTGGTGAACCGCTACCATGCCTAAATCAAAATCTTCCAATGTGCTCGTGGCCATCATCATGGGCAGCAAGTCGGATTGGGAAACGATGCGCCACGCGGCTGAAATGCTTGATGAGCTGGGCGTACCCAGCGAATCTCATGTCCTTTCCGCGCATCGCACACCGGATGCGACGGTTGAGTTTGCGCGAAAGGCCGCGGGGCGCGGGCTCCGCGTGATCATCGCCGGCGCGGGCGGGGCCGCACATTTGGCGGGGGTGATCGCTGCCTATACGTGGCTTCCGGTTCTGGGCGTGCCAATCCAATCGCCGGCGCTCCAGGGTTTGGATTCGCTGCTGTCGATTGCGCAAATGCCGGGAGGCATCCCAGTCGGAACGCTGGCCATCGGAAAGGCCGGCGCAAAAAACGCGGCGCTCCTCGCCGCCAGTATTATCGGAATCAGCGACGAGAAAGTTCGCGAAAACCTCCAAGCCTTTCGGAAGAAGCAGACCGACGCAGTGCTCGCGCAGCGCGTCCCATGACAGAAGTCCTTCCTGCGCGCACGCCTGAGCAGCGCGTGAAGGCCGCGGCCAGTGCAGCAGAGTTGCTGCGAAGCGGCGACATCGTCGCGTTGCCGACGGAAACCGTTTATGGACTCGCCGCCGATGCGCTTAACCCTGAAGCTGTCGCAAAGATTTTCGAAGCGAAGGAGCGACCACGCTTTGATCCGCTCATTGTTCACCTGCCGGATCGCGCATGGCTCGAACGCGTCGCCAGGATCGACGATGAGTCGCAGGGACTCATCGAGAAATTGATTGCCCAATTCTGGCCCGGACCGTTCACGATTGTCTTGCCGCGCCGGGAAATCATTCCCGACATTGTCACTGCCGGACTCGACACGGTAGCGGTGCGAATCAGCGCGCATCCGGTGTTTGCGGAAATCATTCGGGCGTTCGCTTCGCCTTTGGCTGCGCCGAGCGCAAATCGATTTGGCCGCGTCAGCCCGACGACCGCGCGACATGTCCTCGACGAACTCGAGGGCCGGATTTCGCTCATTGTCGATTCGGGACCAACCCTCCACGGAATTGAATCGACTATTGTCGCAGTGCGAGATGGACGAATGGAACTGCTCCGACGCGGGCCGATAACTGGCGAGCAGCTGGCGGCATTCGGTGAGGTCTTTGTTGCCCAAGCGGTTCAGTGTCCTGAAGCGCCCGGCCAGCTTCCGTCGCATTATGCACCGCGGACTCCGCTCCTTCTCGTGGACGATCCTTCTTCCTTCGCCGTGCCTTCGAACAAGAAATGCGGACTGCTTGCCTGGCGTTCCATGGCGGGAGCAAAACAATTTGCGGAAATTCGACAACTTAGTTCCCGCCAAGATCTGCGGGAGGCGGCCGCAAATCTATTCCGCTATCTGCGCGAATTGGACCAACTGAATCTCGATCTAATTATCGCCGAAACATTGCCAGACGAAGGCCTCGGTGCAGCCATAATGGATCGATTGCTGAGAGCTTCCTCCGCACGAGTCGCCGCGGCGGCCGATCCAGAGGAGTGAACCGCGGATTACGCGGATTTCACGGATTAGAAAGAATCCTGCTTATTCATATCCGCGTAATCCGCGGTTCAAAGAATTGTCCAGTTCCTTAGCTTTGGTGCGCGAGACAGGCCTGAACGAAAGCCTTGAAAAGCGGGTGCGGTTTGTTTGGCTTGCTCTGAAATTCAGGATGATATTGGCAGGCGAGAAAGTATGGATGGTCGCGTAGCTCAATTAATTCCGCGAGCGCCCCATCTGGTGAAGTTCCAGAAATGGTGAATCCCTTTTCACCCATCTGTTCACGATACTTCATGTTGAATTCGTAGCGATGCCGGTGTCGCTCGAGGACTTCGCCGGTCCCATAAATTTTTTCCGCAACGGTTCCCTTCGCAATCTTCGTAGGCCAGGTTCCGAGTCGCATACTCGCGCCTTTGGCTTTCACGTCACGCTGCTCATCGAGAAGGCAAATCACGGGATCCGGCGCGTGCTCATCAAACTCGGTGCTGTTGGCTTTCTCGAGGCCGCACACGTTTCGAGCGAACTCGATCGTCGCCACTTGCATCCCAAGACAGAGACCGAGGTACGGCACTTTGTTTTCCCGGGCGAAACGCGCCGCGCTGATTTTCCCTTCGACGCCCCGTTCACCAAATCCGCCTGGGATCAGGACGCCGGCAACATCGCTGAGTTGCCCATCGACACCATCTATGAGTGATTCTGCATCGATCAACTTCAGATCGATTCCGCAATCCTGGCTTGCGGCCGCGTGGGTGAGCGATTCGTAGATACTCTTGTACGCGTCCTGCAGATCGATGTATTTTCCAACGACCGCGATCTTCACGTGTTTCTTCGGGCTGACGACGCGTTCGACGAACTTGCGCCAGTTGGTCAAGTCCGGCGGAGGCGCGGCGATGTGCAACAACTCGCAGACGAGATCATCGAGACCCTCTTCATTCAGCATGAGCGGCATTTCGTAGATCGTGTTTTTTACATCACGCTCCTCGATCACCCCACGAAGCGAGACGTTACAAAACATCGAAAGCTTCTGCCGCAGTTCTAAATCAAGAGGGTGCTCCGTGCGGCATAGCAGAACTTGGGGTTGCAAGCCAATTTCGCGTAACTTCGCGACGCTCTGCTGGGTCGGTTTTGTTTTTAGTTCGCCGGCCGCTTTGATGTACGGCACGAGAGTGACGTGCACGTTCACGACATTTTGCGCGCCGACTTCGAGAATGAACTGCCGAATCGCTTCCAGAAACGGCAGCCCCTCGATGTCACCAGTGGTT
>Ga0315278_10006883_pt1 | contig 10350 bp, 9 predicted proteins | sample YL17G06_0_MG_FD_203880 | JGI IMG/M metagenome (GOLD analysis project Ga0315278, IMG submission 203880) | Sediment microbial communities from Yellowstone Lake, YNP, Wyoming, USA - YL17G06_0 | ecosystem: Environmental > Aquatic > Freshwater > Lake > Sediment | place: USA: Wyoming | collected... | reverse complement strand
AGCCGATGTGCGAGACCAACTCGACGTCTTGGGCATGAAGTCAATACTGTTGCCTGAAAGGACACCCAATGTGTAGTGTACCATTTTACCGCTAAATGGGTCTCAAAGCAACATACGTCAAAAATTCCTTGCCCAGGCGCGACCCGAAAGGCGTCGCGCCGACCCGCATCAGCGGGAGGGAACTATCTCTCGCAGGGAAATGTGAGCAGCCGCCCTCACGTATCGATTATCCGAAACGTACCCATAGTAAATGACGAAGAGCCGGGAATATTCACAAAGATAATCCTGCACGGGATTGCAGGGAGTGTCAGATGACTTCTATAATCCGCTGTTTTTCCCTGTCAGACAATCTTTTATTGACAACATATTGAACGATGACACCTGCCACCGCAGATAGTAATCCCATGATGGTGGAGGATGTAATATAACTGCCCGCTGTGCTCGTTGCAAGAAGAAATTCCGGCACTCCACTGATGGAGAGGATGTAAACGCTGGCTCCATAGAGAATAAGCCCGACAGCGGTGACAAAAAAGGGAAATACAATTACCTTTCCAAGTCTCTCACGCTCATTTAAGTATACATCGATAATCACACCAACTGAAGTCACGAGTCCTGCAATGATAAACCAGACGATGGCGCCGTAGATGAACGTCATCAGGTACAGGATGGCGCCCAGGCTCGCATCGGACGAGTAATACTTGAGCACGGTGATAAAGCCCATAGTAAACCCGATAACAACGAGAAGGATCGTGATTGTATAGGTGATGAATGAGAACCTGCCCCGGGACAGAGACACCCGCAGCGCATCGAGAATACCGTGGAAAAGCTCATCAAAGCCAAACCCTTTGTACAGGAGATACATTCCGATCACACCAACGACAATAATTGTCGCGGTTCCCGGGTACCCCAGCAGGAATGCACTTGCGTACAACAGCATCGCAAGTCCGAGTGGCACAAATACCATGCGTGAGATCTTCGGGTCGTCCAATAATTTTTTCAGGATATAGTAGGTACCCTCAAGATTGGGCATCTGGTTGACAATCACACGCCGGATGCTCGACACCGGAAGTCTGGATTGAATAATAGGGATGACATATTCATCTTCTGCACCGTCAGAGACGAGGATACAGCTGGTTGGCTGGGTCTCTTGGGTCACCTGGTCAAGGTTTTTTGCGATCCTTCGGTCACCTTCAATCATATGCAGGTGATTACCGGCAACGACAGCAACCACCGCATCTTCACCTTTTGCGATCAGTTCATCGTAGATCTTGATCGCCTGAAAGATTGCATTGACATCTGAGTCTTCGGGATCAGCAAGGGCTAACGTAATTGCTGCGTTCAGGCATGCTGCCCGCCCGATGACCGGGCTTTCGACTTTTGCCTTCCACCCGATATCATCGTCCCGGTCTACACTCAGGACAAGTGTCCGACTCACAATCATTCGTATAGATAAAATCGCAGTAAATCTATTAATTTATTGCCTACAGTTAAAAAAAAGATTGTACTTCTGGAATCAGATGAGTTTTGAACGCTGGAGGAGCAGGATATCGTCAGTAGTAAGTTTTTCACCGGCACGGAAATTTTTAAAGAGGTGCTCTGCTTCCTGGCGCACTGCCTTTTGCTCTTTTGTTACCTTGACCTTCTTTGTCTTCTTGCGCAGACCAGAGATCACCTTATCGTAGTCGCGCAGTTCCTTCTGGCACGTGATGAAGGACTTGTGCTCGGAATCTGCCGATTCCTGCGCTTCAACAAAACTCTTGTGCGCTGCGTCAGCGGCTTCACGGGACTTGTCGGCTTTCCGGTATGATTCGACCATCAGGTCATGATGTTTCTGGGCACGTTCGGCGACTTCGGTCACCTTTGCATGAAGATCAGATGCCGATTTTCGAAAATCCCGGGCAGATGTGATCTTTGTCCGCATCTCCTTGTTCTGCTCGAACTCCGCCTCCTGTTCTTTAACCTGACCCCTCATCTGCTTGATCTTTTCGATGAGTTCACGTTCCTTGTCAGTCGTAAAGACTTCGGTCTGCTGGCGGTACTCCATGAATTCGATCTGTTTCTGGAGTTCTTTTATCCCCCGGTTCTTCAGTGCCCCGTGCTCTTTTTTAAACCCTTCGATGTCTTCGAAAAGAACATTTGCCTGATCGTTTAACTCGTTGCGCTGTGCTTTTAAGTCAAGGACTTCCTGGTTGGATTTATCCCGGAGATCCTTGTTCTTCTGTGCCTCTTCGACAAACTCACGAGTCTGGTTATTGAGGGTATTGCGCTCGCGTGCTGATTTGCTTGCGGCGGCATTGAGTTCGTTTCTGCGATTTTTATGCTGTTCAGACTCGGCGAGAATCTTCTTTCTTTTTTCCATCAGGTCATTCAACATGCGTTACCACTCCTCATCTCATTCCCTGCAGGGAAACGCGAGCACAGTATAAGAAACAAAAATATTCCAGAGAGCGTTCGATATAACACTCCGGGTTCTTTCACTTGACAGCTCTGCATGCAGGATGCAGGGCGAAAAACATCAGAAAAGGATATTAGCATAGAATTCAGGTAAGACTTCAATGTGAAGTCTTTGTTCGACACACGGTTCATGATGTTCAACTCCCGGTACAAGGTGTCACCATAGTAAGTGGTGTCACCCACATTCTCCCTGCGAAGGTTCGATCGAATGTACTATATTTTAAAGGTGTGGCGCCTTATTAAGCATTCCGCCGGTTTTCCGGGGAAGAACCGGTCGTTATGCAAGGGTAAATATCAAAACAAAAGTCATTGCACTACTCAAAAAGGATGTTGGTGTTAAATTAACCAACAATTCCCAGAATCATTGGGGAGAATGCTTTTTGGAACGTGTCTCTTTGGATGTGTGTGGCAACGATTAATTCATCCAGTCAAGGACTCCGCCACCGCTGGGCTGATCCCTGGTCGTCCTCCGGTTCTGTGGCATCTCAACCGGTTTGGGGTTGGAACGCTTGTTGTCGATGTCTGAGATCATCGTCTTATATGACTGGCGCGTACCCAGTATTTGCGCGCTCTTGACACCGGTCATGATGGCGAGCACACGGATTTTTCCTTCCATGTCCCCTCTCACACGGGCGCCCCAGATCACATCTGCATGGGGGTCAAGTTCGTACGTGAGTGAGGTGGCTACTTCTTCTGCATCCGCCAGTGTGAGATCAGTGCCACCGGTGATGTGAATAAGACTTCCCGTTGCGCCGCGGTAGTCGATATCCAGCATCGGGTTGGACAGGCACTCGCGGACCACACTTTCTGCTTTGTTCTGCTGCTTCGACTCACCAACGAGCATGACGGCGACTCCACCCTTGGACATGATCGCACGGACATCGGCGTAGTCGATGTTGATGAGTGACGGTTCGGTAATGGTCTCGGAAATTCCCTTGACAGTCTCCCCGATCAGCTGATCCATGACCGAGAATGCCTGCCCCAGCGGGAGGTTCGGAACAAAGTTCTTCAACCGGTTGTTATCAAGGACGATAACAGAATCTGCTGCCGCGGCGAGCGCCTCAAGACCTTCTTCGGCGCGGATAAGCCGGGCTTTTTCAACCTGGAACGGGTAACTGACCATCCCGACGACAATTGCACCCTGCTCTTTTGCAATCTGTGCGACGACCGGCGCAGCACCGGTACCGGTACCTCCACCCATACCTGCCGTGATAAATACGAGGTCTGCTGATTCGAGCAGTGCTTCAAGTGTCGGGCGAGCCATTTCCGCTGCACGTTTACCGACATCCGGATACCCGCCTGCACCAAGACCCTTGGTTAAGGATTTTCCGATAAGGACACGTTTGTCTGCCTGGATCATGTCCAAGTGCTGCTTATCGGTGTTGATCGCAATCGTTTCGGCACCGGAAACGCCCATGTGATGGACACGATTCACGGTGTTGTTCCCAGCCCCGCCGCAACCAATGATGACAATTCTCGGTTGACCGACAAAGTCATCTTCAATTGCATTTGCGCCGGGCTTGTTCATCTCTTTTTCAAGTTCGGCGTTTTTCAACGCATCATTAATAATACTCTGCATTTCTACCCTCTCATACCTTGAATGAAACCTGGTCGTTATCCTTCAAGACACGGCTAGCACGTTTTTCAACAAGCTCACGAACCGATGCCCGCACAGCTTCGGAGACATTGGGATATTCTCCCGCATCCACCATCTGCTGGAGGACATTAATCTGCTGTTCTGGCAACCGTAGCGTGATTCTTTGCATCATCGTTTCTCTCATTTCTGACATATGTCAGCCAATTGTCTTGCATATGTCAGACATAGAGAACTCTCATGTCTGACTTAACCAGATGAACCAAAATGAAACACCAATGTATAAATACCTTCTTCTTTGATTCCGGACATGATCTCAAAACGAATTTATCGGTTCCCAGCACAGTATTTGATAAAATACGGGATTTGGCATGGCTTTTGATTTTCCAAAACGTGTGGTGCATGGGGGTACCGGAAAGCGGCAGCATGAAAAAACGAAAAAAATGGTGCTGGATTTCAGCGCGAGTGTGAATCCCCATCCTCCACAGTTTGAATGGGAATGCAATCCTGCCTGCCTGTCATATTATCCTGATAATAATTATTCCCGGCTAAAAGAGTGCATATCAAAAACGTTTAATCGTGAAATTGACGAAATATGTGTCGGGAATGGATCGATTGAACTTATCCGGGTGTTCTCATCCGTGATGCTTTCCGAAAACAAGCGGTACTCAATCGAAACGCCCACGTTCGGCGAGTATGAACTTTCGGCACACCTTGCGGGTGCCTCCCCTGCCGATTCCATGGGCGATATTGATGTTTCGTTTATCTGCAATCCGAACAACCCTGACGGCACCCTGCGTACCCGGGATGAAATGCTCACGATCTTAAGAAAGGCATCGTCATCGGGCGGGATGCTGTTTGCCGATGAAGCGTTCATTGAACTTTCAGATCCTTGTGAGAGTCTTGTTGATATCATGGATGAACATCTTTTTGTCCTTCGATCACTCACCAAGAGTTTCGCTGTTCCCGGAATCCGGTTTGGCTATGGGTTTGGCGATCCGGCTCTCATTGAAAAAATTGAAGTTGCCCGTCCACCCTGGAGTGTAAACGCATATGCCGAGGCATTTGCATTGCAGGCATTCCGGCACATGGATGCACTTTCTAAATCCAGGGTTTTCATAAAAAAAGAGCGTACGTGGCTCTCTATGCACCTGAACGCAATCGGGCTATTCTGCCACGCGTCATCGGTAAATTATCTGCTGGTGGAGACCGGGCAACTGGCAACTCCCCTCTGCGAACGGCTTGAAGCACACGGTATTCTTGTCCGGGACTGCACATCATTCGGGTTACCCACCTGCATACGGGTTGCAGTAAGGACCCGGGAGGAGAACACCATTCTCGTGGAGACGCTCACTTCATGCGTGCGCTGATTATGGCGGGGGGTGCGGGAAGCCGCCTCAATCTTGGCGAAAAGCCCCTCGTCTCCTGCTGCGGGCGTCCGATGATCTCGTATGTCGTTGATGCGTTTATTTATGCCGGGCACGAACCCGTGGTTGCCGTCACCTCCCGGACACCCATGACGCACAACTGGTGCAGGGCAAATGGCATTGCATCCTGCAGTGCAAAGGGAAACGGGTACATTGAAGATATGGTGGAAGTCGTGACTGCACTTGAGGAAACCTGTCCGCTCTTTGTCAGTGTTTCAGACATTCCCTGCATCACGTCCGCAATCTTAAAAACAATAGGAGATAATTATGTCCAATCCGGAAAAGATGCCTGTTCAACATGGGTTCCTGCATCGCTTGTGGCGAGCGGTTCCGGACCGGATTTTTACTGCCAGGAAATAAACGGCATCACTGCATGCCCTGTCGGGATAAATATCCTGCGGGGGGACCGGATTAAAGAACCGCAGGATGAACTGCAACTGCTTCTTATTGATCCCCGGCTTGCGGTCAATGTAAATACCCGGGCTGACCTTGTGGCGGCTGACAGACTTCTCACAAAAGACAAGTATCGATCTAAAAAAACCCTGATGAACCATGCCGGTTCCGGGAAGCCAAAATGAAAGTCGGCTTGCCGACTTTCATGCCAAACATGAGAACTCCAAAATCCCCGGGTCGTCATTACAACCAGCCAATACTTCACAATCTGCGCCATTTCATCAAAAACAGGCTCAATTCTGCCATTTTTAACAATAATGCATATTAAGGAGCATTATCAAATATCATCCTGTATGGTGGAGTCGCAGGAAATTGAGCTCGAAGGTCATATCATTGATTCCGGCATCATGACCCAGCTCTTCGATAAAGTTATGGACATGGGAGGTAATTTTGAGATCCTCGTGTTCGATGTGGGGAAAAAGAAGACCGATCACAGTTACGCCCGGCTCCGTATAGCAGCATCAAACAAAGAGAAACTGCGTTCCATTCTCTCTGAGCTCCACCGCCTCGGTGCCCACCCGCTGGAAGTTAAAGATGTCAATCTTGTTTCTGCTGAGGGCAAGCAGATCGTGCCCAAGGGGTTCTACACTACCACCAACCACCCGACCCAGGTCAAGTTTGCCGGAGAATGGATCCCCGTCGATGCAATAGAGATGGATTTTTTAATTGTTGTTGATCCGGAGAAGAAGCTTGCCCGGGGTACTTCGCTTGGAAAGATCCAAAAAGGGGACCTGGTTGTTGTGGGTGAGCAGGGAGTACGCGTAAGTTATCCTGAACGTCCACGTGTGAGCAGCACATTTGAGTTCATGCATGGAACCGTATCACCCGAACGCCCGAGCGAGACGCTGATTGCACAGATTGCAAAAGAGATCCTTGAAGTCAAGAAAAAGAACGGTAAGATTGCACTCGTCGGCGGTCCTGCTATCATTCATACCGGTGCGGACAAGGCACTTGCCGAGATGGTACGCAAGGGGTATATCGACGTCCTCTTTGCGGGCAACGCACTTGCAACGCACGATGTCGAGTACAATCTCTTCGGCACCTCGCTCGGAATGGATATCTCCACCGGAAAACCCGTAATGGGCGGGCACAGGCATCACCTCTATGCGATCAGCGAGATCATGCGGGTGGGATCTATAAAGAATGCCGTGGATAAAGGAATACTTACCGGGGGCATCATGTACGAGTGCGTGAAGCACAATGTACCCTTTGTCCTTGCGGGTTCAATCAGGGATGACGGTCCGCTCCCGGATGTGATCACCGATGTAATGGAGGCACAGGATGAGATGCGCAGGCACATTGAAGGCTGCCACATGGTGCTGATGATCGCAACACTCCTGCATTCCATTGCAGTGGGCAATTGTCTCCCTTCAAATGTAAAAACGGTCTGCGTGGACATAAACCCTGCATCACTGACGAAGCTCATGGACCGGGGCACGATGCAGGCGATTGGGGTTGTGTCGGATGCAGGTACATTCCTCCCGCTCCTTGCAAAACAGCTCGAGATACAAAGCAGCGCAAAAAAATAGTCTGGTACGAAAACAGAAACGATGCCCGCGTGCGACGAACATACCTGATGATTCTCTCGTTATCAAGGGCTATAACCCTTTTAGTTTCCCTTCACGGGTTCATCATTGGATGAGCATTTTTAAGTCCTTGATAGCGCAAAAGTCGATAGACTGCATTAGCGTATGGCAATCTTGAAGAGGGGGTGCCCGAGCGGCGGGGACAAAAGTATCCAAGAGCGGTCAAGCCGGGATACATGTTCTTTTTATTTTTTCATTTTAGCGCAGTCAAATGCTGGTGCACCAAGATCACTTTATCGTACTGCTTTTTCATGTGTCAGATCTCTGACGGCAGGTCCTCACAGGATCTTTTTTGTTTGCGATGGGTCAGATTACCGGGTCAGGGGCATTGCATACGGCTGCTCGTGAAGAAGTACATATTCCCACTCCTGTTTACAGGAACAGTCGGTTTCCAGGAGGGCTCCAATAAGGTCCCTGTCACCATTTAAGGAATAGTCCCGTATACCTTTCACGATCTCATAATCGCATTTCCCGCAATTGTGGGGTCCGCGATGCTGCCCTCCCCCGAGCGGATCACAGGCAACATACACCGGAGCATCTTTTAAAATAGAGAGGATGCTCCAGAGATAGGGTGGGCGGTAGGCATGCTCGCGCCAGTAACGTTCAAGTTCAGTCCGTCGCTGCACCGTGCAGGGGTTCATGGAGATGATATCTGCATAATGAGACGCTTCGGCAATCGAGACCTTCATATCCGCAACTGCTTCTCCCTCTGTAAGAAAAAGAGGTTTGAACAGCAGGTATGCTTTAACACCGGCACCTGCTGAATGTGCGACAGATGCAGCGCGGGTGAAATCAGAAAATGCAAATCCCTTATCGATGCATTTCTCCCGGATGCGATCGTTTGTCGTTTCCAGTCCGATGGCGCAGTACACGGGCGTTGCATGACTCCCGTCATCGATTCCTTCGATGAACTGGCTGATAGCATCACCCTGGACATATTCCGGGCGGGTCTCAGCAACGACAATTTTGCCACGGAATGTGTGTGCAATTTCTGACTGGAAAACCGCTGGCACTTCGTTTGGATCAAAAAAACTCCCGGAGGTAAAGATCTTCAGCATCTGGTAATCTTCGGGATTATTTTGTTCCCTTACCCATCCCAGCTGGCGGTGAAGATGGGCGGTGAGCGCTTCACAGGTCATCTTCTCGTACCGCTCGTGCCGGTAACTGCACATGCGGCACCGTGACCATGAACATCCCCCGGTTTTAAATATAATGGTAAGGCAATCGAGAAGATTGTTGGCGTACCGCTCTTTTCCCCGCCAGCACGCGAGCGGTTTTTCCATCCCATCAGAAATCATTAACATCCACCATATTGATCTTGTACATAGATGAATAAGATCGTCCTGATGGTAATGGGACTGCTCTTTATTTTTGGGGGTGCATCGGCATATTATGTTACAATAGATGCACCTGAAACTGTTACCATTGGAAAACCCCTCATTGTTACCGGGACCACGACACTTGGAATCGGCACTCCAATCGATGTGTCTCTCTATTACCAGCTGACCACCAGCACTCGAGTCGGCTTCCCCCTAACTACGTATGTCATGGCGGACAAAACATTCCGTGTCGTCTTTGATACAACCAATCTTAAGAAGGGAACGTACAAAGTGGAGGTTCCGTCAAACGGACTTGGTGATTCTTCTATCCCTATGAGACTCGTGAACCTTGTTGACCGGTCAGACGAAATATCTCTTTCTTCACCCACACAGCAGTATTATAACGGGAAATTATATGTCGCCGGTACTCTTTCCACAGATGCAAGTTCCGGTTTCCAGATCGTGGTATTCGATCCGGATAATGCACCTGTTTTCGGTCCGAGTTACGTGAATACCAATTACCTGGGAGCGTTCAGTGCCGATATCCCCATTTCCCAGCCCGGGGATTATGAAGTGAGTTTCACTGATTCAAAGGGATATGTCGGATCACGGATCATAACAGTCGTGGGGGATGTCACAGTAGCAACCACGATTCCAACGACCGTATCGATATTGTCCGCTCATGGAAAGGCATCGCGTGACAACCCGGTATATTTTATTGTCAAACCCTCGTATGGGACAGTTACGATACATACATCCTCATCCATTGACTGGGTGATCGAATATGTCGATGAGCTGGGCATCCCGCATATAGTCAACCGTCAGGGCGAGTTAAACCCGGAGGAGATCAAAATAGCCGGTAAAGGCAAACCAATTTATGTCAAGGTCTACCCGTATAAGTACTCGGTCACCAGTGAAGCGTTTCTTTACGTAGAGAATGCAAACACGGTGTCGGTGAGTCCCACGGTGCCCGCCGCGTTCGGAACTCCTGCAACCAGTGTGCCAGCTGAAACCCAGCAATCACCAATTTCTCCGTTCTTTGGGCTACTCGCCGGAGGGGTTGCAGGTTACGTTTGGAATCGATGGGGTCAATAACTGTCCCCGCCTTTGAAAAATTTTCATTTTTTTAATCTCGTTCTCCCATTCATCCAAAGAAGCATTTTTTATATCTCCCGCCCAACAGATAGACACATGCCGGGGTAGTCTAGTCCGGTAAGGCGGTGGCCTTGAAAGCCACTGGTGCCCCGCACCTCAAGAGTTCAACTCTCTTCCCCGGCGTCAACGTATTTTTAGTACGAAAGTGCTTTTTAGGCAGCACTTTCTTTGTGTGTGCTTTTGGTACGCAGGTGCATCATGGTCGTTTTTTGTTTTCATTTGCCAGAAGTCAGGTAACAATTTGTTTTGCCTGGTTCTGGAACGCGACGTTAAGGTTTGTCGTATCACTGTTATTATGTGTATAAAGAACGCATAATGTTAAAAGAAAGTGCGAGGATTTTTCGATGTGTGTTGCAGTTCCC
>Ga0315278_10006882_pt1 | contig 10350 bp, 7 predicted proteins | sample YL17G06_0_MG_FD_203880 | JGI IMG/M metagenome (GOLD analysis project Ga0315278, IMG submission 203880) | Sediment microbial communities from Yellowstone Lake, YNP, Wyoming, USA - YL17G06_0 | ecosystem: Environmental > Aquatic > Freshwater > Lake > Sediment | place: USA: Wyoming | collected... | reverse complement strand
GAAGCCGTATCGTTTATTGGCATTTCAAAGATGCAGCCTGAAGGTTTTGTGATTAAAACCAGGGGAAACGACGTTTTTATTGTCGGCGGCGACAAGACCAAAACCGGTTTTGCGGACGGCACGCTTAACGGCTGTTACGGATTCTTGAAAGGGTATGTTGGCGTGCGGTGGATAATGCCGGGTGAAATCGGCGAGGTTGTCCCAAAGACGGCATCGCTGAAGGTTGAAAATGCCGATGTGAAGTATGAGCCGCAATTATGGGAGAGGCGTATTCGCGATTGCCACGCTCATGTTGAGTACGGACGTGTTGCGGCGACCTTGAAGGAATGGGGTTCTTCGATGGACGAATGGGAGAAGTTCTTCGATCATAATATTACGAACGCCTGGTTCCGCCGTCATGGGTTGGGTGCAAGGGCTGAAATCAGGGCTATGCACTCAAATATGGGTTACTGGGATAAATACCGCGAAAAGTATCCTGAGATTTTCGCGATGCAAAGGGACGACACGCGAATCAACACAAACGTTCGTGAGATGCTTTGCATTTCTAATCCTAAGACGTGGGAGATAGTAGCGCAGGAAAAATTTGATGAATTCAAAAAAAATCCGGCACGGGCCTGTGCTTCGATTCTTCCCAATGACGACGGCGACAACCAATTCTGCTGCTGTGAAAAATGCGCAGCGTGGGATCCGCCCGGCTCGCCGAAAATCTATGACGAAAACGGCAAGCTCACGATACCTTTAACCGACAGATATTTCCGTTACTTTAACGAAGTTTCAAAATTAGTCGCCAAGCAGATGCCTGGCAAATATCTGGGCGTGTATGCCTATTCGCCGTACAAGGAGCCGCCGGTTACATTCAATAAGGTTGAAGATAATCTTTTTGTAGGCTATGTCGGTTTTGACACGTACCTTAATGACAAGGAACTCGAATACAACAAAGACATGTGGCTACGGTGGAGTAAACTTGCAAAGAAACTGTATTTAAGGCCGAATCTGTTCTGGTACGGCATGGGGCTTCCTATGAATTATACACACAAGTTTGCAGATAACATTCGCTTCATGGCCGACAATGGAATGCTGGCGGCGGATTTTGACGGCCTTATAGGCAACTGGGGCAGCGAGGGCCTGGATTATTATGTAGCAGCAGAGATGCTATGGAATCCGCATGCTGATGTCAACGCAATAATTGACGACTATTGCAAGGCCGCCTACGGCAAAGGCTCCGACGAAATGAAAGCTTACTACGACAGACTTGAAAAATTAACAAATACAATTGCCGCCGACCGCAAGTACCGAGACAAATACGACTCTTATATTCTTGTTGGCTATTATAACGACGATGTGCTGAATGAACTGCAATCGCATGTTGATAGGGCTTTGACCTTGATTGGCGATTTGGATAAAGGCGATGTCGAAAGAGTGAAGCTGATCGCAACCACACTTGATTATACTAAAAAATTGAAGCGGTTGATTTTAGCGGCTTATGATGTGCGACTGGGTCGAGGCAATGAAACGGAATTTAAAAAGTTGAAGGCCGAAACAGACAAGTATTTCGCTACGCTTGTGGAAAGCTGGTCGGTCGCGATGCCACACAATTATACATATATTCGGGACACGTTGAGTCTGGCGCCGCTTAAAAATTAATAGAGCTCAAAAATCTATACAAAGCAATAGCAACAGCATGTATCTATTAATTGTTTATGTATCGTAATGTTGCCAAATTCACCGGAATTAAGACGAAATATGGCTTTGAGGTTTAATTTTAAGGTTGATTATACAGTCCATTTCATAACCTCAAAAAACCGCGTTTTCAGCATCTTAAATGGGCTATTCAGTAGGTTATGAAATGGCTTCTGGTAATCATTGTCAAATTGCCGGAGAGTAGAGAAATTATTTGATAAATGTTGTTTTATCTGTTGACAAATAAACATGCGGAGATTACAATATTAAGCAAATGTGACCATATTAAGCAAATGTGACTATTTTTATAAGGAGCGTAACCATGTTGAAAGAAAAAGAAAAGCCTAAAATTCATATCACTGGCGACGATTCTGAGGGTGGCATTACCGCGAGTTATGCGGTGAGTGACGGCGTGAAGTTGAAAGTGCCCTATTCGTTCTTCGGTTCTATCTATGACGAAGATGAAAACGAAGCAATGATGTCGGCCGTCAAGCAGGATTCGTTGACGATGGGGCCGCAGGTCAAGAAATTCCAGGAAGAGTTTGCAGCAATACACGGTGTCAAACACGCCTTTGCAGTTTCAAACTGCACAACCGGCATGCACCTGTGCACGCAGCTTTTCGGCCTTAAAGAGGGCGATGAGGTTATCGTTACGCCAATTACGTTTATTGCGACATCGCTGGTGCTGCTGAAGGAAAAGGTTACACCGGTCTATGCGGATATCGACCCCCAGACTTTCAACATCGACCCTGTGGATATTGCCCGCAAGGTTACGTCGAAGACAAAGGCCATTTATGTTGTTCATTACGGCGGCCTTATGTGCGATATGGACCCGATCATGGATATCGCGAAACGATATAAGCTGTATGTTCTGGAAGACTGTGCCCATACACCTGGCGCCGCATATAAAGGCCGTATGGCAGGTTCAGTCGGCGATGTCGGCGTATTCAGCTTCCATTCGTTAAAGAATATCACCACCTGCGGCGAAGGCGGAATGATAACCACCAATCACAGCGAATGGGTCGAGGGAATAGAGGCGCTTCGCTGCATGAACCTGTCGCACTGGGATACAAGCCAACGTGATTTTCAAATGGGCCCCTATAAACTTCAGAAGTTTGTTGACGGTAAATACAGCGACTACTGGATTCCCGGCCACTATGATGTAAAAGACATCAACGGCTACTGGGGCAACAACTACAGAATGAATGAGATACAGGCCGCGGTCGGCCGTGCGCAGCTTAAGAAGCTCGATATGCTCACCCAAAAGCGTCAGGAAAACGTCCGCTATATCAATGAAGGCATAAAGGGCATTAAAGGCGTCGAAGGCGTCTACGAACCCACCGGCTACAAGCACGTATGTCATCTTTATACGCTGTGCATAGATCCGAAAGTGTTTAACCGTGACGAGTTCCTGCGTGTGCTCTATCGTGAAGAGGGCGTTCAGAGCATTCTTCATTACCAGCCGACGTATCACTTTACGGCCTTAAAGAAACTGGGTATAACAGGTAACTGCCCGGTAGCTGACGAATTCTTCTATAAGCGTGAAATGAATCTTCCGATGCATCCGCGTTTGACCAAACAGCAGCTTGACGATACTATTGCCGGCATCCGTAACACGGCGATGAAGCTGAGTAAGAAAAACAAATAGTCGATCAGCCGTAATAGCCGCGGTGAAGGAATACTCGGATGGCAGATGGTGGGCGCCCATACGTTCTGGAAGAGATGACGGTAAATGAAATTTGTCAGGCTCTCAGGAAGAACAGAACAATATTGCTGCCGATGGGCTGTATAGAGCAGCACGGCTATCATTTGCCGGTGAGTACCGATGTGCTGACCGCCCAATATGTCGCAGTGCAGGGGGCTAAGCTGGCAAAATGTTTTGTGGCTCCAGCGATAAACTATACGTTCAGCGGCGGCGAACTGCCCGGAACCGTTAATGTTTCAACGCAGGTAGTGGGTCTTTATGTCCGTGATGTGTGCCGCTCTTTTGCCAATCAGGGATTCAAAAGAATTGTGCTTGTGCTGGGCCATGGCGGCTCGGAGAATCTGCGAGATATACAGGAGTCTCTTAAGATGTTTCTGCGTCTTGAAAAGGCCTACAACGGCCTGCAGATTCAGGTTGCCGGCCTCTGGAATCTGTCGCCGACATGGACGAGGTCGATGCAGCAACATAATTACCATGCTGATATAATTGAGACGTCGATGATGCTTTTCTTGCGGCCGGAGCTGGTGCGAAGGCCTTATGTTCTGGATAAACCCGCAGTGCACAGACAGCTTATTGCCGACCCAGATAACTATCAGAAGGTAAAAGGCGACGCAAAGGCCAATGGGCTGCTTGAGGGTGTCTATAATGTCCCGCACATCAGTCAGCGAGCGGATGTGAAGGTGGGTGTTATGGGCGATCCCAGGGGCGCTTCGGTGGAAGCCGGCAGGAAAGTGCTGCATGAGGCGATTGGCAATCTTGTAAAACTATTAAAAAGCAGTTGATCTTTTTGCAGCCTGGAAGAAGGCTGTTTTTAATTTCCCTATCTTACGCAGGAAGAAGAATGAAGAAAGAAATAGCATTAAGCTGGTCGTTTTGTCACGAATGTCCCACTATTTATGAGTATTGCAAGCCGATGATCGAGGAGGCGCCAAAATACGGCATCCAGCGGCTTGAACTGTGCGGTGTTACACAGTCCGACATTGGGAATGCGGATGCGTATGTTCATTTTAAATCGCATCCGATAATAGCTTCCACGCGTGACGAAAAACTGATTAACAGTAATATACAAAACCTCCGGCAGATTTGCAGACGGGCACATGAACTCGGCATGGAAGTCGATATGTGGCACAGGGAAGTCAATTTTCCGGCGATTCTGCTCGAAACCGAAAAGAGCTTGGTCACGGAGGATGGCGATATTGATTTCAATGGGCCGTACCTGAAACTGATAGAGGCCAAAATTTCGGAATTTTTCGAAAATGTTCCCGAAATTGACGGCTTGATTATGACTCCGTACGAAGCGCTTTTTCCGATAATTCATGTTGTCAACAAGAAAAAAAATCCGCCCGAGCAGAACCTTCGCAATGTGATGAATGTTTTCAAAAATGCCTGTAATAAGTATGGCAAGCGTTTTGTAGCTCGGACGTTTGCTTCGACTGATGAAGATTATGCTCTGATTAACAAAGTTATTTTGAGTATGAATCTCAAATCAGACCTCTATACCTCAATGAAAGTTGTGCCGTTCGACTGGCATCCGTTTCTGCCGATACATCCGATTATCGAGGACCTCAAGGCCACGAAGCGCATTGTAGAACTGGATTTGATGGGTGAATACTACGGTCAGGGAGTTGTGCCGTGCTGCTTCCCCGAGGAGATCAAACGATATATCCGGCATTTAAAAGGTGCAGGGGTAAGGCACATTGTGGGACGCGTTGACAGGATGGGCGTGCGGACGATGGACACCGCCAACGAGGTCAACGTGTATGCAATGACAAAATTCATGCAGGACATAAATGCCGATGTCGACGAAATTTATAATGAATGGGCGACGGCAAAATGGGATGCGAAAACTGCCAAGTCGGTGATTGGCGGTCTTAAGCGTACGTTCGAAATTGCCAAGAAGGCGTTCTATATTGACCAGCATCTTCAAAGCCATTGGCAATTCCCTGATTTCCTGATGCTTAAATGGGCGCGCTTTTTCGGTTATTTCAAGCCGGGCGAGCCGATGCGGCGGGCAAATCTTGAATGGGCTATCATCAGCGGCAGGATAGCGCCTACATGGGAAAAAATTATCGCCGACAAGGACAAGGCCATCAGTTTGATTCAGAGTTGTCTCGATGATTTGGCAAAATCACGAAAAGACGTCAGGAAAGATGTTTACGATTATCTGCTCGACGGCTACAAAAAATTTATGGTGATGGCAAAGGCATACCGGCTTTTGTGCACAATGAGCATCGCATATCTTAAGGTTCTCAAAGCGGACGGGGCGGGGATGGATGAGTTTACAAAGGAAAAAAATGCCGCACTTGCCCTGGCCAAGGAAATTGAACGGTCATTCGGCGTGGATTTCTACGGGAACATGCCGAAGTTGTTTGCCGACGACACAGAGCAAATTGCAAAAGAACTTGAGATTGAGCTTGAAGTTCACAGGCAGAATAAAAGCGACAAGAATATAATCGACTGGGTGCTGTGCGGCGGTATATCCTTTGAATGGGCGGTGCATAAGCTGACGCATGGCAGTTGGGCCTATCGTGATAATGACATTATTTATCGGCTGGCCGGAGACAAAGTTACTGCCGACGGCTACTTTGAATATGAAATGAAAGTTCCGGCGGGTGATTCGACGCTTTGGTTATTGTGGGGCGATACCGGCGAAAAACGGGAAGCATACCTCGATATTGATGGCAAGCAACGGGTAATCGAGGCTGGCGGAAAGAAAGGATTCGACTGGACAAAGATTCCTATGCATTTTGATAAAGCAGGAATTGTGCCGATTCGCATTACAAAAAAGTCAAGTTTGGCCCCGATGGTTTCACAAATGAAAGTGGTAAGAAAATAATCGTTTATAACTAAATAAGGATTCTCATTATGATTTTAGGACTTAATTTCTGGGACATGCTGGTTGTCGTTGTTTACCTGCTGGCGATAACCGGTATTGGTATGTATGCTGCGAGGAAGGTTAAAACCGTCGGCGATTTCTTTCTTGGCGGGCGCAAGTTCGGTAAACTGCTTACGGCAGCCCGTGATTTCGGAATCGGCACAAGCACCGATGAGCCTGTCGTTGTTGTGGGGCAAAGCTATACCATCGGTCTTGCAGGTGTGTGGTACACGCTGATAAACATGGTTTCGACGCCGTTTTTCTGGCTTATTCGGCCTTGGTTCAGACGGATGCGGCTGTTCACGATAGGCGATTTTTGTCAGATGCGATTTGGCGGTTCATTCGGCTATTTCTATTCGATATTCGGACTTCTGCTGACCGCTGTTACGATAGGACTTATACTCAAAGGTACTTCGGCGGCGGTTGTTGGTGTAACCGGCAGCGCTGTATCGCCGTGGGTAGTGGTGCTGGTGATGGCATTGTTGTTTCTGCTATATGGCGCCGCAGGCGGACAGTATGCATCTGTGTTTACCAATGTCTTTAATGCGTTTTTCATCATTGTGCTGTCGGTGCTTTTGATACCCTTTTGTGTTGTCAAGGCCGGCGGCTTTACCCCTATTGCCAAGGCGATTAACAATCCCAACTTTTTTAATTTGTTTACAGGCACCAGCGGAGATGTTAACTTAGCCTTTATAGTGGTAACCGCTCTGGTTACGCTTACTGCCACGATGGGTAATCCCAATGTAGCAACCGTTATCGGTAAGACCGAATGGGAAACGCGAATGGGGATAACGCACGGGATGCTGCTTAAACGTTTCTGTACTGTCGCATGGGCTTTCAGCGGAATATTTTTCCTTGCCTTAAATTCGAATATGAAAGTTCCGGACGAGGTATTCGGCACCGCAATTGCGACCATACTTCCTATCGGTCTTATCGGGCTTATGGTCGCTGCCATGATGGCGACAGCAATGAGCTGCTGTCAGGGTTACATGGTTATTGCAGGGGCGTACTTTCTGGAGAATTTCTATAAAAGATTGTTGTTAGACAAGTCGGAAAAGCATTATCTGTTTGTCAGCAGAGTCGCTTCGGTAGGCTGCGCTGCTTCAGGTATAGTTTTTGCGCTTGTATTTCCGACGCTTGTTGATTTGCTCAAGTATGCATGGGTTGTACCTTCATTCATAGGGATGACAATCTGGGCTTCACTGGCCTGGCGTCGAGTAAACCGCTATTCTGCTTGGGCAACCGCTATCGTAACCTTTGTGACTCAATTGATATGTGCTTACTACTTTAAAATGAACTTTGTACCAATGTGTATAATTTATCTCTCGGTCGGCTGGGTGACGCTGATAGTGGTAAGCTTGTTGACGCCCAGAGAGCCGCAGGACAAGCTGGATGAGTTTTACGCCTTGCTGCATACACCGATCGGTCAGGAAGACCGGTTAAAATATGCCGAGGTGCCGATTTTGCATTATTGATGGGGATATTCAAAATTAAGAGTAAAGGTTTGATATATGACAATAGGAAATGTTGAAACTCAAAAATCTGCAAGTGATGTCGGCGGTGAAAGTAAGCTTGATCCGCAGGAGCGACTGCGTCGATTGCGTGAAATACAATTGCCAAACGAGCGGAAGATCATCAAGCACCCGGATTGGGAAATCGCATGGCCGGAAAAGGTGAGCTCGGTGGGTTTTGTGGTTATTACGCTCATCTGTGCAGCGATACTTTTCGGCACGTGGTTTCTCGGCAAGCTGATGGCCTCCTTATAAAAAAATTAGCAGATAATTGAAATACACGAGCACGCATGGAAAGCTTCAAGGTTATCTGTATTGGCAGTTTCGGCCATCTGGTCGATGTGTTTGACGAGTTGGTTGAGATGCCGCAAGTTCAGTTTGTCGGATATGCGCCCGCTTATGAGGGGGAAAATCTTGACCGCGTTAAAAATCACAGGTTTTGCGGCAGCACGGCAAAGTTTTATGAAGATTTCCGGCAATTGCTGAAATCCGCACAGCCAAATCTGGCAATTGTAAGCACACGATTGGATTTAATCGCCGATGTGGCAGCTGAGGCGGCTAGTTTTGGCTGCCATTTGATCTGCGAAAAGCCGCTTGCGATTAATCACGAGCGGCTCGAAAATTTGTATGTTGCGGTAAAACGCAGCGGCGTCGGCATTATGGCTATGTTCACTATGAGGAGTTTGCCAGCGTTTATTGCCGCTCGAAGTGTTTGCCAAAGCGGGCGTATAGGCCAAATAGTTCTTGTCAATAGCCGCAAATCCTACAAGTGGGGACAGCGCCCCGCATGGTTCGCGCGACGCGATACCTACGGCGGCACTATCGGATGGATAGGCATACATGCTCTTGATATGACCAGATTTGTAACCGGCACGTGGTTTGTGTCGGTGGCGGCCATGCAGTCGAATTTTGCGCACAGAGATTTTCAGGATTGCGAAGATAATTGTGCGCTGATCCTCAGTCTGGCCAATGGAGGCCATGCAACTGCCAGCATCGATATTCTCAGGCCCGAGGCTGCGCCGACGCACGGAGATGACTGGATTCGCATTGTTGGCACCAAGGGCGTCATCGAGGCAAATGGCACTGCCAATACTTGTCATCTTCTTCTTAACGAAGGCACGCCGCAAAATCTTGCTTTGGGAGAGCCTGAGAAGATATATCGCCAGTTTATACAGCATCTTTTGGATGGAAAGAGTGTTGGCGGGATAGCCGAAGATTCTTTTATGCTCACATACGTCTCTTTGTGTGCGCGTGATGCTGCGGACAAGAGCGTAATTCAAAGCATTGATCAAAAATTTTCCTTTTAAGTTCTGTTGACAGGGGAGTGTCATGAAAATCATCGATATAACCGGTGTCATAGAGCCTGGTATGTGGTGGTTTGAACCGCCCGTGCCCAAGGTGGAATTTACCGCCATAGGTTCGCTGGATAAGGAAGGCTGGGTATCGCACGCGATCACCTTAAGCGCAATCACGGGGACATATCTTGAAACAGGCGCCCACGTTCTTAAGAATGTGCGCACCATCGACGAGGTTGAGGCAAGAGAGTTGGTATGCGATGCTGTTGTTGCGAGGGTTAAACCCAAAAACGGCCTTGAGCACGTTACAAGGAAAGAATTAGAACCGGCAGTTTCGAAGCTGCGGCCCGGCGACGCCTTGATCATTGATACTGGCTGGTATCGCAATTGGAACAAGGAAAATTTTATCCTTGAAAGCCCGCACTTTGATGAAGATGCCGTAGAAATGCTGCTTGAAAAGCAGATTTCCATCCTTTGCAGTGATATGGTTTGCTATGACGACCCGCGCAAGCCGGAAATGCCGCTATTGAGGAGAATTTTCGCAACAGGCACTCTCATTTTGGGCACGGTCGTGGGGCTTGGGGAAATCACAAGAGATAGGGTAAAACTTATAGCACTACCGCTCAAGTTGAAGGGCGTCAGTGCAAGTCCCTGCAGAGCGATAGTGATTGAAGAATAAAAAAAGGCCTTTTGTTCGTAATCTATCAAGGCGACTATTTTGCATATATTTTGCAATATAAGCATCTGAAAGGCTGTTTTCCGATAGATTGGGCTTTTTGTGGTTGCTTTTGCAAGTAATAGGCCTTTTTAAGTCGCAAAAACACTCTGTTATTTTGTCAAACAAACAAACAAACAATTCTTGACAAACCCCGAAAAGCTGATATACTAATTATCATTGGTTTAGTGTCTTTTGAAAGCGTCTGCACGGTGTCGGCGCACAGAAATTATCAATGTTGTTAGGAGGAGAGAAAATGAAAAAGTTAGTATGTCTGTTAATTGTGGCCTTATTGGCCGCGGACGCCTACGCTGTTACAATCACGCCTCACCCAACGACAATGACAGCGCCGGGTGGTTATGTCTGGGACCCGCCAAGAATTGGTGATGAAAGCTGTAATATTTTGTGGACTTCCACGGAGCACAGAGATATCGCCCAGATTTTTACTCCCGATGTCGATTTGTTCATGAATGACTTTGCTTACAGGCTGAACCCGAGAGGCGGAGAATATGCGATCTACATTCCTAACAGTCGTGAGATAAACGTTTCATTGTACGAGCTTATTGACG
>Ga0315278_10006879_pt1 | contig 10352 bp, 8 predicted proteins | sample YL17G06_0_MG_FD_203880 | JGI IMG/M metagenome (GOLD analysis project Ga0315278, IMG submission 203880) | Sediment microbial communities from Yellowstone Lake, YNP, Wyoming, USA - YL17G06_0 | ecosystem: Environmental > Aquatic > Freshwater > Lake > Sediment | place: USA: Wyoming | collected... | reverse complement strand
CTTCGGGGGACATTTACGTGGCCGGAGTGTTCAGCGACACGGTGGGCTTCGGCGGGAAGAACAGGGAGTTGCTGAAGAGCAACGGCAAGAACGATGTCTTCGTCATGCGTATGCGCAACGACGGGCGGCTGCTATGGAATGGGACGATGGGTGGGGAACTGGATGACGGCGTGAATGCGATGGCGATCGGTCCGACGGGTGATGTGTATCTGTCGGGGTCGATCCGGATGGAGGGGGACATTGACCCGACGGCGAAGGGTGTTTTTCGGGTGAAGGCGCGTGGGGTGGACGACACGTTCGTGGTGCGTATGGGCGGGAGCGATGGGCATCTGGTGTGGCAGAAGGTGTACGGGGAGAACGACACGCGTGAGGAGGCGAGCGGGCTGGCGGTGGACAGCAGCGGGGGCGTGTTTGTGTGCGGCAATTTCATCCGGACGGTTCAGTTCGATCGGGACAGCGCGCAGTTTGACCGGGAGAGCGTGCGCAAGGGGGACGTGTACCTGGGACATCTGAGCGGCTCCAAGGGCAAGAACGCTAAATGGGATCTCCTGAAGACGTTCGGCGGGACCGGGGAGGATCTGAGCGCGGGTCTGGCGATGACGCCGACGGGTGATCTTTGCATGACGGGGACGTTCGAGGATGAGGTGGCGTTCGGTCCGGGGGCGAGGCTCAAGTTGAGCCCCATTGGCGATGCGGACGCGTTCATCGGGCAGTTCACCAGCGCGGGCGATGCGGTGTGGGTGCAGCAGATCGGGGGCGAGGATGCGCGGGTCGGAGGCAGGGCGCTCGCGGTGGACAGTTCGGGCGCCGTGTATGCCACGGGGTCTTTCGACGACACCGTGGTGGTCAACCCCGGGGCGGGCCAGGTCGAGCTGCCGGTGGACAAATCCGGCGACGGACGCTCGCCGACGAGCCGGATCGGCTCGACGGATATTTACGTGGTGAAGTACGCGGCGAACGGGGTGTTTGCATACGCGAAGCAGATCGGCGGGCACGACGCCGGGATCGTGTCGGGGGCGATTGACGTGGATGCGACGGGGAACGCGTACGTGACGGGGAACTACAACGGGACGGTCGACTTCGACCCGGGCCCGGGCAAGCTTGTCCGCAAGACCTCGGACGAGCAAGGGGAATCGGCCGCGTATCTGTTGAAGTTGTTGGCGTGAATGAGGAGTCCACCGAGGAAACGCGCGGGCTCTGGCTGACATCTCTGATTGCTGGGCGCGCGGCGGCTGGTCTACCTGGTCTGAGGGGGTTTGCCGTCGAATTTGCGGATGTAATGGATGCAGTTGAGGAAGAGTTTCTGACCGGCGTCGGTCATCTTGGAGGGGGGTGCGGAGAAGCCCCATTGGAGGAAGTTGCCGTGTCGGCCGACGCCGACGGCGCCGCTTTGTTGGCCGACGTTGTAGCCTGGGGCGAGGATTTCGGTGTCGGGGGAGTTGTTCATGCCGTCCGGGGATGAGACGACGCCGCCCATTTGCTGGCCAGTGTTCTGCACACGCCAGACCCTGAGTTGAGCGGGGAGGTCTTTGCCGCCGGGGTAGCGGCGGTAGCTGTTGGGCGTGGGCCACATTTCGAACTGCGCCTCGACCTTGAAAGGAGTGGAGAAGACTTCGTGTTGGATGGGCTCACCCTGAGCCGCTTCGCCCATGCAGTTTCACATGTAGCCCGTCTTGAGGCCGAGGTCGCTTGAGATGAGTGCGCCGACGACGCCGACGGTGATGGTGGCGCGGGAGTAATCGGGGGGCAGCTTGGGGCGCGGGGCGTTGAATTCGGCGTCGTAATCGAGGATGACGACATCGGAGTCTTTAGCCAGGGCGGGGTCGAACTTAGCGAGGTCGGCGGTCTTGAGTTGGGGGAAATGCGGGGAGAGGAAGGCGATGTAGTCTTTCTCGCGCGCGGAGCCGGGGTTGCCGACGTAGAGGACGCGCGGGTCAGCCTTGGCGGCGATTTTCGTATGCGCGCAGCCGGCGCTGGACAAGACAAGCAGCAAGACGGCAAACGGAACTGCACCGAGGCGGAAGACTGTTCTCATGGGGACTCCGATGCGAATATGATACCCTGTTACGCGGTTGGCTCAACGTGTCGAGAGAGACGATCCTTAGCCGGGAGGATTTCATGGCCAGATCAGGAGTGTTGCCGCTGGTGCTTTCGCCGCAGGGACTCTTGGGCGGGATCGTGCGGGAGGAGGGGGCAGGGCCGTTGGAGAGTGGGGTGTGGTATATAGGCAAGGCGGTCAACGACGGTCTGAGCTACACGTTCGAGGCGGGGGCGATGTCGGAGGGGCGGTTTCTGACGTTTGACCTGTTGCTGGACGGGGTGGAGGCCGTGTTGTTCCTGATCACGCTGCGCGAGGGGGAGAAGGGGCGGGCGTTCAACATGCATTACTCGGCGCTGAACCAGTGTTCGGCGCGGGTGCGGATGCCGCTGGAGGCGGTGAATCAGAACCAATGGATGTACAACCGGGAGGGAGCGTGGCTCAAGCCGCTGTGCGCGGGGTCGCGGGTGGATCTGGCGAAGGTGGATCGGATGACGATCACCCTTCTGCGGAAGGGGGACGCGGATGTGCGGTGGTGCCAGACGAACGTGAGTGTGACCGCCCAGGAGCCTGCGCGGCTGAGCAAGCCGCTGCTGCCGAAGGGGCCGCTGGTGGACGAACTGGGGCAGAGCAGGTTGCGGCAGTGGGCGGGGAAGAGCCGCAGCGCCGAGGACGTCACGCAGCGGTTGCGGAAGCAGTTGGCGGATGCGCCGGGACAACGCTGGCCCGAGGAGTTTTCGAACTGGGGCGGATGGGCGGGGCGGCGAGTGGAGGCGAAGGGGTTCTTCCGAACGCATCATGACGGCAAGCGGTGGTGGCTGGTCGATCCGGACGGGTACCTGTTCTGGTCGGCGGGGATGGATTGCGTGACGCCGGGGATCGACGCGAATATCGAGGGGATCGAGGATGCGCTCGGCAATCCGCCGGGGAGGGATGGGGAGTTCAGGGCGGCGTATGGGGGGCGACGCGGAGGCCAGTCGATCGACTATCTGAAGGTGAACTTCATTCGGGCGTTCGGGGCGGAGAAGTGGCGGGAGGCGTGGGGTCAGATTGCGCTGGCGGAATTGCGACGGACGGGGTTCAACACGGTGGCGAACTGGTCGGATTGGCAGGTTGCGCGAGCGGCGAAGTTCCCGTACGTGCGGCCGCTGGGGGGCAGGGGCGGTCGAGCCGGCATGATCTACCGGGATTTCCCCGACGTGTTCGACGCGGCGTTTGCGGAGTACTGCGGCGAGTTCGCCAAACAGCTCCAGGAGACGGCCGATGATCCGGCGTTGATCGGGTACTTTCTGATGAACGAGCCGACGTGGGGGTTTTCGAGCGAGACGCCGGCGGCGGGAATGCTGTTCAACACGGCCAAGTGTGCGACGCGGACGGCGCTGGCGGAGCATCTGCGGGGAAAGTACAGGACGGATGAGGGGCTGTCGCAGGCGTGGGCGATGAAGACGACGCTCGCCGGCGTGGCCGAGGGGAAGTGGGCGGGTACGCTGACGAAACAGGCGGAGGCGGATCTGGCGGCGTACAGCACGGTGATGGTGGAGAAGCTCTTTCACGGGCTGAGCGATGCTTGCCGGGCGGTGGACCCGAATCATCTGAATCTTGGCGCCAGGTACCACACGGTCCCGCCGGCGTGGGCGCTGGCGGGGATGACGTGTTTCGACGTGTTCAGCGTCAACTGTTACCAGGAGCGAGTGCCGCACGACAAGCTGCGGCAGATTGACGCGCAGCTCCGGCGGCCGGTGCTGGTCGGGGAGTGGCATTTCGGGGCGCTGGATGTGGGTCTGCCGGCGAGCGGGATCGGGCGTGTGGCCAGCCAGGCGGACCGGGGGAAGGCGTTCCGGGTGTATGAGGAGGATGCGGCGGCGCAGACGCAGTGCATCGGCGTGCATTACTTCACGTTGTATGACCAGAGCGCGCTGGGGCGCTTCGACGGGGAGAACTACAACATCGGGTTTGTGGACATCTGCAGCCGGCCATATGAGGAACTGGCGGCCGCGGCGCGGGCGGCGCACGAACGGCTGTACGCGGTGGCGTCGGGGCAAGCGGAGGCGTATGCCGATACGCCGAGGTATTTGCCGAAGCTGTTTTATTAGGGCGTGGTGCGGAGCCGCGGCGGGGCTGTACCGCTGGGGAAGTTGGCTGTAGGCTAGCGCCTATGGCTGTGCGTATTCTGTGTCTTGGGGATATTGTCGGCCGGCCTGGGCGGCAGATCGTGCACCAGAAGCTCTCTGCCCTGGTGCGGGAGCGCAAGATCGACCTGGTGGTGGCGAACGCCGAGAATGTCGCGGGCGGATCGGGAATTACGACGAACCTGTTCAACAAGATCCGCTCGTACGGGGTGGATGTGGTCACGCTGGGGGATCACCTGTTCCGCCGGGCGGATATCGTGCCGACCATGCAGTCCTCCGAGCGGATTGTGAGGCCGGCGAACTTGGCGCGCGGGGCGGCGGGAAGGCCTTATACGGTCGTGACGACGAATTCGGGGGTGGCGGTGGCCGTGTTCTGCCTGCTGGGGCGGATTTACATGAATCTGCCATCGGACGATCCGTTCGCGGCGGCCAACTGGGTCCTGGAACAGATCCCGGAAAACGTCCGATGTTGCGTGTGCGACATGCACGCGGAGGCGTCGAGCGAGAAGGTGGCGATGGGGTACTGGCTGGATGGGCGATGCTCGCTGATCTTCGGGACGCACACGCACGTGCCGACGGCGGATGCGAGGATCTTGCCGGAGGGCAGCGCGTACATCAGCGACGTGGGGATGTGCGGGCCATACGACTCGGTGCTGGGGCGGCGCAAGGACAAGGTGCTCAAGTTCATGACGACGAGCATGCCGGTGCCGTTCGAGGTGGCGACGGGGGATATGCGGATGTGCGGGGCGCTGGCGGAGATCGATGAGAAAACGGGGAAGGCGATATCGATCGAGCGGATCGAGGTCGCGGGGGGGAATACCGATCAGGCGTATGACGCGGATGATGCGCGGAATGGCGGCAATGCGGAGTGAGTTGAGAGCCGGGTGGTAGAGCGGCGGAGTTTGCGGTAGACTTGAGCCGATGAAGATCCAGACCCTCAACGTGAACAAGACGCCGGAGCAGCCGGCGGGCGTGGACATTGACATCGTGTTGCCGGAGAACCCGATGGAACAGCGGCTGCTGGGTTTTCTGTTGACGCTGTATCTGCGGGACGTGAAGCGAGAGGGGCGGGTGACTTACGAGTTGCCGGATCGGTTCAACGTCAATTACCAGGGCGAGGGGCGTTTCATCGCGGCGACGTCGCCTGGGGAGGGGTCGTACTACGAGCCGCCGAAGCCGGTGTGCCTGGTAGGTCTGCGCGAGGTCGGCGGGCGGTTTGATCTGATTCATGCGCCGCTAGGGCAGCCGGCGGCGGGGCAACCCGTGGCGACGCAGGCGCTAGCGGCCGCCGAGACGCCGCCGGCCGCAGAGGCGCCACCGGCGACGGAAGCTGCGCCGGCAGCGACGGATACTCCGCCAGCGACGGAGGAGACGAAGGCGGCGGAGTAGGCGGGGGGTCAGTTTGCGAGGAAATCGGCGAACCAGGGGTGGGTGCGCATGGATTGCAGGTCGGGGTCCGTGCGAAGAAGGCTGGGTGAGGGGAGCTTGCCGGCTTGGCGGGATTTTTCGAGCCATTCGCGGCATGCGTCGGGCTGGCCGCGGCGGGCGGCGATGCAGGCGAGGTTGTAGGCGACGAAGCCGGGGGAGAGGCGCTCGGCGCCGAGAAGCTTCTTTTCTGCTTCAGCAAGGAGATTGTCCGCTTCCTGGGCAGATCTGGTTCTCGACTGCTCCAGGAGCGCGGCACCCCAGTTGTTCAGGGCCTCGTGCAGGTTGGGCTTGATCTTCAGGACGGCTTCGTACTTGGCGAAGGCTTGGGCATAAAGCTCGTCGGACTGCGGGGGCGACTTGGTCTTGGCCTGGTCCGAGAGGGCATTGCCCCAGTTGTTCAGGGCCTCGTGCATGTCGGGCTTGATCTTGAGGGCGGCTTGGTATGCGGCACAGGCGCGCTCGAAGAGTGTGTCAGCCTCTTCGCCGGTCTTCTGCTTTGCCACGTCCACAAGCTGATTGCCTTGGGTTATGTAAGCCCAAGCGTATGGCTCGGCGCGCGGGAGAGATACGCCGGCGGGCTTGTTGGGCTGGTCGGGGATGGTTTTCTGTAGTTCTCCGGACATGAGGTCGCGAAAGGCGGTGAGAGTTTCGGGGGCGATGGGAGGGGATTGGGGCGGTTGGGGGGCGGCGGAGGTGGGTTGTTCGTATTGGTCGATACAGGAGCGGATCAACTGGCGGGTCTTGTTGGCGATGTCTACTTCGCCGGTCTGGTCGCCGATGGGGTAGGGAGTCAACAGGGAGAGGCAATCGTCCAGGTGGGTGAAGGGTTTGTCGATGAAGTTGGGGGGGAAGCATTTGAGCTCTTGGGCGAGTTTGATGAAGAAGCTGTCGGCGTCATAGCCTTGGATGAAGAAGGCGTCTTTGTCGTCCTGGAGGAGTTTCTCGCGGACATGGGGGGCCGGTTCGGAGTCGCGGTAGCCGACCCAATAGAGGTTGTAGGAGAATCGTGGAACGTTGGCGAGGTGGTTGAAGACGGGGTCGCTTTCGCCGCTGTAGCCGACGACGATCCAGGTGCGGCCGCGGGCGGCGTCTTCGAAAACGGGGGCGAGTCGGGTGGAGTGAGCTTCGCATTCTTCTCTTGTATTGAGGAGGACGAAGCCGGTGCGTTGGCCGTGGAGGTAGAAGACGGCCTGGTCGGGGATCTGGTCGGGTTTGAAGTATTGGGAAGCGGCCAGGTCGTAGGTGGCGGGGAAGACATTGACCATGGCGCAGGCGCGGGGGATCAGGGGGTCGAAGTTGGTGGTGAGGATGCGATCGACGTAGCCATGCTTCATGAGTTGTGCGATGGCGATGTGGGCCCAGTTGATGCGGGCTTTGTCGATGACATCGCCGATGAGGTCGCGACGTTCGCCTTCGGAGAGGAGTGACATGTATTCGGGGTAGGAGCGGGATTTGGCGCGTTTGGACTTGTTGGGGAATCGGTCTTCGATGAGCTTGAGGAAGCCGGAGGCGGCGGGGATGTCGGCTTTGACGGAGCAGCCGGCGCCGATGAGGAGGGAGCAGCCGCGGTGCTGGCGATTGGCGTTGCGGAGGGTATCGATGACTTGGCCAATGTCGGCGCGGTGGTCCATGAGGTTCCGCCCTTTCAGATGGGGCTCGAAGTGGGCGCCCGTGTGAGGGTATTAGAAAGCGTGGGGTGGGGGAAGTCCAGAGGAGGCCGAGTGATGGGGGCGTTTGATTGGGGTGGGGGTGGGGGATAGGATGGGGTGGTCGGCGAAGGGGAGCGGATTGGTGGTCGAAGATGTCCACCCTCACCCCGGCCCTCTCCCGGGGGGAGAGGGAGAAAGACAGAACAACGCAATGGCCGTGCCGTTGGAACAGTCTGGCGGGGGAGACCGTGGGGGGCGGAAGCCGGCGTGGCTGAAGATGAAAATGCCGGGGGGGGAGGAATATGCGAAATTGCTGGGGCTGGTGCATGAGCATCGGCTGCATACGGTCTGCCAGAGCGCGAAGTGCCCGAACCTGGGGGAGTGCTGGCGGGCGGGGACGGCGACGTTGATGATCCTGGGGAATGTGTGTACGCGGGCGTGCCGATTCTGCAATGTGGCGACGGGGCGGCCGGGGGCGGTGGATCGGGACGAGCCGCGGAGAGTGGGGGATGCGGTGCGGATCATGAACCTCAAGCACGTGGTCGTCACGAGCGTCAACCGCGATGAGCTGCCGGACGGAGGGGCGGGCGCGTGGGCGGAGACGATACGCCAAATCCGGCGTCAATCGCCGGCGACGCGGGTCGAAGTGCTCATTCCGGATTTTTGTGGCGACGTGGAGGCGTTACGGACGGTGCTGGAGACGCGGCCGGATGTGCTGGGGCATAACCTGGAGACGGTGCCGCGGCTGTATCGGACGGTGAGGCCGCAGGCCAGGTTCCAGCGGTCGCTGGAGGTGTTGCGGCGGGCGAAGGAGGGGGGGGTCGTAACGAAGACGGGGCTGATGCTGGGTGTTGGCGAAGAGGCGGCCGAGATCGAGGCGGTGATGGATGAGCTGGTGGGGATTTCGTGCGATATCCTGACGTTGGGGCAGTATCTGCGGCCGACGCCGAAGCATCTGCCGGTGCAGAGATGGGTGCATCCTGACGAGTTCGCGGCGTGGAAGAAGCGAGGGGAAGACAAGGGGTTGAAGCATGTGGAGGCGGGGCCGATGGTGCGGAGCAGCTATCATGCGGAGAGGCAGGCGGGACGGTTGTGAAGCCTCAAGCCACCGGCCTGGCCACACAGCCGCACGCCGGGGGGCTTGTATGAAGGGCAAGAGAATGTGATGATGGAGTGTGGCCGGTAAGTAGGTCCTGACGGGGTTTGAGTATGGGTCTGCGGCGACAGTGCGGATGGGCCGTGTGCATATGCGTCGCGCTGATGGCGGCGCGGGGGTCTGCGTTTGAGACGGACCAATTCACGGTGCCGCCGAAGCCGCTGGTGGACCTGGGGGCGGAGTTTCAGGCCGAGGTTGCGCGATCCGTGCAGAGGGCGTGCGACCGGGTGAACGAACACTACCGGGATCATCTGGCCAGGGCGGCGAAGGCGCGATTCCGGTTCGTCCGGGAATCGGAGGAGAAAGGCGCGGCGGATTGCCTGAGGGAGGCAGAGATCGTGGAGGCGGTGTTCAACGCAACGGTGCGCGGCGGGTATCCGCAATGCCAGATGGAGCTGTGGGCGCGGGCCGGGGAGTTTGCCCGGACGCCGGCGAGGTTCGAGGTGTCGGCGGGAAGGTCGGTATACGACACGATTCACCGGCCGATCACGGTTTTCTACCTTTCGCCCACGATTAACCTGCACGGCGTCTATCTGGGGACGGACAAGCTGGGGCATCTCTTCGAGCAGGGGTATGAGTATTGGGAGGTGTTCACGGCGGAGATGGCCCGCGGCGGCAGCGAGGCAGCGGCATATCGCAAGGCGGTGAAGCTGGGGATCGACCAGGAGAACGGTTTTTACGGGACGGCGATCGACAGCGTGTATTCGAACGGCGACATGGCGGCGAATTATGCGGGGCTGAAGTTCTACCTGAACCTGACGCGGCCGATGGTGATCAACGAGGTGCGCCGGGAGCCGATCGTGGTGTTGCTGGACAATGAGTGGCGGGTGAACCCCGCGGCTGATCGGGATTTCATGCGGGTGTTCATCACGGACCATTACAACGAAGCGATCAATCCGAGCGAGTACGGCTGGCCGTTGCGCAAGGGTGTGGCGGCGAATGTGCGGAAGCTGGCAGGACGGTGGCTGGAGTTTTACGGGAGCAGCGCGGGACGGGAGAGACAGCGGCTGGAGGGCATGGCGCGGATGTATGAGGAGGACTACGGGCACAGCGGGTTTCGTAAGGTTGTGACGATCCCGGAAGCGGTGGAGGGAGGCACGGAATGAGCCATGTCGGCCGTGACGGGTCGCGGGTTCACTTCCTCTGCAGCTCCAGCTTCACATAGTCGATGCCGACCATGTAGGATTCTCCGGCATCGACGGCAGCGCCGGTGATTTCGAAAGTGAGGGTGTGCTGGCCAGCGGCGAGGGGGAGGGGGTCGCCGGTGAGTTTCGGGGCGAGTCTGACGTGGGGGCTGTAGAGGTCGACGGGCTCGCCGAGTTTGGCGCCGTCGAGATGCATCTGGACAATAGCGTAGTCGTTGGCCTTGGTGAGCTGAATGGTGAGCTTGTAGGAGCCGGCCTTGTCGACGGGGAGGGCGAGGTCGAGCTTGGCGCCGACCTTGGCGCCCGTCCACCAGAGCTGTTTGCCGCCGGACCAGTGGCCGGGGTAGTGGGACATGTCCTGGGGGCGGACGTCGCCGGCGGTCTTGGCGAGGACGGCCAACTGTTCGGCTTCGATGACGCCTTCGATATGAGAGGCGTCGGCGAGGTCGGCTTCGTTCCAGTGGCCAAGGCGTTGGGAGAGGGGGAGGACGGGGTAGGGGTCTTTGCCGCCGGGCGCGAGGTACCAGTAGGAAACGGCGGCAAAGAGAGTGGGAAGATCGTTGCCGAAGTACTTTTCGATATCACCTTCGAAGGACGTCTGGAAGGGGACGTTATCGGTGATGTGCCAGCGGTTGACGGAGATGTGGCCCTTGTTGTTCTGGGAGATGGTCTGGTTGTGGTAGGCGTTCTGGAAGAGCTTGGGGTCGCCCCAGGCGTAGCCGAAGTAGTCTTCGGAGCCCGTGCCGAAGGTGGAGGGGAATTTCTCGCCATCGACGAAGAATTTCTCATCGCCTTCGCCCCACCAGC
>Ga0315278_10006873_pt1 | contig 10356 bp, 11 predicted proteins | sample YL17G06_0_MG_FD_203880 | JGI IMG/M metagenome (GOLD analysis project Ga0315278, IMG submission 203880) | Sediment microbial communities from Yellowstone Lake, YNP, Wyoming, USA - YL17G06_0 | ecosystem: Environmental > Aquatic > Freshwater > Lake > Sediment | place: USA: Wyoming | collected... | reverse complement strand
CTTCCTGCCCTCGGCCGAGGCCGCTCGCAGGAAGGCGGAGGCGTCGTCGAGGCTAGAAACGCTCGGCAACGCCGATCAGCTCCAGCGGATGTTGCCTGTACGGGCCCGGCACCTCGCCGCACAGGCGCGGCGTCGGGATCACCTTGCCGGGGTTCGCGATCCCGTCGGGGTCGAAGGCGCGTCGCAGTCGCTCGAAGGCCTCGAGATCTCGCTCCGAGAACATCTTCGGCATCGAGCACGCCTTGTCGACGCCGACGCCGTGCTCCCCGGTGAGAGAGCCGCCGGCGTCCAGGCAGGCGCCGAGGATCGCCTCGGCCAGGATCTTCGCGGCCTCCGTCTCACCCTTCGCCGCGTCGTAGAGCACGAGCGGGTGCAGGTTGCCGTCGCCTGCATGGAACACGTTGCCGACCCGCAAGCCGTGCTCCCGCGAGAGCTCGCCGATCCGCCGCAATACCTCGGGCAGCTTCGTTCTCGGCACGACGCCGTCCTGGACGTAGTAATCGGGTGACATCCGGCCCATCGCCGGGAACGCTCCCTTGCGGCCGAGCCAGAGGAGTGCCCTTTCGGCATCGTCCCGCGCCACTCTCACCTCGAACGCGCCGCACGCGCGGCAGATCCGGTCCACGGCGGCCGTGTCCTCGTCGACCTGCACGGTGATGCCGTCGAGCTCGACGAGCAGGAGCGCCTCGGCCCCGTCCGGGTAGCCCGGATGGTAGGCCTGCTCGGCGGCGACGATCGTGAGGCCGTCCATCATCTCGATCGCGGCCGGCAGGATCCCGGCGGAGACGATCGCGGAAACGGCCTCGCCCGCCGTGTCGGTCGACCTGAACGCAGCCAGGAGTGTGGTGACGGCTTCGGGCTTGCGAAGAACGCGCAGGGTGATCTCGGTCGCGATCCCGAGCGTGCCTTCCGAGCCGATGAACGCTCCGAGCAGGTCGGGCCCGTCCGGATCGAGAGCCTTGCCGCCGAGCTCGACGATCTCGCCGTCCGGGAGCACCACCGTCAGCCCTGTCACGTGGTTCACGGTGAACCCGTTCTTGAGGCAGTGGGCCCCGCCCGAGTTCTCCGCCACGTTGCCGCCGATCGTGCACACGTGCTGGCTCGAGGGATCGGGCGCATAGAAGAAGCCTTCGGCTGCAACGGCTTTGCTCACGTCGAGGTTCGCCACTCCCGGCTCGACCACAACGCGCTGCGAGGCGAGGTCGATCTCGAGAATCCGGTTCATCCGGGTGAGCGAGATGACGATGCCGTCCGCGACCGGAAGGGCGCCTCCGGACAGCCCGGTACCCGCGCCACGGGCCACGAACGGTATCCCCTCGCGGGCGCAGATGCGCACGATTCCCTGCACCTCGGCTGTCGAGCCGGCGAGGACGACGAGCTCGGGCATGGCGCGCCAGCCGGTGAGCCCGTCGCAGTCGTAGACGCGGAGCTGCTCCGGCTCCGTGATCAGGTGGCCGGCGCCGACGACGGCCCCGAGCTCGGCTCGGACGGCGGGGGAGAGCGGCATGATCGCGAGTCTACTGAGTACCAGATCGCGTTATTGATCGATGATCGATTATCGCGGGTTCGGTGGACGCCGGGTTCGGTGGTTGCGTAGGATCACCGCCATGATTCCCATCGATCGTCCCGGCAAGATTGTCTGCGTTGGCCTCAACTACAGGGACCACGCCGAGGAGCAGGGAGTCGATCTCCCCACGGCTCCACTCTTCTTCGCGAAGTACACGACCTCCCTCATTGGCCCCGGCGACGCGATCGTGATTCCCTCGATCGTCGAGCAGTGCGACTACGAGGCCGAGCTCGGCGTCGTGATCGGCCGGACCGTCAAGAACGTCTCGAAGGAGAATGCGTTCGAGGCCGTACGCGGCTATCTCGTCGCCAATGACGTCTCGGCGCGAGACCTCCAGTTCGCCGACGGACAGTGGACGCGTGGCAAGTCGCCCGACACGTTCTGCCCGGTCGGCCCGCTCGTGCTCGCATCCGAGGTGCCCGATCCGCACGCGCTCCGGATCCGCGCCATCGTCTCGGGCGAGACGCTCCAGGACTCGACGACGGCGAACCTCATCTTCGGGATCGACGAGATCATCAGCTACGCCTCGCGCACCTCGACGCTCGAGGCCGGAGACCTGATCCTGACCGGCACGCCGGCCGGGGTGGGCGTTTTCCGGAACCCGAAGCGGCTGCTCCAGCCGGGCGATACCGTGACGATTCAGATCGACGGCGTCGGCGAGATCACCAATCCGGTGATCGCCGGCTGAGCTACTTCCCCCGGAAAAAGATTGCGGCGAGGGCGGAACCACGCGGCCGGGGAAAGCAGCTGGTTTTCGGGGCTTCGCCTTTCTCTCTAGGGATATCGACCACATTGCAGAAACGTTCCACTATCCAACAAGACATCAGGCGAAGCCTCCTTTTCAAGCTGTTTCCCCCGCAATCCTCGTTCCGTCCTTGCCTTGCGCGTTTGTCCGGGGGAAAGAGCTAGTGGCGGCGATCTCCCGCACCGTACTTCGCGAGCAGGTCAAGGACGTGCTGCTGCAGCGGATCGTGAGCGGCGAGCTCGAGCCGGGCGATCGCCTCGTCGAGACGCGGATCGCGCAGGAGCTCGGCACGAGCCAGGCACCGGTCCGCGAGGCGCTGCGTGATCTCGAGCTGCTGCGGCTCGTCGAGTCGGAGCCGTTCCGTGGCTCGCGCGTCCGTGGGTTCGGCGAGAAGGAGCTGATCGAGGTCTATCCCGTGCGCGCGTCGCTCGAGGAGCTCGCCGCGCGGCTCGCTGCGGAGAACCTCGACGGGAACGTCTCGGCCCTCGAAGCCGAGTACGAGACCATGCGTGTGGCGGCGCGGCGCGGCGACATCAACGCGCTCGTTCGGCACGACATCGCCTTCCACCGGCTGATCGTCGAGGGCGCCGACAACTCGGTGCTCGAGCAGTGCTGGAAGTCGCTCGGCGTCGAGGGCCGGATCACCCTTTCCCTCTACGGCGACTACATGGAGCCCGGTGAGGTGGCCGAGCGCCACCTGCCGTTGCTCGACGCGATCCGCTCGCAGAACCCGAACGCCGCCGGCCGTGAGGCGCGCAAGCATGTCGAAGGTTTCGCAAAACTCGTGCGCAGTCGGATGAAGAGCGCCGGCCGATGACGGTCGTGCTCGCTGTCTCCTGGGTGGCACGGGAGGGTGAGAGCGACGCGGTGGCGAACCTGCTGCAGCGCCTGATGCCTCTGTCTCGCGCGGAACCGGGCTGCCTCCAGTACGACGCTCACCGCGATCCGGACGACCCCGATCGGTTCTTCCTCTTCGAGCGGTACGCCGACGAGGCGGCGCTCGAGGCGCACCAGGCGAGCGCACATTTCCGGGAGCTGGTGCTCGATGAGGCGCTCCCACGCCTTGCCTCCCGGCAGCGCAGCACGTTGATTCCACTCGGGTGACCTGTCGAATCGCTCGACTCCGGCGGGCAGGGGGTCGTTCGGCGCGGTGCCCTGGCTGGCGGCCGACTTTCTGATCGCCGGGTGCTGCGTGCTGCTCGCGATCGTTCGCGTGAGCGCTGATCCCGGCCCGAGGATGGCCCGAGACCGTGGAGGAATCGGACGAGCAGTTTCGTCTGCGACTCGCCGCCACCCTGCTCGGGGACATGGTCGGGCGCGACCAGCTCCGGGAGCTTCGCGCGCTGTTCCCGGCCTAACGGGTGGCCCCGGAGGCCCTATCGTTCGCCGGGTGGCGGACAGGGTCAGGATCCTCGTTGACCCGATATGCGAGCTGTAAGCCCCGTTGTTCTGGGCGGGGTCAGGGCGAGCGGTGCTGACTTCGGCGGGGTCGGGGGTCTCGCTGGTTGCGAACGTACTCGGCGATGATGTGTAAGGGGGCGCCGCCGCAGGAGACGGCGCAGTAGGAGGGCGACCAGAAGGCGTCTCCCCAGAGTTTTCCGCGGATTTCGGGGAAGTCTGCTTTGCGGATCATGCGGGCGGACACTCCTTTGAGGCTGTTCACAAGCGTCGAGAGCGCTACTTTGGGTGGGTAGGTGATGAGGAGGTGGACGTGGTCGTCCTCTCCGTCCATTTCAAGCAGTTCCGCCTCAAAGTCGGAGTAGACCGATTCCATCGTCTCGCGGAGGTGAGCGAGGACGCGGTCGCTGGTCACGCCACGACGGTGTTTCGTCACGAAGACCAAGTGGACGTGCAGCCGAAAAACGACGTGCCTGCCCGAGCGGAAAGCGGCTGTTTCCATCCGAGACCAACCCTACAGTGGGGGTATGCAGGTAATGACGGCTTACCGCTACCGGCTCGACCCGACGCCCGAGCAGCGCGGCTTCTGTGTCCGTACCGCGGGCGCCTGCCGGGCGCTCTACAACGCCGCTCTCGACCAGCGCAACTTCTCGTACCAGATCTCCCGCCGCTGTCGCCCGACCCCCGGCCGCTTCGCCCAGGACGCCGAGCTGAAGGAGTTGAAGCGCGTTCCCGGCCTGGAGTGGCTGGCAGAGGCACCACATCACTGTCTGCAGCAGACCCTGGGCGACCTCGATCGCGCGTTCGCCAACTTCTTCAAGGGTTTCGCCGACCATCCGAGCTTCCACAAGAAGTTCGTCAACGATTCGTTCTGCTTCCCGGACGCAGCCCAGATCAAGCTGCTTCCCTCCCGTCACGGCTGGGTCTTCCTGCCGAAGCTGAAGTGGGTGCGCTTCCACCAGTCGCGGCAGCTGCCGATCGAGGGCCGCCTCTGTTCAGCAACCGTCTCCCGCGAGGGCGAGCACTGGTACGTCTCCTTCCAATGCCAGGTCGAGATCGCCGACCCGATTTGCCCGAGCGGCAACACGGTCGGAATCGACCTCGGCATCACGAACTCGATCGCACTCTCTAGCGGTGAGGTGATCCGGCTGCCGAAGTTCGGCAAGCGGGAGCAAGAGAAGCTCGCGATTCTCGACCGCCGCGTCGCCTCGAAGCAGAAGGGCTCGGCGAACCGCCGCAAGGCACTCGTCAAACGGCACGCCTACTACCGCCATCTTGCAAGCCGCCGCAAGGACGCACAGCACACGGCCACGACACTGCTCGCCAAGAGCCACGGCGAGCTCGTGATCGAGGACTTGCGGGTGCGGAAGATGACCGCCTCCGCGAAGGGGACGGTTGAAGCACCAGGAACCAACGTTGCCCAGAAGGCCGGGTTGAACCGCTCGCTGCTGAACGAAGCGTTCGGCGAGTTCCGCCGCCAGCTCACCTACAAGTGTGCTTGGTACGGCTCCGGACTCACGATCGTCCCCGCGATGAACTCGTCGCGGGAATGCTCAGCGTGCGGACACACCGAAGCAGGGAACAGGCCCAGCCGGGACGAGTTCCGCTGTCTCGCCTGCGGTCACGAGGCCCCGGCCGACTGGAACGCCGCCGAGACGATCAAGAACCGCGCTCAGCGGGGCGAGCGGCTCGTTCTCGCAGCCCCAACAGCACTACCTACCGTCGGAACGACGGAACACCGGGCGGGAACGCCCGGCGTACGCCTGGACGAGGCAGACCGCCTCGGCCAGGAAATGCCGCCTGCGAAAGCGGCATAGAATCCCCGGCCTTCAGGCCGGGGAGGTTCAAGGCGTCAAGGTCCGGGTTGCGTGGCGGGCGTCCACGTTTCTCCCGGGCGCGGCCGTCACACCGCGGCGGGACCCTGGTCAGAGGCTGAAGCCTCTGATCGCGGCTCGCTCGAGGCATGGCTTCTCTGGCCATCTTGCCGTCTGATCGGCCGGCTGCTTCGCTGTCTGCATGCGTCCAGAACGATGCACCCGGCCGTGGAACGATCGCCCGGGACACTGATATGGCAGCGATGCAGGCTGTCTCCTACCGCGCAGCCGACGGGGCGCAGCCTGTCGGCGAGCTCATCGAGGGACTCGGTCCCGAGCGACAGGTCGCGATCGACAACAGAATCGATCGTCTGAACACGCTGACCTCTCGCGCGAACCCCCATCTCGAACACCCGGATTCCTCTCAGGTCGACGGCGAGCTTCGTGAGTTGCGATGTCACTACGGGCGGGAGCACTACCGGATCCTCTACCGGCAGTCGGGCTCGTTGTTCATCCTCCTTCACGCCTTCCGCAAGACGACGCGGCAAATCCCGCAGCGCGACGTTCAGCTAGCGCGCCGGCGCTGGGCCGATTTCAAGACGTGGATGGATGCGGCAACGCGCTCGCCGCCGCGAGTGGCCGGCCGGGACGCACCGTAGGTGCCCCGGGGGCTTACCGATAATGGTAAGATGCCGCCGATGGAACTTCGGACTTCGGACAACCTCGCTCAGCCGGATGGAGGCGGTGCCCCCGAGCAGGGATCGCTGTCCCCGCTCGGGGAGACCCACGAGGCTGCACAGTCGCGTCGTGCCCGGAATCCTGTGTATCGGCAGGCGCACGACGCGACGGCGCCGTTCGAGGAGCTCGCCCGTGTCGTGATCCTCCGACGCCGGGCCCTCGGGCTCACCCAGCAGGCGCTTGCCGATCGGATGGGAACGAGCTACTCGGCCGTGTCCCGTCTGGAAAGCGGCCAGCACCGAGCGAGCCTCGCAACACTGGAGCGGCTCGCCGGAGCCCTCGACCTCGAGCTCACCCTCGACTTCCAGGCCACGAGCCACGATCCGGGTGAGACACCCGGTAGGGCCGAGTCAGCGGGCGGGCGGACAGGACAGCCGCTCACGTCTGCGGCCCGCGTCAGGCTCTCCCAGGGCGAGATCTGTTTCGGTGAGATCGGGGTTAGGTCCTCTTCGTTCCACCTGACGTCGTCATGGTCTCGTGAGGTGGCGAGCTGCCCTTGTCACGGCCCTCCGGCGCATGCTTCGGATAGCCGAGATGATCATTCATTCTGACCTCCAAAGCGGTCTCCAACACCGTCTTCGTCAAATCGGTCGGCAGCCCGCCAGGGCCAACCAGCTCTACACCCTCAGCACGAGCACGAGCGACCAGCTCCTCCGCCAAACCTGTATCGACCGCCGGCTCCCCCGACGACGTCGTAGTCAAATCAGACACCAGAGCCTCCCATCCGCCAGCCCCACGGGCCAGCACTCAGGACACTGCAGTTACCGTAAATCGGACAGACCCCTCCGGGCAGAAGACGTGAAGCTCGCCGATCCCGTCTGATCTCGGGAGCGCCAGTTCAGAGCGCTCCTCTGGTGGCACGCGGAGGTGGGGGCGAGGAGATCCTCCTCACCCCCACGCGCGATGGCTACTTGGCCTGGAGCTTGAAGATCACGCTCTGGGTCGAGCCGGTGTAGTACGGAGCGTCCGCAACTGGGGGGGCCCAGGTGGCGGAGACCGTGTACGTGCCGTTCTTCTGGGCAAGCTTGAGCGACACCGAGGCGACGCCGCTCACGTCGGTCGCGGCGCTCGTTAGCTGGCTGCCGAGCTTGAAGTTGATCGTCTTCCCGGCGAGAGGCTTACCGGTTGCATCCTTCAAGACCGCGCTTAGCACGACGGTCTTGTTGGCACCGCCGGTGGTCGCTCCCGTGTAGGTGGTCGTCGTCCCCTTTAGCGCGAGGGCGAAAGAGTTCGACGAAGTTGACGAGTTGTAGAACGCATCGCCCGCGAAGCTCGACGAGCCCGTGTAAGGACCTGCCGCAAGCGTGGGCGTGTACGACTTCGCCGCGATCCCACTCGAGTTGGTCAGGCCGCTGAACGGGCCGTCGGCGCCCACCTGGAAGCTGATCATGCGGCCGTTCGCCGCCTGCCCGTACTCGTCGACCAGAGAGGCACTCAACATGGCCGCCGTGTCGAACGTCCCGGACGTGTCGCCGAGGTAGGAGGCGGTCGTGTCACGCTTGGTCACGATGACGTGCCGGGAGCTCGAGTTGCAGCCCAGGTTCTTGTCGCAGACGTTGAGCGTTGCGAGGTACCCGGCGATTGGGCTCGGCGTCGAGTAGCTGTGGATGACGCTCGGGCCGCCGGACGCGCTTGGCGAGCCGTCACCGAAGTCCCACGTGTACTGCAGTGTCGACTGGTCAGCCAACCCCGGATCAGTTGCCTGGCCGTTGAATGCGACGGGCCGACCCCAGTCGGCCGTCGTGTCCGGGCCCGCGTTCACGGAAGGCACAACGTTGTCGACGATCACCGAGAACGTCGTTGTCGACGTGAGTCCCGTGGCGTCTGTGGCGGTCAACTGCCCCGAGTAGACGCCGTTGTCGGCGAACGTGTGCTTCGGGTGGGCGCCGAAGGCGACGCCACCGTCGGAGAAGTCCCAACGCAGCGTCGGGAAGCCGCAGACACTACTGCTGCCCGAGCCGTCGAAGCTGATGGGGCCTCCCTCGTTCCCCGAGTAGGGGGAGGAGCCTGCGTTCACTACCGGTGGGATGTTGTTGTGCTGCACGACACCCATGTCGAACGTCGCGCCGTCACCGGACATGCTGATGGCTCCGGTCGTCGTGCCCAGAGCGATGTCGGGTGATGCGAACGGTATGTAGATGACGGGGTCGAGCGGGTCCGGAATCGGGAAAAACGGGTTCGGGATCGTGACGCCGACCTCGAAGGCGAGGTTAGTCTCGATGCTGACGCCGGGGGTTGGGGTCGCCAGGAGCTGCCCGAGTGTGTAGCTGAGCTCGTCGCCGCTACCCACGGTGCAGGGGATGAAGAAGCTGTCGGTGATCGGCGTGTCTCCGAGTGTGAGATTCGCGGTGCCGTCCGGAGTGCCGCTGAACGTTGCCTCGCGAAGCGTGGCGAGGCCCTGCGGCGTGACCGTCACGTCCGTTGCCAGTGCGACTCTGACGAAGGGCCCGGGAATCGGGGACGTGTCGAGAAGCGGGACCTGGCCGGTCGTCAGGGAGCAGTGGTAACTCCCTCCCTCGGCCTTGAGGTTGCATGTACCGGTGGTCGTGAAACCTGGCGAGCCCAGAGGGATGTCGAAGACGTCCCAGGCCACGTTCAGGTTGTTGACTCTGTAGTCGACCGACATTGTTCCGGGGAGGGTGCGGGTATACGAGTCGGTGGGATCGAGGTGCCGTCCCTGGCGCACGAGGTTGGCATCGAACTGCGTGCCGAGAGCAGCGGCCTGGTTCCAGTGCATCGTGATGGCCGGGTTGCCGCTCACGGTGACACCCACCGCCGACTCGCTGAACGATGCCGACGCCAGGGTCGAGTTCCCGGACAAGGTGGTCGGGCTGGTCAGCGTCGTCGTTGCTGCTGAAGCGGGCGCTGCCGTCACTGCGATCACGGCAAGGCTGGCAACGCACAGAGCGGCAAAAGCGCTGAACGGATAGCGAGCGCGCAATCGCGTTCGCTGCGGGCGAGGACGATTCATTTTTCCTCCTGAGGTGTGCTGGTTGCGGTTCTGGGAATCGGCCTCGGCGAACGCTGCTAACGCCGCGACCGTGACGGTCGGGGCAGGAAGCGAACCTCCTGCACCCGCGGAAAGAACTCCCTTCCAACGTGTCGATCAATGTCCGGACGGCCTCGGCACCGCAAAGAGAGAACGTTCACGCGTCGATCGCGCATCCCTACCGTGTCTTCACGGCTCGCGCCGTCCCGCCACCGAGGCATCGGCACCGACATGGGCGCAGAAAGCCCTCGATAGAGGGATTCGCGAGCTCCGTCAACGCGCCCGGCGCGCTCGATCTACTGCCCGAGCTCCCGCGGCCCGCACAGACGCAGCGGCAGAGGCGTTCATTGCGGCGGTAGGAGCGCGGTGACGGTGGCGGCAGAGCCGGCCGAGGCAGCGACCGGGTCGTGCGGCTGCAACAGGTCCCCGAACCGGCCTTCGAGGCGTTCGATCACGGTGGCTGCGTGTTCGGCGTGGTCGAACAGATGGGTGTAGACGTTCAAGGTGGCGGAGACGCTGGCGTGGCCGAGCTGGCGTGAGGCGAAGGCGACGTTGACGCCCTGCGCGATCAGCAGCGACGCGTAGGTGTGACGCAAATCGTGGACAGGAGCCGCGGCTTGCCCAGCTGGTCGATCCCGGCGTTCTTGACGGCGGGATGCAATCCGTGTTTGCGGACGACCGCGGGGTGCATCGCGCGGCCGCCAGGACGGGTGAAGACGTAGTCGCCGGGTTGGGAGTGGGGGGAGCCGATCCGATGTTCGCGCAACATTCGGCCGGGCGCGGGCATGAGGAGCACCTCGCGGCGGGCGTTCACACCGAAGCCGCGTGCGCAGGTTCGGTTCTTGCCGGGGGCACTCTTCGCCTCAACCAGCTCACCGACCCGCATCAACAAAACGAGCGCAACCTCCCGGTCGCCATCGGGGATCGTCTCCGCCTCGACACGCTCCATGACTGGCGAGGTAGTGGGGGCGTTTCCCACCGGTCGGGCGTTGACGCCGAGCCGTCCTCGCTCGCAATGCAGTTGCAGGTTGCAATCGTCGGGAGGCAGGGCCATAGTCGTACTTGGATCGGTGGCCGCTCAGAGGCCGCTGACACGAGAGAAGGG
>Ga0315278_10006872_pt1 | contig 10356 bp, 8 predicted proteins | sample YL17G06_0_MG_FD_203880 | JGI IMG/M metagenome (GOLD analysis project Ga0315278, IMG submission 203880) | Sediment microbial communities from Yellowstone Lake, YNP, Wyoming, USA - YL17G06_0 | ecosystem: Environmental > Aquatic > Freshwater > Lake > Sediment | place: USA: Wyoming | collected... | reverse complement strand
CGCGGAGATCCAGCGGGCCGACACGGTAGGCACCTTTCAGATCGAGAGCCGGGCCCAGATGCAGAGCCTCTTGCGCACGAAGCCGGAGACGATCGACGACCTCACCGTGCAGGTTGCGCTCGTGCGGCCGGGCCCGATCCAGGGCAAGGCGGTACACCCCTACATCGAGAACCGGCGGCGGCTGCGTGAGAGCCCGGAGTTCGTCTACCCGGTCGACCACGAGTCACTGCGGGAGCCGCTCCGCTCGACGCTCGGCGTCGTCGTCTTCCAGGATCAGGTACTCGACGTGGCGATCGCGCTCGCAGGCTTCACGGTGGGAGAGGCCGAGGGCCTGCGCCGCGCGATGAGCCGCAAGCGCAGCCGGGCCGCGCTCGAGTCCCACCGGGTGCGGTTCGTCGAGGGAGCCGTTCGTAACGGAGTCGTCGAGAAGATCGCCGATCTCGTCTACGACAAGCTCGTCGGCTTCTCCGGTTTCGGCTTCCCGAAGTCTCATGCTGCAGCATTTGGGCTGCTCGCCTACCAGTCGCAATGGCTGCGTCATCACTATCCGGCCGAGTTCCTCTGCTCGCTCCTGAACGCCCAGCCGATGGGCTTCTACCCGCCGGCAAGTCTCGTTCGCGACGCACAGCGGCGGGGGGTGGAGGTTCTCTCTCCCGACGTGAACCTGAGCGAGGCCTGGTGCTCGCTCACCCCGGTCGATGAAAGGTGTGCTGAATCGGAACAATCTCCTCAGGCGGTGCGCATCGGCCTTGTGTACGTCCAGTCGGTGGGAGAGAGCGATGCAGCGGCTCTGGTGGTGGAGCGTGCCTCGAACGGGCTCTATCGGGATGTCGGAGACCTCGCACGAAGAGTGCCGCTTTCGAAGGACGGTCTTGTGGCGCTCGTCGAGGGAGGGGCCTGCGATGGGCTCGGCCCGAAACGACGGGATCTGCTCTGGGAGCTCGGCCTTGCAGCGCGACCGGCTTCGGTCCCGGGAACGCAGGGCACGGCGAAACAGCTCACGCTCTCGCTCGACCCGACGGCGGTAACTCCTGCGCTCCGGGATCTCACGCGCTGGGAGCGGATGGCGGCCGACTACCGCCTCACAGGATTGTCGGTCGGCACTCATCCTCTCCTGCTGTTGCGCCCGCATCTGCCCGGAGGGACGCTCAGAAGCGACGATCTGCACCTCTCGGCCCACGGGTCCACCGTGGCCTATGCGGGCCTGGCCATCGCGAGGCAGCGACCCTCCACGGCGAAGGGAATCGTGTTCATGCTCCTCGAGGACGAATGTGGCCAGGTGAACCTGATCGTCCCGAAGAACGTCTACGAGCAGCACCGGGGGATCGTCCGGAACGAGCCGTTGCTCCTCGCGCACGGCCGCTACGAGAGGGTGGGGGAGAACCGGAACATTCTCGTCACCTCGATCGAAACCCTGGGAGCGCTGGCCCGCCGTGTCGCGGACCTCGACGTCGGCGCCGCACTCCCGCGCGCGCACCACTTCGGTCATCGGTGACTTCCGGAGTCACGATGTCCCGAGGGCTCCGATCCGTTGACCTGTCAGCCTGCCCGGGCGGCGAGGCTCGCCTCCGTGTACGACGCCACGTACTCGAACCCGAGGCGCGTGTACGTCGCAAGCGCCGAAGCGTTGTCGGTTCGGACGTTGAGGGAGATCGTCTCTATCCCATCGGCGAGCAGGAGCAGGCAAAGGGCCGCACACGCGCCTCTCGCGAGGCCCTGTCCTCGTAGCTCCGGCAACGCCGCCACGTTGCCGAGTGCCGCGACGCGCCATTTCCTGGAATGGACGTGCACACCCGCCACGCAGGCGAGCTGCCCGTTCTGCCGGATCCCGACATAACGATCCGTCGCCAGCATCCTCGGTGCGAACCAGGTATCGGGATAGGCACGGCTGTAGAAACGCTCGATCTCGGCCAGGTCGGCTGCCCCGAGGATCTCGACAGGAACGGCGTTCGCGGCGAGGAGGTCGTGGCGGCCGAGTGCGAGCTTCAGGTGAGGCTCGGCGCGTTCGATTGCATATCGCTCCGCGAGCGTGCCGAGCAGCGGAGCCGTCGCATGCACGTAGAGCAGTCGGGGAAGCACGTTCTGAACGGCGCGCAGCAGCTGCTCCATTGAATCGAACGGCTCCTCGGTAATCGCCAGCAGCACCGGAACGGCCGGTTCGGAGTAGAGCAGCACGATCTGCTCCACCCGCCCGTCACGCACCCAACCGAACCATCGGGTGTACGGCCAATCGAAGTCGTCCAGGTCTCCGAGCTCGTAGACGTGCGCGCGCGGATTCCGCCGCAGGAATGTTGCGATTTCTTCCTTGTCGTCGAGCTCGATCACGCTCACTGAGGTGAGAGCGTAGTGCGGCCGAACGGCTCAGCCGACGGCGTCGCCGGCGACCCGGCGGATTTCGTCGAGCGTCGTGATTCCAGCGATCGCGAGGCGCACGCCGTCCTCTCTGAGGGTGAACATGCCCTGAGAGATAGCCATCGCCTCGATCTCCCGTGTCGGCGCGCCGACGAGCAGGGCGATCTCGTCGGTCATCGTCAGCACTTCGAACAGCGGCACCCGGCCGCGGTACCCGGTCTCGCCGCACTCGGAGCAGCCGACGGCCTTGTAGAAGTTCAGCTCGCCGTAGTTGTCCGGCACGCGAAGGGACTGCAACACCGCCGGGTCCGGAAGCGTTGGCTCGCAGCACGCCTGACAGACGCGCCGGGCAAGGCGCTGACCGATGATGCAGTTGATCGACGTCGCGAGGATGCTGCGCTCGATCTGCATGTCGGAGAGCCGCTGGATTGCCGATGCCGCCGTCTGCGCGTGCAGCGTGGTAAGCACGAGATGGCCGGTCATCGCCGCCCGGAACGCAATCTGTGCCGTCTCCTCATCGCGGATCTCGCCGACGAGCAGGATGTCGGGGTCGGAACGGAGGATTGTCCTCAGGCCGTTCGCGAACGTCAGGCCCGCGCGCGGGTTGACCTCGATCTGGTCGAGGCCGGCAGCCCGGTACTCGACAGGATCCTCGATCGTCGTCAGCTGACGGTCGGGGGTGTTCAGCACCTGGAGGCACGTGTACAGGGTGGTCGTCTTGCCCGATCCGGTCGGCCCGACGACGACGACAGCGCCGAACGGCTGGCTGATCGCGCGCTCGAGTGCCGCCCTGCTGCGCGGCCACATGCCGAGCGCGTCGAGGGAGTCGGGCGCTTCGCCCTGTGCCAGAATGCGGAGCGTCACCTTTTCGCCGTGGGTGGTGGGCAGGATCGCTATGCGGACGTCGATGCTGTCGCCGCCACGCTTGATCGAGACCCGGCCATCCTGCGGCGCCCGGCGCTCAGCGATGTCGAGGCCCCCCATGATCTTCAGGCGGCTGGAGATCCCCGATGCGTGAGAGCCGGCGATCGACGTGAGCTCGCGCATGACGCCGTCGACGCGGACGCGGACGAAGACGCGCCGCTGCTGCGGCGTGAAATGGATGTCGGATGCACCGAGGTCGAGCGCCTTCGAGATGGCACGGTTGATGAATACGACCGCCGGCGTGTTGTGGTCGAGGTCGAGCACCGTCGCGTCGTCCTCGGTCTCCGCGGCGTCGGTGACGACCTCCTCGATGTCGACCGTCGTCTCCATGTGGATGCGGTTGATCGCAGTCTCGATCGCGTCCGCCGCTGCCACGCACACTCTGATCGGCACGCCGAGAGCAAGGCGCAGCTCGTCGGAGAACATGACGTTGGTCGGGTCGGCGACCGCGACCATGACGGAACCGTCCTCGAGGAAATGGATCGGCAGTGCCAGGTAGCGGCGCGCCAGGTTCTCGGGCAGCAGCATCGCTGCCTCGACCTCGATCGAGGGGAAGTCGAGCTCGACGAACTCCAGCTCGTGTTGCTCCGCCAGCACGCGGGTGACCTGCGTCCGCGTGGCGTAGCCCCGTTCGACCAGGATCTCTCCGAGCCGCTTCTCGGGCGTCACGCGCTTCTCGACCAGTGCCTCCTCGAGTTGTTCCGGCGTGATCGCGCCGTCTCGGAGCAGGAGCGCGCCAAGCGCAGGCAGGGGGTTGCGGGCCGCTTCCATGGTGCTGGTATCGGCATGAGATCTCCCTTGGATGAGGGATTTCGCAAGAATCGTCTCGTGCGTGCTGTGGTGCAGCGAGTGACGGCGGCGTCGGTCACGGTCGACGGTCGGATCGTCGCGGCGTGTGCCCGCGGGCTGCTCATCCTCCTCGGCATCGCTGATGGTGACGGCCCCTCCGAGGCAGAGCGACTGGCCGGCAAGATCGCGCGGCTCCGGATCTTCGAGAACAGCGACGGCAGGTTCGACCGGTCGATCGTCGACGTCGGCGGCGAGGCCCTCGTCGTGAGCCAGTTCACGCTCATCCTGGACCTCGAACGCCAGAGGGGCAACCGACCGGACTTCTCGGGGGCAGCCCCGAAGGAGCGGGCCGAGCCGCTCTACGAGCGGTTCTGCGATGCGCTCCGCCGGCTCGGCGTGCCTGTCGAGACGGGGATTTTCGGAGCACGGATGCAGGTCGAGCTGGTCAACGATGGGCCAGTGACGATCATCCTCGATGCCGGGAGCTGAGCGCAGAGCCAGCGCATCATCCGATTCGAATCGGGCAACTGCATGAAGAAGAGGTGCCCGGGGCTCTTTCCCAGGTATGACGCGCACCGCTCGAGGTCGACGACGGCGCTCGTGCGCCCGCTCGGTGCTATCCTTTCTTCACCGCATTTCACGGCTTGACGAAATGGGCGCACGGCGCCCATTTTTGTTGAGGAGACGCAGTTTTCCGCTACGAGGAGCACCCAGTTGGCCGACATGATCGCAACCGAACGGAAGCTCTCCCGGGACATCGTTCCGGCAGTCGAGCGAGCCGTTCCGGGAGTCGAGGTGCTGGCCGTCGAACTGCTGTCGCCGAGCCGCTTCTGCGTCTACGTCGATCACGCCGAGGGCGTCGACCACGCGCTGTGCGCCCGCGTCACCGAGATCCTCGGTGAGTACCGTGAGACGTACACGGTCGATGTATCGTCGCCGGGCCTCGACCGGCCCCTCCGCACGCCCGCTCACTTTCGGGCCGCCATCGGCCGCGACGTCAAGATTCGCACCGCCGGTGAGATCGCCGGCACAAAGCGCTTTCGCGGCCCTGTGGTGGCCGTTGCCGACCGGAGCCTCCGGATCGCCGTCGGCGAGACGGAGCTCGACATCCCGTACGAGACGATCGTCCGGGGCAACCTGATCGACGAGGGATAGGTGAGCTCATGAGCCAGGAGATCATGGAAGGGATTCGCACGATCGAGCGCGAGAAAGGCATCGAGACGGGCACGCTCGTCGCGGCGCTCGAGGACGCGCTCCTCGCTGCATACAAGAAGACACCGGGTGCATCCCGCCACGCCGAAGTGATCCTCGATGACGAGGGTGATTTCCGCGTCTACTCGATCGAGATCCCCTCCGACCTCGAGGAACGACTCGTCAACGAAGCACGCGAGGCTGCGATCGACGAGCTCGAGCGGATCGAGGAAGAGACGGGCGAGCGCCAGCACACACTCGTCACCGATGCCGACCTGGAGCTCGACTGGACGCAGGTCCCCGATCACCTGATGGTGCGAGCCGACGCGACCCCCGAGGGCTTCGGCCGAATTGCGGCCATGACCGCAAAGCAGGTCATCCAGCAGCGCATCCGCGAGGCAGAGCGGGCGATGATGTACGACGAGTACATCGACCGCCAGGGCGAGGTCGTGACGGGGATCGTGCAGCAGGCGGGCGACCGCAACAATGTGCTCGTCGATCTCGGCCGGGTTGAAGCGCTCCTCCCACGCTCCGAGCAGGTCGACGGCGAGCGCTACGAGCAGGGGTCGCGAATCAAGGCCGTGATCACCGAGGTGCGATCGGGAACCAAGGGGCCTCAGGTGATCCTGTCGCGGCGCGATCCGGAGCTGATCAAGACCCTGTTCGAGCTCGAGGTGCCCGAGATCGCCGACGGCCTCGTCGAGATCCGTGGCGTTGCACGCGAGCCGGGCTACCGGTCGAAGATCGCTGTCGAGTCCCACACGCAGGGTGTCGATCCGGTCGGCGCCTGTGTCGGCCCACGAGGATCGCGGGTTCGCATGGTCGTGTCCGAGTTGCGCGGCGAGAAGATCGACATCATCCCGTGGAATGCCGAGCCGGCGCGCTTCGTGGCCAAGGCCTTGTCGCCCGCGCGTGTGCGCGAGGTCTACATCGACGACGACACCCGCGAAGCCACCGTCGTCGTCCCCGATGATCAGCTCGCTCTCGCGATTGGCAAGGAGGGCCTCAACGCGCGCCTCGCGGCACGCCTGACGGGTTGGAAGGTCGACATCCAGTCGGACAGCGAGTTCGCCAAGGCGGAGGCCGAGGCCGCATACGCCGGCGAGGACGACACGCAGGAGTTCTCGGGCCGCTGTTCCGCGATGCTCGCGAACGGCAAGCGCTGTCCGAACGCCGCGCTGCCCGGCTCGCATTACTGCGGTGTGTCGGCCCACCAGGCGTTGCACGGAACCGCACCTCCTGTCTCCACGGCTGCCGACGACGAGTTCGAAGACGCCGCCGGCACAGACGTCGAGATCGCCGAGGCGCAGGGGTTGCTCGACGGGATCGTCGAGGAGGCTCTGGCCGCTGGAGAGATCTCGGTTGACGATGCGGTCGAGCTCGAGGACGCGATCGAGGAGGCGGCAACCGACCTGTCGGCCGACGGAGCCGAGGAGATCGTCGCGCTCGCCGCCGAGGAGGACGAGTCCCCTGGCGCATGAAAGCCTCTCCGGAGAGGACATGCGCGGGCTGTGGTCGCAAGGCGCCGCAGGCGGACCTCATTCGCTTCGGGTCGGTCGACGGCCGGCTGACGGTCGGTCGAACAGTCCCCGGCCGGGGTGTGTACACGTGCCGACGACTCGTCTGCTTCGAGCGGGCGGTAGCGTCGCGCGGCTTCAACCGGGTGCTGCGCCGCACCTTGCTCGTCGAGCCGGAACTCGCACGCCACTACACTGACAGCTGATGGCCGACGAACCGAACAAGCCGAGCCGCCCGATCCGCCCACGCGGAGGGCCCTCCGGGCGCAAGCGCCGGGTCGTCATCGACGGCGGTAACACTCGCGGTCGCGATGGCCGCCAGGCGCGTGATCGCGGTGCTTCCGCGGATGCCCAACCACGACAGCAGCCCGTTGCGGCCCCGACCGGTCCCGTCACCGTTCCGTCCGGGGTCAGTGTCAAGGATCTCTCTGCCGCCCTCGGGATTACGGTGGCGCAGATCATCAAGATCATGATGGGCCTCGGCGAGATGGTCACCATCACCCAGACGCTCAGCGACGAGTCGGTCTTGCTGATCGCTGCGGAGGTCGAGCGCGAGGTCGTCATCAAGCATGCGGCCGACGACGACACGGAGCCCGAGATCTTCGAGGACGTCGACGAGGATCTTGCGGCTCGCCCGCCTGTCGTGACGATCATGGGTCACGTCGACCACGGCAAGACGACGCTGCTCGACGCGATCCGGCAGACATCGGTCGTCGACACCGAGGCGGGCGGAATCACGCAGCACATCGGGGCCTACCAGGCGGTCCTGGACGGTCGCAAGATCACATTCCTCGATACGCCCGGCCACGAGGCGTTCACCGCGATGCGGGCCCGGGGAGCGAAGGTGACGGACATCGCGATTCTCGTCGTCGCCGCCGACGACGGCGTGATGCCGCAGACACGCGAGTCGATCTCGCATGCACGTGCTGCAGGCGTCCCGATCGTGGTTGCGGTGAACAAGATCGACGTCCCGAATGCGAACCTCGACCGCGTCCGCTCCGAGCTCGCCACCGAGGGGCTGCAGCCGGAGGAGTGGGGCGGAACAACCCAGTTTGCCGAGGTCTCCGCCAAGCAGAGGCTCAATCTGGATGATCTGCTGCAGAAGCTCTTGCTCGTGGCGGATGCGGAGCTCGATCTCCGTGCGAACCCCTCCGTCGAAGCTTCGGGGCCGATCATCGAGTCGCGTCTCGACGTCGGCCGCGGTCCGGTCGCGACGATGCTCGTCCACCGAGGTACGTTGCGCGTCGGTGACGCAATCGTTGCCGGTGACGCGTCCGGCAAGGTGCGCGCGCTCTACGACTACCTCGGCGAGAAGGTGAAGGAGGCGCGCCCCGGCGAGCCCGTCGAGATCCTTGGCTTCGACCGGCCGCCGCCCGCCGGCGAGCTCGCCCGTGTCGTCGAGCACGAGCGCCTGGCGAAGGACCTGGCCCAGAAGCGGGCGGGTCGCCTTCGACGTGAACAGCTCGCGCAGCGCTCCAAGCGCGGTGTCTCGCTCGAGAGCCTGTTCACCCAGATGCAGGCAGGTGTGGTTCAGGACCTCAACATCGTTCTCAAGGGCGATGTCCAGGGCTCGGTCGAGGCCCTGCTCGGCGAGCTCGGCAAGATCCAGCATTCCGAGGTCCGCGTCAACGTCATCCACACCGGAGTCGGCGGCATCACAGAGAACGACGTCAACCTTGCTTCGGCCTCGAACGCGCTCGTGATCGGCTTCAACGTGCGACCGAGCGCCGAGGCGCGGGTGCTCGCCGAGCGTGAGGGCGTCGACATCCGCACCTATCGCGTCATCTACCAGCTCACCGACGAGATCCAGCAGGCACTCGTCGGCATGCTCACGCCGGTTCAGACCGAAGAAACAATTGGCGAGGCGGAGGTGCGCGCGCTGTTCAAGGTATCGCGGCTCGGCACGATCGCTGGCTGCATGGTCACGAGCGGTGTCGTCCGCCGAAGCGCGCAGGTGCGCCTCGTTCGCGACGGCACCGTGATCTTCGACACCTCGATCTCGCAGCTGAAGCGGTTCAAGGACGATGCCCGAGAGGTCAGCGAAGGGTTCGAGTGCGGGATCCTGCTGGAGGGGTACAACGACCTCAAGGAAGGCGACATCCTCGAGGCGTACGAGACACGACAGGTCGAGCGGACAGATCTGGCAGAGGCCGCACCTGCGCCGCCTCCTGCCGCAGCGCAGGACGCAGCGCCTGCCGACGCAGACGACGAGTGACCCGGTCGGCCGTTTCGGCCGTCAGCCGCTCAGCACGACTTGACGAGCCCTGCGAGAGCAGCCGTCGCGGGGTCGTCGTTCGCGCCGAGGCTGACGACCGCCATGACCGCTTCAATGGTGCCGTGGCAAAGGGCTTCATCGGCATCTACTCGTTCGAGCTGTTCTTTCCGGAATGCCACTCGCTGAAGGAGAAGCGCATGCACCTGCGGTCGGTCAAGGCCCAGTTGACCAAGCGTGTGGCATGCTCGATCTCCGAGGTCGATCACCACGATGTCTGGCAGCGTTCGCGCTTGACGATCGCGTGCGTGACCCGGGATTCGCGGGAGGCTGATCGCCTCCTCGACACAGCCGAGCGGTGGCTCGCGGGACAGGAGTTCGAACTGCTCTCCCATGAGCGCGATCTGGTGACGCTCGATGACTAGAGCGGGGTTCGACAGCGTTTCGACTGGTGGGAGCGCCCCCCGGAGGGCAGCTCGATGACGCGGAACCCGTCTCGGTCGCCGCGCATGCGCCGGGTCGACGAGGCAATCAAGGCCGTCGTTTCCGAGACGATCCCGACGCTCAAGGATCCGCGCATCGGCTTCGTCACGGTTACCGGTGTCGTTACGACCTCCGATCTCGCGCAGGCCATCGTGTGGCTGAGTGTGTACGGCGGCGAGAAACGGCGACAGGCGACCCTCGTTGCGCTCGAGGGAGCCGCGGGGATCCTTCAGGCGCGGGTCAACAAGGAGCTCCGCCTTCGTCGAACGCCGCAGCTCATCTTCCAATACGATCCGTCGGTCGAGGACGGCGTCCGGATGTCGAAGCTGATCGACGACCTCGATCCGGGACCCGTAGAGGCGAGCGATGACCCAGACGACTGATATGGCCGCGGTCGCCGAGGTTCTACGTTCTCACGAGCGCTTCCTCGTCACCTCGCACGAGAACCCGGATGGAGACGCGGTCGGCTCGCTGCTCGCCATGCATCTTGCGCTGGTCGAGCTCGGCAAGGACAGCGTGATGGTTGTTGCCGGAGACGCGCCGCTCCCGGCGGAGTACGGATTTCTCGAGCTCTCGAGTCGCGGTCTGCTGCGCGAAGTTCCGCACGATGGGCTCGACCGGGTTCTCGTGGCCGTCGACTGTGCGCAGGAGACACGGCTGACCGACGAGGTCCTGCTCGAGGCAGCAATCGTCGTGAACGTCGATCACCACCACGACAACACCCGTTTTGGTACGGCGAACCTTGTCGCAGCCGATGCGTCGTCGACGGCTGAAGTGTTGGCGGACGTGTTCGCCGAGCTCGGTGTGGCGCTGACTCCTGCGATTGCCGAGGCTCTCTACACGGGGCTCGTCACCGATACGGGACGGTTTCAGTACGCAAACACGACG
>Ga0315278_10006868_pt1 | contig 10358 bp, 6 predicted proteins | sample YL17G06_0_MG_FD_203880 | JGI IMG/M metagenome (GOLD analysis project Ga0315278, IMG submission 203880) | Sediment microbial communities from Yellowstone Lake, YNP, Wyoming, USA - YL17G06_0 | ecosystem: Environmental > Aquatic > Freshwater > Lake > Sediment | place: USA: Wyoming | collected... | reverse complement strand
CGCGGTGATTCTCGCTTACTTGCTTTCGACCAACTGGCTGCTCACTATGGTAGCCGTAATTCCGGTGCCTCTGACAATCTATTTCGCCAAGTTCTACGGCATCAGGCTGAACCGTTTGGCCACGCTGATCCAACAGACCGTGGCGTCGCTCTCAGCGCGATTCCAGGAAACGCTCCTGTCCATTAAGACGATTAAGGCCTTCGGTCAGGAGGATTACGAGAAGAAGAAAGTAGACACGGTTCTTGCCAGTCTGACCCAAACCCTGGTTAAGAACAGCTACATGACCTCGCTGGCCATGAATGTGGTCAACTTCATCAATATGGTCGGTCCCATCGTCGTGCTCGGCTGGGGGGTCTATCTGGTCGTAGTCGGCGACATGAAGCTGGGTGAACTGATGGCCTTCTACATCCTGTTGACCTTTCTCTACTCGCCCATTCGCAGCCTGGCCGAGTCGGCCATGCAGTTTCAGACCGGGATGGCCTCGGTCGACCGGGTCTTCGAGTACCTGGACGTGCCACCGGCTGTCGCGGAGGATTCGCAGCCGATGAAACTCGAAAAGCTGCGTGGTGAGATCGCCTTCGAACGGGTCACTTTTACCTATGGCGACTCCAGCTTCTACTTGCGGGACTTGTCCCTGAAGATTCGGGCCGGCGAGAAACTGGCGTTGGTCGGACCGTCCGGCTCAGGCAAGACGACCATCGTCAACCTGATCCTGCGGCTGTTCGATCCGGACCGCGGCCAGGTGACACTCGACGGCGTCGACTTGCGCCGACTCCCCATCCAATTTCTCCGCGACCACATGGCTCTTGTCGATCAGGACCCGTTGCTGTTTCGGGGCAGTATCCGTGACAACATTGCCTACGGTAAACCGGACGCCCCTGACGCCGAAATCGAGACTGCCGCCCGGGTGGCCAATATCCATGACTTCGTGATGAAGCTCCCGAATCAATACCGATCGGAGATCGGGGAGCGAGGAGTGACGGTCTCCGGAGGAGAAAAACAAAGGCTCTGCCTGGCGCGCGCCATACTTAAGAACCCGGAGGTTCTGATACTTGACGAGGCCACTTCGGCGCTCGATTCAACTTCCGAGCAATTGATCCAGGAATCGCTCGCCCGAATCCTCGTGGACAAAACGGCAATCATCGTTGCGCATCGGTTGTCGACGGTACAGCACGCCGACCGAATCGTGGTTCTCGACTCCGGCCGTATTGTCGACGAGGGCAAACACGACGAACTGGTTTCCCGCTGCCAACTTTATCGCGAACTCGCCACCAGACAACTGCTGGCGTGAGCAAATAGAAACCCACCTGGAAGGTGGGCCACCCGGCCAGACAACTGCTGGCGTGAGCAAATGGCCACCCGCCCAAAGGGTGGGTTACTATATCCATTACCTCACCACAAATGGTGGGCCACCGGTCCAATTCAAGCCGTCAAGAATTCTTCTCACTAACTTCAATGCATTGACAATCTTCTGTTCGTTCTGTTCATTCCTATTAACGAATAACGGACTCGGATGATAGCACTTGGCAATCTCAATATCTGTAAATCTGACCCTTAGCTGCTCTTCTACTTTCTGAGCCTTCTTGCCAACTAGTACGATCACTCGTAAGTTAGGTAGTCGATTTATCAAGCGGTTCAAGTAATTCAGCCCCGTCTCAATTTCCGACTTTTGGGGAGTTTGTTTCTTTCCGTTTAAGCTGATATCCCACGGCACAATATTCCAAGTGACCGTGTTCTTCCTTGGGATTCCAGCCTCTTCATTGAAATTGAAAAAGTTCTTAGCAGTTTCATCATTGTTATTTCGAGATATGAATCCAGAGCCGGACTTGTTTTTGGTCATTCGGCCAGGTGATTCCAATACAAACAAGCATTGAGCTCTAATGCCACCATCGAGAGGATCAAACCAGGGAACGTCCTTACCGGGTTGTTCATGCTTTATCTCCTCCACAAGATCTGTAAGTGGTTTGATATGCTTCTGACTAAGTCTCTGTTTTCTGGCCTCTATCTCAGATGGATCCTTAAGGCTCTTTGGATAGTCTTTCATGCATTTCCTCGATTGACGGGTGCCCACAATTTATGGTGGGATTTAGGTTCCATGATGCCCTTTCACAATTCAATACAATCTATCTCCAGTCCAGTCTCCTCACCCTTCGGACCGGTGGCCCACCCTCTGGGTGGGTTTCTTGTCCTTGTCCCTACCACCACATGGGTAACAGAACAGACTCAGCACATAGGTAACACTCTCTTGGCTACAGTTCAATGTCGTTTCCTCGTATTGCCTCAGAGAAACCCACCTGGAAGGTGGGCCACCCGGCGAATTACTGAGTAGAATCATCCGGCTGAGAACTCTTCTCGCGCCAACTTCGCCACTCGGCCGCGTGTTTTCGTACCCAGTCAATTGCCGCCGAATCTCCTAAATCAGTCCCGGCCTTCTCGGATTCAATCCACTTATGTTTCATTATCTCTTTGGCCTGGTCAGCAAGCTCCTTTTGCAGCCTTTCCTTGCGCCATCTGGCAGAATGGTTAAGCAGCCAGTCTTCAACCGATTTGGTTATCCCGACGTCGTGCCCAGCCCGCTCCGACATGTAGTATCGGTGCACCTCCAATGCCTGCCATTCGGCAGGTGTGAACTCTTTACAGTATTGCTCGTAATCGCTGTAATCCATTGTCAATACCCTGATGTGTTGGAAAGAAACCTGATCAGTCCAGCAATTGTATCATCTTCTCGACCTGGTAGCCCGCGTTCTCGGCTGCCAGGAGTATTCGTTTTGCCGCGGATTCGTGACTACTCACAGATTTTTTCCTGGATGGGTGTTCGATTTCAGCCGTTACCAGAGCTGCCACAGACAGAGCGGCCATCATCCGTTCGAGTCGGTCTTTGTTCAGCCAGAGAATGTCATTATACTTGTTGACCTGTAAGTACTCGCGAACCGCAGTACTGTCCAGTGCTTGTCTGAACGACTCACCGATCGTTCGGCTGTGCTCCTGAGTGAGCAGATCGGGATGCGACAGCAGGACCAACACCAGTCTTGCGTCCCAATGGGCAACGCCGCTGTCGGACAACCATTCAGCAAAAGCTCCCTTAATAGCCTTCAACAGCATCCATTGGTCAACTCGGGACAAAGTCAGGGCCGGTGGCAGAATATTATCCCCAGCCGAGCGAAATTCACCGAGCGCCTCGAGGGTCAGCCAGGCGAAACCTACATGCCCAAGCTCTGATAGATCACGCGACTCACGTTCCAACCCCGGCACTTCTGGTGCAAGCGTCTCTTCTTTCGTCCTGGACTCTGGACGGTGCGTCACCAGAACACTCACTCTCGTCATGAACCGCTGGACCATTGGTTCGACCAGAATGGCAGAGGCGGTAATCCGCTTAGCTGACTCGTAGAAGTTCCTGATTCCTGTACGGACCTGGTCTTGCGCCTCTGGCCCATTAGTCAGCACGTCCCGCAACACGACAGGATTCATCAGCGCCCTGTACGGTCCCAGAATCGGTTCGAGACGCAACTCGCGGTAGGTCTCATCGAGACTCGGGACACCAGCACCGTCAAGGCGACGCTCCAGTTCACGCCAACTGCCGTCGGTATCGCGAATGTTGCGGAAGTCAAGAAACGCATGATATTGATAGGCTTGTAACTCGGCAAACAATCCCTGTTCCGCCAAATGACGGCCCGAGCGGATATACTCCAGCCCGGACTGATAATCACGAAAGGCATAGAAAGAACTGTCACCGGTGTCCAGTCCGAGCGCTTCGGCCAGCGTGCGACGGACCAGCGTCGTCTGCGTGCCATCGCCGACGTTGATCGCCGTTGACGTGTGGATGGTTCCACGGGTCGTGTTGTAGGCATTATTATACATGATAATGGCACACTCTCCGCCTGCTCGATTGGAGTACGCGAAGACGTTCTCATCGACCCAGCCATCCGGTGTACTGAAATCATAAAGGGCAAAATTGGTCGCTCCACTGAAAAGGCTGCGACGGCGCATGAGCGGAAATATCTCATCCTCGTGACGGCGCACCATAGCCAGGTCCACCTGTTCATCCCAGTACGAGCGGCGATATTCCATGCCATACTTTTCAGCCAACCCCTCGATCTGGCCATGTCCAAACATTGGCAGTCCGGGCATAGTGACCATCATAACCGCCACGCCGTAGTACTTGTCACCGCGCCCGAATTGATCCACCGCCGTGCGCTCATCGGGGTTATTCATGAAGTTGACGAACCGCTTGAGCACTTCCGGGCTGAACTCCAGCACATTCTTGATCGTGGTCCGATAGTTGGCGTTGTCCTCCAGGTGGAGCATATTCATGAAAGCGCTGTTGTAGACACGATGCATTCCGAGAGTTCGGACGAAGTATCCCTCCATCAACCAGAAAGCCTCGGCCAGAAGAAGCGTGTCGGGCAACTCCTGGGCGACTCGATCAACCACTTCCCGCCAGAACTCCTTGGGTATTTGCTGATCAAATTCCTCCCGAGTCATGCCGTGTCCGGCCCGTGAAGGGATAGCCCCGCCTTCCCCTGGTAGAGGGAACCAGAGTCGCTGGTAATGCCGTTTCGCCAGAGTCATGGCGGCATCAAAACGGATGATCGGAAACTTACGGGCGACGTGAAGAATCATCTGGATGACCGCTTCGCGCAGATCGGGAAGAAGGAAATTCAACTGCGCCGTGTCATTCCAGGGCATGCTGGTGCCGTCGTTGCCATGATAGATATATTTCGTCTCGCCAGTCCATTGATCGGTTCGCTTCAATACGACCGCGGCGTCGCGGTGCTGCCAATAGCCATCCTCAATCTGAATACTGACGCGCTGATCCTCAGAGAGGTTTACGCCGGTGTATTGATAGGCCGGATAAGGCGGATAGTCGGTCTGTAAGAACCACTGGGGGTGTTCGACCATCCATCGCGAGTAAATCCCCATATGATTGGGAACCATGTCGCTGGCCAGCCGAATGCCGCGCTGCCAGGCGCGCTGTTTCAGTTGTTGGAAGGCCTCTTCCCCGCCCAGATCGTGGGCGATGACATAATCATATAGTGAATAGGCTGAAGACGCCGCCTCTGGATTGCCCATGATTTGCTTGATCCGAGCTGACGCCGACGATCGCTCCCAGAGACCGATCAGCCACAATCCGGTAATCCCCCACGCGGCCAGCCGGTCCAGTTCTTCGTCGGGGATATCACTCAACAGACGAATGTCCCGCTGATACTTGCGTGAGAGCTGAAACAACCAGACATACACGGTCTTGGCCATCAAGATGATGTTGGACATCCAGTCGGCGTCCTCGCTGAATGCGGCCGTTTCGGCATAGCCGAGGTACTTGCGATGGGTCTCGCGATCGAAGCGCAATACCTCACTCGGACCCGCGCCCATGCCACGCAACGTCTGCTCTTCCTCCAGCACGTCCAGCGCCAACTGCAATCTCTCCAGCAGATCCTCGGGCAGGAAATGCGCCCAGTGCCTGCGAATGTAGTTCACCTGATCCCTAAGGGATGTGGGACAGGCCCGGATAGGCGCGTACAGACATTCAAAGAGCGTAAGACCCACGGGTGTGAAGGGAGGCTGCGTCGCGAAAAACTTCTCCAGCCCGTTCACCATCGAGACATAAGGCGACTCTGCTTTCAAGTCCTTGTCGTCGAATAGAACTTGAAACGGCTTGAAGGCCGGGTTCGCTGTAGACAGAAATTCGAGGACCATTTCGCGGACGACAGTGTCAGTGGACCGGGGGGCGCTCAAGGCAATGCGCAGGTATTCCAAGTCTGTCTGTCTGCCCTGCAGCACAGGAATAGGTGGAAAGAGCCGGACAAACGACGGCGGGGGCTTCACTATCGTGGCCTGGCCGAGCTGCTGCGCGGTCAGGTCAAGCCCACGCCGTATTACCCCAGGCTGCTCTTCCTGACAGTAAACTTCTATTATATAGCGAAGAACATCGACTATAAAGCTAACGGAGGCAAGTTCGCCCCCATGAATCGCGTCAGATAGTTGGCCGCTGCCAAGGCGCTTCTCGTTGACTCGGTCGGCCAGCCGACGCAGTTGATAGACCTCATTGGCCGGCGACGCACTTGGCGGCAAGACGGCAAGCTCCGGCAACTCCAACCAGTCCCATGACTTTCGGGATACGTGGAACCCAAACTGAAAGTAGCTTCGAAGAATTGGCAATAGGTTCAATCGAGTCGACAACAGTAAGCTCCCGGAAATGAATTACAGCCCGGCTTACCGGCGCTGGTCTGATTCCTCGGCATGGCATTTTCGATCTCGTGCCGGAACCAGGCGAGGACGCACGCACCCATTGGCCGTGTCTCTTTGTGAAGAATGAACAAACTCTCGTGCCCAGTCAAGGTTCAGTTTCAACAACTCAACATATTCTGATTAGCAACAGCTGAAACGTGCTGACCAATTCAAGTCATTTGGCGTTCCGGTTGGCATGAATCTCGTACAAAGCCGATGTTATTCGTCCAGTCCTCTGTGCGAAGTTGCTTCTTCGTCTATCCAGTTTTCTTCCTCCCACGTCATGCCGCTCCGACCGGGCACCTTCCGTGTGGCCCCAGTCCGGTAGAGAGGGCAGCTTTTCGGCCCATAGCAGAATGTTTCAAAGCGGTGTTTCTTCCTGGAAGGATTCCATTGGTCGAGAATCATCTCGACAGGCATCTTACAGCCCCAGATGCACTCTGAGCATTTGGATTCATACGTCCTTGGGTCAAGGCGTCGGTGGCCCCGGTTGCGATAGGTTTCCAAATCAGGTGGGATTCCAAGAAACGGCGGCGATGAGGCCGGCTCAGCACCGGTGTCCTTTGCGACCTTGATTCCGCTTGTTCTGTAGAATCCGGCTATCTCAAGCCTCGGATCGTCGACCGAGACGGAGAAGCCGCTAAGCTCCATTCCGGCGTGGAATTGGTGCTTCTCCTGTGCCCCCTTCCCGACCGCTACCAGAAACTCGCCTGCCCTGGTTCCGCAGGTTCCAACCAAGCGAAGGACGTAACCATGATAGTTATGATACCGCTCATCAAAAGAGCGTGTGAGACGAATTCGTGGCTGAACAGCCACAACCCGGCCGAACCATTCCACCTTGTTCACGTTGGCTCCAGACTAGCCGTCTGACGCCCATTTCACAACCGACCATATCCTGTCAGACAGTTTTGATCCATTGACGCTCAAAGCTACACCGCTTGTTGCGCGATGGCAATAGTCCCCCGAAAGCTGGAGGCCACCGTTCAAGATCACTCGGTTTGAATCACGCTCTTTTGGAAGTCATGGACCTTGATCAAATAGCGGTGCAGGGACTCGATTCCCGGAATCGATCAGGGTTGTTTTCGTAATCTCTTGAAGGACATCGTATTAGCAGATAATGCACTGTCAGAAATTGGGTTGGGGTTCTTGAACTGCCTGAGGCTGTTTTAGTTGTCTTAAACTGCTTGGAATGGACGTTGTCACAAATCTGTCACACGCCTCGCGATTCTCTTGTCGACTATACAATCTGTTGACAACAAGTGTGCGTCGTTCAACAATTCGGACGGGTTGTTCCTTGAGCCAGGACAAGCTTTGCGTGACAGTCGTGGCATCCCGGCAGACCTGCCATGCAACTGCCCTTTTTTCGCTCCATATCCTCGCAAACACTCCGGCAACCCCAGTGACAGGCCGGTGACAAATAGGATGAATAAGTAGTCGATCAATACCCAGGCCTAATCAGCGAGGCAATGCGACGCTCGTGCGCACCCCCAAAAGCCTTTGCCAAGTCACAACAGTTTCATTAGTTTTGGGCATGATTCCGGATATGACGCTGTTTTCGCACAAAGTCGGGAGAAAGAAAAGGAACCTGATGAGAAGGATTTTCATTAGTCTTAATACCGCTCTGGTCGCTACATCGCTCTGTTTCACTATCATGTTAGACGGCTGCGGCCAGCAGAAATCGGCACCGGGCACCGCTAAACAGAAGGTCACGATCGGAGTCAGTCTGTTGACCCGAACGCACCCATTCTATCAGGATCTGGAGACCGGCCTGCGCCAGGCAGCCGAAGCAGCCGGGTTCGAACTTCTGGTTACGGCCGGAGAGTTTGACGTCGCCCGACAGAAGGATCAGATTCAAGATTTCATAGTCCGCAGAGTAAACGCGATTGTCGTGTGTCCATGCGATTCCAAATCGATCGGGACGTCGATCGGCGCGGCCAACGAAGCAGGGATACCGGTGTTTACAGCCGATATCGCCTGTCTGGCGGAAGGCGTGAAGGTGGTGTCTCACGTGGCGTCGGACAACGTCGCCGGCGGTCGCCTGGCAGCCCAGGCGCTGGCCAAGGCAATCGGTGGCAGCGGTAAAGTGGCAATTATCGATCACCCCGAGGTGGAATCGGTCATTCAGCGAGTCGCCGGTTTCGAAGAAGAAATCGCAAAACATCAAGACATACAGGTTGTGGCGAAGCTCTCCGGGCACGGCGTGAAAGATCAGGCGTTTCGGACCACCGAGGATATCATCCAGACGCATCCCGATCTCGCAGGCATTTTTGGGATCAATGACGATTCCGCACTCGGCGCCCTGGCCGCAGTCGAGAAAGCCGGTAAGCTAGGGCGAATAAAGATTGTTGGTTTCGACGCTGTACCCGAGGCGCGCGAGGCGATCAAGGCGGGCAAAATCGACTCCGATGTCATCCAGCGGCCATTGGAGATCGGTCAGATGACCATAAAGGCGATTCAGACATACATGAGCGGCGGCCAGGTGGCCCCAACAATCCTGATTCCGTGCAGTCTTCTTACACAAGCTGATGGTATCTAATTCTGACGATGCATCCGCCCAGCCGGACGCCGAACGCCCCGGCGATTCAGACGCACCAACAGTGCTGGAGATGCTGGGTATCGACAAGGCGTTTCCGGGCGTGCAGGCTCTCACGGCGGCTTCTTTCGAGTTGCGTCGCGGGGAGATTCATGCTCTGGTCGGCGAGAATGGCGCCGGCAAGAGTACATTAATCAAGATTCTGACCGGCGTCTATCCGGCTGATGCCGGCATCATTAGGCTTAGTGGTCGGAAAGTCGAGTTCAAAACGCCGATGGACGCCCGCAGATCGGGAATCGCCGCCATATATCAGGAGTTCACTCTGGTGAATACCCTGCCGGTGAGAGCCAATCTGTTTCTCGGCCGCGAGAAGGTCAGTCGTGGGGTAATCGATTTCCGGTACGAGAGGGAGCTTTCGCAACAGATATTCGAGCGGCTGGGTGTTAAGATTGACTCGGACACTCTGGTAAGCCGGCTCGACGTCGCCCAGCAGCAGCTTGTAGAAGTAGCCCGGGCGCTTCTGGCCGATGCCGCAATTCTGGTCATGGATGAGCCGACTGCTGCCCTGACGCCAAGAGAGGTGGAGAGTCTTTTCGCCGTACTAAAGGATATGACCACGCGGGGCATGTCCGTCATATTCGTCAGCCACCGGCTCGATGAAGTGTATGCTCTCGCCGATCGGATCACAGTCATGCGCGATGGCCACACGGTGATAACTTGCGGCACAAGCGCAATGCCCCGTCAGCAGTTGATCGAACACATGGTCGGCCGGCCGATAAAGGACGAGTTTCCCAAGTCCCCCGCAGCGCAGGGACAGGATGCGCTTGAAGTTCGTAATCTGAGTGGTGAACGAGTACATGACGTGTCATTCTCCGTAAGAGACGGCGAAGTGCTCGGAATCGCTGGTCTCATGGGATCTGGTCGCACCGACCTGTTGCGTTCGATTTTCGGCGCCGATCGGCGAACCACGGGTGAAATCCTGCGCCACGGCCGTCCCGTTGATATCAGATCACCACGCGATGCCATCAGACACGGAATCTGTATGCTGACTGAAGACCGCAAGGCCGAAGGGTTGGTGCTGACAGCGTCCGCTATAGACAACTTCGCCTTGCCGAATCTCAGATCATGGTCCAGGCTTGGCCTCATAAATCGTCGGCGGGAAGCAAGTCGTTTTTCGGCTCGGGTCGAAGAACTTCAGATACGAACGGCCGGTCCAAATCAGCTTGCCGCTTTTCTCTCCGGCGGTAACCAACAGAAGCTGCTCGTGGCCCGATGGCTCGAGACCGATTCCCAGGTGATCATGTTCGACGAGCCGACTCGGGGTATTGACGTCGGCGCCAAGTATGAGATGTATTTGCTGATCAGTCGTCTGGCGGCACAAGGGAAGGCAATTATCATTGTCTCGTCGGAGCTCCCTGAGATTCTGGGAATCAGCGATCGCATTATAGTGATGCGCCGCGGACAGGTTGCGGGTGAAATAACAAATGTGACTGAGGCCACCCAGGAACAGATTATGGCCATGGCCATCTGACTGAGGCAGGGAACGTGAGCACGGACCACAGCCCATCCAAAGCTACGCAATTGCTGGTCTCGCGACTGT
>Ga0315278_10006867_pt1 | contig 10358 bp, 8 predicted proteins | sample YL17G06_0_MG_FD_203880 | JGI IMG/M metagenome (GOLD analysis project Ga0315278, IMG submission 203880) | Sediment microbial communities from Yellowstone Lake, YNP, Wyoming, USA - YL17G06_0 | ecosystem: Environmental > Aquatic > Freshwater > Lake > Sediment | place: USA: Wyoming | collected... | reverse complement strand
AAAATCAGGACCTTAGTCTATGCCTGTGACATGAAAAATGTTGAATCCACCACACCGGTGAATAACCTGCGGAAAATGCTGATGACATTCAACCCCAGATTATACATCGTTCATGTGGATACAGAGAAAAATGTGGAAATCACCGATGGATACCAGCAGGAAAAGGCAAAAATGAATGACCTGCTGTCTGGATTTACACCTGAATATGCATTTATAAACCTCTTAGATTTCACAGAAGCCATTAACCAGTTTTCGACAGACAAAAATGCTGACCTGATTATAACAGTACCCCGCAGGCATAGTTTTCTGGAGGGCCTATTCACTACCAGCCATACGAAAAAACTAGCCTATCACAGCCATCTGCCTGTGCTTGCCATTCGTGAATGAGCATTACCCAAATAAGATATTATGAAAATCTTCCCGGCCCTTTTTGGAATACTTCTTTTCTCCTCTGCCTATGCACAAAAAATAGTGGATAAGGCCATCGTGAAAACCCAGACCGAAATAGTGTTTCCGGAAAATCCCGGCGGTCCGGGAGGCGGACCGGATGGCGACCGCGGAAATATCATGGGGGGAATGTCAGGACTGGACCTTACCTCTACCATTTATTTTAAAGGCGATATGACCAAAATTGAATCTACCAGTGATTTTGGAAATAATATCACCATCACCGACCGCAAGAACAAGAAGACGACCACACTGATGGAAATGATGGGGAAAAAGATGGGATTCTATTCTACCGAAGAAGATGAAAAAATCATGCGGGCCAGGCAGGATTCCATCAGGGCGCAAAGAAGGGATTCGCTGCAAAAAATGGGCATTAATGTGGCGCCTTCACCCGCACCCGAAGTGATATATACGGAGGAAACAAAAAAAATTGCCGGCTATACCTGTAAAAAAGCGGTTATCAAAACAAAAAACAGGCAGGGAGAAATAAGTGAATCCACTGTCTGGTATTGCCCCGAATTCAAAATGGCAGAGGGTTTCAGCATGAATGCAGGAGGCGGGATGGGAAGGGCAATGATGGGCGGTTTGAATGGACTGGATATGGTGAACGGATTTCCGATGGAATATGAAATGCAGCGAGCCAATGGAATGAAAGTTCATATGGTAGTGACAAAAGTGCAGCTGGAGGCAACCATAGAAGATAAAACATTTGAGATTCCCAAGGGTTATGATATAAAGCCCATGAGCGAAATGGCCGGCCCCGGTGGCGGCGGCCGGATGTTCAGGATGGGCGAGAATTAATCGCATGACCGCAATACTTACACTGTCCCGCTATAAAAGCCGGAATATTTTCTTTGCCCTGAATGCAATGGCGATATTCAGGCTTTTTTTATTTCAAAACAAAAAATTCCGGTTTTATCGTTTGCTCGGTTGTGGAAGGAATGGAACATTTGACCTGCATCCCGACTGGCAGCAATATGGAATTATAACGATCAGTGACAATGACGACTTTTCCTCTGCCTTGCTTCGCGATGATTATGCTTCCTGGAAAAAATGGTATTATGGAAAATTCATACATCGATGGTGGATTTTTTTTGGTACTGAAACATGGACCATTATACTTCGGCCGGTAATGGCCCATGGAAAATGGGGAGGAAAAGAGGTTTTGAAAGATGTTTTGCCCGAGCCGGGATATAATGGTCCCGTCGCTGTTTTGACCAGGGCCAGCATCAGGCCATTAAAAGCCTTCTCTTTCTGGAAAAATGTTCCCTCCGTAGAACAGGAAATGCGAAAAACGCAAGGGCTTCATTTTTCTGTCGGGATTGGCGAGATGCCCTTGTTCCGGCAGGCCACCTTTAGCCTCTGGGATGATATGGAAAGCATGAAATCATTCGCTTATAGCCTTTCAGAACATAAAACCGTAATCCGCAAAACAAGGGATGAAAAATGGTATAGCGAAGAATTATTTGCGCGATTTATTCCATTGCAAACAGCTGGAACCCTGAAAGGGATTAATCCTTTCAGGGTTGAGGGTTAAGCGTTGTGAGTTGAGGGTTTAATATTTTCTGCCCTTAACTCACAACTCACAACTCTCAACCATATTCCTTACTTTGCGTAAGCTTGATTGTATGAAAAATATAAAACTGATCGAAGTTCCATCGGAAATAGGTGCGGGTACCCGTGGTGCCAGCCTGGGTATTGATGCCATTAAGATTGCTGCCCTGGATTTCATGAGTAATTTTTTTATTCATTTTCCATCGGAGAAAGTTCAGCACGAGAACAAACTCCTGTTTGAACCGATTGAATCTCCCTATGCCAAAAGAATTGGCGGGATTACAACAATGTATGAGCGTGTGAGCAAGGCTATTATGGAAGCCGTGAAAAGCGGTTTTTTCCCCGTGGTGCTGAGCGGCGACCACAGCACATCAGGAGCTACCATTGCCGGTCTGAAGATGGCAAAGCCCAAATCAAAACTCGGTGTTATCTGGATTGATGCGCATGCTGACCTTCATACGCCCTTTACCACACCATCAGGGAATATGCACGGAATGCCATTGTCGATATCCATTGATGAAGACAATGAGGAATCAAAAGTTCATGAGTTAGATGAAAACACGGCCAGGCAATGGAACAACCTAAAACACCTTGGGAAGATTCATCCAAAAGTTTTGCCGGAAGATATAGTATTCATTTCCCTGAGGGATTTTGAGAAAGAAGAAAAATACCTGATTGAAAAGCATGGAATGAAAGTGATCACCACCAGTGAACTGAGAAGGAAAGGGCCTGAAAACATTGTACGTTCCGTGGTGAGGTATCTTGCAGACTGTACCGATATTTATGTGAGTTTCGACGTGGACTGCCTTGATTCAGGCATAACCAAAGGAACCGGCACACCAGTGGAAAATGGCCTGAAAGAGAGAGAAGCGGAAGACCTGGTATCCAAATTCATGCAGGTCAGAAAGGTCTGTTGTTTTGAAATTACGGAAGTGAATCCAACGCTCGACAGGGAAAATCTTATGGCGGAAATTGCATTTAATATTTTGCAGCGAAGCGTGAACATCCTGATGATGAATTAAGAGCGCAATGAAAAATATCAATACGTGAACGAAAAAACCAGGTTATTCCTGAACCGACTTAGACACCTCGGATATATTGCCGCACCCTGGCTTACAGAGATTACCCTTTACAGTAAAAAGTATGACCTCTATTTTAAGTCACATAAAAGAGACGGTATCGGTAAAGACATTTCCTATAAATATGGAGTCTACGCCGAGGATTATGTAAATCGTTTTTTTAAAAATAAGCTTACTCTCAAACCGGGCGGAATAATGCTCGACATTGGCGCCAATATAGGTTGGTACAGCATTGTCATGGCAAAAGAATGCGGGCTGGAGGTATTTGCCTTTGAGCCCCATCCGTTTAATTTTTCCATGCTCAGGGAAAATATCCGGATCAATAATGCCAGTAATATTCATGCCTATCAGAATGCCATAGCAGAAAAGGAAGGAAGGATGAAACTGCACGTTTACAAATCATACAATATGGGCCGCCATTCACTGGTGAACCATGGTAAAACGGGGCTCTTCCATGAAGTGGAGGCAATATCCATCGATGGTTTCATGGCAAAACAAGGTCTGGATAAAGCGCCAGTGGAAATGTTTAAAATAGATATAGAGGGATTTGAAATGGCCGCTCTGAGAGGGGCAGCCACCACCCTTTCCCGCACCCGTTATGTGTTCAGTGAATTTTCCCCGGCGATCATGAGATCGATAGCTGAATCTGGAGCTGAATATGTGGATCTAATGAAAGATCTTGGCTTCAGCGGATACATCATCCAAAATGAAAACTCGGCTATCCCTGTTAGTTATGAAACGCTTAAAGGCTACACCGAAGGAGTGCATAACATCTTCTGGTCAAGGGAATTGCCTGCTTAATAAGTCCTCCCCAGCATTTTACGGATACCAGCGATAAAGGAAACAGGTGTGTACCCCAATTCTTTCTCCGCTTTATTAATGATGAACCCAGTCCGCAATGGTCGTTGTGCGGCTTGTTTAAATGCGGAGGCATCCGTTTTTTCAATGAGCGTTTTATCCAGGTGAAGTTCCTCGGCTACTGCATAAGCCATCTGGTAAGGGGTAAAAGTCTCCCCCCCGGAAATATGCCAGGTCCCTTCTGCATGATGAAAGGCCACCTGCAGGATGCCCCCGGCCAGGTCACCGGCGTAAGTGGGCGTCCTTACCTGGTCATCCACCACCCTGATCTTCCTTCCATTCTCCAGTTCTTTTTTTACCCAGGTAATAATATTACTCCGGTTGCCGTCGGTTGTTTGGCCGTATACCAGGACTGTTCGGACAATGGCAAAGGGAAGCCCGCTTTCCATCACCGCTTTTTCAGCAGCCAGTTTGGAGCTTCCGTAATAATTGACCGGCCCCGGCTGAACATTTTCATCATAAGGACCTGATTCGCCATCAAAAACAAAATCAGTGGAGACGTAAATAAAAAAAGCCGGGGTCCCCCTTGAAGCATCCACGAGGAATCTTGTGGCGGTTACATTGCAGTTCCAGCATTCAGCCTTATTCAGTTCACACTGGTCGGCCTGCGTCATGGCAGCACCATGAATGATGATATCCGGCTGAAATCCCTTCACAAGGCTGTAAACCGCCAGGCCGTCGGTAATGTCAAGTTCATGATATTCCATACCTGCGGTGATCAGTTCAGGAACCCTCAATGGGCCTTTTCCGGTGGCCATTACCCTGGCCCCCCGGCCCTCCAGCTCCCTCAGCAGGTACTGGCCGAGCAAACCGTTGGTACCTGTAATCAATATTTTTTTGTTCTTCACGATGGTAATATTAAAACATTACAATTTTCCACAGTCAGCAGTCCCGTATTATTTATTGAAGAAAACCACCTTATCTTCACGCTCCTGTTAAGCAGGAAATGTGTATTTTTGACGCTTAACGAACTTAACTCTAAACGATTTAGCCTGCCGAAAAATATCCACCAATATAATTGGAATGAATAAAAAAGTAAGCAAGATAGGCGTTTTGACGTCCGGTGGTGATGCACCTGGGATGAACGCTTGTATACGCGCGGTGGTCCGGACCGGACTTTACCACGGACTTGAAGTTTTTGGTGTAATGAGGGGATTCCAGGGATTACTCGATGATGATATTATTTCCATGGATTCACGCAGCGTGGCCAATATTATCCAACGCGGAGGTACCATTCTGAAGACAGCCCGCTGCAAAGAATTTTATAGCCCTGAAGGAAGGGCTAAAGCTTATAAAAACCTGAAGAAAAGAGGCATCAACGGGCTTGTGGTCATTGGTGGTGATGGTTCGTTTAAAGGCGCCCAGATATTTTCGCATGAGCATGCCATTGCCTGTATTGGCATACCCGGTACCATTGATAAGGATATTGCAGGGTCTGATTTTACCATCGGTTTTGATACTGCTGTAAATACTGCGGTTGAAGCCATCGATAAAATAAGGGATACGGCGGATGCGCATGACAGGTTATTTATCATTGAGGTGATGGGAAGGGATGCCGGCTATATTGCTTTGCACAGTGGTATTGCCACTGGTGCTGAAAACATCCTTATCCCTGAACGCAAAACAGACGTAGAAGAACTCGTTAATTCACTCCTGGAAGAGGAAAAAAGGAAAAAACTGGTGAACCTGGTGGTGGTTGCAGAAGGGGATGACTTTGGTGGTGCCAATGAAGTATCCAAAGTAATCAAAGAGCGTTTACCCATGGCAGATATCCGGGTTTGCATACTCGGTCATATACAAAGAGGAGGTTCGCCAACCTGCATCGACAGGCTTATGGCCAGCAGGATGGGATATGCAGCGGTGGAATGCCTTGTAGAAAACAGGCATAATGTAATGGTGGGGATCATGAACAACCGCATGCACTATACGCCTCTCGACAAAGCCATCAAGGCAAAACAAAAGATCAGTGACGAATGGATGAAGATCGTTAAGATCCTCTCCCGGTAAACCGACAAAAAAAATCTTATGAGTAAGAACATTGACAAATACCTGCATAAAGAAATGGACCGTGATGCGGGCATCAAACATACCGTGCATCGCACCAAGATAGTCGCCACTGTAGGCCCGGCCTGTGATACTTATGATAAGTTGCTGGCCCTGGTGAGAGCGGGTGTCAATGTATTCAGGCTCAATTTTTCTCATGGAACGCATGAAGACAAACAACTGATCATCGACCATATCAGAAAGATCAACAGTACTGAACCATTTAATATTTCCATTCTTGGTGACCTGCAGGGACCTAAACTCCGGGTTGGCGAAATCGAGAACAATGCATTACTCGTAAAAGAAGGTGATATCCTGACATTCACCAATGAGAAATGCGTGGGAACCCTTGAAAAGATTTATGTATCCTATCCTAACCTTGCCGGCGACGTGAAGATTGGCAACATGATCATGATCGATGACGGAAAGATCGAGGTACAGGTGAAAGAAGTGACAAGGGAAGGTGATGTGAAAGTGATGGTAACCATGGGCGGCATTATTTCTTCCAAAAAAGGCATTAACCTCCCGGATACAAAAATTTCCCTCCCTGCCCTTACGGAAAAAGACCTGGTGGACCTTGATTTCATCATCGAACAGAAACTTGACTGGGTTGCATTGTCATTTGTAAGAAGCGTAAAAGATATTGTCATCATTAAAAGTAAACTGGCTGAAAAGAAAAGCAAGACCAAGGTCATTGCTAAAATTGAAAAGCCCGAAGCCCTACTCAATATCCGCGAGATCATCCTTGAGTCTGATGGCATCATGGTGGCCCGTGGGGACCTCGGTGTGGAAATGCCCGTAGAGCAGGTTCCGCTGATACAAAAACAGATCATCCGTAAATGCCTGCACCGTGCAAAACCTGTGATTGTGGCAACACAAATGATGGAAAGCATGATCGACAGGATCAAACCCAACAGGAGTGAAACCACGGACGTCGCCAATGCCGTCATTGAAGGCGCTGATGCGGTAATGCTCAGCGGTGAAACAGCATCGGGCCAGCATCCCGTGCTGGTGGTGGAAACCATGCGCAAAATCATTCTCGAAGTAGAGACTAAAGAATACCGATACAATCGTGAGGAAGACCTCAAACCACTTCCCCATTCTCCCACTTTTCACAGTGATGCCATTTGTTATAATGCCTGCAAACTCGCTGAAGACGTAAATGCTGATGGCCTGGTAGGGATGACACAAAGTGGTTATACAGGGTTCATGTTAAGCAGTTACCGCCCCAAGGCACCACTGTATATTTTCACCAAGGAAAGATCACTGGTAAACCAGCTCAGCCTGAGTTGGGGTGTTCGTGCATTCTTCTACGATGAAGAAGAAAGTATGGATGATATGGTGCAGGACCAGATAAAGATCCTGAAGGAACGAGGTTTCCTGCATGAAGGAAATGTTGTGGTAAATACAGGCAGCATCCCCATTCAATTGCACCTGCCTACCAATATGCTCAAAATTACCCGCGTGGAATAACTCAATCCAATGCTTTGCATTGAATTGAGATTACGGATTGCGGATTACGGATTGCGGATCGCGGATCGATCATTTCCAGGTTTATCTTAATATGCCAATTACCGCCTTCTGATATTGAATCAAAGGATAATTCACAATCAGGAGGCAATATTTTTTGAAAGAATTCGTAATCCGCAATCCGTAATCCGTAATTTGTTGCATGAAACGCCTGCAATTCATCTGCCTGCTCTTTGCCTCCTTTTTCGCTAATGGACAAAATGCCCTCGATTCAGCCTGGATCAGGGAAAACTATTACAAGATAGAACGCATGATCCCCATGCGTGATGGTGTAAAACTATTTACTTCTATTTATATCCCCCGGGATACCACAGAGAAACATCCCATCCTCATCAATAGAACACCTTACAGCTGCAAACCCTATGGTGAATCAAATTTTGCAGAATTCTGGAACAGCTACCATCGTCTTTATCTGCGTGAAAACTATATCATGGTGTTCCAGGATGTGCGTGGACGTTATATGAGCGAAGGCACTTATGAAGACGTGAGGCCATTTAACCCTGACAAAAAAGGCAAAACAATTGATGAAGCCAGTGATACGTATGACGCCATTGAATGGCTTACAAAGAATATTCCATTCAATAATAATCGTGCAGGCGTTTATGGCATTTCTTATCCCGGGTTTTATTCTACCATGGCAGCTTTAAGCCAGCACCCTTCACTGAAAGCAGTCAGTCCGCAGGCCCCTGTAACAGAATGGTTTATCGGGGATGATTTTCACCATAATGGCGCCTTCATGATCATGGATGGATTTTCCTTTTACAATCAATTCGGCATTCCCAGGCCGGTTCCCATAACAAAATATGTCGGTGGTTATGAAATCAAAGGAGATGACAATTATGAATTTTATCTCAAAACAGGGGCACTGAAAAACTTCGCCCGTCTCATCGGTGATTCCGTTAAATTCTGGAAAGAACTGTATGCGCATCCGGATTATGATAACTGGTGGAAGGCCCGCAATACCAGGAATTTTGTGAGTAATATTCAGCCTGCCATGCTGATCGTGGGCGGATTATTTGATGCGGAAGACTGTTTTGGCGCCTGGAGGCTGTACGAAGCCATCGAAGAAAAAAATCCCAAAACAAATTTCAATAAAATCGTCATGGGACCCTGGTCGCACGGACAATGGTCCAATAGCGGAAAGGAATCCATGGGAAATATTCATTTCGGTGCAAAGACTACTGATTGGTATCAGAATAATATCGAACTGCCTTTCTTCAATTATTACCTGAAAGGAAAAGGCAGCATTGACCAGATCAGGGAAGCCAGTATATTTATCAGCGGACAAAACAAATGGACAAGCTTTGACCAGTGGCCGCCGGCAAATGCCACGGACCGCTCCATTTACCTGGGAAATAATGAACAGCTTACCTGGGAAAAACCGGCAGATAAATCCTCTTATTCAGAATATACCAGTGATCCGGCCCACCCTGTACCCTATACGGAAGATGTTCATATGGACAGAACTGCGGAATATATGACCGATGACCAGCGGTTTGCCTCAAGACGGACGGATGTGCTGACCTTTGAGACCGGCATACTGGCTGATGACCTAACAGTAACGGGTACTGTAATTGCTGACCTGATGGTGAATATTTCCACCACGGATGCGGATTTCGTGGTTAAAGTGGTGGATGTGTTTCCTGATGACTTTACTTATCGCGCCGGAACAGGTATTCATTACCCGATGGGTGGATACCAGATGCTGGTGAGGGGTGAGATCATGCGGGGCAAGTACCGGAACAGTTTCGAAAAACCATCCCCATTTACCCCGGGTAAAATTGAACAGGTAAAATTTGAGCTGCCAGATATTGCCCACACTTTTAAAAAAGGACACAGGCTGATGATACAGGTCCAAAGTTCATGGTTTCCGCTGGCCGACAGGAATCCGCAACAGTTCATGAATATTTATGAAGCGAATGATACAGATTTCCAAAAGGCCGTTATAAGGATATATCATGATGCAAAAAACCCTTCGCGAATCATCCTTCCTGTACTCGAAAGCAAATGAATTTACCTTTGAACAAGAAACCCACAACCCACAACTCACAACCAAAAACCCACAACCAAATGGATTTGAGTTTTAATAAGAATGAAGACGCGATGAAACTTGCTGTCAGCGAAATGCGCCAGCGGTGGGAAAAACTGAGCCTTGGCGGAGGGAAGCCTGCCATTGAAAAGCAGCATGAGAAAAATAAATTAACGGCACGCGAAAGGATAGAATACCTGCGGGATAAAAACAAGCCGTTTACAGAAATTGGCGCTTTTGCTGGAGACGGGATGTACCCTGAATATGGCGGTTGCCCTTCTGCAGGCACTGTCGCCGGTATAGGTTATATCAGTGGCCGGCAATGCGTGATCGTTGCGAATGACCAGACAGTGAAAGCAGGCGCATGGTTTCCCATCACCGGTAAAAAAAACCTGAGGCTGCAGGAAATGGCCATGGAAAACAGGTTGCCCATTATCTACCTGGTTGACAGTGCCGGCGTTTTTCTTCCGCTACAGGATGAAATATTCCCGGACAAGGAACATTTTGGAAGGGTATTCAGGAACAATGCGAAAATGAGCGCCTTAGGAATAACGCAGATTGCCGCTGTTATGGGGGCCTGTGTGGCAGGAGGAGCCTATCTGCCCATCATGAGCGATGAAACCCTGATGGTGGAAGGCAATGGTTCCATATACCTCGCAGGTCCTTACCTGGTAAAGGCAGCCATTGGCGAAGAAATAGATTCCGAAACCCTGGGTGGTGCGGTAACGCATAATGCTATCTCGGGCATTGCCGACTATAAATTTTCCACGGAAGAAGAATGCCTGGATGAAATAAAAAAACTCATGGGCCGGCTGGGA
>Ga0315278_10006866_pt1 | contig 10359 bp, 10 predicted proteins | sample YL17G06_0_MG_FD_203880 | JGI IMG/M metagenome (GOLD analysis project Ga0315278, IMG submission 203880) | Sediment microbial communities from Yellowstone Lake, YNP, Wyoming, USA - YL17G06_0 | ecosystem: Environmental > Aquatic > Freshwater > Lake > Sediment | place: USA: Wyoming | collected... | reverse complement strand
TGAGGGCATTGTCGGGGCGCGCGGGAGGGCCGAGAAGGACAAACGGCCCTGGCGAAAGACCCAGGGCCGCCGTTCCCGGATGGGACGTTGGTGGTGCTACCGCGACTCTACATAGAACCTTCCGTGTTTCTATCCCGTTCCGGGCGATGCTCTCTGAGGAGCATCCGTAGCTGGCATGGCCGGCGAGAGTGCGCAGCTCTGCCCCCGTGGCGACGTCCCACAGCTTCACCTCCGAGCCAGGAATCCCTAGAAGCGGAAGTCGACTCGCACTCCAAACTGCGGAACGAAAGCCGCCGAACTGTCCCCGAAGAGTGGTGCCCAATCGGCTGCGACGAAGAGTGTGACTGGAATCTGTAGAGCGGCAAGCGACAGCTCGACTCCCCCGAATGCGTCTACTGCAAGTAGTGACACGTCATATGGGACCCCGAGCACAGACCCGAAGATGGTGGCGCCAACCGCACCGCCTCCAAAGTACGGGCGCAGGACATCACCGATGAATGGCATGGAGACAAGATACCGGGCACTCGCGAAGTAGAACACCGCAGTCGCATTGACATAGCCCTCGAATGCAGATGCAGTCCGCAGCCCGGCACCCAGCTCAAGCCCGAGGTTGCCCCACGTCAGATTCCCGATGGCCGTCGGCACCCCGCCCCAGATCTTGAGACCGACGCCTACCGAGTTGGAGGCTGAGGACACGGACTGACGAGCGACGTACGCCCGCGGCTTGGAGATACGGATCTCTGCAGCCTGGCTTGCGGGGATGGCGTAGGAGCCGAAGTCCGTGCCCATCACGATGCTCTCCGGTATGGTTGTGGCCAAGCGCCCGGACAAGGTGCCTGACGAAGTCTCCAGGATCGTCGTCTCGCCGAAGGTGAGTGCTGTGATTGTCGAGAGACGCGTGGTGGTTACGATCCCGTTCAAGTCGAGACTGATCTCGCTTGGGAATGACCTCGCCAAGTCGCCGTCAAACGCCCGGCCGTCAGCGAGGGTGATGGAGGCAGAGTAGTCGCCTTCCTCGGACGCCTTCCGCGTAAACGCCACACCGGCCACCTGGCCGAAAGGGATCTCCACCTCACCCGTCTCGGTCCTCAGGTAGATGGATTGGATGTCGGTAGCTAGGCTTCCGGACAGCTCTCTGCCAGCAGTCGTCCTTGCGAGGGCGACCCCTCCGGAGAACGAGATCGTGGCGAGCTGTGCTGCGTCAATGGTGATCTCCACACCTCCATCGAGCAGCACGACCTCGCTGGGGACGCCGGTCACTCGCAAGCCCTCCAGGCTCTGCCCGTCGACAGTCTGCACTGAATCCGCGAACGCCGCGAGCGAGAGCGTTCCAAGCACCGCAAAGACCATCCACCGCTTCATCCGTTCTCCTTTCTTGGGGACTACCCCTTTGCCACTCACTATCTGGGACAACCTGACTGTGAATGAGAATACCATCTATGGATGTCGCCCTCCACTTGAAATCGTGGGGTCACAGCCTGCAGGGCCGCTTGTCACAGGCACTAGCGCGACTCTGTGAAGAACGTTCCATGTCTCTGTCCCGTACCGGGCGATATGGTCTGACGACCGCTCTTGACGGAGGTCTCTCCACTACCCCCCAACAGCCCGAACGCACGAACCTCCTCCACGCTGCGCAACGAGACCCCAGTGTGCGAGAGTTTGGCGGAGGCAGGTCAGGGTTCTGACCTCGTGACGGGGGCCATGTCGGGGGCGGGCAACTGTGAATGAGTACGCCCCATGCTTGACCTCGATCCATGCGTGTGCTATTGTGGTGATATAGTACGTCTAATATCTAAAAGGCGAACTCACAAGGGAGAGACAATGGCACAGCGAAAGGGCTTCAAGATCCCGGAAGTGCTGACGGACACGGAACAAGAGGCGCTCTTGTCACAGCCGAACCCGCGCTATCCGACCGGCGAGCGTAACCGGGCGCTCCTGAGACTGATGCTTGACACCGGGCTCCGCTTGTCTGAGGCGACGGCGCTCCGCTGGCGGGACATCGATCTCACGACCGGCAAGCTCATGGTGCGCCAGGGCAAAGGTGCCAAGGATCGGACGCTGTGGATCGGCGACGAGGATCTTGACATGCTGCGTAGCTGGCGCGAGAGACAGGCGAAAGACATCGCTGGCACTCCTGAGCATGTCTTCACAACGTTGGAAGGAAAGCCTATCTCCGGGCGCTACGTGCAGGCGATGGTCAAGCGGTACACGACGAAGGCGGGAATCGAGAAAGACATTCACCCGCACACGTTGAGGCACTCGTTCGCAACGGACCTCTATCGGCAGACGACGAATATCCGACTCACGCAGAAAGCGCTCGGCCATTCCAACCTAGCTACCACGCAGATCTATACTCACATCGTTGACGAGGAGCTTGAGGGCGCTCTGAGATCCTTTCGCAACGCGTCGGCGGTCGCCACCTGAGTCCGATCGAGCGAAACGGACATGACCGGGAGCTTTCTCAGCACGCTGAACAATCAGCGCGTGTCAGAAGTGCCACGTCGAGCCGCAGGCGTCGCAGTGTGCCTGCGTCGTCAGTTCCTTGCGCGATAGCCCTGTGGCGAGAAGGGACAAGCCGCCCGTGAAGAGCGCGCCGACAGCCTTTCCTCCGCTGATTCCCTTCTTGAGCTTGACCTGCTCAGTATGGACCTGGCCCTTGGCCTGACAGTGGGGGCAGACCAAGTTGGGATTGATGCAGCCCCAATCATCGAAGATGCCCATTGTCCCTCCTTGTGCTTTGGACACACCATACTCTGCGGAGGGCTCCGGGGAGAAACACGTCGTGCCGGGGTCGCATCACCCTCGCGGCCTAGTTGATCAAGCCCGATGGCCCGTAGATCGACGCGAAAGCCCTGAGCCTACACCGGGAGCCCGGGGGCCGGTGATCTGCCGCCGTGAGAAGTTGCCCCTTGCCTGCCCCCCCGACGATCTCTTGGGGGAACCCGGGCAACCCCGCTCGCGCGATATAGCGTGGGTCAAGTCATCGTGGGAAGGGGGTGGGCCGACTTCTCGTGACGGTTATAGTCCCGGCGTTGACGCTGCGTCGCGAGCCGTGCAGACGCCAGACAGGACGGAGACCGGTCCCGATAGGCGATGTGACAGAGGCCGCAACACCAGCAGGGAATAGACGCCACACGTCGGTCGGGGATGTCACGAAACGTAGGGAACACATACAGGAACAGGAGAATGGTACCATCGCCGCGCTGAACGGGTCCCTACCTCTGCGGCGGGTGCTCCGAGTGTACATGTCACCTATCGAGGGTGACTTGTAGGGCCGGCCCTACAACCAGGGGGCAATTCCTGTGCCGGCACAGGAATTCGCCTGTAGTCTGCGGAGAGCAATCCTTACGCAAAAGCCTATTCTTGCACGTTCTGGAAAACACCCTCTTTTGGGGACCTTAGCTTTTGTTGGGCCGGCCCTACAATTCGCCCGAGGTTTTAGAAAGAGGCCGTTGTCCAGAGGAAATTCCTGTGCTGGCCCAACAATCGTCTCGGGGGCTTGATGTGTGTCCACGCGCGTGGACTCCCACTGAGGTGAGGGCTTCGGAGTGGGTCGATGCGAGTGGACTCAGTCCTGCCTTGCCCACTATGATCCTTCGCAGGAGCAAGGAGGTTTCCGCCTATGGATGATGTCTGGGCCGCGCTTCTCATCTGCCTGTTTGTTGTGGCGGGTGTCTTAGGAGGCGTGTACCTGACCGGGCAACTTGACTCCAGCAATTCGCTTTGGCAAACGCCGCTAACACCGGAAGAGCGGGCACTAGCCGAAGCGGAGCGAGTGCTATGCCTGAAAGAGGAGTATCCATACTGGCCAGCCACCCTCTACTACCTGGTGGCGCAGGGATCTGTACCTGAGACTCAAGTGGCCGCGCATCCTGAGTGGAGTTCCCTCGTACATACGCGCATCGTTGCCGGGCAGATCGCACTTGGGATGACCCCTGAACCGCCCCGGGTTCTCCGGAGGCTCCACTACCTGAGTCCGGTGACTATCTGATCCAAGAGGCCAACCGATGCGGCTTTCATGTCAATCGGCGAGAGTTCGAAAGTTCTCCAGTAGGGCGTATAGAAGACCTTTCCGTAGGGCCTCGGCACCTCTGTTCTCCTTTGACGGGAGTCCACCGAGCACTCTATGAAAACGTCGGCATGTCCGGACTCTGCGCTCCGGTCGGCGGCTGCAGAGCTCTCACACTTGGCCGCACGGTCTCGCTGGTCTTCACATCGCCGGGCCTTGCAGTCGGGGGACTTGCCTCATGAGGGAGTCGATGGAGGCGCCCGCTTTGACGCGAGGCAGACTCGAACACTAGGATCGAGGCATGAGATACCTGCGGCTAGTTCTTGTTGCTGCGTTGGCCCTCGTCGCTCCGTCCATGGCGAGCATCGCCGGCGGGGCCCTCACGATCTCAATCGCACAGAACGCAGAAGCGTTGCCGATTCTTGTCGAGGTCTCCATCACAGGCGGGAGCCCGCCGTTCCAGCTTCATCTGACCACAGATACAACCTTCGAAACCCCACTTGACGAACCGCTGATCGCAGAGCAGCGGGACGTAATGGTCCACATTCTGTCGAACCGAGTACAGACGATCACTGCGACGGTCTCGGACGCCTCGGGTATCTCCTGCACCGGGCAGCAACTGATCGGGCGTCAGGTATCCCAGGACGAGGAGTTCCTTCTCGATGCGGCTCGGTTTGGCGGTGGCTCCGCTACTGGAGCATGGACGCAGGTGACAGACCTGGGAGACGAGACCTACTGCTCGACCACGCCACTTCTCATGGAGATGGTGGATGGCAAGGTGAGAACGCGAGCCACATGGCCGGGTGCGTACTTCTTCCGAGTCAGCCCTGCTGGGGAATTGGTCAAGGTAGTGGTGGAGCCAATGAGCGGGCCTGAGATCGCGATTCGCGGGATGTGCCTGGGCAGCAACCCGCACCCGCTCGGGTTCTCCTACGTGGACGACCATCTCGCTCGAATGGCGCGTGACGGAGTCAACGCCATCCAGTTCATCAAGGTGTTCGAGATGAAGAGTGTGACGGACACAGAGATACAGGACCCCGCTGGGTTTCCGTCCTGGGATGAGTCCCTCTTCTGCGCCATCCGACAGGTGAAGGCCGCAGGCTTCACTGTGATGTTGCGCATCATGCTGTGCCTCGATGCACCTTGGCCTCAATCTGACAACCTGATGACGGGCCTCCACCCGCGGGACTGGGAAGCATGGTTCACGAACTACGAAGGGATCGTCCTGCGCTACGCAGCACTGGCTCAGGATGCCGGTGTCGACATCTACCTGTTTGCAGACTCGCTCTACACAACCTTCGCGTTTGAGGCGAGGTATCGGGATCTCGTAGCCCGCATGCGGCAGGTCTTCGGCGGGGCCCTCGTCGTTGCGTCGGGTCCTTGGGTCGAGGGAGGACTGAATAGCGTGCGGTTCTGGGATGCGCTCGACTACGTATGCATCACCGGTAGCCTCCTGTCTATGGGAGATGTCCCATACGAGGAAGCTCTGGAGCTCAACACGGATGGGCTCACCGCAATCTACCTTGGGCAGTTCGAACGAGAGATCGCTCCGGTGGCCAGACGTTTCCAGAAACCGATCCTCTGGGCCGAGGTCTACTACAGCTCCGTCGTCGGTAGCACGTACTCGCCCAATGGAGTCCCGTTCTGGGGGTCAGGTATTCAGAATGCTGAGTACGAGATGACTCCGAGCTACCGTGAGCAGGCAAAGGGCTATGACGCGATGTTGCGGGTCATCGAGGCCTACAAGGAGTTGTTTGCCGGGGTGTTCTGCCTCAACTGGCCGTTCTGGGATCCAGCGGAGCTTCTCTGCTGCTCGAAAGGGACGTTCATTATCCGCGGCACACCAGCGGAAGAGGTTTTCGACACCTGGTGGGGTACAAACAGCCCGGGACTGCTACCAGGGTCTTCGCAGTCAGGCGAATGTCTGGTCATCGACGAGTTCGCGCCGCGGGCCAGAGGCGGATGGGAGCTGGATGGCCCTTGGGGCGCGTGGGAAGAGGAAGTCCTTCACCAGGGCCAGCCGGAAGAGATGTCGAGAATCAAAGTCGATGTCTCAAACCCGAATGGAGACTTCTTTCGACTTCGCTACACCCTGTACCAAGGCCGAGACCTCAGCAGTTATCAGGGAATCGCCTTGGCAGCGAGTGCTGCGACGACCACGCATGTCCGGGTCGAGTTGGCTATGTTGACGTCAGCTGGTCAATGGATTGACCGGTTCTTCTCGGAGCCCGTGGAGCTTGGACCCGAGACACGCTTGATCACGCTCCCTTTCGGCGCCTTCAGTCTGACGCCGGAGGCCCAAGCGGAATTCGTGCTCGGTCCTCACGACCTTGATACCGTACGGGTCTGCGGTGTCTGCATCTGGTCGGTAGAGAGCACGGGGATCTTCTACGTCTGGAGTTGGGGCGTCGGCGCGTACCGGTGAGTGCGTGAACCGCCCCAGCTCTTCCGGAGGCTCCACTACCTGAGCCCGGCGACTATCTGATCCAAGATGCCAACCGATGCGGCTTTCATGTCACTCGACGGGAGTTCGAAAGTTGTCCAGTAGGGCGTACAGCGGGGGTGGGGATGTTTCCCCACCCCCGCTGTATTTCCGACCAGTGAGAGCCTGTCTGAGTTTCGCACCGATCGGAAGCGAAACTCGCTAGCCGCCCCGCAGGGCGGCCCAGGTTACGAGTCCTGTCGGGCGTATACAAGATCCTTCTGAAGCGCCTTTGCTCGCGAGGGTCGACAGGATAGCTTGGCCGCCTGAGTGGTCCGTCGACAGAATCCATCGACCACTCTATGAACACGTCGGCGTGTCCGAGTTCTGCACTCTCACCAAATGAGCTAGATCGCTGTTCCGGTCTACGTTTACCCGCTCGCCGCTCTCGCTAGCATGTATCAGACTCTCGAAATCACTTCACGCACCTCATCTCCTGCCCTATGCTCTCCGTGAGGGAGGATCGAGAGTTCACGCGGCAGGCCCCGCCGCAGGCCGCGGAACCTCTTGCGCAGCACTGATGAGCCGCTTGTCAAGGTTCTCAATCAACAAGGGTTGTGCTACCACAGCTAGGGCTCTCCGTGCTGTTCTGACGGAAGCTGCCCGCTCCGTTCCGCACTACAGAGACCTCTTCGAGTCGGCACGAATCGAACCAAGATCCGTCCGTTCGCTCGACGCCTTGGGCACATTGCCTGTCACGTCGCGGAAGCTCCTCGCGGAGCCACCCTATACCCGCTTCCTCCGAGAGAACGCGAGGCTGGATCACCTCTACGCAAGCCATACGAGTGGGAGCACGGGGACGCCGGCAACCATCTTCATGTCAAGGCCCGAGCTCAACTTCCGGCGACTGCTGTTGTTCCGCACCATCAGGAAGCGCTTCCCATGGTGTCTGCCGCTCAGGGTCACGGATGTCGGCCAGATGACGACGCAAAAAGCGTCGCACCTGACGCAGCGCCTTGGTCCCATTCGCCTCACCCGAGTGCCCGGAAACCTCCCCATCGAGGAGCAGGTCGGGCTGTACATCCGCTCTTCACCGCAGTTGCTTCAGGGGTATGCGGGATGTCTTGAGCTCCTAGCGCGAGAACTGAGTACAGGCGAGCATTATCCACGACCACGATGCCTCATCAGTCGTGGAGAGGTTCTCACGCCTACGGCCCGCCAGGTACTAGAGGAGGTCTTTGACTGCCCTGTCGCCGACTTCTACAACAGTGAGGAGATCGGCAACATGGCATGGGACTGCCCGGATCAGCCGGGAGTCCTTCACGTGAACACGGATGCATGCGTGCTTGAGTTGCTTGACGAACGCGACGCAGCTGTCCCGGTCGGCGTGGAGGGTCGCGTCATCGTGACGAATCTCTACAACCGCACAATGCCGTTCATCCGATACGATATCGGCGACCACGCAACCTGGGACAACGCCTTGCCTCACCACTGTAGCTGTGGCGTAGCGACCCCTACACTCGCTTCTATTGACGGACGAACAGACGACTTCATCATCTTGCCCGACTCTCGCCGAGTGTCGCCCCTCGTTGTGCTTACCGCCGTGTTGAATGGGTGCGCTCGGACGACACCTGAAGGGGCACACGTGGCCCAGGTCTACCAGTTCCAGCTCATTCAGGAAAGGGTCGGAGAAGCCGATGTGCGTGTTGTTCCCTACGGATCTCTGCCCCCTGGCCTCGACGAGCGCATACGCGAGGAACTCCGAAAGCTCCATCCTAAGTTCCAGGTTCACGTCTCGACGGTGGAGAGCATCCAAGCGGAGCCATCAGGCAAGCTGAAACGCATCATCTGCCGCGCTGCGCCTAGGCTGGAGTCCGGCGTCAAGCAGCCCCGAGCACAGCGCTAGCCGTCGCGGTGGTGTTCAACCTGGCCGCTTCCCTCTGGGGACAGCAGAGGGCCGAGGGAGATGGCTCCGCGCATCACGTCCGGCGCCAGAGTCCCAAGATCATCCTCCACTCCAGGTGTGCCGAGTGGATGGACATACTGAAGCATGAACCGCCCCGGCTTCTCCGGAGGCTCCACTACCTGAGTCCGGCGGCCACCTGATCCAAGATGCCAACCGATGAGGCTTTCACGTCAATCGACGGGAGTTCGAAAGTTGTCCAGTAGGGCGTATAGAATGCTGTCTTCAAGGACCTTTGCTCGACAGGATACCCGTGCTCAGACACCACTCGAACCGCCCGCTCCCGCACTTCGGGGAGTGCTTGTTCGCTCTTGCCCTGCCTCCATCCTCTCAAGGAATAGTGTCTCCGGCAATCCCGGGGCGGTTCACCCCGACATGGTTCGTGCAAGCTGGGGAAAGCCAGACGACATCAACCGCTCGGTCGGGCCGTGGGGAGTTCACGAGCAATGGGTGTACGGGTACAAGTACCTCTACTTCGAGGACGGAAGCCTTACGAGCTGGCAAGACTGACGTGGCTGCCGACACACGAGGGGGGACCGTCCCCTTCGCCAGCAAACGGGCGACCACAAGGCCGACTGAGTCGCCTCGACGGCCGCTACGCTCCCGACACCCCCGGCGCCATAGTGGTTGAGCGTCTGTGCCCGACTTCTGCGGGGGTGGCGGCTGCCGTTGGCGGAGGTGCGCCGGGCCAGCTCTGAAAGTAGACCGAACGGCCGTGCGACGTGGAGGTCGACAAACTGGCGTTCCTCTCACCTGCCTGCCCCTCACATCAGTGCTTCCGCGATGGGGTGTCCCGTCGGCATCGACAAGTCCACACCCAACGCCGCCTCAATCGCCTTCTTTGTGAGCGTGCGAACGCGCTTTCGCCGTCCGCCCTCAATTCTGCAGATCGTGGTCTGGGTGGTCCCCGCCATCTGCGCAAGCGCCTCCTGCGAGAATCCCCGATGGAGTCGTACCGCTCGCATTTTCCTCGTGTCGATGCCTGCAACCCCGTGGATCATCATGGACATGTTCGATTCACCCCATCGATACAACAATGACTGGGGCCAGTGCCCGTGTCCATGACGTAACGGCTCGCGAGCGACTTGCTCTGCCGGACAGCAATCCCCGACTGATCCCGTGTGGGAAGCGCTTGGCTCAGGCGCTCCAGCCATGTGACTCAGGAAATGCCCATGGTGACCGAGGTTCGTGCTCACCCTGGTCAGGGCTTGGCCAGGCGCCCCGGCTCGTCGCTGGTGGCATTGGGATGCGCTCTGTAGTGAGGGCGCGGACCGCTTCCCGTAGACCAGGAAGCCTCACCGTACGCACGTTTGGCGGACACACGACAGACCTGCAGGAAACGGTCCCGTCTTCATGCCAAATGGGTCCCTTCTCCTACGGCATGGGCTCCGGGAGTGGCTGGCAGCTATGTCGATGCTCCCTTGGTCACCCATTCCGCGTCGCGTAGTGCCGGCACTACATCGGGCCGGCGCTAATCGGACGTGTTGGCCCGACGCGCATCCCGGTCCGCGAGTCGCATCGTCTGCCCGCCTTCATGCGCCACCATGTTTCTGCCACCAGCGCGGCCTCGTCGCCCGCCGGCTACCCGCCATCTGTTGCCCGCCAGCTCCGGCGAGGAGCTTCCTTACGATCCCAGCCAGTCCTGTTCGATCGGGACAGTCGGCTCCGCACGGTCGCGCCCTCGGCCCCGTTGCATCGTCGGAATCCCCGGACCACGGCCCATGCTCCGCGCCATTGCTCGCTTCTTGTTGTATGGCATGGAGACGGCGCGACAGCCGCATCCCGAAGGAGAGTCATGAGGATAGCGAAATTGCAGAGGCTCCGGCTCTGCCGTGGACTAGCAGCCCGTTGATTTATGCAGTTCGCACCATCAGAGCCGCAATAGGAGGTCAGCCAGCGGGAAGATGGCCACCATCGGCAGCAAGACGCAAGGTGAGGTAGCAGTCGATGTAGATCGCGAAAAAC
>Ga0315278_10006863_pt1 | contig 10363 bp, 5 predicted proteins | sample YL17G06_0_MG_FD_203880 | JGI IMG/M metagenome (GOLD analysis project Ga0315278, IMG submission 203880) | Sediment microbial communities from Yellowstone Lake, YNP, Wyoming, USA - YL17G06_0 | ecosystem: Environmental > Aquatic > Freshwater > Lake > Sediment | place: USA: Wyoming | collected... | reverse complement strand
GAAGGCTCGAGCGCAGGGGCGAGCGTCAAGTCGTGCCCTTCGCCTTTGCCGGGGTGTCGCTTTGCGACCAGCGGCTGTTCGAGACCGCGCCAGACGGGCGGTTCTCCTTGAACCTGTTATGGGACCGATCGCTTCAGGCTGGACGCTTGTTTGGCATCCGGCTCGACGGACGCTGGATGCATGTCGGAACCCCAGAAGCGCTGAAAGAAGCGGAGACTTGGTTCGAACGTGAAGGCGCCTGACAGTACGTCCCCGCGCCCGAGGCTCTATACGATACCGCCTTCGGCGCCCTTCCTCACGAGCCTCGCAAGAGCCGTGCTCGACAGCGTGTTGCCTGTCGCGGGCGGACCCAAACCCGACAGGCTCACACTGCCACAAACGACGATCTACCTCCCGACGCGCCGCGCCGCGCGCGGCCTTCGCGAGGCCTTTCTCTCGGTTTCGGGCGGAGAGGCGCTGCTGCTTCCGCGCATTCGCACGCTGGGCGATCCAGACGAAGATGAGGCGATCATTTTCGCCGCGGGCGATCTCACAGGCGACAGGATCGATGCAGGCGCCGGCGCGCCGACGATCGGCACGCTGGAGCGGCGGCTCGTTCTGATGCGGCTCATCCTCGCTTGGAGCCGAACTGCCCGCAGAGAGATACTGCGCGCGGCCGACGAGCTCTTTCCAGTCACGCCCCTGGTTACGACGGCCGCGCAAGCCTCAAACCTCGCCGCCGATCTCGCGCGACTCATGGATTTTGTCGAGAGCGAGGAGGTTGATCTCGGTGCGCTCCAGGCTCTCGTGCCGGAGGAGTTCGCGGCACATTGGCAGCTCACCGTCAACTTCCTGAAAATCGTCACCGAGGCTTGGCCCCCTTATCTAGCGGATCGCAAGCTCGTGTCGCCCGTCGGGCGGCGAAATTTGCTCATGGAACTTGAAGCGGAGCGGCTTGCCGCTTCGCCGCCGCGAGGACACGTCATCGCCGCGGGCTCAACGGGAACGGTTCCGGCAACGGCGCGGCTGCTGCAAGTGATTGCTTCGTTGCCAAACGGCGCCGTCGTGCTGCCGGGGCTCGACCTCGACCTCGATGATGCAAGTTGGGCAAGTGTGGCGACCCATGCCGAGCATCCGCAATCGGGCATGGCCGAACTGTTGCGGAAGCTCGGGGTGGGCCGCGATGAGGTTAAATTCGTGCCGGGCAGCATGCCGGACGCGGGCCAAGCGATGCGGCTCCGCTTCGTCAGCGAGGCGCTGCGCCCGTCTGGCACGACCGAACTGTGGCAGGATTTTCTTGGCGAGAGCCCCGATGTCGGGAAAGCGCTGTCCTCCTTGCACGCTATCGAGGCACCGACGGCGCAGGACGAGGCCGAGGCCATTGCCCTGATCTTGCGTTCCACGATCGAGACGAAGGGCAAGACGGCGGCGCTGGTCACCCCCGACCGGACGCTGGCGCGGCGCGTCGCGGCGAGGCTCAAGGGCTTCGGTCTCGCCATCGACGATTCCGCCGGAACGCCTGTGGTCCGCACCGTGCCCGGCGCGTTTCTCGATCTCGTGCTCGAGGCGGTCGAGGCCGATTTCGCGCCAGCAGCACTAATGGCCTTGCTCAAACATCCCGCCCTTCTATTGGGACGGCGGCCTGGAGACATCCGCGCCGCGGCGAGACGACTGGAGCGCACTCTGTTTCGCGACATCTATCTCGGACGGGGACTAGACGGCGTGCAGTCGGCACTCACTGGCTTGCCGACGGACGACAACACGAATAGTCGCCGCGGGATTTCGGGCAAGATGCGCCAAGACCTGTCGCAACTTATCGCGGACCTGCAATCGGCCTTCGCGCCGCTGACCGATCTTTTGGCCGCGCCCGGACCGCATTCCGTTGCAGAGCATGCCGAAGGCCATTCCGCCGCAGCCGAGCGGTTGGCGCGTGACGAGACCGGCTCTTCGGCGAAGCTTTGGGCGGGCGATGCCGGCGAGGCGCTCTCTCTTTTACTGGCAAAATTGATGACCGAGGGGGCGAGCGTCGAAATCGATGCGGGCGACTATCCAGCCTTCTATCGCGGCCTCGTCGCTAATGAGGTGGTGCGGCCACGCATCCAGGCGCATCCGCGTCTCTCCATCTGGGGACCGCTCGAGGCGAGGCTGCAGCAGCCCGACGTCGTGATCCTCGGCGGCCTCAATGAAGGGACGTGGCCGCGCCCGCAAGATGCAGGACCCTGGCTCAGCCGGCCGATGCTGGGCGACCTTGGGCTACCAACGCCGGAGCGACGCATTGGACTTTCAGCGCATGATTTCGCCCAAGGACTTGGCGCACGGACGGTCTATCTCACCCGCGCCTTGAAGGTGGACGGCGTGGCGACGGTGCCATCGCGCTGGCTGCAACGATTGAATGCGCTGGCGGCGGCAGCGAAGAGCGAGTCTCGCTTGGCGCCCGATCAGCCTTGGGTCGCTTGGTGCCGCGCACGCGACAGGGTCGCCAATTTCACGCCGGTCAAAGCACCCAAACCGTGCCCGCCGCTTGAGGCAAGGCCGCGGGGCTTGAGCGTAAGCCGCATCGAGCGGTGGATCGCAAATCCATACGAGATTTTCGCACGCGATATTTTGGGACTCAAGCCCCTCAAGCCGCTCGGGGCCGAGCCCGATGCGGCACTGCGCGGCCAGATCGCCCATCGCATGCTGCAAGACTTCGCGGAGCGTCATCCTGACATTCTCCCGGCCGACATCGAAGCGGAACTGGTCGAAGCTGCCGAGAGGGCGCTTGCCGCTTTCAACGACAATGCGCGCGTGACGGCTTTATGGCGGCCGCAATTCAGATGCTTCGCAAGCTGGTTTGCGGCGACGGAACCCTCGCGCCGGGCCCATCTCGAAAAGACGCTCACCGAAATTTCCGGCAGCTGGACCATTCCGGTTGGCGCAGGTTTCACACTATCCGCCCGCGCCGATCGAATCGATATTCTGGATGACGGTACGGCCGCGATCTACGACTACAAGACGGGAACGCCACCGAACTCAAAGCGTGTCGCGGAGCTGGTGGCGCCGCAGCTGCCGCTTGAAGCGGCGATCTTGATGAAAGGCGGGTTCACTGGTCTGGGCGTGCGGGAACCGAGCGGCCTCCACTACATTTACATCTCAGGACGCCTCGATGGCGGCGATCAGCAAGACGCGGCCGACGCGACGAAGGCGAAGGCGCTCGCGGAGAATGCGCTGGAGAGTCTCACCAAGCTTATCGAGCATTTCGACGATCCAACCACGCCTTACGAGGTGAAGCGGCGCCCTGGCGCCTTCCTGTCCGCCTATCGCTACGACGATTACGAGCAGCTCGCGCGTGTCAAGGAATGGGCGATCCTCGCCGGGGAGGAGGAGCTGCCATGAACCAAGAGACGGCTTCCTTCGCCTCCGACAAAAACCAATTCCTTGCTTCCGACCCGGAGGCGTCGGTCTTCGTGTCGGCCAATGCCGGCACCGGCAAAACGGAAGTGCTGGTTCGCCGCGTGCTCCGCCTGCTGCTTGCGGGCGCGGGACCGGAGCGAATCCTCTGCCTGACCTATACCAAGAACGCAGCCGCCGAGATGGAGAACCGGCTGCTCAAGGAACTCGCCAAATGGGCGAGCGAACCGACCGACAAATTGCACCAACGCATCCAGGGGCTCACGGGGAAGGCGCCCGGGCCCGCCCTGATCGATGAGGCAAGGCGGCTTTTCGCGCGGACGCTCGAAGCCCAAGGCGGCCTCAAGATCTATACGATCCACGGGTTCTGCGAGCGATTGCTACAGCGTTTCCCGTTGGAAGCCAGGATCGCCCCGCATTTCAGCGTGCTTGACGGGCGTGAGGCCGTTCTGCTGCGGGTGGAAGCTTTCGACGCCACGATCACGCGTATCGCCGCCGATAGCGATAGCCCGCTCGGCAACGCCTTGGTGACGGTCTTGGGGCGAACCGCGGAATCCCACCTTCGCCTCATGGTCAATCAGGCGCTCGATCGGCGGAAATTGCTTGCTGACCTGGTTGCGCGGCATGGCGGCAAACCAGACTGGGCGGATTCGGAACGCATGCAGCTGAAGCGATTGCTCGGCGTTGAGATCGAGCGGGAGCAGGCTCTGATCGAAGCGATGGCCTCTGTCGTAGACAATCGGCTGATCGACGATCTCCTCGCCATACTTGCCAATAGCCCCCTTACCGAAATGGACCAAAGGCTGAAGCTTGGGCTCAACGCAGCGAGGAGCGCGGTTGGCGAGACACGCATCACAGCACTTAGGCCAATTTTCTGCACCGGTAACAACAAGCAGCGCAAACAAGTCTGCAGCAAAGCCGTCGAGAAGGCAGCACCTGGCCTCTGTAGCGCGCTCAAGGCGGCGCAAGACGAATTTTGTGCGGCGGACCTCAAGCTCGAACATCTTCGTGCCGCGGAGACGAGCGTGGCATTGCTCGTGCTCGCCAATGAGATCCATGCCGATTACGAGCGGCGGAAACAAGCCGAAGCCGCGCTCGACTATGACGATCTTATCGCCAAGACCGTGAGCCTCTTCGTCGACGCCGGCGCGGCCCCTTGGGTGCTCTACAAGATGGATCGCGGTATCGACCATATTCTGGTCGATGAGGCGCAGGACACCAACCCGCAGCAATGGGCGATCGTCGGGGCTCTCGCCGAGGAGTTCTTTGCCGGAGAAGGGTCAAGCGATCGCTTGCGCACCCTATTCGCCGTCGGCGACGAGAAGCAGTCGATCTACAGTTTCCAGGGCGCTGAGCCGGCACGTTTCGACGAAGCGGAACGAACCTTCGGCGCGAAGGTGACGGCTGCTGGTCTTGCCTTTCATAGCGTGCCGCTCACACTCTCCTTCCGCTCCACCGAGCCGATCCTAAAATCGGTCGACGCTGTGTTTGAGCGAGAGGAAGCAGCGAAGGGCCTGACATGGCGGGAAGCGACGATCACGCACACCGCGTTTCGCAAGCTGGAGCCGGGCTTGGTCGAGCTCTGGGATGTCGAGGAAGAGCCCGACGCTCCGGACGTGCCCGCGTTCGAGCCTTGGAAGGACCAGGATGGAAGCGTGCGCGCGGTAGAGAGGCTCTGCCAACGCATCGCGTCCACGATCAAGGCCTGGCTCGACGGCACCGAGGGCGGCGTCCTCGCAAGTGAAAAGCGATGGGTCAAGGCCGGCGATATCCTCATTCTCGTCAGGCGCCGCGATCCTTTCACCACGCCGATGATCCGCGCGCTGAAGCACGCGGGTATTTCGGTCGCAGGCGCCGACCGCATGCTGCTGATGCAGCAGCTCGTGGTGCAGGACCTAATAGCGCTTGCCGATTTCCTGCTGATGCCGGAGGACGATCTCGCGTTGGCGGTGGTGCTGAAGAGCCCCTTCTTTGGGCTCGACGACGATGCACTGTTTGCTCTTGCCCACAAACGAAAGCAATCGCTCTGGGCGATGCTCAAAGCCTCCGAGGACACGCGCTTCACGGAAGCGTCATCGCGCCTTAGTCATTGGTTGTCGCGCACCGACCTCGCCCCGCCTTACGAGTTCTTCGCCGAGCTGCTCGGCGCGGAAGGCGGCCTGATGCGGAAGCGGCTGCTGACGCGGCTTGGGCCGGAAGCCGCGGAAGCCATCGAAGAATTTCTCGGGCTCGCGCTCGCCTATGACCGCGAGGCGGCGCCGTCGCTGCAAGGCTTCATCACGCAGCTCCGGGCCGGCGACCTCGAAGTGAAGCGCGACATGGAGCAAGACCGCGATGAGGTTCGCATCATGACCGTGCATGGCGCCAAGGGATTGCAGGCGCCCATCGTATTCCTGCCGGACACGTGTCAAGTGCCGCGGCCTCAAGGCGCGCGACTCTACGAGTTGCCACGACACGGTTCCGGGCCCGGCGAGATCGGTCACCTTTTTTGGCCAATCGCAGGCCGCAAGCATGACGCGATCGACGCGGCCAAGGACACCGTCCGAGATGCCGAGCTCGAGGAGTATCACCGTCTGCTCTATGTGGCGATGACGCGAGCACGCGACCGGCTCTATGTTTGCGGCTGGCAAGGTAAGACGAAGCTGCCAGACGGATGTTGGTACGACCTCATCAAGACGGGCCTCGCGGAGTTGCTGAGCCCTGCCGATGGCCCCAACGGTACGGTCGTGCGGCGCGTGGAGCAGAAGCCGGCGGAGCCCTTCGAGGGCGGCGACGTCGAGAAGGTTGAGGATGCGGCGACTGAACTTCCTGAGTGGGCGCTGAGGCCTGCGCCGCTGGAGCGGTCACCGTTTGAACTCCGTCCCTCGCGGCTGGCGGTGGGACAGATCGAACCGTCTTCGATTGAGGCTGAGCAGGTTCCACTCGGGCCAATCGCTCTTGCCGACAATGCGCGTTTCGCACGCGGGCGGCTCGTGCATGCGCTGCTGCAACATCTCCCGGAACTGGGAGTCGAGTATCGTGAGCGCGCGGCGCGAGCTCTCGTCGCGGCGCGTGGCGCGGAGTTGCCCGAGGCGGTCAGAGACGAGATCGTCGCCGAGAGTCTTGCGATCGCGAGCGACGAGCACTTCGCGCCACTCTTCGCGGAAGGCAGTTTGGCCGAGGTGCCGGTGGTGGCTCTTCTTAGTGAAGGTCCAGAGGCTTTAGCGCTCAGTGGTCAGATTGATCGCCTCGCCGTACTCGGCGATGAGCTCCTAATTCTTGACTACAAGACCAACCGGCCGCCGCCCTCGCGACCGGAAGATGTGGCCCCGGCCTATATCGCCCAGCTTGCGGCCTATCGATTCGCCCTGCGCCGCCTGTTCCCCGGTAAGTCCGTCCGGGCGGCTCTCCTGTGGACGGATGGCCCCAGACTCATGGAAATTCCATCACCTTTGCTTGATGACGCCGAGGGCCGCATGCTGCAACCGCAGCCCAAGCCTTGACGTCGAGGGGGGTGTTACCTAGGTTCCCAGCAACGTTAAAGCATTTGGCCGGATCGGCCCCGACAGGAGAAAATGATGGCCACAACCACAATTTCCGACGACACTTTCGAGGCCGAGGTGCTGAAATCCTCGACCCCCGTGGTCGTGGATTTTTGGGCGGAGTGGTGCGGCCCCTGCAAGCAGATCGCGCCGGCGCTCGAAGAGATCGCGGCCGAGCTCAAGGGCAAGGTCAAGATTACCAAGATGAATATCGACGAGAATCCGCGCACGCCCTCGGAGTACAATGTTCGCGCGATCCCGACGCTGATGATTTTCAAGGACGGTCAGCTCGCCGCCACGCATACTGGCGCGCAAGCCAAGGGCCGGCTCGCCGACTGGATCAACGACACACTCGATCTCGCGACCGCGTAAACCGGCTCGCTTACCGATTCAGCTTGAGCACGTGGCCCGCGAGATAGAGCGAGCCGCAGATGAGAATGCGTGCCGGGCGCCCCTCTAACGCCGCGCGCGATTTGAGCAGCGCATTGGTCACGCTCGCCGTCGGAACGGTATCGAAGCCTTCCGCAACGGCGATCCCGGCGAGCGCCTCGCTCGAGAAGGCGTTCTCCTCCTCCTCAATCGGCACGGTGTAAATTCGCTCCGCGAGGCCCTTGAACGGCGCGATGAAGGCATGCGCGTCCTTGGTCTCCATCATGCCCCAGATCAGATGCACCGGGCGCGGCACCCGCTCGTCGAACTCCGCGAGCGCCTGCGCCAAGACACAGCCGCCAGCTTGGTTGTGGCCACCGTCGAGCCAGATTTCGGTGCCGTCGCTGACATAGGCATGAAGGCCGCCTTCGACCAAACGTTCGAGCCGTGCCGGCCATTCGGCGTGGGTGACACCAAAGGCAAGCGACTCCTCTTTCAGCTTGTCGCCAAAAACCAGGCTCGCCGCGGCGATGGCGTTGCCGGCATTGTCGATCTGATGTCGCCCATTGAGACGTGGCAGTGGCAGGTCAAGCAGACGTGCCTCGGTCTGAAACACGAGGCGGCCCTGCTGCTCGTACATGTCGAAATCGCGACCGGCGACATGGAGCGGCGCACTGAGCGATTCCGCGCGCGCCTCGATCACGGCGAGCGCCTCGCGCTCCTGGCGGCCGACAATGCAAGGCACGCCTTGCTTCAAGATGCCCGCCTTCTCTCCGGCAATCGCGGTGAGGCTTTCGCCGAGAAAACTCACATGGTCGATCGAGATCGGCGTGATCGCCGTCGCAAGCGGCCTGTCGATGACATTGGTGGCGTCGAGCCTGCCGCCGAGGCCGGTTTCGAGCAGCAGCAAGTCCGCCGGTGTCTCGGCAAAGGCGAGAAAGGCGGCCGCCGTCGTGATCTCGAACAGCGTGATCAGCTCGCCGCCATTCGCCGCCTCGGCGCGGGCCAGGCAGTCGACAAGGGTATCCTCGCTGATGGGCGAGCCATGGCCGTTTGGGTTCGCGAGCACGATGCGCTCATGAAAATTGACGAGATGCGGCGAGGTATAGACGTGGACACGATCGCCTTGCGCTTCGGCGATGGCGCGCAGGAAGGCGATGAACGAGCCCTTACCGTTGGTGCCGGCGACATGGAGGACCGGAGGCAGACGCTTTTCGGGCGAGCCGAGCGCGGCAAGGAGCCGCTCGATGCGGCCAAGCGAAAGATCGATCGATTTCGGGTGCAGCACCTTCAGGCGATCGAGCAGCGTCGAGCTTGCCTGAGCGTGGAGGCGAGGCGCGCTCGGCTCCCCGCTATAGGGTAATGAGGTCACGATATAGAACCCTCAGCCCTGGTGCGGGTTAGGTCCCGGCCTGGGACCCGTAGCATAATCACCATCGTCCCCCAGCTCCGTGCTGGCGATACTGGAAAGCGGAACGCCCCGCACAGCCACGCCATCAACTTTGGCGGGAAGCGCGAAGGTGCGAACTTGCTCGCGCTTGGCGAGCAGCCGGCAGATGCGCCCCAAAGTCTCGCGCAAGCGATGCCGGTGGACCACCATGTCGACCATGCCGTGATCGAGAAGATACTCCGCACGCTGGAAGCCGCTCGGAAGTTGCTCGCGGATGGTCTGCTCAATGACGCGAGGCCCGGCGAAGCCGATCAGCGCGCCAGGCTCGGCAATGTGAACATCGCCCAGCATGGCATAGGAGGCTGTCACGCCGCCCGTGGTTGGATGAGTGAGCACGACAATGTAGGGAAGCTTCGCCTCCCGCAGCTCCTGCACGGCGCAGGTGGTGCGCGGCATCTGCATCAGCGACAGAATGCCTTCCTGCATGCGCGCGCCGCCCGAGGCGGCAAAGAGGATAAACGGCGTGTTCCGCTTCACCGCCGCGCGCATCGCGGCGATCACGGCTTCGCCGGCGGCCGTGCCGAGCGAGCCGCCGAGGAAATCGAAATCCTGCACCGCGGCGACGATCCTCTGACCTTCCAGCCTGCCGGCTCCGGCGAGAACCGCGTCAGCCATCCCGGTCTTGGCCTTGGCGTCTTTCAGCCGGTCGGAATAGCGGCGCTCGTCACGAAACTTCAGCGGATCGACCGGCACCTCGGGCAGCGCCAAATTCTCGTACTCGCCGTCGTCAAACACGCTCTTGAGCCGCGCCGCCGCCGACATGCGCATATGGAAGTTCGAGCCGGGAACGACGAAGCCATTGGCTTCGAGGTCCTTGTAATAGATCATCTGCCCCGTTTCGGGGCATTTGACCCAAAGATTGTCGGGCATGTCCTTCTTACGGAGCATGCTCCTGATCTTGGGCCTGACGACGTTGTTGATCCAGTTCACGGCTACAAAACTCTCAAATGACAATCACGCTAATGGCTGTCCTGGTATTTAAGCATTCGCGTCCGCAGTTTCACGTAGTCCGCTTGCCAGTTGCTCAACGAGGCTGAGCACGCCTGACGCCGTGGCTTTGGTGGCCTTTCCCGCCTGATCGAGGCTTTGAGCTAGAGCCGAGACCAGCGCCGAGCCTACCACGACGGCGTCCGCCATGCGGGCTAGCGATTTCACCTGCTCCTTGGTCCGGACGCCGAATCCGACCGCGATCGGGAGCCCGGTCTGAGCCTTGATGCGGGCGACATGCGCCCCAACCTTGGTCGCATCCGGCGCCGCTGTACCGGTAATCCCGGCGATGGAGACGTAATAAACGAAGCCCGAACTATTGGCGAGCACGGTCGGCAAGCGCCTGACATCCGTCGTCGGCGTGGCCAGCCGGATGAAGTTCAATCCGGCTTCCCGCGCCGCTGGGCGGAGCTCTTCGTCCTCTTCCGGCGGCAAATCGACCACGATGAGACCATCCACACCGGCCATTGCCGCATCTTTCAAGAAAGACGCGACCGGGTACACATATAGGGGGTTGTAATAGCCCATCAGCACGACCGGGGTCGCCTTATCCTGCTCGCGAAACGCCTTAACCATGGCGAGGGTTTTTTTCATGGTCTGACCCGCTTTCAGCGCGCGCTGCGACGAAGCCTGAATTGCGGGTCCGTCAGCCATGGGATCGGAGAAC
>Ga0315278_10006862_pt1 | contig 10366 bp, 6 predicted proteins | sample YL17G06_0_MG_FD_203880 | JGI IMG/M metagenome (GOLD analysis project Ga0315278, IMG submission 203880) | Sediment microbial communities from Yellowstone Lake, YNP, Wyoming, USA - YL17G06_0 | ecosystem: Environmental > Aquatic > Freshwater > Lake > Sediment | place: USA: Wyoming | collected... | reverse complement strand
CAACCGTATGCCGCCCATGCTGGGTGATCCCCCTTTTGGTCAGCCGGAAAATAATCTGACTTATTATGGCAATCCAAGGGGATATGGATTCCGGGGGGTTCCCCATAACCTGACCACCCCTATGAAATATATCAGCAACATCTGGCGCGATCCCTTCAAGGACGGCGCAGTGGCTGACAGGGGTACGGATGCAGGGAAACCTTATATTGATCCGAATCCCTTTGACGGCACATACATATATCATAACATTGTCCAGTTTGCTTCAGTTCCAGGAAGCGGGTTTGATTACAGGGATATTGACATGTATGGGCAGTGGCGTATGTTCAGCCTCGGTCCAACGAAGCTCTATGTCTCCCTGGGCACCGCTGATCCGACTCTCGGCTGGATTTATGATCCCACTAATGGAACCGTCTCAAAGGGAATGATCCTCAGGACACAGAGCGACCCGGAGGGGAAACGGTTCACTTCCTATTGACATTGTGTTCGTTTGTCATTAAGAAATCCGGGGATGAAGGGTAAATCATTCCCGGGTTTTTTTTTCCAAAACTTGGGGAAAACTTGGGGTCAGACTCTATAATAATGTCAAGATTTCGGTGTTTAACTCATGGCATTCCAGAAGACATTACATATTCAATAACTTATTTAATTTCAATACTTTCAATATGAATTATTATATCTTTTCATTCAAATTATTGATTTTATTATAGAGTCTGACCCCAATTTCCCCCCCCAATTTCCCCCCAATTTTCGGAAGCGAATCCACAGAAGCGCCAACAGGGCAAGGAAACCCAGCATATTGAAAGTCCAACACATCCTGACATGTCCTGTCATCCAGGGAAGGACTCTTGTGAATGCAATCGCCTCCATCTTGTCTTCAAGATTACGGGAATGGGGCACAGGAAGTATTCTCTCATAAACCGAATCAGGATCAACGCGAACGAGGAGCGCATGATTGATTTGCCTTCCGCTTTCTTCTTTGAAACGGGCTCCGCCACCGCCTGTAATGATGAAGTTAATGTTTCGGAGGGTGATTCGGGCGTACCCATGGTAGTGTCCTCCAAAAACGTAATCCACCCCAACTCTCTCAAGATCCTTTATGATTTTTTCATCCTGGCGAAACCCCCTCGACGGGAGATAATCGGGAAAGGCGGGAGGATCATGGACAAACACAAATTTATGACGGTATTTATCTTTCGGGACATCCTTGAACTGAGCCAGGAATGCCAGACTCTCATCAATCGACAATTCTCCGGGAAACATGCGGAGGAAGATGAAGAGGCAACGCTGGTATTCAAAGCTGAAAATACTGGGGCCATAGTCGCGCTCAAACCTGCTGACAGGAAATGCTTCTGCGCTCACATCGTGATTGCCGACCACATAGAATACAGGGAACGGCAATGAGTATTCCCTGGCGCATTCGGCGCGGAAGAATTGATGGCTTCCTTCTGTGCCGTCAAATGTGCAATCTCCCAGAAGAACGGCAAAGTCAATCGGCGTTTTTCTCAGTTCTATAACGATATTATTAAAGGTGCCCAGGCTCCTTGTGTCGCCAACAACGGCAAATTCGAACGCATCCTTTGCCGGACGGTTGTCCATGCTTGCGCGATTTTCCGGAAAGTTGCCAAATTTCGGAGGCAGGATGGCGGAACCTTCTGGTCGCACTATAAGACAATATCCTTCCACCAGGAACACTGCCAGGATTACTCCGACTGCAATAAACCAGAGAATGCGTGGTATGATACGTTTGTGGCGCCAAAATATATTATTCTTCAAGCGTTCAACAATTGTTTTCATGGTTTTCGTCTGGATAATGGAATCAGATATAAAATGTGGTCAAGCGATAATGTGGTTTTCTTTCTGATGCCTACTATGCAATATTTGCACAGTTTGAAAATCAATTGCGCAATTTCTGACTTACTTGAGGGAAGAAGTTTCTCTTATTTATTGGATTTATATCTTCTGGTATATCTTTTGCTTTATATTCTTACATGTGCATAATATCCGGTTTATTTCTTAAGGGAAAGAAAGTATGAAAAAATTTATCGTGTTTATCGTGATTGCAGCGATTGCTGTGGGCGGATACATGTATTTCAGGTGGAAAAAGAGCAAGAATCCAGCACAAGCGGAAGAGCCGCTGAGTTATATCAAGGTGGAGCGGGGACCCATCAGGTCAATTGTTGCCTGCACGGGCCGCGTGGTGCCCAACCTGGATGTGGAAATCAAGTGCAAAGCCAGCGGTGAGGTGATTGATATTCCTTACGATATCAGCGATGAAGTTAAAAAGGATTCTCTCCTGGTAGAGATGGATCCTGTGGACGAGGATCGCCGTGTGAAACAGTCTGGGGTCACGCTTTCCGCATCGGAGGCGCGGCTTTCCCAGGCGCGGATGAACCTCCAGGTGGGTGAGCAAAACCTGAAAACGCAAAAGATACGCGTGGAGGCAGCCTTCCAGTCCGCACAGGCGCGATATGAGGACACTAAAGCCAAGGCGGAACGCGTGAAACAGCTTTTTGAAAAGAAACTGGCAAGCCGGGAGGATCTGGATACAGCCCAGACAACGGCGGTGCAGTCCCAGGCAGACTTGGAGAACAGCAGGGCACAAAGTGAGGACCTCAAGACCCAGGAGCTGGCGCTGGAACTCAAAAAACAGGACATAAGCCTGGCAGAGGCCCAGGTGGAATCGGACAAGATCAACCTGGAGCTTGCCCAGCAGAGGCTGAAGGATACAAAGGTATTCGCCCCCATGGATGGTGTGGTGTCCGGACGCAACGTGCAGAAGGGACAGATTGTATCATCCGGCATCAGCAACGTGGGGGGCGGGACAGCGCTTATGACGCTTTCGGATTTGTCCCGTATCTTCATACTCGCAGCTGTGGATGAAAGCGATATCGGGAAGGTTTCGGAGGATCAAAGGGCGATTGTCACTGCAGACGCATATCCCGGTAGAAGATTCGATGGGAATGTGGTCCGGATAGCGACAAAGGGCGTGAACATATCGAACGTGGTGACATTCGAGGTCAAGATCGAGGTTCTGGGAGAAAAGAAGAATCTTTTGAAATCGGAAATGACTGCGAATGTGGAGATTGTGGCTGCGGAAAATGAGGATGCGCTTCTTGTCCCGGCTGAGGCGATCACTCGAAAGAAAAGAGAACAGATCGCCCAGGTGAAAAAGGCCGAAGGAGGCGCTGAGGAACGCGTGGTGGAGGTTGGCATCACGGACGGCGTGAATATGGAGGTTGTAAGCGGACTCAAAGAAGGGGAAGAAATCGCGTATAAGAAGGGACAGATGGACAGCCGATGGCGCGGTTCCCAGGATTCACACGGTCAGCCTGGCGGCATGGGACAGATGCGCATGGTACTGCCTCGCCCCGCCGGAGGCAGACAATGATCATAGATATCAAAGACCTTGTCAAAACGTACAAATTGGGCGGGTGCGTCATCCGGGCGCTCGATGGCGTCAATATCCGTATTGAAGAGGGAGAGATGGTCGCCATCACTGGACCCTCGGGCAGCGGCAAATCCACACTTATGCACATCATCGGATGCCTGGATCACCCCGATTCAGGGACTTATATCCTTGCAGGAGATGACGTCTCCCGGTTATCCTCCAACCGTCTTGCCGAAATCCGTAACAGGAAAATCGGATTCGTTTTCCAGACATTCAATCTCCTTGCCAGGTTGTCGGCTCTTGAGAATGTGGAGCTGCCCCTTTTATACGGCGGCATGCATGAAGCCAGTAAGCCGGCGGAGGAAGCCCTGGGCATCGTGGGGCTTTCCGACCGGATGAACCATGAGCCGAACCAGCTCTCAGGAGGGCAGCGCCAAAGGGTCGCCGTTGCCAGGGCGATTGTGACAAATCCGGTTATCATCCTTGCGGATGAACCCACGGGGAACCTGGATACCAAAACAGGAGAAGAGATCATAAGTCTTTTTCGGGAGCTGAACTCCCAGGGACGAACGATTATCATTGTAACGCACGAGCCGGACGTTGCGAAATATTGCACGCGGCAGATTCATATTCGCGACGGACGTATCATTGATACAGGGTCATAATAAGGGTGTGGAAATATGCTATTCTGGACAATTATAAAGGTGGCATTGAAGAGCCTGATAGCCAGCAAGCTCCGATCCTTTCTCGCCATGCTGGGCGTGATCATCGGCGTGGGCGCTGTGATCTCCATGCTTGCCATGGGAGCAGGGGCGAAAGGACAGATCATGGATCGCATCACCGCAATGGGGACCAATCTCCTGATCATCCGGTCGGGGCAGCATGGATCCCATGGAGTACAATCCGGCACGCATCAGAACCTGACTCTTGATGATGCGAAGGCGATCCTCTCCGTGCCGGGTGTTTCGCAGATTGCGCCTGTGGTTCAGGGGAGCGTGCAGATAAAATATTTCAACAAAAACGCCAGGGTGAGCGTGATAGGTTCCGCAGCGGTGTACATGAATCTCCGGAATTACGCGATTGAGAAGGGGCGGAACTTTACGGAGATCGAGGCTGAGGGCATGATGCGCGTGGCGATCCTGGGGCCCAAGACCGTGGAAAACCTCTTCGACAAGGACGATCCGATCGATTCCATTGTGAAGATGAACGGGATCAATTTCAAGGTTGTGGGTGTGACAAAATCCAAGGGTGATCAGGGTTGGTACAATCCGGACGATCAGGTAATGATCCCTTATACAACGGCCATGAAGCAGCTCTTCGGCCTGGATTATGTGCGCGAGATCGATGTCCAGGCTTCGGACAGGGCAAAATTGACGGAGGTGCAGAATGGCATCACGGAGATCCTGCGCCGCAGGCATCGTATTCAACCCGAAGCGGCCAATGATTTCGATGTGAGAAACCAGGCGGATATCATCCAGACTGCCACAAGTGTGAGCGAGACGTTCACGGTTCTCCTGGCTGGGATCGCCAGCATCTCGCTCCTGGTCGGCGGGATCGGGATCATGAACATCATGCTTGTGACAGTGACGGAGCGGACGCGGGAGATCGGTGTCCGCAAGGCGATCGGTGCGAAAAACCGCGACATTCTGCTGCAGTTTTTGATCGAGGCGATTATCCTCTCAGGGTTGGGGGGTATTATCGGCGTTCTCTTCGGCTTTGGCCTTGCCGGAGCCATCAACCGGCTATCCCAATTCAAGGCGGTTGTACAAATCCCGAGCGTTGTGCTCTCGCTTTCCTTCGCAGCGGCAGTGGGGATATTTTTCGGCTATTATCCGGCTCGAAGGGCTGCCATGCTCGACCCTATTGAAGCATTACGTTACGAATAAAAGGAATGAACGCGATGAAGAAACGGTCTTTTTTCGGGACTTGCGGAATGATCCTTCCGGGAGCGCTGTGTCTCCTCCTTATATCCTGCTCATCCATTGAAATAAAATCAAGTTACGATGACGCGGGATATTTTCAAAAAACAAAAGTCGAACAGGCAAAAGAGGATCAGAAGATCACAACCTCCACTCTGATCGAAAAACCGATGCGGGGCATAGGGGAAAAAGGCCCCCTCCTCATCAATCCGGCTGAGGCCATCCTCATCGCGCTGGAAAATAACAAGGCCTTCACCATAGAACGCATGAAACCCTCCCTGCAAAAGACGAGCGAGGAGGATCAGAAATCGGTTTTCGATCCTGTTTTTACAGCAGGCATCAGCCGGTCCTGGGCCAAGACCAGGAAAGAAGCCACTGGCGGGGGCTATACAAGAAGCGTGGTTGAACAGAACAGCGGCCAGGCGGGTCTTTCCGAGTACCTTCCAACGGGAACGGACATCGGGATCGACTTTTCCACGGATCGAACCAAGAGCGATCTCTCGGGGGATCAGAATGTCACAGGAGCCGGGCTTTCCGTGAACCAGGCTCTTTTAAATGGATTCGGCTTGAATGTGAATCTCGCCAGTCTGCGTCAGGCTAAAATCGATACAGCCTCCTCTGAGTATGAACTGCGCGGGTACGCGGAAACGCTCGTGAGCCAGGTGGAATCCACGTATTGGGATTATATCCTTGCCCAGAAGCGGATAGATATATTCACCCGATCCCTGGACCTGGCGAATAAACAGCTCCAGGAAACGGAGGAACGTGTGCGGCTGGGGGCATTGTCCGAATCGGAGATTTATGCCGCAAGGGCGGAAGTTGCCCTGAGGCGGGAGGCGCTCATCAATGCGCGGAGCATCCTTGCGCAAACCCATCTCCGCCTTCTCCGCCTCCTTAATCCACCGGGCGTGGATCTCTGGAAACGCGAGATCATCCCTTCGGAAAAACCCCAAATCCCAAACATCACACTGGGGGATGTGGAGGAGCACGTAAAAGTGGCGATGCGATGGAGGACGGATTTGAACCAGGCGCGGCTTCAGTTGAGAAGCGGCGCTCTGGATCTGATCAAGACGAAAAACGGACTTCTGCCGGTTCTGGATATGTTCATAAACCTCGGCAAGACAGGTTATGCGGATTCATTCCGCGATTCTGCGGACGATACCATCGAGGGAGAAAGCCACGACTGGCAAGCGGGGTTGAATTTTTCCTATCCGATAGGAAACCGCGCGGCGCGGGCGCGGTACACAAGGGCGCAGATCACTCAACGCCAGTCTGAGGAAGCCCTGGGGAACATGGAGCAGCTGGTCCAGGTTGATGTCCGTTCCGCGTATATAGAGATCAACCGTGCAAAGGAACAGGTGGAAGCCACGGCAGCGACACGGCGATTTCAGGAAGAGACCCTGCGCGTGGAGACGGAGAAATTCCGGGTGGGGAAATCCACGTCGATCCTGGTTGCCAGCGCCCAGAGAGACCTTGTGCAAAGCCAGATTTCCGAGATCGAGGCAATCATCAACCACATCAAGGCTCTCATCGAGATTTACCGTTTGGAAGGCTCGCTCCTGGAGCATCGTGGCATCAATGCCCCGGGACGGGAACCGGTTGAGGCTCCCCCGGCAGAGACATTCTAACCTGCGGGGTTTCCATCATATAACTTTTTTGAAGCGCAGTTTAGTATTTTCCCGCGAATTTCTCCAGAATCATCTCATCCAGTCTCTTCCGCATCTTCTCATAAGTTTCCGGTTCTGCACCGCCCCAGGGGGCATCCTCTCCTTTTTGAAGCAAGGCTTTGATATTCTCTGTTAAAGTTTCATACGAAACGCCTTTTTTCCCCAGGAGCCACAGGCGTTTGTAATCCCCTACTCCCTGGCGCAATCCCTCCATCCAGAGAGACATGGTATGACCTGGATACATCCTGGAACAGGAATTCTCCTTCCAGGGATTATCCTTTGCATACTCTTTCAGGGAGTAAAAAGCCCAGCCATCGAGTTTCATTCTCCAGGCAAGCCAGGGGTGACGCCTGCCGCCTGGAGCTGGCTTCTGATGGCTGTATTCGATTGTATAAAACCATATCGGTTTTCCGCACGCCCACAGGGCTTTCATGAATTCCGGCTTTCTCAAATACTCCTCATAAGGACACCAGAGACTGACATAATTTTTCAAAGGCTCGATCGTATGTTCTACTGTAGCAAAGTTCTTGTTCGTTGCAGAAAAACCGGGATTGGCATAAAACCGGACCTCGGGCCATTGACGCCTGATCTTCAATACCCAGGCCATATAAGCCCACGCATTCTTGTCAAACGGTTCATCAAATATCTCGAGCGCCCATTCCTCCGGCTTTAATTTCAATTTTTCTATTGTCTCCTGGATCGGCTTTAAATGATACACGATTGAATCATCATCAGATTCAAGCGATGAGGCATGCCAGTTGCTCAAGGGAAAGCTGAACCGGAAAAAACGAAACCCGTTTTTGCGCAGCATCTCCCAATTATCGTAATACCCGCATGCGTTGATCCCGTAAGTTTTAACCGTCCTCGCCAGTTCCTCATCTTCATTGTAGGTTGACCAGGTATGGCCTAAAATGGGATTGTCCTCAGGTAATTCAATATTGTGAATCGTGATCTCGAGGGGGGCTTTAAGCAGCTCTTTGCCGTTATCGGTCAATTTGATTTCTCCCTTCCAGGCGCCTGGAGGGAGGGCATAAGTATCAATGGATATCCACAAGGTGGCAGATGTTGAGGGTGCGAAATGTAATAAAGGGAAATCACGGATCGTGTCCCAATTCCTGATGGAATCCGACAGATCTCCCATTTTGGGAGGATGATCGAATAAAGCATCCGGAACCCAGATCGAACTCCCCTCAGAATTTTTTATCTCAACCTCGCCCACGGGTTTCAAGCTCAGGGATGAAACAGCTTCGCGATCTCCTTGAAATGCGACCTGAATATCAGCCTTATCCCGGGATCGAATAAGAAGCGCTCCCACAATAAATTCGTTCCTGAATCCCTGGAAGGACATCATATTTTTTTCGGGTTGGAAGACCTTAAAATTCTCTCCGCCCCGAAGAATAGTCCAGGGATCAATCCAGCTAAGGGTAAGAACTTCCTTGTTCTTGTTTGAACCTTCTTCCGCATTCATGGTCATGCTCAAAAGAGACAAGAAGATCAACAGACATAATTTTCTCTTCATAATAGAATCCTCCAGGACTGCCAGATGATCCATAAAGCATGCCATTTAATCAAGAGGGGCATGCAGTAGAAAAAAACCTCTTATGGATTTGCCAAAGTCAGCGTAGATAGAGACTATAGGTGGATGCAATGTCAACTGTATCTTTTGTCCCAACTCCAAAACTCCGCGGATTATATCATCTTTTTCATTTGACATATTTCCTTTTTTCAATAAAATATGGCATAATATTAAAAACTGGAAAACATGAAAAGAACTTGCCAAATTTTACACCCGACATCCCTTCTTCAAATTATTCTCCGAGGAGTAAAAGTATGAAAAATAAATTTGTATCTCTGGTCATTGTTCTCCCCTTTCTTTTACTTGCCCATCTGAGTTTCGCCCCGCCCACGACTGTCATCTCCGATCCTGCAGGAATCTCCTCTTTTGAAATGTATCGAACAGGTCTTTACTACTGGCATGCGGAGGGGACATGCGGAACGCCTCCTCAATATCCCTCGGTCATCAAATATGTGCCCTATCTTTATGGAATGACGCCCACTGCAAGAAGCGTGTACAATCATTGCGTGGCAGGATTTCAGATATTATGCCCCAATATTGCGCGCGACGATCAATATTTCTACCTCTTTGATTACGGCCATTTGAAACGACTGTCTTCGAGCGCTTCTGAAGGCACTCTGCCAACGGAGCTGCCGACCCCAGTCATGAGCACCACCCTGTATAACCCGCATCTGTCCCTTTATAACGGCAAACTCTACTTTGAGACCGCGAATTATACCCCGGATGAATTCCTCATCATGAGCTGTAACCTGGATGGAAGCAACTTAACAACCGAACTTCAATTATCCGGATATCAGGATATCAAGAAATTATGGGTGGGATCCTATATCGATTCCACACCAGCCCATAATTCCCATATAGTTTCGCTTTATCTGACCACAACAAACAATCTGTTCAGGCAGGACTTTCCGGATAATAAAGCCGTGACCAAGATCGGGAGCACTGTCAGGGATTTTATCCTGCAACGTCTGCCCGACAACACGGATGTCATTTTCCTGATAAGAACATATATCCCGGGAAAAGGCCAGCCAGCCGCGAAGGTGGATCAGCTGGAGATATGTAAAATGTATCCGGAAACAGGAGGAGCTACAGGCCTTTATACTGCTCCTGTGAACAACCCTCCGACCGGTCTTTGTTCGGACGGGGTAAACATCTACTTTATAGAACAGAATCTAAGCGTGACAAACTCCTACAGGATCAAAAGGATGCCGGTTGCAGGTTCTCTCAATCCTGATGTCATCGCAGACCTTACCACGACCAGGTGTGACAATATCCGGTGTGATGCAAGCACTGTGTATTTTATTGTGAACGATACAGGACAGCAGAACGGAGATGTGATCAAAAAGCTGGGATCAGGCAGTCCGCCGGTCCAGCTGGATATCGAGGCTGTTGCTGTCGAGGCTGTACAGACCACTCAATCCCTGAAACCGGAGAACACGGTGAAATTGGGAATGCGCAAACCGACCTTTGTGCGCGGGTATGCAAAGATCATCCAGAATCAAACCACTTCCCAAAACTACTGCCCCGGGGCAAGGCTGTATGGATATTTGAACGATACCCCCCTCCCCCAATCGCCCCTCAATTCCCGCAGCAATCCCCTGGTCTCGGCGGACAGCGGGCCGGAAAACACCCGGTATGCGTTGGCAACCGCCTTCTATTTTCTGCCACCCGACTCCTGGCTCGAGTCAACCGGCAATCTCCGTCTGGACATGGTCGTCAATCCGTTGAATATAGCACCGGAAACGGATGACCGCTCCAACAACACTGTGTCGCGCACCTTTGAGATTGTGCAGAAAAACAATCCATGCATATATTT
>Ga0315278_10006861_pt1 | contig 10366 bp, 9 predicted proteins | sample YL17G06_0_MG_FD_203880 | JGI IMG/M metagenome (GOLD analysis project Ga0315278, IMG submission 203880) | Sediment microbial communities from Yellowstone Lake, YNP, Wyoming, USA - YL17G06_0 | ecosystem: Environmental > Aquatic > Freshwater > Lake > Sediment | place: USA: Wyoming | collected... | reverse complement strand
TCGGTCGCTGTTGGCGGGCTTGGGCGTGGGCTGTGCGGGCGGCTTGCCGGGCATCAGATTTCAGAAAATAACGTCTGGCGGGCCTGATACGGCTCTTGTCCTTTCTCATGCCTTCGCCCCTGCTCTCTTTTGCGTGTAGAAGACCGTGCCTTCCCGTTCCTGCTTCAGATAGTTGGATTGCACGTCGAGCCACGCCGTGACCTCTGATGAGGGCACCTTCAGCTTAGCCGCGATCTTTCGGGGGTCTACCACTCCAGCCAAGCCATACTCGGAGATCGCCGCCACTCTGATCTGCTCTCCTCGGTCTTCTGCGTGTTTCTCCTGAAGTGGCTTGCCTTTCTGCTCCTCCAGCTTAACCGCTGTCGGCTGATCGCAGGCCATACCGGCCATACTTTGCTTATATTCTACCCTCCTTTCATTTATTTTCTCCTTTTCCGCATGTTTAGTACTATATAAATTCACTTATCACTGCTCTACCCCAGGTAGTATGCTGTTCGTAGCCATATTGAAGACATCTATTAGCGTTCTTGACTCACTGTTGATACCTCCTAATTTCCGACGGACTTCAATCTCATCGCCTTTTCCGATTACAATTTCGACTTCTTTTAGCCGTTCAAGAATGGCCATTGCATCATCCACACTCATGCAAATTTCATTATTTTTTAATTTCATTTTTAAGATCGATCGAAGTTGATACGCCATTGAACACACGAAAATATTTCCAAGAACATGCTCATTTGTTCTAACGTATTGTGGATGGAGGCTTAATGCACATTTAAGCGTCTGAATCGCTTTCTCGATCTGATCTCTTGTTCGATAAGATTCTACAACATCTTTCTCGGTTAGATCAAATTCGGTCGTTGCGAAGATCTGATATCCATCGTAATTTTGAGCATCAATGAATGCATTACTTCTCTTCATGCTGAATCCAAATCCATTTTTATCTCCTTTTGTATTAATATACCTTGTAACCCTAAATTTGCTCTTAATGTGACCTATCTTTTCATCTCTTTTCTTTCTAGAATCAATACGCCCGCTAGAAACGGCACCTTGAATCTTAATAAGTTCCTTTTCTGCCTTTTCCACTCTTGCCTCTCGTTCCTTCCTATTCGTAGCCGCAACCGAAGAATTCCAGGTAATTATATATTTTCTTTTATCATTGATAATGGACGCACCCACTTCATTTTCCCCAACATCTACCCACTTCTCCGATGGCATTCCTACCTCTTTCAAGAATCCTGTGGATTTGACCTTAGCTCGGATTGCGACAAGATACCGCTCACCATTCTTATCCATATAATCAAGATTATCCCATGTGGCGATTCCTCTATCCATAACCCGTGGCGCATTTAGCTTGAACTTTTGCGTCAGACAATCGTCAATTGGTTCCAAGCTTTTTGCATCAGATTGATTTCCAGACCAAACCCGATGGGTCACTAGAATGCCCTTTTGGTCTACAACGAACGCTATCACTATTTGACGTCGATCGGGACGATGATCCCTTGAATATCCAAACGATGCCAAAATGCATTTGTTGCCCTCAAAATATGTAGATGTAAGATCGATATCGAGCCGATCACAATCATAATGATATACTTTGCGAATATTTTCGTATATTGCCGCCTGCATCTTTATCGTGTTTTCCGGTTGAAGAAAATCTAGGGCGTTTAGGCAAACATCATATGTTAATTCCGAGCATGGGAACTTAAGGAAAATTGGTAGTGAGCTCCCTGAGTACCATTCCTGAAGCCTAAAATAGCTGCATGGATCGCAATTCCTGTTGATAGACATCGCTTCAACGACTTTCCCTATACTCGGTCCTCCCCCCTTGTTGCTGAATTTATCAATGACATTGACAAAATCGATCTCTTCACAGACTTTGTGAAATGCCAGCTCTCTTCCGTAATCAAACGTCTCTTCCACGGATATGTCAATTAATGAAGATGGCAGCTTATATCCAAGAGATACTATTACTGATCTGAACTTTGTAATGAGAGCTGGATCATCCAATTTTTTTATTTTCTCCTCGAACTCTAATCTCTTGGGCTCGTCAATATTCTCCAGACTGCCAAGATAGAGCTTTGTCTTGCGAGTAACTTTCCCGTCTATGCGTTTTCCTTCGTAAATTGCATAATATTTATGTCCCTTTCGGGGAATTGCTTGAATGAACATGAACTATACTTGGTCTTATCAACATATAAACATTTCGCTGTAGCATGCATCAATTGATAGTGTTTATAGTAAATAATTGGTCTTATCAACAAAAATCGGCTTGATTTGGAACGAATACAAGCGAAATAGTGATGCTAAAATACCATGTGCGCGAAGGGTACTTTCTAGAAAACAGAGTTATATACTACCAAACATGCGCTTTTCCTTTTCATTTTCTTCTTGAGGGTTGGTAGAATAAGGTTTTAGTATGGCCGGTATGGCCTGAAGTCCACCGCTAGCGGTTGTATTTTCGGGTTTTTCGCCTTTTTCGGGTGTTTTTGGGGTTTTCTCACCATTTTCCGCCTTTTGGGTAAGGGGGGTTTTGAATTTCACCCCTGCCCAACAACGTGGTCTATCTCCATGCGCAACCCATGGTTTGAACGTTGAGACGGGAATTTCGGTCTGGTCCTTGAGCAACTCTCCAAATTTTGTTGTACTCATCGGCCTGAGATTGTGCTTCTTAACGTAGGCATTGAATTTGTCGAAAAATACCGATTTCTCGATATAGTCCGTTGCATCTCCGGCGGCACATTCGTCCATGAGGAAGGCGAATACGGGGTTTGCATTCCTCTTATACATCACCTCAACGTCTTCGGCGGTCTTTGTGTAGCTGAACTTCCAGCCGTTCGCCTTGAGCCGCTGGAGGCCCGCCAGGGCGATGTTCAACAAACCGCTCAGCTCCTCTGGGGTCTGTAGCTTCTCATCGAGGTCTGGGTCTGCGGTGCCGTCATCCAGCACAAATCGATTCAAGAACTCCAGCAATATCCATCGGGAATAGAACGCATAAGTATCGTCCTGGCTGCGGGGCAGCACGTTTGCAGAGAAGAGCATCTTTGCTTTGTTCCTAAAGCTAAATGCCGGTCGGTACTTCTCCTGGGCCCGGTTGTCGTCTCCGCCGGTCAAGTTCCTGAATGCCGAAGTATCGGATAGATCCTTGGAAGGCAAATCGCCGCCAATATTTGCCAGCTTGCCGTACAGATCTGATTTGGCGAACGTGTCACTTACAAGGTCCTGGAGAGTGACATTGCTTATGCTCTTCCGGCCCATGAATGCCGTTATCAGCCTCAAGAGCGTTCCCTTGCCGTTCCTGCCAGGTCCCACCAGCATTATCGCCTTATGGATATGGTAATCCGGCCATAGGAGCCAGCCTATTATCTCCTCGATCAGGGCCACGTCACCAGACTGAGCCACCTCTTGAAGGAATTTGGCGATCTTCGGAGCCTTTGCCGCCGGATCATAGAGGACATCGAGCTGGGCGGTTGATAGATAGTCTGGTGTGTGGGGTTGAAGCTGCATCGTGCCCAGGTCTAGCAGTCCATTTTTCACGTTTATGACGCGCCGGGCGTTGAATAGGTCGCGGTCGGTATATGTTCGTCTCTTAACGTTGCCGAGGATATCAGAGACCATTTTGTTGTCGATAAGCTCTGGAAACTCGGCGCCTATCAACGTCTCCAAGACCGTCTCACCGTTGTCGAGATAAACGCCGTGTTCATAGTGATAGATCTTTTTAGTATCCGACACCGTCTTAAAATGATGCTCCTCGATCCATGCCGGGATCCGGTCGATTATTCCAGCTAACGCATTTTCGCAGCCTCCCCCGCAGTCTCTGGTAATATGGCCAACCTGGTCGTAGGTTATGCCTAGTCCCTTGAGCTGCTTTTTATATTTTTTCAGGAAAGCATACGCTTTTTTCTCTTCATTTGGCGATAACTCTTCTCCAGATACCGCCTTCTCTATCAGGTCCGCGTTCGCTTCCCTGTCGAACTTTGAGAAGCCCATGCCATCCTTTGACGTTGCCCCATCACAGACTCCCGCCAATGCCTTGATAGCATCTATAACATTTGGGCCTTTTGGCTCTTCCGTGCCCGCCGTTGCCTTTCGGAATGCTGCCACGATATCCGGCGTCTCCGGAATAAGGCCACGATCGGCGGCGTGCTGCATGGTTTTGGCGATCACCACCGGATCCACCATCATGCCTGCGCCAGCGCCCATCCACGGCACCGCCGCGCACTCGCACGCCAGCCACATCCACGCATCGCCGCCAGGGGCAGCGCCGCCCTTGAAATCGTGTAGATAAGACCATACGCCCTTTCCCGGATTCACTTTCAGGTTTGCGCCAGTGATGCTGCCCTCTGTTGGGTGAGAACCTACCAGCTCTCCGCCGTGCTCCTCAAAGCCAGTTGTATCGATTACTTGCAGGATATTCAAGGGTGAAAAGCTGCCTGCCTTCTTAGTGGACTTTGGTTTCTTGATGGGCGGCTCTTCTACGGGCTCGACCTGGTAGTCCCTTATCGCCTCTGCAAGTACATTAGTGCGGTCTTCGGGTGCATAGCAATATGTTGGCAGCTTATCGCCCGTTAAGGTCAGATGGCGGCTATTTACGTAAAGCTCGACACCATTGAATGCCGGCTTCCCCTTGGCGATCTTTTCCCGTGCCTTTGGTTTAGCCGTTAGGATCGCTTCTCTGTCGGAAGCTGGAAGATCGTCTTGGTCCCCATATCCATTCACACTATCAACGTCGTCCGGCAGATGCCCAAGTGCAAAGAATCGGACTCCGGTCTGCGATGGGCTGACCTCCACATAGAAGGGCTGAATTTTGTGCAGGACAGTATATGCCCACCGGCCAATATTCCCGGTTAGCGGGTTTCGGCAGCAGTCCAGGTCTCCGCCCACTATCTGCAGCGCCGGGTCTGCCGCCCTCTTGTTCATGAACCCGATTCCTGTGATGGGGCGATCTATCCATTTGCCATCGATGTTAACGCTCACCTTAGCGCCGGCGTCCAGGAGTTTGCGGGCCTCCGAGAAAGTCAGATATCCTTCCGGTCCTGTCCACTCACCTTCGGCTCCCGCCCAGGATGCTGTCAATTTGCCCGTCTTGGGGTTTTTGATGTAGGGCTGTTTGTCGTAGCGGACGCAAAACTGCCGCAGCCCGGTCAGCTCTGCAGGGATGTTGTCGAGAACAGAAGCTGCCATTTATTCCACCACCGCAAAATCAACATCTTCTTGTGAAGGGCTGATGTCATTTTGGATATCTAACAACCAAGATTCTTCATCCGGATCAGAAGTCTTCGGTTCAAGGTTGACACCAATCTCTCTGCCTTGAGGCACTTCCAGGTCGTCTTCAAGCCGAATTAGATCCTCTAGACATGCCAATATCTTCCGTTTGCAAGACACCACGTTCTCGGGCAGCTCGTAGACCTCAGGTATTGACCTCACATATTCGCTGGTTACTCGGTCACATCGCTGACCTAATTCTGAATCATAAAAACTACTTAGCCAATGATCGACGAAAGCAGCCACCCCACCCGGATAATACCGCTCTAAAGCATCGAGCTCTGCTTTTTTAGTTGGATTAAGATCATAAGATTCCACATAATTTTTAAATAATTCGTTGTTAGCTGATTCAGTGCTCTTGCGATCAACTAATGGGATCTTGAAATCAACCACCTGGCCAGGTGTTAGGCCTATTCTTCTGACCCGAATATCGAGCAGTCCACCATAGAAGTGGTCGTTTATCTCGGCAACCTTCTCCGAAAGCTCGACGCCCATCCTGAAGCCACTAGAATCCAGGTCGGATAGATAGAACATCAATGCTGGCCGGTCTGCGGCATTCGCGCGCTTGCATGCTTTCCAAACAGCGCCCCAGGAGCAGTGTCCTTTGAACGTCACCAGAACAGCACCACGCTTAGCGCAGACAGGCCGCAGAATACTGTCCATAGTGGCCTTTTCAACCCACAATTCTAAATGATACGGCTGACCACGCCCGATCGGCGTGTATTTGAAAACAAAGTTGCTCTGCTCCAGGTACGTCTTCAGTTGAGATAGTTCATAGAATTGTGGTCGATTTAAAGTGTATATGTATGAAAAATCACAGTCCGGTGGATTAAATACCATCTCGTTGTATTCGCCAACACTTTCGTCTGGCGCGGCATCCCATGGGATCAGCGTTAACCGTTTCGCCAGTGCAATCCACTTGGTCAAATGCGCGGCGTCGCTGTCTACATACGTTCGCAAACCAGCCAGCCCAGCTTTGGTGAAGAGTGGATAGTCTTGGCGGCCTAATGCAAAATAATGCAAAGCTCTCGCAGTTGTTTGGGTTCGTGCGGATTCTTTAAAGATCTGTGCTGCCCACTCCGCCTTGAGATGGTCGGATCTAGAGAAGCCATTTTTGCTCGCCATCTTAGACCGCCTGCGGAATATCGCGGCCAAATTCGTTCGTTTTTTGACATTTCAAATGCTCTCTGTAGTCATAGAAAGCTTTAAATCCTTTTAAGTAGTATATATGCATGAATACCTCTTTTAAGTGCCGGGCCGGTCTAACGGCCTGGAAAAATCGGTTTTTTTGAATAGCCAAGGCTAATTATGGCAATTCGTTGCTAAAATTTAATGTTCAACTACTACACAATTTTTGTATGTGTTTAGCTCACCACAATCAGTATCTATAAACCCATTTTTAGAGAGCTTCAACCTTCGCGGGCCTTATGGCGATTCCTTTACCATCGGCCAATGCTTCAACGACTGCCATATCTGTTTTGAAGATATTGCTAAGTTCAGCCGGTATTGATACGCTCAAGTATCTACCTGCTGCCGGGTTGACGTTATTTAATTTCCTAAAGTATTGCATTTTGATAACCTCCAGATGACAAGAAAAAACTGAAAAGAAACGCCTTGATATGGTTTATAAAATTTTTAAGCCGGTTTACCCTCTCGGTCCTCGATAGGGTATATGAACATGCGAACGGGTGGACCGTTCCAAGGGGATCAGGCCCCCGCCCTATGCAACAGCCGCGGCGTTTCCAGCGCCCAGGAGATTCGCCCTGTCACACCGCATACATTTTTGATACGGTTGTCATAATGCTCGGCTTATCCGTGCCGGTCACGTCGATACGGTATACAGTAAAATCGGGTATATCCGGCCCGAACCGTTCGATTGGATAGGCTTTAGGGGGCGGCACTTGTGGTGCGACCTGCATTGAAGCCCATCTCAGGACTTAACTTGAACTTTGTTGATACGGTATATGCTAAGAGGGGGAGTATTATGCGTCCCCGGGCGGTTAGCACCTTTTGTGGATAGATACCCATCACAGAATGGGGGTCAGCCTACCGGGCTGCTCGTTTTAACTTGACCTTCATCGACACGGCAGTCATAATGGGCGGTTCCAGCGCCCCCAGGGCAGAGCCCGGCCTCAGCAGCCCAAGCGTTTAGCTGCGAAGTTTTAATTTGAACGTCGTCGATACGATAGTCATGAAGCCGGTTTTAACCGGTCGGTCGGCGGCAGCCGCCGTCCATATGGCTATGGGCTTATCTATGAGCTTATTGTATTTATAGTTTTGTGTATTGATAAAAGTATCTCATGCCGTTGAATCGTATCGCAAAAGAAGATTATTCTTTATCCATTATAGCATGGAGCAAAAAAAGAAAGTGCGTTCTATCATGGTCGATTGCTATCGATTCCTGAATTAGTTCTATGTCATTTTCATCAATGTCTGCAAGAATGTCATAGAACTAACTTCAGCATAGAGTTAATACAGTTGGACATAATTATAGGCCTCTCTCTATGCTTCTCTCTGAAAAGTGCTTTTCCCAACTGCCCCATTCCGCAGAGTACCAGAATGCGCCACATCGCCCGCCCACACCCCTGATGAGTGAGATAGAAAGTTTCCTCAAAAGAGTCTCGGTCTCTCACGATTGTGGTTATGCTGATGGTGATTTGCATTATTATTTTCCTGAAAAATGGGTTTAAAAATAGTGATGTCTTGAGTATTATATTTTTGTTTGGCGCTTAAAAGAAGTGCTTACCGGCTCGCTATGATCGGAGTCGCATCTTTCTTCTTTTTTTTGTTTTGCCTTGGGCTCAGTTTTTTTCAGCCATATCATCACCTACAGGCTATTGGATGCTTTCTTTGCCATCTACCACTTCCCCGTTCTCGCCCTTGACCAATGTCGTGAACATAACAGCATGCTTAGACAGAATAATTTCCTCGCCACCAGCGACACCGATACACAACTCGTATGGGTTGTACGATATGAGGATGCCTTTAATTACGATTCCACTCGTACATTTACATTGAATATTTTGTTTAAGAAATCGCTTATAGAAATCGATAGGCTTAAATGGTCGCGCGGTCGGAGCGTGTGCTATCGGCTCGCTCGGCGTGCCAATAGGGATTACTACCTCGGGATTGTTGGTTTCCATTTTCTCTTATCTCCTTGCCTTTGACATGGGTGGGAGCAGTCAAATAAGTATGCATGACGGAAATAGCTGCTCCTGTCACCGCCAATCAATCCCCAGGATCTTCCAGCTCCGCGATGTCCTCCAGCTCCCACCGCCTTCTCCTCGCCGGGCAGGATGTCAAAGGGCCGGAAGCCGCGCATATCGCCTGGATGAGATTCAGTATTTATTCGTTAATTTTAACAATGAAGATACTTAAAATTCAAATTCGCACATTAAATTGGTGCAAAGATGTAAATATAGCAGGGAATCGATAAATCCCAAATGAAGATAATTTTATTCAAGTGTTTAATTATTAACATACTTAACAAAATTTTATTTTTAGTTCATCGCAAATAATAAATCTATAGGAATTGTTATTCTGGTAAATCGATTTTTATATAGACTATAAGAATCGACAAGATCTATACTCTACGCCCCTGATGATCGAGCTAGAAAAGTACTCCAAAGAGCTTTTTGTTTTGCTGATAACGGTTTTGAGCATAGCGATTTTGGAGGTTTGACTGCATATACTTTGTAAAGAGATAGCAATAGTTAGAGAGTGGTTTTGAGGTAAAAATGCTGAAAAATAACAATTTAAAAAGGTAGATAAAAGCCTATTTCGGTTATTTAAACTGCCTCCATTTTCGATAACAATCAGCCATTACTCTTCTTGGCCATCTTTAGGATAACCAAGTTTAAAAGAAATTATTTATATGACTATGATATTTGTCAAAGATTAGGAGGAAGCATCATCAAAGAAGTTACTATCAGGGCTGCTGAAAAGGACATGGAGTTCGTGCAAGGACTGGAGAACTTGGGCATGAAAAGAACCGTGGCCTGCGTCATAACATTCCTCAAAGATCAAAACGAGAGATTTTTCAAAGAAATCGAAACGGCTACGAGACTGAGACAGCCGGAAATCAGCAGAGCCATGCAAATCTTGCGAGAAAAGGGCTGGCTTACTGAGCATTATATTAAGGGCAACGGAAAGGGCAGGCCCTTGAAAATCTATGCATTACAAGCTACCATCGATGAGATCATAAATAATTACGAAGCGGAGAAAAGCAGGGAATCTGCCAGGACCTCGGAGGCCATCCAGAGGCTGAAAGAGTTAAGCTCTGCAAACTGAAATCAAATGATATTAATAGCAGAAAGATTAAGGAGGCTACAATAGAAATTAAAAAATGGTCTGGATCAGGTGCTAGACACACCTGAGAACCAGAAAGCAAGGAGCTAAACCTTATGATAGACGTAGCCTCAGCTCAGATAAATAGTTTTGCACCCATCGCGGCGCAAACTGATTTTCCCGTATCGCCTTTAGAAGAACCCGTTTTTATCTTGACCTCCGGCCAGCTCCAAGAGATCATTTCTCAGGCAGTCCAGAAGGCCATCCAGCCTCTCCTAGAGCGGATCGAGTCCCTAGAAGATAAGACAGGCCTTCAAAATGAGAAGATAGCCGCCTTGGAAGCCACACTAGACACTCATGCAGATAATAGCCTCATTCAGCTCAGGCTGATCAACGGGCTTCGCGAGGATGCCCACAAGGCCCCAGAGAATGCTGCTCCAGTGCTTACCAAGAAGACCCAGGATCATATCACAGAGATTGCCCACATTCTTGGAGCCAAAGAGAAGCGATTGATTGAAGGGCAAGCCGGGCGGCCCTATGTGGATAAGTTGCGAAAAGAGGGAATGACGTTTAGCCAACTCGCGACCGTGCTCGGATTGACTGTGGATAGGATAAGGCAGCTCTCGCGAATAGCCGCAACGGATCAGAGGTTTAACATCACCTGGCATCCCAGGAAAAAGAACACCAAGATTATCAAGCTCAGAAGATGGGATGCTTTAGTACTTTAGACAGTAAAACCCTAAATTTAGGATTAATGGCTCTATGAGGTGGAAACAAGAACGGGAAGCAAGGCAACAATCTTGATGGATTAATA
>Ga0315278_10006857_pt1 | contig 10368 bp, 10 predicted proteins | sample YL17G06_0_MG_FD_203880 | JGI IMG/M metagenome (GOLD analysis project Ga0315278, IMG submission 203880) | Sediment microbial communities from Yellowstone Lake, YNP, Wyoming, USA - YL17G06_0 | ecosystem: Environmental > Aquatic > Freshwater > Lake > Sediment | place: USA: Wyoming | collected... | reverse complement strand
CGGTTCGGGCTGCCGGTGGCGGCCAAGCCCGATTCCCAGGAGCTGTGCTTCGCGCCGAGCGGCGACGCGGGAGCGTTCGTGCGCGCGCAGGCGCCGGCGCTCGTGCATCCGGGCGGGGAGGTCGTGGACCCCGACGGCCGTGTGCTCGCGCATCACGACGGGACGTTCGCGTTCACGGTGGGACAGCGGCGGGGGCTCGGTGTGGCGCTGGGCGCGCCCGCCTACGTCGTCGACGTGGACGCGCCCGCGAACCGGGTCACGGTGGGGCCGGCGTCGCTGCTCGCGCGGCGCGGGCTCGTTGCCGACCGCGCCTCCTGGGTGGCCGGGGCGCCGCCGGCCGACGGCCCGTTCGAGGCGGCGGTGCGGATCCGCTACCGGGGGGACGAGGTCCCCGCCGTCGTGGAGCCGACCCCCGAGGGGTTCCGCGTCGAGTTCCGCGAGCCGCGGCGCGCGGTCGCCCCCGGCCAGTCCGCGGTGATCTATCGGGGCGACGAGGTCCTGGGCGGCGGCCGGATCGTCGAGTCACTACGCTGAGCCCTTCCCACCGAAGGAGGAGCCCATGACGGACCACCCGAACGCCGCGATCGCCCGTGCCGCGATCGAGGCATTCAGCCGAGGCGACACGCCCGCGATGCTCGAGCTGGTCGACGACGCGGTCGTGTGGCACGCGCCCGGCACGAACCGCTTCTCCGGGAAGTTCGAGGGTAAAGCGGCGGTGATCGACCGGTTCACGAGGATGGCCGAGGCCGGCATCGTGACGTCCCTGGACGTCCACGACGTCGTCGGCAACGACGAGCACGTGGTCGCCCTCGTGCACGCGACCGTCACGTCGGCCGACGGCCGGAGCTACGCGACGCCGCAGGTCCAGGCGATGCACATCCGCGACGGCCGGTGCGTGGAGTTCTGGGGGATGAACCAGGACCAGGCCGCGATGGACGAGATCCTGGGCGTCTGAGGCCGGCGCGCACCCGTCTTGCCCGTCGCCCTCGCCGGATACGATGGGGCGATGAAGCTGCTACGGCGCCGCGCGAAGAGCTTCGACATCCAGGTCCAGGACCTCGTCCTGCACATCACCGCGCCCGAGGACTTCGCCGAGGAATCCCGCGCGGCCGCGCTGAGCTTCTGGGAGCAGCTCGAGTCGTACGGGCTGCGCTACCCGGAGTTCCGCCAGAGCAAGCGGCCGCTGGGCGAGGTGGGGAGCGACGCGCCCGAGATCGTCCGCGAGATGGTGCAGGCCTCGGCGGCCGCCGGCGTCGGGCCGATGTTCACCTTCCGGGGGGCGGTCGTCGACCAGGTGGGGCGCTTCCTCGCCGACCAGGTCACCGAGCTCACCGTGGCGTGCGACGGCGACTACTTCATCCGGTCGCGCTAGCGCATGAAGCTCGCGGTGAAGCGACGCGGCGGCGAGCCGCTCGCGGTGGCCCTGCCTCCCTCGAAGGCGCCGGTGGGCGTCTCGACCACGCTCGGGCGCGGCCGCGGCGGCGCCGGACCCGACGGGCTCGCGGTGATCGCCTCCTCGTGCATGCTGGCCGACGCGGCCGCAGCGGGCGTCCAGGCCGTGCTCGGCAAGCCCGACGGCTTCGGGATGGCGCTCCGCTACCTCCAGCAGGTGCCGGGCGTGCGCGGTGGCGTCGTGGTGGTGGGCGACAAGATCGGCGTGTCGGGCGGCGTGGAGATCGCCGAGTGACCCCGAGCGCGACCGGCGACCAGCGCGCGCGCGCCGAGGCGAAGCTCCGCGTCGAGGAGCTGCGCGCCGAGATCGAGCACCACCGCTACCGCTACCACCTGCTCGACGCCCCCGAGGTCGCCGACGCCGAGTACGACGACCTGATGCGCGAGCTGCGCGCGCTGGAAGACCGCTTCCCCGAGCTCGCCACGCCCGACTCGCCCTCGCAGACCGTCGGCGGTTCGCCGGCCCCGCTGTTCGCGCCGGTGACACACCGGGCGCCGATGCTGTCGCTCGACAACGCGTTCTCGTTCGACGAGCTCGACGCGTGGGCGCTGCGCGTCGAGCGGGGGGTGGGCGAGGGCGCGCGGTTCGCCTGCGAGTTGAAGATCGACGGCGTGGCGTGCGCGCTCACGTACGGGGGCGGGCGGCTCGTCAAGGCGGCCACGCGCGGCGACGGCCGCGTGGGCGAGGACATCACGGCCAACGTTCGCACCGTGCGGGGCGTGCCGCGCACGCTCTCGCTCGACGACCCGCCGGCGGTGATCGAGGTCCGCGGCGAGATGTACCTTCCCGTGACGGGGTTCGACGCGTTGAACGAGCAGCTGGCGGCGGCCGAGCAGCGACCCTTCGCGAACCCGCGGAACGCGGCAGCCGGGTCGCTCCGCCAGAAGAACCCGAAGGTCACCGCGTCGCGACCGCTGCGCCTGTGGGTCCACTCGTTCGGGTTCGCCGACGGCGTCGCGTTCGACTCGCACCTGGGGTTCCTCGATTGGGCGGCGCAGGCGGGCCTGCCGGTGCCGCCCACCACCGAGGCGCGCGATTCGATCGAGGGTGTGAAGGCGTTCCTCTCGCACTGGGAGACGAACCGCCACTCGGTCGACTGGGAGATCGACGGGACGGTGATCAAGGTCGACCAGACCGGGCTGCAGCGCGAGCTCGGCGCCACCAGTCACGCGCCGCGGTGGGCGATCGCCTACAAGTTCCCGCCCGAGGAGCGCACCACTGTCCTGAAGTCGATCGACGTCCACACCGGGCGTACGGGCAAGGTCACGCCGTTCGCCGTGCTCGATCCCGTCTTCGTGGGGGGCGTCACGGTCACGTACGCCACCCTGCACAACGAGCAGGAGGTCCGCCGCAAGGACGTCCGCAAGGGTGACCACGTGATCGTGCGCCGCGCGGGCGACGTGATCCCCGAGATAGTGGGCCCGGTGCTCGCGAAGCGGAAGAAGAGCGCCCGCAGGTGGAAGATGCCGGCCACGTGCACGTCGTGCGGCACCCCGCTCGTGCGCGAGGAGGACGAGGCCGACTACCGCTGTCCGAATACGCGCGGCTGCCCCTCACAGGGGATCGAATGGCTGTTCCACTTCGCCGGGCGGGGGGCCATGGACATCGAGCACCTCGGCTACATGACCGTGATGCGGCTGCTCGAGGCGGGCCTGATCGAGGATCCCGCCGACATCTACGCGCTCGACGCCGACAAGCTCGGCCAGCTCCCCGGGTTCAAGGACAAGGCGATCACGAACGTGCTCGCACAGATCGAGGAGTCGAAGGACCGGCCGCCCTGGCGGCTCCTGGTGGGGCTGAACATCCGCCATGTGGGCACGCACGTCGCCCAGGTGCTCGCGCGCGCGTTCGGGTCGATCGACGCACTGGCGGACGCGAGCGAGGACCGGATCCACGACGTGCCCGAGATCGGTCCAGAGATCGCGGCCACGGTCCGCGAGTGGTTCGACGACGAGGAGAACCTCGCGCTGCTCGAGAAGCTGCGCGCAGCCGGTGTGCGGATGGCCGACGACCTCGCGCCCGGGGACGACGGGCCCCGGCCCTTCGAGGGCCAGTCGATCGTGCTCACCGGCGGTCTCAAGGAGATCACCCGGGAGGAGGCCACCGAGCTCGCGCAGGCCGCGGGCGCCCGCGTGTCGTCCAGCGTCTCGAAGAAGACCTCCTTCGTCGTTGCGGGGGAGAGCCCCGGCTCGAAGCTCGCGAAGGCCGAGATCCTGGGCGTCGAGGTGATCGACGAGGCCGAGTTCCGGCGTAGGCTCGGCCGATGACGCCGGGACGGCCGCTGCCGCTGGCCGCGCGGGCGACCGCCGCCTCGGCGTTCCTCGCGGCCGCCGCCGTGCTGAACGTCGTCCGCGTGTGGGCGATCTCGAACGAGGCCGCGATCCTGCGGGCGGTGCGCGACGGACGTTCCTTCTCGCTCTCCGACGCGCAGGCCAGCGACGACCGCCTCGCCGCGCTCGCCGGCTGGTACCTGGTGGTCCTCGCCGGCACCGGGATCGCCTGGTGCGTCTGGCAGCACCGAGCGCACGCCAATCTCCGCGCGTTCGGCCGCTCCGGCCTGGCGTTCACCCCGGGGTGGGCGGTGGGGTGGTGGTTCGTGCCGGTCGCCTGGCTGTGGAAGCCGTTCCAGGCCGTGCGCGAGCTCTGGAAGGCGAGCGATCCGTCGACCGAGTCGCTGGGGTGGCGGTCGGTGCGGACGTGGGCGCCGATCGGCTGGTGGTGGATGTGCTGGATCGCGTCCGGCGTCATCAGCGGCGCCGGAACGGCGCAGCGAGGCAGCGACATCGACGCCACGATCACCGGCGACACCCTGGTCATGGCGGCGCTCGCGCTCCAGGTGGTGGCCGCGGTGCTCGCGATCGCGATCATCCGGCAGGTGATGGCGCGCCAGGCGGCGCTCGCGCAAACGAGCGCGGGCACGCCCGCGTTGCCTCCCCGGGTGCCGCCCCCGCCCCCGCCGATGCCGCCGATGCCCGCGCCGCTAGACTGACCGCCATGCCGGTAGAGATCGACATCGACCACGTCGCGTTGCTCGCACGTATCGACCTCACCGTCGAGGAGCGGGCGCAGCTGAGGACCCAGCTCGGCGCGATCCTGGAGCACGCCGCGAAGGTGGGGGAGGTCGCCGCCGCCGACGTGACGCCGACCGCCACGCCCAACCCCGCGGTGAACGTGCTGCGCGACGACGTGCCCGAGCCCTCGATCACCCACGACGCCGCGATGCAGAATGCCCCGGCCCAGGCCGGCGGCCGATTCATGGTGCCTAAGATCGCGGAGACGGGCTCGTGACCGAGCTCTGCGACCGTTCTGGCACCGACCTCTCGGCCGGGCTGGCCTCGGGCGAGTTCACCGCGGTCGACCTCGCCGAGTCCTCGCTCGCGCGCGTCGAGGCGGTCGACGATCGCGTCGGCGCCTTCCTCACGAAGACCCCGCAGATCGCGCTCGAGCGCGCGGACGAGCTCGACGTCTACCTGTCCACTGGCGCGCCCAAGCCCGACGTCGCCGGGATCCCGATCGCGCTGAAGGACGTCCTCACGACGAACGGGATCCGCACCACCTGCGGATCGAAGATCCTCGAGACGTACGTGCCGCCCTACGACTGCACGGCGTGGACGCGGCTCTCGGGCGCCGGCTCGGTCCTGATCGGCAAGACGAACTGCGATGAGTTCGCGATGGGCTCCTCGAACGAGAACTCGGCGTACGGGCCCGTGCACAACCCGTGGGATCTCGACACCGTGCCGGGCGGATCGAGCGGCGGCAGCGCCGCCGCGGTCGCCGCCGGCGAGGTCGTCTGGGCGCTCGGCACCGACACCGGCGGCTCGGTCCGCCAGCCCGCCGCGCTCACCGGTGTGGTGGGCCTGAAGCCGACCTACGGCCGGATCAGCCGCTACGGGCTGATCGCGTTCGCCTCGTCGCTCGACACCGTGGGCACGTTCACGCGGAGCGTGCGCGACGCCGCCGTCCTGCTCACGGCGATCGCCGGCCGCGATCATCGAGACGCCACGAGCCTCGCCGCCGAGCCCGGCGACTATCTCGCGGGGATCGACGCGGGCGTCCGCGGCCTCCGGGTTGGCGTGATCCGGGACGCCTTCGGCGAAGGGGTCCAGCCCGACGTGGCCGCCTCCGTGCGCGCGGCCGTCGACAGGCTCGCCACCCTCGGCGCAGAGGTCTCCGAGGTCGACCTGCCGCACGCCGAGTACGCCCTCTCCGCGTACTACCTGATCGCGCCGTCGGAGGCCTCCTCGAACCTCGCGCGCTACGACGGCGTGCGCTATGGCCTCCGCGAGGACGGCGACGACTCGATCGCGATGATGTTCGCGACGCGCGGCGCCGGCTTCGGCCCCGAGGTGAAGCGCCGGATCATGCTCGGCACGTACGCCCTCTCGGCCGGCTACTACGAGGCCTACTACGGCCAGGCCCAGAAGGTCCGCACGTTGATCATCCAGGACTATGCATCGGCGTTCGCCGGCGTCGACGTGCTGGTCGCGCCGACCTCGCCCACCACCGCGTTCCGGATCGGGGAGAAGGCCGACGACCCGATGGCGATGTACCTGAACGATATCTTCACGATCCCCGCGAACCTCGCGGGCGTGCCGGCGATCAGCGTGCCGTGCGGGCTGGACTCGGCCGGGCTCCCGATCGGGCTGCAGCTCACCGCGCCCGCGCTCGACGAGGCCACGCTGTTCCGGGCCGCCGCGGCACTCGAGTCCGACCTGGGGCTCGAGCTGCGACCGCCACTCCTCGCGGGCGTTTAGGCCTCCGCGGGTCCGGCGACGTCCGGCTCCGCGATACCGGCCTCCACCGACCCCTCGACCTCGTCGCCGGGCTGGCGCGCGGGGCCGCCCGCCGACACGATCAGCGCGACCGACGCGAGCACGATCACGGCCGCGATGAGCGTCCGGATGTTCAGGGTCTCGTCCAGGACGAGCCAGCCCAGCGTGACCGCCACGATCGGGTTGACGTAGGCATAGGTCGACACGAGCGACGTGCGGACGTTCCGCAGGAGCCACAGGTAGCAGCTGAACCCGACGAACGAGCCGGCGAGGATCAGCCAGACGAGCCCGAGCCAGGACTGCGTCGTGACCTGCGAGACCGAGAAGCCGCTCAGCTCGCCGGTCCCCACCGCCACGGCCAGGATCACGCCGCCGCCGACCAGCTGCTGCATCCCGCTCCCCAGGAGCGGGCCCTTGGGGAGCGGCGCGGTCCGCGCATAGAGCGAGCCGGCGGTCCAGCAGAGGGTGGCGCACACCGCGACGAGCATCCCGCCGAGCGGCGCCCGCCCCGCCGACGCGTTCGACCCGATCAGGACGACGGCGCCGAGGAACCCGCCCACCAGGCCCGTCACCACCCGCCACCCCAGCGGGGCGCTGCGGAAGATCACGCGATCGAAGAAGGCCAGCCACAGGGGGATCAGGGCGATGATCAGCGACACGATCCCGGTCGGCGTCCCCATGTTCTCCGAGACCGCGACCAGCGCATTCCCCCCGAGGAGGAGGAACACCCCCACGATGCCGGCGGCCTTCCACTGCCTGGCCGTCGTTCGCTCGCCCGTCCGGACGGACGTGAACGCTACGAGCACGGTGCCGGCGAACAGGAAGCGGGTGGCGGCCCCCAGGAGGGTGGGCGCCGACTCGTTGACCTTCTCGATCCCCAGGTACGTCGTGCCCCAGACGAAATAGAGCGCCCCGAGGACCGTCCAGACCTTGGCGGTACGCGGTGCGGTGCTCGGTCCGCCGCCACCCTCGCCCGTCACGCCCGGCAGTCTACGGGCCATCGTCCGTGCCATGGTCGAGTCACGCGACCGGCGGCGCCCGCGTGAAACCGCCTCCGGTAGGCTAGGGCGCCATGGCCGAGTGGGAAGCCGTGATCGGGCTCGAGTGCCACGTCGAGCTCGACACCGAGACGAAGATGTTCTGTGGGTGTCGCGTCGCGTTCGGCGCCGAGCCCAACACGAACGTGTGCCCCGTCTGCCTCGGTCACCCGGGGTCGCTCCCCGTGCCGAACGGCGAGGCGATCCGCCGCATCATCAAGATCGGCCTCGCGCTCGACTCCGAGATCGCGCCGCACTCGCTCTTCCACCGGAAGAACTACTTCTATCCCGACATGCCGAAGAACTACCAGATCAGCCAGTTCGACCTGCCGATCTGCGTGGGCGGCCACCTCGACGTCGAGCTTCCTGACGCCACGACGAAGCGCGTCGGCATCACACGGGTGCACATGGAGGAAGACACCGGCAAGACCACGCACGGGAGCGCCTCCGGCCGGATCCACGACGCCGACTCCGCGCTGATCGACTTCAACCGCGCGGGCACGCCGCTCGTCGAGTGCGTGAGCGAGCCCGACATGCGCTCGCCCGAGGAGGCCGGCGCGTACCTCCGCGAGCTGCGTGCCACCCTCGAGTCGCTCGACGTGAGCGACGTCCGCATGGAGGAGGGGTCGCTGCGGTGCGACGCCAACATCTCGATGCGCCCGGCCGGCGCCGAGGTCTTCGGCACGAAGGTCGAGATCAAGAACATGAACTCGATCCGGTCGCTCGAGCGTGCGCTCACCTACGAGATCGAACGCCAGACGAAGGCCCTCGAGAACGGCGAGGCGATCGTCCAGGAGACGCGGCACTGGGACGAGGATGCCGGCGCCACGAAGTCGATGCGCTCCAAGGAGGAGGCCTTCGACTACCGGTACTTCACCGAGCCCGATATCCCGCCGCTCGAGCCCCCGCTGGCGTGGATCGACGAGATCCGCGCCGAGCTACCCGAGCTGCCGCGCGCCCGGCGCGAGCGGTACGAGTCCGAGCTGGGTATCCGGCCCGAGGTCGCCCGTGTGCTGGTCGGCGACCGCGGCTCGTCCACGTTCTTCGAGGAGACGGTCGCCCTGGGCGCGCCGGCCGACAAGGCCGCGAACTGGGTCACGCAGGACGTCGCCGGCCTCGTGAACAAGCGCGGCGGCGAGCTCCGCGACGCGAAGATCACCCCGCGCCACCTCGCCGACCTGATCGGTCTGATCGAGGCCGAGACGATCAGCGGCCAGGGCGCCAAGCAGGCGCTCGAGGACGTGGTGGAGACCGGCGACGAGGTCGGCGCGATCGTCGAGCGCCGCGGGCTCACGCAGGTCTCCGACACCGGCGCCCTCGGCGCGATCGCCGACGAGGTGATCGCAGAGAACGCCGACGCGGCCGAGCAGTTCAGGAGCGGCAAGGTGGAAGTGATCGGCTTCCTCGTCGGGCAGGTCATGAAGAAGTCGAAGGGCTCGGCCAACCCGAAGCTCGCGCAGGAGCTCCTCCGCGAGCGCCTGTCGGGCTGAGGCGAAGGCGCGTGCGCGCCTCCACGTCAGGCGACCCGCATCGCATCCCGTTCTGGCAGCTGGCGCTGCTCGGCCTCACCAGAGCCGTGCACGGCGCGGTCTTCCCGCTCCAGCGGATGTGGCGCTCGAGTGACCCGCTCGATACCTACGGCCTGTGCCACATGACCTCGGTCGCCGGCGACGCCCTGCTGGCCGTCGCGCTCGCCGACTCGGTCTTCTTCTCGATCCCGGTGGGACAGGCGAAGCTCCGCGTGGCCGCGTACCTCGCGCTCACGATGCTGCCCCTCGCCCTGGCGGGACCGCTACTCGTGCCGCTGCTCGACCGCGCGGGACCCCGGCGTGCGATCTCGCTCGGGGCGGCGGCCGGCCGGGCGGCGGTCGCGATCTACGCCGCTCCCCGGTTCGGCTCGGTCCTGCTGTTCCCGTCGGCGCTGATCCTGCTCGTGCTCTCGAAGGTGCACGCGATCACGAAGAACGGTCTCACGGTCGCCTACGCGCCCAGCCGGGACGGCCTGATGCGCGCGAACGCGCGGCTCGGCCGGATCGCGGTGGCGGGGGCCGTCATCGCGGCACCGTTCGGCTACCTCTTCCTGAAGATCTGGGGGGCGGCCGGGCCGATCTACCTCGCGGCCGCGATGTATGCGCTCTCGGCGACGCTGAATCTGCGGCTCCCGCATCCCCGGACCCCCGGCGGCACACGCGAGGTCGGACCCCGCGGCCGGATCCCAGAGCTCGCACTGCCCGCGGTGGGCGCGGTCGGTCTCCGCGCGGCAAGCGGGTTCTTGCTGTTCCTCCTCGCCTTCTCGCTGCGCGAGGGGAACGCCCCCACGTACTGGTTCGCGGTGCTGGCGGCCGGAAGCGTCGTGGGCGGGTTCCTCGCCGACATGGTCGCTCCGCGCGTGCCCACCGCGACCCGCGAGGAGGCGGTCGTGATCGCGTGCGTGAGTGCCTCGTGCGTGGGCGCCGTGCTCGCGTTCGAGCTGTTCGGGCTGCCGCTGCTCACGGTCTTCGCGCTGCTCGCCGGGGCGGCCACCGAGTTCGGCCGGCTCGCGTTCCAGGCTCTGATGCAGCGGCATGCGCCGCCCGGGGCCCAGGGCCGCGTGTTCGTGCGGTACGAGGTGTTCTTCCAACTCGCGTGGGTGGCGGGCGCCTTCATCCCGGCGCTGCTGCCGATCGATTTCCGCGCCGGGATATTGATCCTCGCGGCCTTCTACGCCGTGCTCGCGGGCGTCTCTGTGTGGCGCGCGCGGCAGCGTCGCGCGCACGCGCCCGGATCCCAGGGCCCGGCGTAAGCTTGCGGCGAGACGCGCGCATCCGCGCGCGAGACGGATCGATCCCAGGGAGGTGGCATGGAGAAGTTCGTGACCGTCGGGCGCTCGGACGACGTGCCCGAGGGAGAGGCGACGGCGTTCGCCGTCCTCGACGAGGAGGTCGCGATCGCACGCGTCGACGGCGACCTGTACGCGTTCAGCGACGTCTGCAGCCACCGGCGCTGTAACCTCGCGATGGGCGGCGAGATCGAGGGCGCGGCGATCAGCTGCGAGTGCCACGGCAGCGTGTTCGACATGGCGACCGGCGCGCCGATGAACCCGCCCGCGACCGAGCCGATCGCCGTC
>Ga0315278_10006856_pt1 | contig 10369 bp, 6 predicted proteins | sample YL17G06_0_MG_FD_203880 | JGI IMG/M metagenome (GOLD analysis project Ga0315278, IMG submission 203880) | Sediment microbial communities from Yellowstone Lake, YNP, Wyoming, USA - YL17G06_0 | ecosystem: Environmental > Aquatic > Freshwater > Lake > Sediment | place: USA: Wyoming | collected... | reverse complement strand
TGGGGCGCCGACGACGTTCTCCCGCTCACCAAAAGCTTCTCGCAGCCGAACCTGGTGGGCTCAACTCTACCGAGCGGCGGCCAGGGCGGCGGCATTCCTGTGGTGGCGTTCTGGACGCGGGCTGGTGGGACTGCCATAGGGCACGTGGAGCCCCGCGCGGAGACGCTGTCGCTCCCCGTGCAGGTGGCCGACGATGGCCGCGTGGCGGCGTCCGTGCGCATCGACGCCGGTGCTACCGTGCCGCCGGGTGGAGTTTACACCACTCCGAGGACCTTCCTGGCGGTGTTCTCCGGCGATTATTACGAGCCCTTGAGCATGTGGTCGGCGATCCTGCAACGCCAGGCGTGGGCGCCAGCCCACTCCCCGGAGGGCGCCTACGAAGCCAACTGGTGCGGTTGGGGTTATCTCGGCACCGTGACCCCCGAGCAGATGGTCAAAACCATTCCCAAGCTCAAGGAATTCGGGATCAAGTGGGCCACCCTCGACGCTGGCTGGTACGACGTCTCCGGCGACTGGTATCCGAATCCAAAGACGTTTGGGGGCGACGCGGTGCGGCGCATGGTGGATGAGTTCCACAAGAACGACATCCGCATTACCGTCTGGTGGGCGCCCATCGAGGCAGCAGACGGCCAAGGCACCAGGCGGGGAGATCGGGAAACCGCCTCCAAGGTCGCACAAGCGCATCCGGAGTGGGTAATCCAGGACGCCGCCGGAAAGCGCACAGGACTCCGCAACAACAGACTGGCCGCCCTGTGCCCCGCCCTTCCCGAGGTGCAGGCGTACTTCCGCAGCGTGACCGAAAGGCTGATCCGCGACTACGACTTCGACGGATCCAAGATGGACGGCATATTCTCCGTGCCGCGCTGCTATAACCCCGCCCACCATCACAAGAGCCCGGACGATTCGGTGTATGCGGTGGCCGATGTTTACAGGATCATCCTGGAAACGTCGCGCGCAATAAAGCCCTACAGCGTGACGCAGATCTGCCCGTGTGGGACCACTCCCAACCTCGCCTGGCTGCCTTTCGAGGACCAGTCCGTGACCGCCGACCCGGTGGGCTCCGTGCAAGTGCGGCGGCGCATCAAGCTCTACAAGGCGCTGCTGGGGCCGCGCTCAGCGGTTTACGGCGATCACGTGGAGCTCAGCAAGATCCGGTTCGATCCCGACCGGGAGGTGGACCTCGGCGAGGACTTCGCCTCCACGGTGGGCGCCGGGGGCGTGGTGGGCACAAAGTTCAACTGGCCCGACTACGGGCCGCGCTTTGACGACGTGACCCTCACGCCGCGCAAGGAAGCCATCTGGAAGAAATGGATCCCTCTCTACAATTCCCTGATGCTTTCCAAGGGTACGTTCCTGAACCTCTATACCATCGGTTACGACACGCCGGAAGGATACGCCATCGCCAAGGACGGCAAGATGTACTATGCCTTTTACGTGGGCGAGGCTCAGCCATGGGAGGGCACGCTCGAGCTGCGCGGGCTGGAGAAAGGCAAGTACCGCGTGTTCGACTACGTGAACCAAAAGGTTCTGGGGAGCGTGGACGCCTCCAACCCCAGGCTCCCGGCCAGGTTCACCGAGAACCTGCTGCTGGAAGTGTCGCGGCAATAGCGACCCCTGGAACAGGGAGGTCTCGCAGCGGTCCAGCAACTTCCTGGCCGCCGGTGCTGATGCCGCGCAGCTGAATGCTGAATGGGCAGTCCGGGTTCACAGGCTCGGCGCATGCCCCACAGGTATAGAATCCGCCCAGATCGACTCCCGAATGGAGATGCCAGGGGGGAGAATGCGTGGCGGGTGTCGCATCCACACGCCACACCTCGGCCTCGATAACCAGGTCCCACAGATCCTGCCGTTGCCGCGCCAGAATCAGGACGATATCCATCGCGGCGCAACCCGCCAAGTCTGCTGCCGCTCCTGACGATTCAGCGAAGGCCCTTCCGGAGTTTTCCCTTGCACGCGGGCAGCGGCGAGCTATGGCTATAGCTATCCCCCCCTTCCTGACACAAGGAAGATGCCTCCGAGACGCAAGGAGAGGTATTCGGTAGCAGGGCTGCGGGTGTGAGCTTTCAGGAGTCCAGGCTGAGATGCCTGAGAGGAAGGTGGCGAGGTCGGCTTCAGGGATCGGTTCAGGCGAATTTGAACTTCCTTCTTCCCCTCCAATGTTCATAGACAGGGACTTCCTCTGGAGAGAGGAAAAGCCAGGCGCCCAGCTTCCTGATTTCCTCTCCTTTATTTATGGCGTGGAGGGAAAGGCATGGAAGTCGCAATTCTCCGCAGGGTAGGTGTAAGCCTCTCGGACGGAGGACGTCGGCACCCCAACGGTAAGGCGGCAACGATGCTACGAGTTAGTAGCTTACGGCGAACTTCCACGCGATTCGTAATGGTTGCGTCCACGTTGACCTGCTTGACCGGGGCTTTCGTTCTTGGCGCCTGACGCAATAACCGGTGCCGTGAGGATGCCCAGGAGATCCGCACGCCGGCGACCTGCCGGCACGACACCAGGAAAACATGACGAAAAATCGTGTGTCAAGTCTGCGTGATTTGTCACCCGGGCAGAGGTGGAGTTCCAGCAGTAAGGAAGTCCATAACGGGGTACGGACCTTCCAAAATCCATAAATGCGGACAAAGACCCACATTCCGCCGGGCTTCAAAGAGCACACCACTTGAAGTATGGTGGAGCGTCGATGCGAATGTTGCCCCAAACTCCTGCGCAGTCCCGTTCGAGGACGCGCCCCCGCAATGCGGCCCACGACCGGGTTAGGTCTTAGAACGCCGTTTCGGGCCAACTACAAGTTTCCAGCGGCCGACTAACTCGTGCAAGTCTTGCGAATTCAGACACTCAGGGTTGCAATAAGGTAGGGGTGCGCCAAAAGGCCTTATCCAGCGATGCGGCTCTGGTGTAAAATGCGGCCGCAGCTGAGGCGCAGACGTCTCAGTCGACATATCACCCGTTATCAGCACATGACAGAGGGCACACAGGGACGCGCGTCGGCGGCCGGATCAGAAGCCTGACGTGCGAAGAGGCAGCTCATCCTTCTTATCCTTTCCGGTGCAGGAAGTCATAGGTGAAACTCTGCGACCGGCCGCTGACCAGATTATTCGTGATCGAGGCCACCTCGCCATTATTGTTCGTGCCATAACCATAGGTGAGATTCAATACGGTCCCATTGGTCGATGTGGCCTGAATCGTGGAAACCTGCGATCCGTTGTCAAGCGCTCGAGCAAAAAATAGGTTAACGTGTGGGACGTCCCCTATTTCGTCTTCTACTTCAACGGCAGCGGCAAGGCCACCGCCTTGCCCGTCTTGATGGACAGCTTGGCGGCTTCGATCACTTCGATCACGCCGACGTTGATGTCGAGCGCCACCATGCCCTCGACCGGCTGCTTGTTCATGAGGCAGTAGGCGAGGTACTCCGTGGGGCCGGCCATCTCGGGCGCGAGCGCTGGCACCTCGATCTTCACTTCCGGCTGAGGAGCTTCCCACTCGCTGCCCTTGCGCAGCGCGACCTCGACGTTGCCCCTGGTCTGGAGGCTACCCGCGAGACCGAAGACTTCCAGCTGCTGGAATGAGCGCGGCAAATCCCAGCTTCCCTCGAAGATCCCGACGCCGTCCTTGTAGGAGAGCACCATCACGGAAGAGTCTTCGACCTTGGGGAACTCGTCGGGCCGCAGGTGGAGTGCGGTTGCGTAGACGCTCTCCGGCCTTCCCTTGTACCAGAGCGCCCACAGCGCGTTGTAGCTGCCGAAATCGATCAGCGCGCCGGCGCCGCTCTGGACAGGATCAATCAACCAGCGGAAGAAGTAACCATTTGGGGGGCGGTTCCTCATTCCGCCATGCCCCTCGATCCCATGCAGGCGCCAGACCTTGCCGATCTCGCCCGAGTCGGCCTTGGCTTTGGCCGCGTAGGTCGTGGGATAGAACGCGATGTCGAAGTGGGTCAGCACCTGAATCCCGTGCGTCTGGGCGAGCGCACGGATGGCGAGGGCGTCCCTGTAGGTGGCCGCGAGCGGCTTCTGGTAGATCACGTGGATCTTGCGCGGCGCGCAAGCCTGCATCACCTCGAGGTGGCGGTTGTTCTCGAGGAAACCCCACACAATGTCGGGTTTCGCTTCGTCGAGCATCGTGTGGTAGTCGGCATAGACCGGGACCTCGGTAGCGCCGCGGCGCTTGGCTTCAGCAATCAACTCGGGCTCGGTCTCCGCGATGCCCACCAGTTTCACGGGCCCGCCCTGGCCTTCGAGGATGCGGGACAGGAACCTCCAGGTGATGTAATAGCGGAGGCCGATAAACGCAATCCTGTACTCGCGCGCCGCTGGCGGCAGCACGGCCTTGTCCTCTTGGGCCACCACCGGGAGCGCGGCAAGACAAGTAGATAGTAGTTTAGAGACAATCAGAGAGGCGCCGACAAGCAGGAAAAAACAGAGGAAGCACCGTGTCGATCTCATAAGACCCCTCCGCCAAAGCGGTAGATAGTAGTTTCCTTTCCCCCGACAGGCGGAGGATAGCATGGGTTGGGGTGGGAATCCCCCGGGATTCTCCCTGGGGGCCAGTAAGAAGCAGCGTTCTCTCGTAGTCTGCACTAAGGTAGGGGTGCGCCAAAAGGCCTTATCCAGCGATGCGGCTCTGGTGTAAAATGCGGCCGCAGCTGAGGCGCAGACGTTTCAGTCGACATATCACCTTTTATCAGCACCTGCGGGAGGGAACGCACGGAGGACCGAGGGCGGCCGGATCAGAAGCCTGGCAGGCGAAGAGGCAGCTCATCCTTCCTATCCTTCAGTCACCGATTCCTTCATCCCTGCGGCCGTAGTGCGGAAGAACAGCTTGCTCATCAGAGGAGTTCTCAGAACCCACGACGATGCCTCCACAGAATTACATGTGGGCTGAATTGATGAGAAGATTTTTTGAGTTGGACGTTTTGGAATGCGATGGTTGCGGCGGTCGCATGAGAATCTTAGCCGCAATCCATCAGCCCGTGGCGATCAGAGAGATTCTCGGGTGCTTCGGCCTACCCTTCAGACCTCCCGCTATTTCCCCCGCCGCACCGGACCGCAATGTGTTTTTCTGAGCTGACGGCACTGACAAGTCGCGCCGGACGGCGGGAGTCTGCACAGATTTCGGGCTCGCGACACCCCCTTCTCTCGTCGTTGTCCAGAAGTCGCGTTGTGTTCCCTTAGGAATTTCCTCGTGTGGTGAAATCCTGAGCTTCTCGAACGCCGTTTATGGCCCGCGTGCCTGAATGGGAGTGCCTGATATCCCGACAAGTGCTGCGGATTCAGCTATCCAGAGCCAGCGCAGCCGAATATAATGACGAAAAACCAAGTGCTAGTGATTACGGTGCGGCGAATTGCCAACGGAGGCATTCTCCTTGATCGGCAGGACGCTAGGCCACTATCGCATACTTGAAAAAATCGGCCAGGGCGGCATGGGAGAGGTATTTCTGGCCGAGGACGCATCGCTCCATCGCAAGGTGGCCCTGAAGTTCCTTCCCCCCGCGATGCAGCAGGACCCCATCGCCCACAAGCGTTTCATCCGCGAAGCCCGGTCGGCGGCAGCACTCGACCACCCCTTCATCTGCCACATCAACGAAGTGGCTGAATCCGACGGACAGGACTTCATCGTCATGGAGTACGTCGACGGCCAGTCGCTCAAAGACAGGCTGGCGCAGGGGCCGCTGCCGCTGGAGCACGCGCTGCAGATCACAATCGAAGTGACGGAGGCCCTGGAAGCGGCACATGGGAAGGGGATCATCCACCGGGACATCAAGCCGGCGAACATCATGCTGACACAGACGGGCCACGCCAAGGTGATGGACTTCGGGCTGGCGAAACAGCTGATTCCGTCCGGGGAGATGGGGAGCGCGGAGGAAACGATCACGGCTCTGACCTCGGACGGGAGCACGGTGGGGACGCTGGCCTACATGTCGCCGGAGCAACTGCGGGCCCGGGAAGCCGATGCCCGCAGCGACGTCTGGGCGTTGGGCGTGACGCTGTACGAGATGGCAGCGGGCACGCGGCCGTTTCATGGCCAGAGCGGATTCGAGTTGACGTCGGCGATTGTGAATCAGGCGCCGCGACCACTTCCCCCTAAGGTGCCGGCTGAGCTGGGCGGCGTGATCGAACGATGCCTCGAGAAGGTGCCCGGAAAGCGGTACCAGCGTGCGGGCGAAGTGCGAGCGGCGCTCGAAGCGATTCAAGCGGGAACGGCGGCTCCCTGGGCGGCGTGGCGCTACCGGCTGGGGCGTCATCGCTGGCTGATGTTGGCGGCGGCGCTGGTGATCACCGCAGCGGTTCTGGTGGGATTGGATGTCGGTGGCCTGCGCGGGCGGCTGACCGGAGGCGGACATGATCGCGCGGTCAGGCTGGCGGTGCTGCCGTTCGCGAACCTGAGCGGCGATCCGGAACAAGAATACCTGAGTGACGGCCTGACACAGGACATGATCACCCAGCTTGGCAGCCTGCACCCCCAGAGCCTGAGCGTGATCGCGCGCACGTCGGTGATGCGTTACAGGAAGACCGACAAGCCCATCGACCAGATAGGGCGAGAGCTTCATGTAGACTATGTACTGGAAGGGAGCGCGCGGCGTGACGCAGGGCGGATCCGGATCACGGCCGAGCTGATCAACGTGTTGGACCAGACGCAGTTGTGGGCGGAGACGTATGAGCGGGAAATGGCAGGGATCCTCGCGCTGCAGAGCGAGGTGGCGCGAAAGGTGGCCGGCGTGCTGGCCCTCAAGCTGCTCCCGGCCGAACACACCCGCCTCGCCAGCGTCCGCACTGTCAACCCCGAGGCCTACGATGCCTACCTCAAGGGCTCCTACCACTGGAAGAAGCTGACGCTGGCCGGATTTCGACACCGCCCAGCGCTACTTCGAGTTGGCGCTGGAGAAAGACCCTTCGTACGCCCCGGCCTACGAAGGGCTCGCATGGGTGTGGGCGGCCCGCCAACAGATGGGCATGGCGTCGCCCCGAGAAGCCGGACCCAAGGCGAAGGCGGCTGCGCTTCGGGCCATCGCGCTGGACGACAGCTCCGCGGGCGCGCACGAAGCCCTGGCCGTGGTCAGGTCGTGGACCGACTGGGACTGGGCCGGTGCCGAGCCTGAGTGGCGGCGCGCCCTAGAGCTCGACCCCAACCGTGCGAACGCGCACGCGTACTATGCCCACTTCCTGGCGAACATGGGGCACGCCGGCGAGGCCGTTCGGCACAGCGAGTGGGCGCTCAAGCTGGACCCGTTCAACGCGCTGTTCCACGGCATGTACTCTGTTGTCCTGGAGTACCAGCGACGCTACGACGACGCCATGGCCGAGGCCCGCGCCGCGCTAGCCATCGAGCCGGACCAGATTATCGCCCGGGGCACAATTAATCATGTTTTCATGTTGAAGGGGATGCGGGACGAGCGGCTGGCCTGGGAGCGGGGGCGTCTGGCCAACGATCCTGAACAGCTGGCGGCGTTTGAGCAGGGCCTCGCGGAGGCCGGCTACGAGGGCGCGCAACGTCGCATGGGAGACCTCCTGGCGGTACGGTACGAGAAGGCCGGCGGAGTCCCGAATGCTGGAAAAGTCAGGGTCCACATGCCCTACGCCATCGCGTTTCAGTATAACGACGCCGGCGACTATGGCCTTGCCATCGACTGGTTCGAGAAGGCCTACGAGGTGCACGATCTCAACCTGCCCTACATCGGCCTGCCTGTCTTCGACCCTCTGCGCTCCGACCCGCGCTTCCAGAACCTGCTGCGGCGGATTGGCCTTCCGCAGTAAGCCTGGCAGCACATGTCAGTCAACGCAACGAGAACTTCATTGGTTGTCCAGAAGTAGCAATCGGGGAAGTCAGCAATTTCGGGCAGCGACGGATCGAGAGTAACGGATTATCGCACGGAAGATTTGTTCATGAAGAAGCGATGCCGGATATGGTCAGTAATGGCCTTCATCAATAGCGGCGGGACGCGATTTCCTATGCGAGCCCACTTGGCACAGTAGCTCCCCACGAACTAGAGGCTTCCGGGTAGGAACCAAGCGCCTTCGAGCCGGGCTATAGATGTTCCATCACTAACAGTGTAGGCGAGAGCCGGCTCGGCAGGTCCAGCACTTGAACTTCACCGCAGCCTAGCAAGAAACGGCAGCACGGCCCCCCAGGTCGCCTCGGGCTGATCGAGCCACGTGTAGTGGCCCGCGCGATGAAGGAAACGGACCTCGGCGTGCGCGATGTGGCGTGCCGCTTCGAGTGCGTTGGCCTCGCCGGCAACGTCCTGGTGGCCTTGAATGATCAATACGGGCGCCGTGATCTTGTCGAGCTCCGGGCGCAGATCGAGCCCTGCGAAAATCGCCCGATTGGTCACGTCGGCTATGCGTCCGTGACACCATTCGAGACGCCAGCGCATGGCGAACTCGATACCTTTCGCCCGGTCCCAGAAGTCGGTGGGCGTGATGACACGCAGATACTCGAGGAGTGCCCGATCGGGCTCGGCCCGCAGCCGTTCCGGGGCTGACCAGTAGTCAAACAGTTCGCGCTCGGAGGGGTGGAGCCGCGAGGCGCGGTTGTCATCGAACACCTGGCTGAAGTCGGCCGTGATAGTCCCTGAACCAATGCTGACGACACCGCGAGTCCGATCCGGATAGGCGGCGGCGTAGGCGAGCCCGTACGCCATCCCCCACGAGTGGCCGAGGAGCGTGAGCCGTTGTTCGCCAAGACCGAGACGCAGCCCCTCAAGGTCTCCAAGGTAACTTCCCAGGTTAAGCGTGCTTTCGTCGAGGACCGGCAGGACCGAGCGTCCGGTACCGCGCTGCTCAAGGAGCACTACGCGATAGGAGCTCTTCAGTGCGTCTGCAGCAGATGCCAGGTAGTCCACGTCGATCCCCGGCCCGCCACCGAGCAGGATGACGTACGGCCCGCTCGCGCCTACGATCCGGTAGTAGAGGCGGAAGCCGTCACGCGGGATGGAGCCTGAGCGCTCTTCAGCTGCGCTCGCCTGCATACCAGCGATGACCATAGACGACAGTAAGGCAATCGGGAGTCCGATCCGTAATACTAGCTGCGTGCGCATTGTCTCTCTCCGTTTGAGTTTGTGAGGAACTCATCCTTTGCTATGGTATCGGCGCTGATGGTCCCGCCGCAAATAGTTTCAGATGTCTTCAGCGACATCGTCACGATCTGACAGTACGGCAACTCCGGGCCAGAAGTCGCGATCGCGGAACTAATCCTGTCGACAGGAGGACATCCCCCGACCCGACGCAGTCAGGGAACGCAATCCCGTGTCAGGGGAGTTGGGGATTCGGTCACCCGTATGGATCGGCTCTAGCAGCGTCGGCAGTCGCAGCGGCCGATCGCTGAGCTCGCGGTGATTTGACACAAGGCTATGATCACTGGCCCTGCCGAGCAATGAGCCGTTCCAACTGGATCCGATGCCTCATCGGATGCACCACCGCATGCTCGAGCATCTGTTCGATGTTGTAGTCCTCTCCCCATCGCGACTTGTAAGTAGCCGGCGCCAGTTCGGCGTCCTCCAGCACGCTGAGATGCCGGCGCCAGCCTGAGAGAACTTCATCCACAAAAGTGCGGCCCTTTCCTGCGATACGCACGAGGTCGGTGTCCGGATCGAGATCGGTGACCGGTCGCCTGACGCACTCCCCGACCCAGGTCAGGTAGTTGCGCGCCGCGCGGAAGACATGGCCGCCGAGGTGATTCGAGGACTCGTACGAGGGATCGCTCGATTCCGGCAGCGGCGTACCGGATGCGCAAAACGCCTCCCACACCTGGTAGAATCGGTTGATCTCGATCTCGTGGAGTTCCACGCAATTCCGTACGGCGTTGCTCCTGAACATGGCATCCTCCTTGGTCAAGCCGGAAGGCTTTGGTTCTCGGAACAGATCTGAAGTCGCGTGCCCTCGATCGACCCTAGCAGATAGGAAGGACAAGTTGCCGTTTTGGTTCTGGTCCCTCCCCGGTCAGTGGTCTGCCCTTTCTGATAAGGGGCGCTTCGTCTTCTTACTTTTTTTCGGGGTACAGCGTGACCTGGACGTAACGTTCCGTTTTGAAGTACGTCTGGGCCGCTATCCGGACCACGTCTTTCGTGATGCGGTCGAGGGCCGCAGGAATGCGCATCACTTCTGCCGGGTCCTCCCCAAGTCTGTAATGCTCGGTGAGCTGGGACAGCCACCAACCGTTCTGCCGGCTGCTGGTTTCGTAATCACGCGACTCTGCCGTCCGGACCTCCTTTACCTCCTCTTCTTCCGGGCCGTCGGTCTGGAGCCGGCCGATCTCCTCAAAGATGGCCCGGCTCAGCTCGTCGATTCGTTTCGGGTCGGCGCCGAGCTCGATGCTCACCCGGAACTCCTCCCGCGGAATCTTGCTCACGGACGGCTGGACGCTGACGCTGTA
>Ga0315278_10006855_pt1 | contig 10369 bp, 8 predicted proteins | sample YL17G06_0_MG_FD_203880 | JGI IMG/M metagenome (GOLD analysis project Ga0315278, IMG submission 203880) | Sediment microbial communities from Yellowstone Lake, YNP, Wyoming, USA - YL17G06_0 | ecosystem: Environmental > Aquatic > Freshwater > Lake > Sediment | place: USA: Wyoming | collected... | reverse complement strand
GCGACCAGGTCCGCGACATCCACGAGTTCGAACGGCACACGCAGGTCGGGCTTGTCCGAGCCGAAGCGGCGCATGGCATCCGCATAGGCGATGCGCGGAAAGGGATTTGGCAGCTGGACCTTCAGCACGCGCGAGAAGACATGGCGGATCAGGCCCTCCATCAGCGCCATGATCTTGTCCTGCGACATGAATGAGGTCTCGATGTCGAGCTGCGTGAACTCCGGCTGGCGGTCGGCCCGCAGGTCCTCATCGCGGAAGCAGCGCACGATCTGGTAGTAGCGATCAAAGCCGCTGATCATCAGCAGCTGCTTGAAGATCTGCGGCGACTGCGGCAGTGCGAAGAACTTGCCCGGATGCGTGCGCGAGGGCACCAGGTAGTCGCGCGCGCCCTCGGGCGTCGCCTTGGTCAGCATCGGCGTCTCGATGTCCACGAATTCGTTGCCATCGAGGTATTCGCGCATCGCGCGCGTGATCGCATGGCGGCGGCGCAGCCGTTCCTGCATGAAGTCGCGCCGCAGGTCCACGTAGCGGTGCTTGAGCCGCAACTCCTCGTTGACCTCCTCGTCGAGTGCGAAGGGCGGGGTCGCCGAGGGATTCAGCACGACGAGCGTCTGGGCCAGCAACTCGACCTGCCCGGACAACAAGCCTGGATTTGCCGTGCCCGCCGGCCGTGCCCGCAGTTTGCCCAGCACCTGGATCACGAATTCGCGGCCCAGGTGCTGCGCGAGGGTGAAGGCCTCGGCCTTGTCGGGATCGAAGACGACCTGCAGGAGTCCCGAGCGATCGCGCAGATCCACGAAGATCACGCCACCGTGATCGCGGCGACGGTGCACCCAGCCGGCGACCTCGATGGTCCGACCGATCAGGGATTCGCCGATTTCACCGCAGTAATTTGTGCGCATGGGCCGACAAGTTTACTTGCGCGCCTTCCGGCGTGTCGTGGTTTTGCGTGCCTGTGTCGGCTTGTCGCCGGTGGGCTTGGGCTTGTCCGCTGCCGGAGGCGTCTTCACAGCCTCGCCCGCCTTTGTTGTCGAATCCGTCGCCGCAGCGGCCGTCTTTTCCTCCTTGGGTTTGTCGGAGGCCGGTTCCTTGTCCCCCGCAATATTTCGCTTGGTGTCTGCGGCACCCTTGAAGTCGGTTTCATACCAGCCGCCGCCCTTCAGCCGGAACGAGGGCGCCGAGACGAGGCGTTTCAGCGTGTTGCGCCCGCAGTCCGGGCACTTGCGGAGCGGCCGGTCGGAGATTTTCTGCAACTCCTCGTGGCGATGCCCGCAGGCGGAACATTGATATTCATAGAAGGGCATACGGTCATTTTCGCATAACCAGCTCGCCGGACTTCACCGAGACCTTGATGGTGTCGCCCGGGCCGAATGTGCCCGCCAGGATCCGTTGTGCCAGCGGGTTCTCGAGCTGGTGCTGGATTGCTCGCTTCAATGGCCGTGCGCCATAGACCGGGTCGAATCCGGCCGTGCCCAGCAGGTCGAGTGCCGCCGTGTCGAGCTCGAGCCCGAGGTCGCGTTCCGCGAGCCGGCGGCGCAGGTAGCCAGCCTGGATCTCGACGATCCGGCGGATGTGCTCCCGGCCGAGCGGATGGAATACGACGATGTCATCGACGCGGTTGATGAACTCGGGCCTGAAATGCTGGCCGACGATTTCGAGCACGGCTGCCTTCATGCGCTCGTAGTTGGCCTCGCCCGCCAGCTCCTGGATGACCTGCGAGCCGAGATTCGAGGTCATGATGATGACGCTGTTGCGGAAATCCACGGTGCGGCCCTGGCCGTCGGTCAGCCGGCCGTCGTCGAGCACCTGCAGCAGCACATTGAATACGTCGGTGTGCGCTTTCTCGACCTCGTCGAGCAGGATCACGGCATAGGGACGGCGCCGGACCGCCTCGGTCAGGTAGCCGCCCTCCTCGTAGCCGACATAGCCCGGCGGCGCGCCGATCAGCCGCGCCACGGAGTGCTTCTCCATGAACTCCGACATGTCGATGCGTACCATGGCCTCTTCGGTGTCGAACAGGAATTCGGCAAGCGCCTTGCAGAGCTCGGTCTTGCCGACGCCGGTCGGTCCGAGGAACAGGAAGGAACCATTCGGCCGGTTCGGATCCGCGAGGCCCGCGCGCGAGCGCCGGATCGCGTCCGCGACGGTACGTACTGCCTCCTGTTGGCCCACGACGCGCCTGGCAAGCGCCTCCTCCATTTTCAGGAGTTTTTCGCGCTCGCCTTCCAGCATCTTGGAGACCGGGATGCCGGTCCACTTGGAGACCACTTCGGCGATCTCCTCCTCTCCCACCTTGTTGCGCAGCAGCTGCGGCTGCTTCGTCTCGGCGTCGTGCGCCGCGGCCAGGCGCTTGTCGAGCTCGGGAATGCGCCCGTGCTGCAACTCCGCCATGCGCGCCAGGTCGCCGGCGCGGCGCGCCGCCTCGAGCTCCATCTTCGCGCGCTCGAGTTCCTCCTTGATGTGCGCGGCGCCCTGCATCGCGGCCTTCTCGGCCTTCCAGATCTCCTCGAGGTCCGCGAATTCCCTCTCCAGCGACTTCAGCGAGGCCTCGAGCTGCTCGAGGCGCTTGCGCGAGCCCTCGTCATCCTCCTTGTGGAGCGCCTCGCGCTCGATTTTCAGCTGGATGATGCGCCGCTCCAGCCGGTCCATCGCTTCGGGCTTTGAATCAATCTCCATGCGGATGCGGGAAGCCGCCTCGTCCATCAGGTCGATCGCCTTGTCCGGCAGCTGGCGGTCGCTGATGTAGCGGTGCGAGAGCGTTGCGGCGGCGACGATCGCGGGGTCAGTGATGTCCACCTTGTGATGGACCTCGTAACGCTCCTTGAGCCCGCGCAGGATCGCGATCGTGTCCTCGACTGTGGGTTCGCCGACCAGCACTTTCTGGAAGCGACGCTCGAGCGCCGCGTCCTTCTCGACGTACTTGCGATATTCGTCGAGCGTGGTCGCGCCGACGCAATGCAGTTCGCCGCGCGCGAGCGCGGGCTTCAGCATGTTGCCGGCATCCATCGAGCCCTCGGCCTTGCCGGCGCCGACCATGGTGTGCAGCTCGTCGATGAAGAGGATCACCTGGCCTTCCTGCTTGGCGAGATCGTTCAGCACGCCCTTCAGGCGCTCCTCGAACTCGCCGCGGAATTTAGTGCCCGCAATCAGCGCGCCCATGTCGAGCGCGAGGATGCGCTTGTTCTTCAGGCCCTCGGGCACCTCGCCATTGACGATGCGCTGCGCGAGGCCTTCGACGATCGCGGTCTTGCCGACACCGGGCTCGCCGATCAGCACCGGGTTGTTCTTGGTGCGCCGCTGCAGCACCTGGATTGTGCGGCGGATTTCGTCGTCACGACCGATGACCGGGTCGAGCTTGCCGGCCTCGGCACGCTCGGTCAGGTCCAGCGTGAATTTTTCGAGCGCGCCGCGCTGCTCCTCGGCATTCGGGTCCTCGATCTTCTCCCCGCCGCGCAGCTCCGTAATCGCCTTGTCGATGGCGCCCTTGACCGCGCCACTGTCCTTCAGGATCGTACCGAGCGCGCCGCGGTCCTCGACCGCCGCCAGCACGGCCAGTTCGCTCGAGATGTACTGGTCACCGCGCTTCTGCGCGAGCTTGTCGGTCACATTCAGGAGGCGGCCCAGGTCGTTCGATGCCTGCACGTCGCCCTGCGTGCCTTCGACGCTTGCGACGCGGTCGAGCTGCTGCAGGAGCCGCGAACGCAGCAGACTCACATTGACGCCTGCCTTGTCGAGCAGCGGGCGCACGGTGCCGCCCTGCTGGTCGAGAAGCGCCAGCATCAGGTGCACGGGTTCTATGAACTGGTGATCACGCCCGACGGCCAGCGACTGGGCATCCGCCAGCGCCAGCTGGAATTTCGATGTCAGGCGCTCCGGGCGCATGGCTGGACTCCGTCTTCTAGCCTGCACCGTCCATGAGGCCGGCAGCGACTCATTTCAATGCGCGTATTCGTGCGAAACCGCAATTACCAGGATGCCGAGCGCAATCAACAGGACCTGCTGTACCGAGGTGCGCGCATCCACGCGCCGATGCAGGCCGGGAATCAGGTCGGCGACCGCGACGTACAGGAAGCTCGCTGCCGCGATCGCAATCGCATAAGGCAGCACCTGCATCGCGCCTGCCAGCAGGTAATAGGCAAGCGTAGCGCCGAGGACCGATGTGAGGCTGACCGCAATATTCAGGACCATCGCCCTTCGCCTGCTCATGCCGCCGTGCAGCAGGATCGCCAGGTCCCCGACTTCCTGCGGGATCTCGTGGGTGAACACGGCAATCGCGGTCACGATGCCGAGGTGCACGTCGGTCATGAAGGCCGCGGCAATCAGCACGCCGTCGAGCGTATTGTGAAATCCATCGCCCCACAGGATCAGGGTCGCGGAGGCCCGCGCCCGGTGGCGTTCCTGCGGCGCATGCGCTTCGCAGGGATCGGCATGGCAATGGCGCCATAGCACCATCTTCTCGAGCATGAAGAAGGTGATGATGCCCGCCGCAAGCGCGATGCCGATGCCATGCGTCCCGCCCGGCCCGGCGGCCTCGATTGCGTGCGGCAGCAGCGCGAGCAATGCGGCGCCGAGCAGCGCGCCGGTCGCGAAGCTGACCAGATGCGGCACGATCGCATTGCGGCGCGCCTCCGGCAGCAGCAGAAAGCCGCCGGCGATCAACGCGGACAGGGCACCGCTGGCGGCGGTGAAAACCACGATCAACGCAAGTGTGGACAAGTCCCCTCCCCGGTTTGCGGGGCCGACAGCCTACACCAGAGGCCCGCCCGTGGCAGCCTCAGGTCAGCCAGATCAATGCGGCCATGCGCCCGGTCTGGCCGTCGCGGCGATAGGAATAAAAGCGCGCCGGATCGGTGACCGTGCAGTATTCGCCACCATGGACCGCTGTGACGCCGCAGGCCGCGAGACGGCGGCGGACGAGCCCGGGCAGGTCCGCAAGATATTTCTGTCCCCTGCCCGGCCGGAAATCCGCATCCGATTCCGGCTGCATGGCGACAAACATGCGGCGCACTTCGCCGCCGACCTCGAAAGCCGCGGGACCGATCGCCGGACCCAGCCAGGCGATCAGATGCGAAGGGTCGGTCGCGAGCGCAGCAACCGTCGCCTCGACGACGCCCAACACAAGCCCGCGCCAACCCGCGTGGGCAATTCCGACACGATCACCGGCGCGGCTAGTCAGGAAGACCGGCAGGCAGTCGGCGGTCAGCACTGCGGCGACCGGCCCCGGCTCGAATGCCACCGCGGCGTCCGCGCTTTCCGTTACCGGCTCCGAAAGCATCGCGACCTTCCGCCCGTGCACCTGGTTAAGCCACTGCGGCTCGTTGGGCAGGGAAAGCGCATCGCGCAGGCGCTGCCGATTCGCCGCAACCGCGCGTGCATCGTCACCGACATGACTCGCGAGATTGAACGATGCATAAGGCCCGGTGCTGAATCCGCCGCGACGTGTCGTCATGACCGCATGCACGGATTTCGGTGCCGGCCAGTCCGGGAGCAGGAACTCGAGCTGCTCGCTCACGACCGGCGCTCGACCCTGGTGTCTTCGCGAAGCGCCGCGACGAGCTCCAGGAAATCCGCGGGCAGCGGCGCTTCGACCGAGATGCGCCGCCCATCCACCGGATGGGCGAATTCGAGCTTCGTCGCATGCAGCGCCTGGCGCCGGAAGGCACGGAGCGTCGAGTCGAGCCGCTGCGTCGCGCCCTTCGGGATCACGAGCCGCTTGCCGTAGACCGGATCGCCGACCAGGGGAAAACCTGCGTGCGCGAGATGCAGGCGAATCTGATGCGTGCGGCCTGTCTCCAGCATCACGCGCACCCAGGTATGCCGGCGGAACCGTTCGATGACGCGGTAGTGGGTCACGGCCTCGCGGCCGTCCGAACGCACGGCCATGCGCAGCCGGTCCACGGGATGACGGGCGACAGGCGCGTCGACGGTTCCGCCACCGGTCATGACGCCGATGCAGACCGCCTGGTATTCGCGATGGATGCCGCGCGCCGTCAACGCCTCGACGAGTACGTCGCGTGCAAGCTCCGTGCGCGCGACGATCAGGACACCCGACGTATCCTTGTCGAGCCGGTGCACGATGCCGGCCCGCGGTAGTTTTGCGAGCGTGGGATCATGCGCCAACAATGCATTCTGGAGCGTACCATCGGGATTGCCGGCGCCGGGATGCACGACGAGACCGGCCGGCTTGTTGATCACTATGACGCTCGCGTCCTCCCAGGCGATCGACAGTGCCATCGCCTGGGGCCGCGACGGCACGGCGTCCTCGACGGGCGCATCGACGCGCACCAATTCACCCCCGGTCACGGCATCACGGGGCCGCGGGATGCGGCCGTCCACGCGAACCTGCCCGGCATCGATCCAGCGCTTCAGGCGCGAGCGCGAGTACTCTGGCAGGGCGTCGGCAAGCGCCTGATCAAGGCGCCGGCCGGCAGCCTCAGGCGGCAGCCGCAATTCATGCTGGTATCGAGTGGAACTCATGGGGGTCGCCGGGGGTCTCTAGTCGCTATACTGCGGCGGCCAAACACGCGGGGTCCAGTCCCTTGATTCGACGGATATCGATGGCGCGCGCCCTGGCGGTCGCGTGCTTCGCCCTGATTCTTGCAGCCTGCGGCGGCCGGGATCGCACGGCCGAGCAGCTGCAGCCCGAGAAGCTCTACGAGCACGCCCACAACGCGATGATGGGCGGCGACTATCGCGGGGCCGTGCGCTATTACGAAGCGCTCGAGGCCCGCTTCCCGTTCAGCGAGTACTCGCGCCAAGCCAAGCTGGACATCATCTATTCCTATTACAAGAGCCACGAGACGGAATCGGCAATCGACGCCGCGGACCAGTTCATCCGCGAGAACCCGACCCACCCGCGCGTCGACTACGTCATGTATATCAAGGGCCTGGTGTACTTCGAGCGCGCGCCGAACTTCCTTGAGCGCTGGTTCAATACCGACCTGACCAAGCGCCCGCCGCAGGATGTGCGCGGTTCTTTCCAGGCATTCCAGACACTGATCGAGCGCTACCCGGACAGCGAGTACGCGCAAGACGCGCGCCAGCGCATGATCTTTCTGCGTAATCACCTTGCGGAATACGAGGTGCACGTCGCCGATTACTACCTGCGCCGCCTGGCCTATGTCGCGGCACTCTCACGCGCGCGCTATTGCATCGAGAATTACGACGGCGCGCCGGCCACGCGCGATGCCCTCGACATCATGATCTCGGCCTACGAGGGCATGGGGCTCACGGACCTCGCCCAGGAATCGCGGGCGGTCTACGCACTCAACTACCCCAATGCGACTCCGGAGCGCACCCACAAACGCGATTGGTGGCCTCTCTGGTAGCCGCGCCCAGCCACGGTTTTCCGTTCCCCCAGAATAGATGAGCACCGCCGGCGCCCGCCGGATCCGCTCACCGCAACCGGCGCGCGAACGAGCGGGAACCCCGCCCGGATCCGGCCCGCGCGATACCGTGAGCGGATCCCGCACGCCGGACTGCGTCTTGTTGACGTCAGGACTCGCCGGGTCGGTAGCCGGAAGTGATCGGATAGCGCCAGTCGCGGCCGAAGGCGCGGCCACTCACGCGCACGCCCGGCGGCGCCTGGCGGCGCTTGTATTCATTGCGCTGGACCATGTCCAATACGCGCACGACCGTCGCGCGGTCAAAGCCCTGCGCCACTATCTCGTCCACCGAATGATTGTCCTCGACAAAGGCCGCCAGGATACGGTCGAGCATGTCGTAGGGCGGCAATGAATCCGAGTCGAGCTGATTCTCACGCAATTCCGCGGTTGGCGGCCGCTCGATGACGCGCAGCGGAATCACCGGCGACTTCGCATTGCGCCAGCGCGCGAGCCGATATACCAGCGTCTTGCTGCAGTCCTTGATCGGCGCATAGCCGCCGGCCATGTCGCCGTAAAGCGTTGCGTATCCAACCGCCATCTCGCTCTTGTTGCCGGTGGTCAGCAGCATGCGTCCGGTCTTGTTCGAGATGGCCATCAGCACGATGCCGCGGCAGCGCGCCTGGATGTTCTCCTCGGCGGAATCCGGCGCGCGGCCCTGGAACTCGCGTTCGAGCGCCGCGAGCGTCGCCTGGAACATCCCCTCGATCGCGATCACCGAATAGCGCACGCCGAGCCCGCGCGCCATCGCAGCGGCGTCTTTCTCCGAAATGCTCGAGGTGTAGCGCGACGGCAGCATGACGGCGTGCACCCGGTCAGGCCCGAGCGCATCGCAGGCGATCGCGAGCACCAGCGCGGAGTCCACGCCGCCCGACAGGCCCAGCACGACGCCGCTGAAGTGATGCTTGTCGACATAGTCGCGTACGCCGGCGACGATCGCCCGATAAACGCTCTCCTCGGCACTCATCAGCGGCGCCAGGCTCTCGGGCTCGAGCTGTGCATCGCGCCCGGCCTGGCTCGCATCCACGCAACTGAGTGATTCCTCGAATGCGGGGGCCCGATGCACGAGGCGACCAGTCGCGTCGACCGCAAAGGAATTTCCGTCAAACACCAGCTCGTCCTGCCCGCCCACCAGGTTGACGTAGATGAAGGGCATGCCGGTCTCTTGCGCGCGCTTTGCGATGACCGCCTCGCGCTCCGCTTGCTTGCCGAGCTGGAATGGCGAGGCATTCAGCGAAATGCAGAGTGCTGCGCCCGCGGCGCGCAGCGCCGCCGCAGGCGCCAGATGCCAGATGTCCTCGCAGATCAGGAGCCCCACCTTGATGCCGGCGATCTCGACGACGACTGCTGCAGTGCCCGCGGTGAAATAGCGCTTCTCGTCAAAGACCTTGTAATTCGGCAGCGACTGCTTGCGATAACGCGCGATCACGGCGCCGCCGCGCAGCCAGGCTGCCGTGTTGTAGATGGTGCCCGAGGAATATTCGGGGTAGCCGACCAGGAGGTCGATGCCGTCCGCCGCCACGGCAAGCCGCTCGAGCGCGCTGTCGATGCGGCTGCGGAATCCACGATGGAACAGCAGGTCTTCCGGTGGGTAGCCGGACAGCACGAGTTCCGGCAGCACCAGGAGCCCCGCCCCCAGCGCGCGCGCGGGAGCTATCTGCGCGATCACGCGATCCGCGTTGCCCGGTGCATCGCCGACGGTCGGGTTGATTTGCGCGAGCGCAATGCGGAGCGAGCCCGTCATGCTGGCGGCCTGTCAGCGCTTTTTCGCGCGCCGGCGCCGGCCCGCGAGTGCGCTCTTCATCGCGCTGCCGAGTTCGGCCGGTGAATGCACGGTGCGCACACCCGCCGTTTCCAGGGCCGCGTACTTGTCTGCAGCAAGGCCTTTGCCTCCCGCGATGACCGCACCCGCGTGGCCCATGCGCTTGCCGGGGGGCGCCGTGACGCCCGCGATGTAGGCAACCACGGGTTTCGAGACGTGGCGGCTGATGTACTCGGCAGCCGCCTCCTCGTCGCTGCCGCCGATTTCACCGACCATCACGATGCCTTCGGTGCGATCGTCTTTCTCGAAGAGCGCGATGACATCGACGAAATTCATGCCGCGCACCGGGTCGCCGCCGATACCCACGCAACTGCTCTGTCCCAGTCCGAGATTGGTGGTCTGGAACACCGCCTCGTAGGTGAGCGTACCGGAGCGCGACACGATGCCGACGCGCCCGGGCTTGTGGATGAAGCCAGGCATGATCCCGACCTTGCATTCGCCCGGCGTGATCACGCCCGGGCAATTGGGGCCGACCAGCCGGCAACGGCGCCCAGCGAGCGCGGCCTTCACCTTGATCATGTCGTTGACCGGTATTCCCTCCGTGATGCAGACGATCAGGCGGATACCCGCGTCGGCAGCCTCGAGGATCGCATCGGCGGCATATGGCGCCGGCACGTAGATCATGCTGACATCGGCGCCTGTCCCGGCCACCGCGTCCTGCACGGTGTTGAACACCGGGCGATCGAGATGTCGCTCGCCGCCGCGGCCCGGTGTCACTCCACCAACCAGCATGGTGCCATAAGCAATGGCCTGCTCAGAATGAAATGTGCCCTGCTTGCCCGTGAATCCCTGGCAGATCACGCGACTCTTGCGGTTGACCAGGATGCTCATCGGCGCGCCGCGCGGGTGGCACAGCGCACGGCCTTGGTCGCGGCATCAGTGAGGTCCTTTGCCGGCGTGATCGCGAGCTTGCTCGCCGACAGGATCTTGCGCGCCCGATCCGCGTTGGTACCCTCGAGACGCACGATCACGGGCACGCCGACGCCGACCTGCTGGACCGCCTGCACGATTCCGTCGGCGATCACGTCACAGCGCACGATGCCACCGAAAATGTTCACCAGCACGGCGCGCACGCGTTTATTCGAAAGTATCAGGCGGAATGCCGCGGTCACCCGTTCGGCGGTGGCAGTGCCGCCGACATCGAGAAAATTGGCGGGCGCACCGC
>Ga0315278_10006853_pt1 | contig 10369 bp, 9 predicted proteins | sample YL17G06_0_MG_FD_203880 | JGI IMG/M metagenome (GOLD analysis project Ga0315278, IMG submission 203880) | Sediment microbial communities from Yellowstone Lake, YNP, Wyoming, USA - YL17G06_0 | ecosystem: Environmental > Aquatic > Freshwater > Lake > Sediment | place: USA: Wyoming | collected... | reverse complement strand
CCGTAGTCTGCGACATAGCTCCCAGTCCTCCATCAGTTCGTCCCCTCGATGCTCGACGGCCCACTCCAGCACGAGGGCCATTGCCCGGCGCGGGAGGAGAGACTACGCCCTCGTCGAAAGAGTGGAAGCTCTTCGAGCCGGAATCACAACGAGAGAAGAGGTGTCATCGCCGCCGGAAGCGGCGCGCTACGCCTGGCACCTCGTGGATCGACACGAGACCCTGCTCTGCGTACCTCATGGTGGCATGAGCGGATCGCGTGGCTCGAGCGCGAGGGACTCCAGCTCCATTGTTGTACGGCGAGCTCACCTACTTGCGCCGGACGAGCTTCTCGAGAGCTTCTGTTGCCCTCCTGAGTGATCCACCGTGTGGCGCGAGCCACGCATGAATATTCATAGGTTCGATACTGAGTCAAGCCGTGTCCGGGCCGCGCGCACCGCCGTGCTGCGGTGTGAGCCCTTCCGCCTTGCCCCAATTCTGCATGATGAAAGTCTTGGGGATCGCCCAGCAGTGCGCGTCGAACGGGCCAATGCCGAGGCAGACTGCCACCTGGTAGTTCTGATCGCGCAGTTGCTGGAACTTGTTGACGCCTGACTTCCAAAGGGTGGAGAACTTTATCTCCGCCCGAGTTCCAGCGATGTTCCGGTCCGCGTCGCTGTCTGGAGACTTGACCACATCGAAGTCCTTCGCAGCGAGGTACCCCGCGACAAGTTTCTCTCCAATCGTTCCAACTTGGCGAGAGGGGCGGTGAGAACCTCGAGGTTGTCTCCGAAGACGATCTTGCGCATTCCGGCTCCGCTCAGGGACTCTCGGGGTGCACTGATCGTACCGAACTCGCTCCTTCTTGCTCGCCGTACAACGGCTCGGTGCTCACCTGCGCGGCCCAGCGGCCGCCGAACACCGCCCGAGGCAAACCCTACGCCGCCCAGATGCCACCGAGCCACTCCGCGGCGACGCTAGGCTGCGTCAGGTGCAGCGCCTTGATTCTCATCCGCATCTCCGCCGGAGCCGAAGGTCTCGCCGCAACCGGCGCGCGGAAACCACGACGCCAGCCGAGTCTGGACCCAGGCCGATGCCGACCCGAATGCCCTGCGCAACCAGAGCGGGCAGGCCGAGCCGGAGGAGCGCGGAAAGCGGGTACTCGGAAGGCGTGAGATTCGGCCACTTGGCGGCCGCAGACCGCCGCGCACTCTCAAGGTCCCACCACAAGGGAAAGAGAATCTCATGCGCCGTGTCGTGAACGGCAACCGGATCGCCGCAACAGGTAAGAAGCCACGCGCGCCTCGAGGCAGCCACCTGCCTCAGGAACTGTGAGTAGATCTGCGCCGAATCGCCCGACTCCATGAAGGCCCCAGCGGGACCTAGGGGTGCGAGGGTCGAGCATGGATGCTCAGAGGTGGGGCGTCAAGCCGAGAACGGATGTGCACGCGCCCGCATGCCTGCGGCTCGTTGCTCTCGAAGCAGGTAGATGCTGATGGGGCCAACAATGAGATCAACGACGAGGAGCCAGCGGGACAGAGGGTGCACGAAGCCTTGGACGAGCTGATTCACCGTGCCCAGAAACGCCGCGCGGACAGAGGAAGCACCGCACCCCAGAAGAGGCCCCGCGTGCTTCCACGCAGAAGGAGGACTCCGATCGCCAGAAAGCCAACTCCGTACAGGACTGCGATAACGAGGGGCAGACTCAAAGGAAAGATGAATGGCTCGCTCAAGTGCGTCGAGGTGGATGTGAGCATTAGAACACCTGCGGCCTTGCGAAGCTTGGCCATCTCTCTCCCCGTCATGCGGTCTAATAGATCTTGAACCGCCGATCCGAGTCTATGCTGCTCAGCCCAGACACTGCGAGGCGATGGCGGAGCTCGTCGCGCGATTCACAATGGACGGCACAGCGAGAAGCGCTCCGGACTCGCGAGTGTCGGTCATTCCTTCGCTTTCTTCCGCGCCACGCAATGGATCGACACCCCGAACGGCAACGGCACGCGTTGCAGCAGCACGGCTTCGAGGCGCATCGCCGTGTCGAGCAGCGCGTTGCGACCGCTGGCGGCCGGCTCGGTGGTCTCGAAGTCGCGACCGCTGGGCATCAGCTTCAAGCGGCGTGCGGCCCACACCGCCGGGAAGAGCAGCGTGTTCCAGTGCGTGACGCGCAGGACCTCGAAGCCGCAGGAATCGACGAGGCGTCGCAGCGCGGGCGCGGTGAAGCGACGCGCTGTCATCACGGCTTCGTCGTGCGGGGAGCTCAGCGACTCGTAGGCGGGAACGTCGACGAAGAGCATGCCGCCGGGTCGCAGCACGCGGTGCATTTCGCGCAGCGCGTCGGCTGGATCGGCGACCCATTGGTGGTAGATCACGGACATCGAGATCACCGCGTCGAACGACGCCGAAGCAAACGGCAGCGACGTCACGCTGCCGCGCACCAGCTGCGCGAGGTTGCGTTTGCGGGCGCCCGCCAATGCGTCCGGCGAGAAATCGAGGCCGACGCGGCGGCCCGTGCCTTCGAGGTGCGCGAGGTTGCCGCCGGTGCCGCAGCCGGCGTCGAGGATCGCGGCGTCGTGCCACGCGGGCAGGAAGCGATCCAGGTGCCAGTGCAGTACGCGGCGGAGCTGGCGGTACCACCAGTGCTCGTCCTCGACCCGGAACAGTGTCGTGTATTCGCGCTCGAGCATCGCTCCCGCCCCGCTCAGGTCGAACGATGTACGTCGGGTTCGATGTAGATCACGTGCGCATCCGCAACCGCCGCGCGCACGCGCGCTTCCACCTCGTCGATCGCGAGGGCGAGGCCGGGGACGTCGAGGCCGCTCGAGAACTCCACCTTGGCGCCTACCAAAAGCTCGTCGGGTCCGAGGTGCAGGGTGCGCAGATGGATCAAGCGCGAAACGGCTGCGCTGCCCTCGATCGCGGCGCGGATCCGTTGTTGCACGTCTGGCGCGGCCGACTCGCCGATCAAGAGGCTCTTCATCTCGGTGGCCAACACGAACGCGATGCAGGCGAGGAGAATTCCGATCGCGACCGAGCCGAGCGCGTCGAAGCGCGCGTCGCCGGTCCCGATCGCGAGGCCGACACCCAGCAGCGCGAAGACCAGGCCGAGCAGCGCGCCGGTGTCTTCGAGCAGCACCACCGGCAGCTCGGGGCTCTTGGCGCGACGGATGAAGCTCCACAGGTTCTGGTCGCCGCGCACGGCGTTCGCCTCGACGAACGCGGTGCGGAACGACCATGCCTCGAGGGCGATCGCCAGCAGCAGCACGCCGATCGCCCACTGCGGCGCCACCAACGCATGGGGGTGACGCAATTTCTCGACGCCCTCGTAGATCGCGAACAGCGATCCCAGCGAGAACAGCACCAGCGCAACGACGAACGACCAGAAGTAACGCTCGCGTCCGTAGCCGAACGGATGAGCGGGGCTCGCGGCCCGGCCCGCGCGCGCCTGGCCGAGCAGCAACAGCGCCTGGTTGCCGGTATCCGCGAGCGAGTGCACGGTCTCGGCGAGCATCGAAGCGGCGCCGGTGAACAGGAACGCCACGAACTTCGCGACTGCGATGCCGAGGTTGGCAAGGAACGCGGCGATGATCGCGCGGCGGCTGCCCTCGTGCATCGCCAGCTACAGGAATACGGGGTAGATCGCGGTGGCGACGAGGCCGAGCGCAAAGAGGACGCCGGCGCGTCGTGTCAGCAGGAACGCCCACGCGACGTACCAGAGCGGCCACAATGGGTAACCGGGCGGCGGCGCGGCGGGCTTCGGCGTGCGGAACACGCGCATCACCTCGATGCAGCGCGGCAGCGCCGCGAAGCTCGCGAGTGTCCAGACGCCGAGCGTGCCGGTCAGCACGAGGATTCCCATCACGACGAAGAACGAGAGCATCAACGCCTGCGCGACGAAGCGGGCCTGCGTTTCGCCCAATAGAACTGGCAGCGTGTGGATGCCCTTTGCGGCATCGGCTTCGAGCTTGTCGATGTGCTTGCCGAACAGCACCACCGTCACCAGCAGCGCGTACGGCAGGCTCGCCGCGAACACCCACGCCGGCGCCGCGCCGGTGGTGACGAAATAGGTGCCCGCGATCATCAGCGGACCCCAGACCAGGAAGACGCCGGGTTCGCCGAAGCCGTGGTGCTTGAGCTTCAGCGGAGGCGCCACGTAGAAGACGCTGATGAAGAGGCCCGCGAGCGCGAACACGTAGACGAGCGGGCCGCGCTCGGCGCCGAGGTAGACGAGGATCGCGAGGTCCACCAAGTTGACGGCGGCGATCGCTGCGATGAGTCCGCCCTTCGAGACCAGCCCGTTCAAGATCGGATGGGGCGCGTATTGGCCCCGCACGTATTCGGCAGAATCGACGCCGGCGGCCAAGTCGAGGTAGTCGTTGATCATGTTGTTCGCGGCGTGGGCGAGTACGAGGCCGAAGAGCGCGAGCGCCAGGAAGAACCAATTGGCGGTGGCGGGCGTCGGCCCTGCGACCGCGAGCAGCCCGCCGAGCACGCCCGAAGTGATCGTCATCGGGAACACGCTGGCGCGCGTGATCAGCAGCCAGCGCGAGACGACGTCCATAGTATGGCCTGACGACAGGTTCTGCGTGCGCAGCACTTCGGCCCAGTTGCGCCAGACGGGTCGTTGCTTCGACGAAGAGGCGTTGCTCTTAGCGGCTGATGCCATGGGTTCCTCCGCGGGCCGGCGGAACCTAGCTGATCCCTCGGCTAGGTTCGCGAGGCGATGAGCCAGCGACCGCGACTCGAAACGCGCAGCGGGATCCTCGAAGGACGCAACGAGGACGGGCTTGCCGTGTTCCGCGGTGTGCCGTTCGCGGCGCCGCCGACCGGAGCGCGGCGCTGGGCGCCGCCGGTGCGCGAGGACCCCTGGCGCGACGTGCGCGATGCCGCCGCGATCGGCCACGCGTCGCCGCAGAACGCGAGTCTCGTGATGCGCATGCTCGGCCTCGAAGGACTCGCGCAGCACGAGGACTGCCTCACTCTACAAATCTGGGCGCCGGCACTCGATGCAGGGCGCCGTCCCGTGCTGGTGTGGCTGCACGGCGGTGCCTTCACGGCGGGCGCCGGTTCGCTGCCGCTCTTCGCCGGCGCGACGCTCGCCCGGCGCGGCGACGCGGTGGTCGTCACGGTGAACTACAGGCTGGGCGCGCTCGGCTTCCTCGCGCAACCCGATCTGCTGGAAGCCGGCGAGATCGGTGCGAACTTCGGCCTGCTCGATCAAGTCGCGGCGCTCGCGTGGGTGCGCGAACACGCCACGCAACTCGGTGGCGACCCGGATAACGTGACGCTCTTCGGCGAGTCGGCCGGCGCGATGTCGATCGGCGCGCTGCTCGGCGTGCCCTCGGCGCGCGGGCTCTTCCATCGCGCGATCCTGCAGAGCGGCGCGGCGCACAACGTGTCGCCGCGCGAGAGTGGCCTGCGCATCGCCGCACTGTTTCGCGCCGCGCTCGGGCAGCCGGACGCGACGATCGACGCGTTGCGCGCACTTCCCGTCGAAGCGATCTTGCACGCGCAGGGGCAGGTGATCGACGGTAGCTGGCGGCAGATCGAAGGACTCGCGTTCCAACCGATGGTGGACGGCACGGTGATCCCGGGTGCGCCGCTCGAGGCTGTCGCTGCCGGCGCGGCGCGCGACGTTGCGCTGCTCGTCGGCACCAACCTCGACGAGTGGCGGCTCTTCGCGCTCACCGACGCGAAGCTGCGCGCGATGGAGGAGGCGGGATTGCTGCGACGCCTCGCGCGCGTGCCGCCAGCGGCGGCGGGCGATGCCGAAGCGTTCGCGCAGCGTGCGCTCGAGACGTATCGCGGCGCGCGCAGCGGCACGCTGCCGATCGACCCGCCGTCGCTGTGGATCGCGATGCAGACCGATCGCGTGTTCCGCATCCCGGCGCTCCGACTCGCCGAGCAGCAGCTCGGGCAGACGTCCCGCGTCCACGTGTACCTCTTCGACTGGGCGTCGCCGGCCCTCGAAGGTGCGCTCGGCTCGTGTCACGGAATCGAGTTGCCGTTCGTGTTCGGCACGCTGCACGATCCGCGCGCTGCGCAGCTCGCCGGCTCCGGTCCGGATGCGGAGCGACTCGCCGTGCGGGTGCAGGACGCGTGGCTCGCCTTCGCGCGCAGCGGTGATCCCGGCTGGCCTGCCTACGACACCGCCAAGCGCGCGACACAGCGGCTCGGTCGCGCGAGCGAGCTCGAGTGGGATCCGCAGGGTGCCGAGCGCGCGTTCTGGGATGGGTTGCTCTGAGCCTCGCTCGCGGACGAAAGGGACTGTCCCTCCGTCCGCGCTCGATCTGCGACGAATCTCGCCGCCAGACACGCGGACGGCGGGACTGTCCCTTTCGGTACGCGCTCGGTGGGCGTATGCCGGTTCTGCGATCGACGCACGGGGCGGACGGAGCAGAGGAGCAACCGCGCGCATCACCCGAGAGACGATGGGGACAGTCCCGCCGTCCGCGTTTGGAGCTCGGTGGGGCGTCGGACTTGGGTGCGCGGACGGAGGGACAGTCCCCTTCGTCCTCGATGTCAGGCGCTGCGGGCGACGGGTAGCCACACTGTCACTTCCGTGCCGCGCTGATCGCTCGAGACTTCGATCTCGCCGCCGTGGCTCACGACGATCTGGTGGGTTACGGCGAGACCGAGGCGCGAGGTGGCGCCTTCGGCGGCGAGTGGTGAGAACGGGTCGAAGATGTGCCGCAGCTCGGCGCTCGGGATCGGCGGGCCGCTGTCGCGCACGCGCAGCCGCACGCGTCCGCCCTCGCTGCCGGTCGACACGGCAATGCGGTGATCGGCGGGCGCGCCTTCCGGAATCGAGCGGATCCCGTTGAGTAGAAGTTGCAGCGCCACCTGCGCGAGCAGGCCCGGATCGCCTCGCACGGCGGGCACGGCCGTCAGGAACTCGGTCCAGCGCGCCCGGAAGCGTCCCTCGGCGCGCACCAGCGGCAGCACCGACGCGACGACTTCGGCGAGATCGACGGGAACCGTCTCCGACTCGCTGCGGCGCGCGAGACGCAACAGTTCACCCACCGTTGCGCGCAGCCTCGCGATGCCTTCGTGGCATTCGTCGAGGATCTCGGGCACGTCGCGGTGTTCGGTCGGGTGGTGCCAGATTTCCTCGACGCGATTCAGGTTCGAGGAGACGAAAGCCACCGGGTCGTTGATCTCGTGCGCGACGCCGGCGGCCAGCGTGCCGAGCGCGGCGAGCCGCTCGCCGTGGACGAGCTGGCTCTCCTTGCGCCGGAGCTCCGCGCTGCGCTCTTCGACGCGCGCGTGGAGGTCCTCCGCGAGGCGCTCGGCTTCGTCCATCGAGCGCACGAAGCCACGTACCAGCACGGCCGAAAGAATCGTCATCATCACCAGGTAGCCGAGCGGGAGGATCTGTGGCGCGACGATCAGATTGGCGCCGACGGCGCTGTCGTGGAGCAGCGTCGTTGCGAACAGGCAGTACGCCGCGAACAGGAAGCGCGCGTCGCGGCGTGACACCGCCGCGCGTCCGAGCGCGACGCCCACGTAGCCGACGAAGAGCGCGAAGATCGCGACGATCGCGATGCCAAACGGCGTGAGCATCGCCTCGTCGACTCGGCCGCCGCCGAGTGCGGGTCGCGTCACGAGCACGTTGGAGAAGACCCTGTCCGTCGCGATTCCCAGCGCGATCAACGCGACTAGGCCGTAGACCGCGCGCTCCACGTGCGGCCGCTGCAGGCCGAGGGCAGCGTGCGCCCAGCGCACGAACGCGACTGCCAGCACGGCCCCGCACGCCATCTCGAGTTGCTGCCAGTGCCGCGCCGGAAGGGCGGATGTCGCCGCCGCGCGTCCGAGCACCGCTGTCGCGATCCCCGCGACACCCAGCGCCGAGATCGCGAGCCACAGATGGGCGATCTCGCGGCGTCGCTGCGCGTAGATCCAGGCGTGCAGCAGCGCCGTGTAGATCGGCACGACGACGGTGGCGAGCAGCAGGGCACTCCGCATCGCAGAACGGATCGGAGCGGCTGGGCGCGGCCTTGAGGACGCGGGAATCGCGCTGCTTCAGCTAGAGCGGCGCCAGGGTCTCCGCGCGTCCGCCCGCGGCCGGCAGCCAGACCGTGACGGTGGTGCCCTCCGGGCCGCTCTTCACGTCGATCTCGCCCTGGTGACGCGTCACGACGAGTCGCGTGAGCGCGAGGCCGAGCCCGGTCCCACGGCCGAGCGGTTTGGTCGTGAAGGACGGCTCGAAGATCTGGCCCAGTACGTCTGCCGGGATGCCGGGTCCGTTGTCGCGCACCGCGAGTTCCACGCCGTCGCGCGCCGCGTATGCGCGCAGCTCGACACGCGGCGCGCGGTTCGGCGCCTCCGAGTCCGAGACGGCTTGCACCGCATTCAGCGCCAGATTCAACGCCACCTGACCGAGCAGACGCGCGCTGCCCCACACCGGCAGCGGCGACTCCACGCCGATCGCGACCTCGATCGCCGGGCCGGCCTCGCGCGCGACGAGCGGCAGCACCGCGTGCAAGATGTCGCCGAGATCGCAGGCCTCGCGCTCGCCGTCGCCCTGACGCGACATGCGCAGCAAGTCCGCGACGATCGTGCCGACGCGCGCGAGACCCTCGCGGCTCTCCGCCAGGATCTCCTTCACTTCGTCGGGGTCGTGTTCCTCCTCCCAGAGCGCCCGCAGATGATTGAGGTTTGCGCTCACGTAGGCGAGCGGGTTGTTGATCTCGTGGGCGACGCCAGCGGCGAGCATGCCGATCGCCGCGTGCTGCTCGCCGCGCGCGAGCCGCAGGTCGATCGCGCGCAGCGCATCGGCGCGCGTCTGGGCCAGCTCATGGAGCTGCGTGCCGAGTCGCTCCGACTCGCCCATCGTCTGGACCAGCTCGCGCACCAACACGGCCGACAGCGTGGCCGCGATCGCCATGTAGCCTCCGGCGCCCAGCAGGAACGGTGCGTCGTAGACGCCGAGTCCCACCGCGGTGTCGTGGATCGAGGCGACCAGCCATCCAGCGAACGCGACGAGCAGCGGCGTGACGCCCGGTTCGCCGCGGTGTCGCGCGCGGATGCAGATCGCGAGCGGGAACAGGAAGTAGACCAGTCCCAGCACCAGCAGTCCCTGTAGCAGTGGCGTGAATTCGAGCTGGAGGAAATGCAGGCCGAAGACGACCGTCTCGCGCGGCGGTCGATCGATCGCGAAGAACAGCTGCGGCACGGCGGCGTCGATCGCGAACACCGTGCCAGCGAACACGATGGCCGAGCGCAAAAAACTGGGCGCGTGCACGTGCATGCGCGACGCAGAGAATTCGAGTGCGCCGACCATCACGAAGGTGGCGCCCGCGATCGTCATGCGATGCGCCTGCAACGCGTCGTCCGCATCGACGCCGACGTAGAGCAGCGCCGTGCCGAACGAGATGCCAGCGGCTCCCAGGGCCGTCACCGCCACCCACAGGTGCTCGCGCGCGCGCGGGTGCAGCGCGAAGACCCACGCATGGAAGAGGGCGGCATAGAGACTGACCACCGCGGCCGCCGTCGCGAGGAGGACCTCGGTGCCCATCCCTATTGGGATCGGTCCCCGCGAAGGCCGCCTTGAGGTGGAGGGGAAGGCTCCGATCGAGGCGTTATGATCGCGCGCCGTGACGTTGCCGGGACTCATTGCGCTCGCTCTCCTCGGCTGGGCACTGCTGCGCTTCGCGGCGGGCTACGGGCGTCGCGACCCGGCATTCGGCCAGCTCTCGGCGCGCGAATACGCGCTGGTGTGCGCCGCTGCCGACGCGGCCTTCCCGCCCGGCGGCGCGATTCCGCTCTCGGGTACGCAAGCCGGGATTCCCGCGCACGTGGACCGCTACCTGGCCGCGCTGCCCGCGCGCAACCGCTTGCTGATCCGCCTGCTCTTCGTGCTGATCGAACACGCGACGTTGATCTTCAAGGCGCCCGGCTGGGACGGCTGGCGCCGCTTCAGCGCGTTGTCGCTGGAGCAGCGCATGGCGGTTCTCGAAGGCTGGGCGCGCTCGAAGTTCCAGCCGCGGCGTCTGGTGTTCCAGGGCCTGCGCGCGGTACTCACGATGGGCTACTTCGCTCGTCCCGCCGTGTTGCGCGCGATGGGACTGGCGCCGCTCGCGATCGAGACGCCCGTCGTCGACGCCGATCTGCTCTACCCGCCGATCGGCCAGCCGAAGGGCACGATCCGCTTCGGCGTCGCCGATCGCGATCGCGCCGTGCCGCGCACGCCGCTCGACCCGCACGGTCCGTTGCAGCCCGGATTCGAGGCGCCAGCATGAGCGATCCGCGCACGTGGCCGGGCGAGGTCCGCGTCTTCGCGGACTACCAGCGCGACTTCGCCGAAGAAGCGGACGTCGTCGTCGTCGGCTCGGGCCCGTGCGGCGCCGTCGCGGCGTACGAACTCGCTGCCGCAGGCAAGCGCGTCGTGTTGCT
>Ga0315278_10006852_pt1 | contig 10370 bp, 7 predicted proteins | sample YL17G06_0_MG_FD_203880 | JGI IMG/M metagenome (GOLD analysis project Ga0315278, IMG submission 203880) | Sediment microbial communities from Yellowstone Lake, YNP, Wyoming, USA - YL17G06_0 | ecosystem: Environmental > Aquatic > Freshwater > Lake > Sediment | place: USA: Wyoming | collected... | reverse complement strand
GCGCTGTTCTGTGCAGTGAGCGGTGTGCAGCCCCAGTCCGAGACGGTCTGGCGCCAGATGAACAAGTACCGCGTCCCGCGCGTCGCGTTCGTCAACAAGATGGACCGTGCCGGCGCAAACTTCCTGCGTTGCGTCGAGCAGATCCGCACCCGGCTGCGTGCCAACCCGGTGCCGGTGCAGCTGCCGATCGGCGCCGAGGACCATTTCGAGGGCGTGGTCGACCTGGTCACGATGCAGGCGATCTACTGGGACGACTCGACCGAGGGCATGCGCTTCGAGCGCCGCGAGATCCCGGCGGAACTGCGCGCCCAGTGCCAGGAATACCGCGAGAAGATGATCGAGGCGGCGGCCGAGGGCAACGAGGAGCTGCTGCACAAGTACCTCGAGCACAGCGAACTCTCCGAGCAGGAGATTCGCGCGGGCCTGCGCGCGCGTGCGATCCGCAACGAGATCGTGATCACGCTGTGCGGTTCGGCGTTTAAGAACAAGGGCGTGCAGGCGATGCTCGATGCAGTCATCGAGTACATGCCGGCGCCGACGGAGATGCCGGCAGTCATGGGCGTGGACGATCGCGGCGCCGAGGCCACCCGCGCTGCCAGCGACGACGCGAAGTTCTCCGCGCTTGCGTTCAAGATCCTGAACGACCCGTTCGTCGGCAACCTGACCTTCTTCCGCGTCTACTCCGGCGTGCTCAACTCGGGCGACCAGGTGTACGTCCCGGCCCGTAGCCGCAAGGAGCGCATCGGTCGACTGCTGCAGATGCACGCCGCCGATCGCGAGGAAATCAAGGAAGTCCGCGCCGGCGACATCGCCGCGGCCGTGGGCCTGAAGGACGTGACGACGGGCGACACGCTGTGCGACCCGGACAGCGTCATCACGCTCGAGAAGATGGAGTTCCCGGAGCCCGTGATCTCGGTGGCCGTGGAGCCCAAGACCAAGAGCGACCAGGAGAAGATGGGCCTCGCGCTGCAGCGCCTCGCGAAGGAAGACCCGTCGTTCCGCGTCAGCACCGACCAGGAGTCGGGCCAGACGATCATCTCCGGCATGGGCGAACTGCACCTCGAGATCCTGGTCGACCGCATGAGGCGCGAGTTCAAGGTCGAGGCGAACGTCGGCAAGCCGCAGGTGGCCTACCGCGAGACGATCCGCGGCAAGGTCGAGCAGGAAGGCAAGTTCGTGCGCCAGTCCGGCGGCCGCGGCCAGTACGGCCACGTGTGGCTCAAGATCGAACCGCAGGAAGAGGGCAAGGGGTACGAGTTCGTCAACGGCATCGTCGGCGGCGTCGTGCCGCGCGAGTACGTGCCGGCCGTTGACAAGGGCGTCAAGGAAGCGCTCCAGGGCGGCGTCATCGCCGGCTATCCGGTGGTGGACGTGAAGGTCACGCTGATCGACGGCTCGTACCACGACGTCGACTCGAACGAAATGGCGTTCAAGATCGCCGGCTCCATGGCCTTCAAGGAAGGCGTGCGCCGCGCGAAGCCGGTGCTGCTCGAGCCGATCATGAAGGTCGAGGTCGTCACGCCGGAGGACTACTCGGGCGACGTCATCGGCGACCTGAACCGTCGCCGCGGCCACATCCAGGGCATGGAGGACTCGGTGTCCGGCAAAGTCGTGACCGCCGAGGTGCCGCTCGCCGAGATGTTCGGCTACGCCACCAACGTGCGTTCGATGAGCCAGGGCCGTGCCACCTTCACGATGGAATTCGCGAAGTACATGGAAGTGCCGAACAACGTCGCCGAAGCGGTGATGAAGAAGGCCGGCTGAGCGGAAGGAGATAGCGGATAGCGGATAGCGGATAGTGAAGAGGGTCTGTTCTGCCGTCGGGGCGGGACTGAATTCGGACACTGTTAGCGCACCGTTCCCCACTACCCGCTATCCGCTAGTCACTAGTCACTTGTATTTAGAGGTAAAGGGTCGTGGCTAAGGAAAAATTTGCGCGTACGAAGCCGCACGTAAACGTGGGCACGATTGGTCACGTTGACCATGGCAAGACGACGCTGACGGCGGCGTTGACCAAGGTGATGGCGGAGACGCACGGCGGCACCTTCATGGCCTACGACCAGATTGACAAGGCGCCGGAGGAGAAGGCTCGCGGCATCACGATTTCGACGGCGCACGTGGAATACCAGTCGCCGAACCGGCACTACGCGCACGTGGATTGCCCGGGGCACGCGGACTACGTGAAGAACATGATCACGGGTGCGGCGCAGATGGACGGGGCGATCCTGGTGGTATCGGCGGCCGATGGCCCGATGCCGCAGACGCGCGAGCACATCCTGCTGGCGCGCCAGGTGGGCGTTCCGTACATGGTGGTGTACCTGAACAAGGCGGACATGGTGGACGACGCCGAGCTGCTGGAGCTCGTCGAGCTGGAAGTTCGCGAGCTGCTGTCGAAGTACGACTTTCCGGGCGACAAGACGCCGATCGTGACGGGCTCGGCGCTGAAGGCGCTGGAGGGCGACACGGGCCCGCTGGGCGTGCCCTCGGTGGTGAAGCTGGTGGAGGCGCTGGACTCCTACATTCCGGTACCGGAGCGTGCGATCGATGGCGCGTTCCTGATGCCGGTGGAGGACGTGTTCTCGATCTCGGGTCGCGGCACGGTGGTGACGGGTCGCATTGAGCGCGGCATCGTCAAGGTGAACGACGAAGTGGAGATCATCGGCCTGAAGCCGACGGTGAAGACGATCTGCACGGGCGTGGAGATGTTCAGGAAGCTGCTCGACCAGGGTCAGGCGGGGGACAACGTGGGCGTGCTGCTGCGCGGCACGAAGCGCGAGGACGTCGAGCGTGGTCAGGTGCTGGCGAAGCCGGGCTCGATCACGCCGCACACCAAGTTTGAGGGCGAGGTGTACGTGCTGACGAAGGAGGAGGGTGGCCGTCACACGCCGTTCTTCAAGGGGTATCGTCCGCAGTTCTACTTCCGCACGACGGACGTGACGGGGGCGGTGGAGTTGCCGGAGGGCGTGGAGATGGTCATGCCGGGCGACAACATCCAGATGACGATCGAGCTGATCAGCCCGATCGCGATGGAAGAGGGACTGCGCTTTGCCATCCGCGAGGGTGGCCGCACCGTCGGTGCGGGCGTGGTCGCGAAAATTCTGAAGTGAATAGAGACTAGCGGATAGCGGATAGGGGTGCCGCGAGCGTGGTGCACCGTCCTCACTAACCGCTAGCCACCAGTCACTAGTCACTCATTTCGTACTGAGGTTCGATTCGCCGTCCAAAGACCCGTTCCACGCGCAGGCCAGTAGCTCAATTGGCAGAGCGGCGGTCTCCAAAACCGCAGGTTGGGGGTTCGATTCCCTCCTGGCCTGCCAGTCGGGGCGCGTGACGGGGCATTGAACGGGCGGGAAGGGCCCGAAGCAGTCACATGACCGAACAGGTTCAAACCGGTGCCAGCGCGCTGGACACCGTCAAGCTGATCGCCGCCGTGGCGATCCTGGTCGGGGGCATCGCCGCCTTCTACCTGCTCGGCACGTACCCGCTGGCCGTGCGCTGGCTGATCGTGTTCGGCGCACTCGCGGCCGGCATCGCCGTGGCGCTGCAGTCCGCCCAGGGCCGCGCGTTCTGGCAGTTCGTGCAGGGCTCGCGCGTCGAGCTGCGCAAGATCGTCTGGCCCACGCGCCAGGAAACGCTGCAGACGACGCTGGTCGTGGTGGTGGCGATCCTCGTGCTGGGGATCTTCTTCTGGGTGCTCGACTGGATGCTGGGCAGCATTACCCGCGCCCTCACCGGACAGGGAGGCTGACCGTGGCGCTGCGCTGGTACGTCGTTCACGCGTATTCGAACTTCGAGCACAAGGTGTCGGAGAGCCTCCGCGAGCGCATCAAGCTGCACGGGCTCGACGACAAGTTCGGCGAGATCCTGGTGCCGACCGAGGAAGTCGTCGAGATGAGGGACGGGCAGCGCCGCAAGAGCGAGCGCAAGTTCTTCCCGGGCTACGTGCTCGTGCAGATGGAAATGAACGAGGACACCTGGCATCTCGTGCGCGAGACGGCCAAGGTGCTCGGTTTCATCGGCGGCTCGCCGGAGAAGCCGGCGCCGATCACGGAGAAGGAAGCCAATGCGATCCTGCGCCGCGTCGAGGAAGGCGCCGAGAAGCCGCGGCCGAAGGTGCTGTTCGAGCCGGGCGAGGTGGTGCGGGTCACCAACGGACCGTTCAACGACTTCAACGGCGTCGTCGAGTCGGTGAACTACGAAAAAAACCGCCTGCAGGTGGCGGTGCAGATCCTCGGGCGCTCGGCGCCCGTGGAGCTCGATTTCAGCCAGGTCGAAAAGGCCTGAGCACACGGGGAGCCCGCGCGGGCGTTCGTACCCAACGAGAGGTGAAGAGAGATGGCGAAGAAAGTCAACGGTTACGTCAAGCTGCAGGTGCCTGCAGGCCAGGCGAACCCGAGCCCGCCGATCGGTCCGGCGCTTGGACAGCAGGGCGTGAACATCATGGAGTTCTGCAAGCAGTTCAATGCGCAGACCCAGGCGGTCGAGAAGGGCCTGCCGATCCCGGTGGTGATCACCGTGTACAGCGATCGCAGCTTCACCTTCATCATGAAGACGCCGCCGGCGTCGGTGCTGATCCGCAAGGCGATCGGCATCGAGAAGGGCAGCGGCACGCCGAACACCTCGAAGGTCGGCAAGATCAGCCGCAAGCAGCTCGAAGACATCGCGAAGACCAAAGCCTCCGACCTGACCGCGGCCGGTCTCGATGCGGCCGTGCGGACCATCGCCGGCAGCGCCCGCAGCATGGGCGTCGACGTGGAGGGGGTGTGACATGGTAACCATCGCCAAGCGCATGAAGCCGTGGGCCGAGAAGATCGTGCCCGGCAAGCAGTATCCGATCGACGACGCCATCGGCATCGTCAAGCAGTTCGCCACCGCCAAGTTCGACGAGGCGATCGACGTGGCTGTGAACCTCGGCATCGACGCTTCGAAGTCGGACCAGCAGGTCCGCGGCTCGAGCGTGCTGCCGCACGGCACCGGCAAGGTGGTGCGCGTCGCCGTGTTCACCTCGGGCAAGAACGCCGACGCCGCGCGTGAAGCAGGCGCCGACATCGTCGGGCTCGAGGACCTCGCCGAGAAGGTGAAGGCCGGCGAGATGAACTTCGACGTCGTCGTCGCGAGCCCGGACGCGATGCGCGTCGTGGGCCAGTTGGGCCAGATCCTCGGTCCCCGCGGCCTGATGCCGAACCCCAAGGTCGGCACGGTTACCCCCGACGTGGCTACCGCGGTGCGCAACGCCAAGGCCGGCCAGGTGCGTTTCCGCGCCGACAAGGCGGGCGTCATCCACTGCACGATCGGCAAGGCCAGCTTCGACGTCAAGGCGCTGCACGAGAACCTGCACGCGCTGCTCGTCGACCTGCAGAAGGCCAAGCCGGCCGCTTCGAAGGGCATGTTCCTGAAGCGCATTTCGGTGTCCTCGACGATGGGACCCGGCGTCGCCGTGGACCAGTCGAGCATGAGCGCCACGGTCTGAGCCGCGGCTGCGCAAGGCCCACAGGAATTTTGTTGCAACAGTTTTGATGCAGGGCCGGTTCGGGCCGCGTGCCGTCTCCTCGGGGGTGGCGCAAGGCCGGGGCCGGTCATCATCGAAGACCGCAGGCGGGGAAACTCACGTGTTCCCCTTAATCGCGCAGGCCTGCGCAGATGGTGGTACCCGAGTCAGTGCCTCACTGTCGAAGGTCCGCCCTCTAGTCAGGGTGAACGCCCAGGGACGGGCGCTAGAGTTGGTTGATCTTCAGGCCAGGAGGAAGACATGGCGCTTCGATTGGATGACAAGAAGGCGCTGGTCGCCGAGGTGAACACGGTCGCGCGCAGCGCGCTGTCCGTGGTCGCAGCGGAGTATCGCGGCCTTTCGGTCTCGAAACTCACCGAGTTGCGAGCCAGGGCCCGGGCATCCGGTGTCTACATGCGCGTGGTGAAGAACACGCTGGCCCGTCGAGCCGTCGCCGGCACTCAGTTCGAGTGCGTCGGCGAGAAGCTCAAGGGCCCGCTGATCCTCGCCTTCTCGCAGGAAGACCCGGGTGCGGCGGCACGGCTGATCAAGGGATTCGCGAAGGACAACGACAAGCTCGTCCCTAAGCTGGTTTCCCTCGGCGGCACGGTGCTGTCGGCCAAGGACCTCGAGCGCGTCGCGAGCCTGCCTACCAAGGCACAGGCTCTGGCGCAGCTGCTGGGAGTCTTGAAGGCCCCGATCGGCAAGTTCGTCCGCACGCTGGCAGAGCCTCACGCGAAGCTCGTGCGCACGATCGCCGCGATCAAGGACCAGAAGAGCGCGGCCGCCTGAGGCGGTTGCGGAACAGTTACGGGTATTCAGGCACAACGTTTTTAAGGAGCTATTAACATGGCTGCGAGTAAAGAAGACATCCTCAACGCGATCTCCAACATGACCGTGATGGAAATCGTCGATCTCGTGAAGATGATGGAAGACAAGTTCGGCGTGACGGCTGCCGCCCCGATGGCGATGGTAGCCGCCGGCGCCGCCGCTGCCGCGCCGGTGGTCGAGGAGCAGACGGAGTTCACCGTCACGATGACGAGCTTCGGCGCGAACAAGGTCGGCGTGATCAAGGTGATCCGCGAGATCACCGGCCTGGGCTTGAAGGAAGCGAAGGACCTGGTCGAGGGCGTGCCCTCGATGGTCAAGGACAGCATCCCGAAGGCCGATGCCGACGCGCTCAAGAAGAAGCTCGAAGACGCCGGCGCTGCCGCGGAGATCAAGTAACCGCGATGCGCGGGCTCGAGCCCGTTGCAAGGGGAGCCGGCCGGCGGACGAAATCCGCTGGCCGGCCCTCCGCATTTGCTGAATTTATTCTGTCCTGTCGCGCCCGGGCGGCCGCAGTGGCGACCTTGAGAGGGTGATCGCATGGCATATTCCTTCACCGACAAGAAGCGCATCCGCAAGGATTTCGGCAAGCGTGCGAGCATCCTCGAGGTGCCGTACCTGCTGGCGATCCAGCTCGATTCGTACCGCAAGTTCCTGCAGGCCGAAGTGGCCGAGGAAAAGCGCGACGAGATCGGCCTGCGCGCGGCCTTCCGCAGCGTCTTCCCCATCGTCAGCTACTCGGGCAACGCACTGCTCGAATACGTGAGTTACCGGCTCGGGGAGCCGGTGTTCGACGTCAAGGAGTGCCAGCTCCGCGGCCTCACCTATGCCGCGCCGCTGCGCGTCAAGGTGCGCCTCGTGGTGCTCGACAAGGAAGCGCCCGGCGCCAAGAAGCCGGTGAAGGACATCCGCGAGCAGGAGGTCTATCTCGGCGAACTGCCGCTGATGACCGAGAACGGCACGTTCGTCGTGAACGGCACCGAGCGCGTCATCGTCTCCCAGCTGCACCGCAGCCCCGGCGTGTTCTTCGACCACGACCGTGGCAAGACCCACAGTTCGGGCAAGCTGCTGTTCTCCGCGCGCGTGATCCCCTACCGCGGCTCCTGGCTCGACTTCGAGTTCGACGCCAAGGACTGCGTCTACGCGCGCATCGACCGCCGCCGCAAGCTCCCGGTCACCATCCTGCTGCGCGCGCTCGGCTACAGCGACGCGCAGATGCTCGACATCTTCTTCGACAAGAACACGTTCTACCTGTCGCCCGAGGGCATCGAGCTCGCGCTCGTGCCGAGCCGGCTGCGCGGCGAAACCGCCAGCTTCGAGATCAAGGTCGGCGGCAAGGTGATCGTCGAGGAAGGCCGCCGCATCACGGCGCGCCACGTCCGCCAGCTCGAGGACGCCGGCGTGGACCGCCTGCCGGTCCCGGCCGACTACCTGGTCGGCAAGGTGCTCGCGCACGACGTCGTCAACACCGAGACCGGCGAGATCCTCGCCAAGGCCAACGAGGTCCTGAGCGCGGTCAGCGCGCTGAAGCTCGTGCAGGCGGGGATCACCGAGATCCGCGCGTTGTACGTCAACGACCTCGATCGCGGCCCGTTCATGTCCGACACGCTGCGCATCGACCCGACCAAGAACCGGATGGAAGCGCTGGTCGAGATCTACCGCATGATGCGCCCGGGCGAGCCGCCCACGCGCGACGCGGCCGAGAACCTCTTCCAGAACCTGTTCTTCAACCCCGAGCGCTACGATCTTTCGGCGGTCGGCCGCATGAAGTTCAACCGCCGCGTCGGTCGCACCGAGGTGAAGGGCACCGGCATCCTCTATGACCAGCCGCACTTCGGTCGCCGCAACGACGAATTCGCCAAGGGCCTGGTCGAGCAGTACGGCAGCCGCTCCGACGTCATCGACGTGCTGCGCACGCTGATCGACATCCGCAACGGCAACGGCACGGTGGACGACATCGACCACCTCGGCAACCGCCGCGTCCGCAGCGTCGGCGAAATGGCCGAGAACGCCTTCCGCGTCGGCCTGGTGCGCGTCGAGCGCGCCGTGAAGGAGCGCCTCACCATCGCCGAGAGCGAGGGCCTGATGCCGCAGGACATGATCAACGCGAAGCCGGTTGCGGCCGCGGTGAAGGAGTTCTTCGGCTCCTCGCAGCTCTCGCAGTTCATGGACCAGAACAACCCGCTCTCCGAGGTCACCCACAAGCGCCGCGTCTCCGCACTCGGCCCGGGCGGCCTGACGCGCGAGCGCGCCGGCTTCGAAGTCCGTGACGTGCACCCGACCCACTACGGCCGCGTGTGCCCGATCGAGACGCCGGAAGGCCCGAACATCGGCCTCATCAACTCGCTCGCGGTGTACGCCCGCACCAACGATTACGGCTTCCTCGAGACTCCGTACCGCAAGGTCGTCGGCGCCCGCGTGGTCGACCAGATCGAGTACCTGTCGGCGATCGACGAGGCCCAGTACGTGATCGCGCAGGCGAACGCCACACTCGGCGCCAAGGGCGAGTTCACCGACCAGCTGATCTCGAGCCGCTACCAGAACGAGTTCATGCTCTCGACGCCGGACAAGATCCAGTACATGGACGTCTCGCCGAAGCAGATCGTCTCGGTGGCCGCCTCGCTGATCCCGTTCCTCGAGCACGACGACGCGAACCGCGCGCTGATGGGCTCGAACATGCAGCGCCAGGCGGTGCCGACGCTGCGCTCCGAGACGCCGCTGGTCGGCACCGGCATGGAGCGTCCGGTCGCGATCGACTCGGGCGTGACCGTGGTCGCGCGGCGCGGCGGCATGGTCGACTCGGTCGACGCCTCGCGCATCGTGGTCCGCGTCAACGACGCGGAGACGACCGCCGGCGAACCGGGCGTGGACATCTACAACCTGACGAAGTACACGCGCTCGAACCAGAACACCTGCATCAACCAGCGCCCGCTGGTGCACGCCGGTGACGTGATCGCGCGCGGCGACGTGCTGGCCGACGGCCCGTCCACCGACCTGGGCGACCTGGCGCTCGGCCAGAACCTGCTGGTCGCGTTCATGCCCTGGAACGGCTACAACTTCGAGGACTCGATCCTGATCTCGGAGCGGGTGGTCCAGGAGGACCGCTTCACGACGATCCACATCGAGGAACTCACCTGCGTCGCGCGCGACACCAAGCTCGGGCCCGAGGAAATCACCGCGGACATCCCGAACGTGGGTGAAGCCGCCCTCGCCAAGCTCGATGAGGCTGGCATCGCCTTCATCGGCGCCGAGGTCAAGGCCGGCGACATCCTGGTGGGCAAGGTCACGCCGAAGGGCGAGACGCAGCTCACGCCGGAAGAGAAGTTGCTGCGCGCGATTTTCGGCGAGAAGGCCTCCGACGTTAAGGACACCTCGCTGCGCGTGCCCCCGGGCATGGACGGCACGGTGATCGACGTGCGCGTATTCACGCGCGACGGCGTCGAGAAGGACTCCCGCGCGCTGATCATCGAGAAAGCCGAGATCGAGAAGGTCCGCAAGGACCTCGCGGACCAGCAGCGGATCCTCGAGGAGGACCTCTTCTCGCGCGTGCACTCGCAGCTGGTGGGCAAGGTCGCCTCGGCCGGACCGCGCAAGCTCAAGCCCGGCAGCAAGGTCACCGCGGACTACCTGCGGGATCTCCCCCGCGAGCACTGGCTCGAGGTGCGCCTCGAGGACGACGACTCCAATGCCGCTCTCGAAGTCGCGGCCGAGCGCATGCGCACGCAGCGCAAGGAGTTCGAGCGCCGCCTCGAGGAGAAGCGCCAGAAGATCACCCAGGGCGACGACCTCGCCCCCGGCGTGCTGAAGATGGTCAAGGTGTACCTCGCGGTGAAGCGCCGCGTGCAGCCCGGCGACAAGATGGCGGGCCGCCACGGCAACAAGGGCGTGATCTCGACGATCGTGCCGGTCGAAGACATGCCCTTCATGGCGGATGGCACGCCGGTCGACATCGTGCTCAATCCGCTCGGCGTGCCTTCGCGCATGAACATCGGGCAGATCCTCGAGACGCATCTGGGCTGGGCTGCCAAGGGCCTCGGCCTGAAGATCGGCCGCA
>Ga0315278_10006849_pt1 | contig 10371 bp, 13 predicted proteins | sample YL17G06_0_MG_FD_203880 | JGI IMG/M metagenome (GOLD analysis project Ga0315278, IMG submission 203880) | Sediment microbial communities from Yellowstone Lake, YNP, Wyoming, USA - YL17G06_0 | ecosystem: Environmental > Aquatic > Freshwater > Lake > Sediment | place: USA: Wyoming | collected... | reverse complement strand
AAAGGAAAAACGGCGTGGATGATAAAATTCAAAAGCTTTACGACAGCCAGGTGGGTCTTTTGAAAATGATCGCCAACGGGACTATCAAACTACTGGCGGAAGCGCAACAAGTCACCCAGGACGGGATTTCGTTCACGGCAAAATCGCCGGAAGATCGGGTGTCGCATCCGGATAACTTGACGGGGTACATACTATGAAAAACGCCACCAAGACACCAAGACACCAAGATACACCAAGTTTTTGTCTTATAATCCTCTTTGTGTTCCTTTGTGCCTTGGTGCCTTGGTGGCAGAGGTTTTAAGATGGAATTACAGGTTTTCACCGATACCGAACTGGCCGACCTCGAGCGCATCCAAAAAAACCTCACCGCCAAAATACCCCATATCCTTGAAAGCATCGGCGCCCATATCGCCAGCTCCGTCGATCAAAATTTCCAGGAAGGCGGCCGGCCCCTTTCATGGCAACCCCTCGCCCCCGCCACCCTGAAAAAAAAAAAAGGAACAAAAATACTAATCGAATCCGGGTTACTCCGGGACGGCATCATCTCCTGGGTCGAAGGAAATACCCTTTTCATCGGGCCCACAGGACCCGCGACAATTTACGCCCGCATCCAGGACCAAGGCGGCGAAACCGGCATCCATCACAGAACCATTATCCCCGCCCGCCCATACCTCCTACTCCAGCAAGAAGATCAAGAATACATACACAATTTTATCCGGCAAGAAATATTAGAGAAATAACCATGACAGACCCATTAACCAACATAAAAAAATTTTTAGAAGAAAAAACAAACATCAACAATATAGCCATCATTCCCCATGTCGAACTCATGCCCCTTGAAAAACAATTTCCCGCCATCGGGATCCTTGACGGCGGCGACCAACTCACCCCGGGCGCCAGCGAAGGACTAAGAAAACACCACGTGTTTCTCGCCGCCTATTCACAGCAGATCGGCGAACGAGAAACCGCCGTCCTGGAAGTAAGAACAATCCTCGAAACCCTCATCCCACTCCTCGAGAACCCCCAGAATTTCTACCAGGGAGCCGCGTTCGCCGGTTTCAACGGCTGCAGATATAAAAAATCAAGCGAATCACGACCCCTCGTGTATGAACAGCACGATGAACAAAAAAGCTACATCGTGATAAAGCTCGCCATATTCGAATTTACAGAAACCTATTGCGAAGAATAAATAAAAGGAGCATAAAATGAACAAAAAAGATGAACAAAAAATCCCCGTAAAATACACCGGGGACATCCAATGCCAAATCCCGGGAATCAGCAAAGCATTCCCTGGCCAGACCATCCAGGTCCCCATTAACATCGCCAACAACCTCGACAGGGACCCCAACTGGAAAAAAACCAAAAAAGAAACCACCCCGTCCAACACGTCCGAACAGTCCGAACCGTCCAACACGTCCAACCCGTCCAACCCGTCCGAACCGACCGACCAAATACCCATTAAAAAAAACAAACAAGTTAAGGAGAGACAAACATGAGCATCATACAAATCGCATCCGAAAAAGGAGAAGTCATCTGGGCCGCAATACAGACCACCGTCGATGAACCCAACTTCCCAACAACATCAGGAACCATATTTGTCACCCAATCCCCCACCATTTCCCGCGAACCCATCATAGCCACAAACAACGAAATAACCGACTCCTACGCCCAAAGACCCGGGGAAATATGCGGGTACAAAGCAGGGACCCTCAAGATAGAAATGAACTTCAAAGTCTCAGGCGCAAAAGGCGCCCTATCACCCATCCATCCCCTCATATTAGCCGCCTACGGCAGACATACAGTCGAACCCAATACCAGCGTCACATACCATCACTACCGCCGCAACCCCGAAGACCCGTTTGTCTATCTCACTATACTGATTAAAAAGCAGACGGAAACAGTTCTATTAACCAATGTCCGCGTCAATAAAATCAATATCGATATCACCAACGATAAGCTGCTCCCCGTTACATTCGACTGCCACTATGAAAAACAGTACCACGCCGGCAAATCCACCCTCAAAACCCCCATCGATGGAACAACCACACCCGTCGCCGTTATCCCTTTGAACGGCCTCGAAGATTACCAGATGTTTGACGTCGGCAGCTATATCTACGTCGGCGTCGATGATAATGACGGCGCGGGATACCTCGTCACTGCCGTGAGTAAGACCAATAACCAGCTCACCATCCAGGGCGGCGTCGCCACTGCACAAAACGCCGGCGTCAAAATCGCCGGCTTCACCCCCGTAGTAACATCCTGCGGCAGTAACCTCCAGGCCGGCAAATCCTGGAAAACAGCCAATACCGGCGAACTCGGCGCCCGCAAAATCTACTACACCAACCTCCAATACAACCTCGAAAACAACGTAAAACCCCTCGAAAACATCTGCAGCGATGACGGCGTTATCGGTTTCGCCGAAGGCGGCCGAAAAGTAACCCTCAGTACCAACCGCTACTATTCCCTCACCGGAGATAACGCCCGTTACCTCCTCCAAAACCAGGTCGGCATTCCCATTACCGCACAGGTCGGAACCGAACAAGGAAAAATACTCCAGCTCATTATCCCATCCTGGAAAATCAATAAACAAACCGAAAGCGGCAAAGAAGAAAAAACCATCGCCATCGATGGCCAGTGCTTCGAAGACATCGGCGATGACGAAAGCACCCTCGTGCTCAAATAAGGAGAAAAAAAATGAAAGTAAACCAAAAAACAACACAAAACAATGACCTCGTACAAGAACACCCCTATCCGTTGCCCTACCTCGGAATTACATTGCAAGTCCATGTCAAATACCTCGATGAAGAAACCATCGAAACATTCCGCAAAAAATCCATCGCAATCCATTGGGAGAAACGACAGAAAGTCGAAGACATCGACGTAAAGAAAATCAATAACCATATCTTTACAGCAGCCCTGCAAAATATCGAAAACTTAACACCCCGCGCAGTAAAATACCTCATCGAGCCCAACGTTACGTTAGAACTCGATGAAGAAACCACCTGGGATGCCCCCATGAAGTTCGATGACAATGTCAAAAAAATAATTACCGCCCATATCAATTACAATTTCGCCGCGTTCCTCCTAACCATGAGTCGTGACGTCGAAACCCTCGTGAACGCCCGGGAAACCCAGGAGCAGGAAAATTTAGCGCCTATCTCCGGTACCTCAGAGGACCACGGTTAACCGATGAAGAACTCAACCAGATCCAGGCAGAGGAAGGCGAGGTACCGGAGCACCTAGTACCCGTGAAACCAACCCAGGAGACCATAGAGACAATGAAATTGTGGAATACCATCAAAACCCAGGTCAAGGTCGCCCCCTTCGGCGGCGTCTATGCCCTTGATCTCGGCAGCGTCTCCCAGGTATTCGTGGCCCTCGGAGTAGACAATATCCCCGGGCAGATCCAAAAAATGCAGCTCATCTTCCAGGAAGTCTACGGCAAACAAAAATGAAAAAACCGATCAAGGATCAGGATATTGTAGGGGCGGGCCCCCGTGTCCGCCCCACACGTCCGACTATTTACTTATCTTCATCATTCATCATTCATCATACCCTCTTTTCATTTGTCCAACCAGTCCAACCAGTCCAACAAGTCCAACTCGTCCGACCCATTTCGATTTTCAAAAAAAAAACACAAAAAAATAAAAAACAACAAAAGGAGAAAAAAAAATGAACACAAAAAAAAACAAAAAAACCATTACAGCGCGGATAGCCGCCATTGTAAATTACCTCAAAACCCTTATCCGGCGGCTCCTATGCCGCAAGCCCCACGTTGGCGCAAACAATGCAAACAGCGCAAGCAACCCCGCCATAGCCGCCGATACAGCCGATACAGCCGGTATCAAGACCACCAATATGGTAAAAGATTCCAGCATAACCTAAGCATAACACATAACACAGGCCCATCAATGACGCCAATTACCACCAATTCCCGTAGGGGCGGGCCCCCGTGTCCGCCCAAACCCCTTTTTTCTTTTCTTCATCATTCATCATTCATCATACCCTCTTTTCATTTGTCCAACCAGTCCAACCAGTCCAACTCGTCCGACTATTTTTTTCACCAATCACCCTTTTCCCACCTTCGCGACACTTCGCGTACTTCGCGGCTAAACAACCATGAGTAACCCCAACGACACCATAGCCATCCGGATAAAAATAGATGCAGCCGATGGCGCCGTAACCATAACCAATTTAGCCACCACCATAAAAACAGCCGCCGCCCGGATAACCACCGATTTCAACCAAACAACCAAAAGCATCTACCAGCTTGGGCAGCAGGTACACAGTATAGCCGGCCTAATTACCGGCGTGATTCCCATCCTCGGCCATTTCAGCCAAAAAATCCAGGCAGTCGTTCCCAGTGTCAACCAACTAGTACAGGCAATAGCAAAGATCGGTACAGCCATAAGCGCGCAGGACCCCCTCGCCCTCGTCGGCCAAATCGGCAGGGCCATCGGCGCCATCCTCGACATCTTCAAAAAAGAACGCGACTGGGCCGGCGAGGCCAACGCCCTCATCGGAAATCTCCCCGGCGTCACCCAGGAAATAACCAATCGAGTGGCCGAATTAGGCAAACAACTGGGCAGCGTACGCCAGGCCTTCCGCCAACTCATGGGCGACATCATCCAGGATACCGTAACAAGCAAGAAAACATTCGAAACCTGGGCCGCCCAGGTCATGAACCTATACAATTACATCGGACGTTATGAAACCACCATCGATGGAAAGGTCATCTCCTATGAAGGAGTCGAGAATCTCAATGACGCCTTCCAGGCCCTGGTGGATAAAGTTGATGAATTCCACATGCGGGGCAGCAAGGCCATGATCGATATCATCCGCCGGGCCCAGGAATTGGGCCTGGAAGTGGAATCGATTTCATCATATATCAATGAGCAACTGACCGGCAGCAACGGGCTGATCAATAGTTTCAATAAGTATGTCAATTCAATGAATGACAACGATGCCTATCTGGGCGTCATCGATGAAAATACCCAATTCCTCGATACCCAGGTCCAGGCCATGGTGGCCGCCCTAACGAAGCAAGGGTACAGCTACTTTGAAATTGCTCAGATGCTGGGGGATTCCCTCACCACCCTGGGAGAAAAAGCGGCCGCTGAGGGAACGCAACTCCCGGAATATCTCCGGCAGATGACGGACTTATCCGCTTTTATTACCCAGAATCAGACCCTCATCGATAACATCGAAGCCACCCGCGGCATGATGGAGGCGCTGGGGAATACGAATAATATGACGAAGGAAAGCTTTGAGAGCTTTCTGACCCAGGGACTTGCTAATTATCAGGCTTTGAAGGATGCCGGTGGAAAAGAGATCGATAATCTCCGGATAATGGCGCCGTACCTCCAGGACCTGCAGTCTTATGCGGAAACTTATAATCTTACCATCGATGCCCAGACCCAGGCCCTCATCGATCAAGCCAACGCAAATAAATTTTTGACAGACAGTACGCTCACCGACACAGAAAAGCAAATTACCCTCCTGGAAGAGATCGTGACCCTGTTGGGCGGGAAGATTCCCTATGCAATCCAGGGCGTTGAGGATACAGTTTCAACATCGATGGACTCCATTACCGGCGATGTGGAAACCTGGAACAGTACCATAAACGATGTCGGCGAGACCATCGAAACCATAGGCGGGAAAATAACCGACCTGGACAACATCAATCATGAAAAAATAATCGGGAATACAATTGTAACCGACACAAATCTGTGGATAGGCAAGCTCATCGAAGTAGGCGACCAAATATACAAAATCATCGATGCCGTCACCGTCGGCGACACCGTCTATAAGAAAGTCATGCAGAGCATGAGCGATTCCACCCAGGCCCTCTACCTCGGCACGGACGGCGTATTAAGAAGCCTCCGCGACATCATCGCCCTCCAGGGCCAGGTCACCGCCAACCAGGTCGGCGGGAACTACGGCGTCTATACCCAGGACCAAAAAATTGCCAACTCCCTAAAGTTCCACCAACTGGGCGAATTATGGACCGCCAACCGGGCCACGATCCTCGGTGACAAAAGCTGGATGTCCACTTTTTACCGCGATTTGTACGCCCTGCGCGGCGGCGTCCTCGATGACGAAACATACCAGTTTAACAAATTCCTCGCCTCCATAGGGCAATGGAACACCCACATCCAGGCCGGGCACACCTGGGACAACATCAACCAAAAATGGATTATCCCCCAGGCCGCCGCCGGCGGCCTGTTCATAGTCGAACCCGGCTACCCCCAAAACCAACCCGGCAAAAACATCGGCGTCCACAGCGGAGAAATGCTTCGCGTATACACCGCCGCCGAAACCAGCAAATACATGGGCATAGGTTATGTCCCCCCATTCGACCCCCGCACCGGCAATGAAATCCATACAGCCAATACCCCGACTACGATACATGACTATTACCAGCCCCATACCCCATCCCATTACAATAATATCACCCACCCGTCCAACCCGTCCCACCCGTCCAACATGTCCAACATGTCCAACCCGTCCGACCCATCCCAATTAACCATACAACCAATAAACATACCAAAACAGACACAATCCCCATCCAACTTCCCCAAAGAAATCACCATCCGGCATGAGGTAACCATCCGGATTGAGGGCGACGCCGGCGGCCCCATCGAAATCGATGAAAAAAAATTAGCCAGGGAAATACTAGAACTGGTAGAAGACAATAGTAACGGCTTTACCGGCAAATTAGTCAGAGAACTGGAGAAATACCAATGAGCCTTAATGCCAACGGCGGATTACTATTGAGAAGAATCAAACCTACCGCTATTACCAGCACTTCACAACAAACCGGGTACGAAATCACTTATGCCCTTGACCCCAATCCCTCTATATTATATAAGAGCGCGGCGCAGACGGCCACCATAAACATGACCTTTGCCGATGTCCTGCCCGTGCCTCATGCCATTACTTTAGTCAACCACAACCTGCCGGCTACGGCAACGGTTCAGTTGAAATACTATTCCAATTCAGGGTTTACAACCCTCATCGGAACCCTTAACATGACCCGGTGCGAAAAAAACATGTACCGCATCATCGATGTCGGGGAACTGCCATCGATGAACAAATACGTACAGCTTGTGATAGACAGCAAACAGGCCAATTTTTATATCGGGGTGATATTCACGTCCAATGTTTTCCAGTTTCCACACAATTTTTCCTGGGGATTCGATGACGAATTCACTGTTGAAAAGGAAGTCGTGGTAACCGATTACGCATACACAATAGAGACACCCGGCGACGACGACGCCTGGAGCGCCCCCGAATACCACAAAATACGGATAACCTTTGATGACGTCAACCGGGCTTACCACAGCCAGTTCCTGCAGGTCATCCGGCCCGGCAAAAAAGTATTTTTCCCTTCCCCGGCCCGGGGCCAATGCTATTACGGCATCGTACCGGATAAGACATTGAAAGCCACAAAGAAGCAAACCGGCGACAACTACTCGGTGAACTTCCAGGAAGACGCCATCGGAGAAAGCCAATAATGTCCGACATATATATAGAGGTGTATTGGCTTTCCGGCATGGAAGCATACAGCTATACCGCTATTCCTTTTTCTAATTATCAATCCTTGCCGCGGCTCATGACAATGAGTGACATTATATATTCAATACGATTCGACGGGGAGATAGAAAATCAAACCGTCACTATTACCCTGAGTAATCATGATCGGTATTTCGATACCAAAATGGCCGGCGACCCGTTTATTATAGAAAGGGTTGTGAAAATTAAGAATTCCACAATGACACTCTTCACCGGCCTGGTACGTGAAATGCCGGATTTTAGCGATGAGAATGTAATCGTGTTGAAAGTCGATATATTCAGTTTGATCGATAGAGAAATCAACCGGGCTATTACAAAAGCCCAATTCAGCAACTGCCCGAGCACAAATCAAGGAAAATTCAGCAATTATGTCTGTGGCGCCGCCGATACCTACCCCAGCACTTTCACCGCCATTCGCATCGATACAGAGAAATTCCTCGCCGCATGGAACCACGTTTCACTAATAAGCGGCGTCTACGACGGCGAAACGCAAATAACCTCATTTACAGTCACCTATGAACCGCCTCTCGGTTATACCTATATTAATTGCTCCAGTACCTCAGATGAAATTACCTTTTCCTGCCAGGCACCGTTCAAACATTCATTAGAACACGAATGGGACCCCCCCCCCCTGGATAATCCGGCCACCATGCTGCACGTCCTATTAGAAACTACAGATTGCCAGGTAACAATAAATGAAACAAATTACGAAGAAGCTAAACAACGCTTCATCGATAGATACCATACCGGCAACGTCTATATTACCGGGTCAACTACCATAAAAACATTCCTTTCCGATTTTGCGAAATCTTACAACTGCTTTATTCGATTCAATCGAGACCTCGAACTTGAACTCATATTTACTGAATATTCAATACATCCTGACCTGAAAATACACCCCACCTATATCAAAAATTTTCAAAAAAAACACGATACATCCTACCTGACCGGTGCATTTACACGAAAATACCACTACCTCCCCGCATCCGGAGAATTCAAACAGACCCCAGCCGATGTCATACCACTAAATCCATATAATAGCAAAACAACCGAATTAGAACAAACGTATATTATCGATGATGTGACATCCTATTCGCTTGCCCATCGAGAAAGATATATCAAAGAAAAACCACTGCTGTATGTAAATTTCGAAGTACCAAAGACATTCACAGATCAAATCCTGCCCGGCGACTACATCTATATCAAACACCGCCGCCACTTCTTCCCCAATGAATATCGAAAAATACTCGTGATGCGAATAGTAAGCAATCGAAAAAAAGCGCTGGATACAATCGAAGGCTTCGATTTTTCGCACATTGAAATGAATTGTTTCAAAATATGCGACGCCAGCGACCCGGAACTTAACTATATATATGAAACAGGAAACCCAGCCAATCCTGTAATCGGCTGGGCCAATTAAGGAGATAACATGGCATTTCCATCACCCCCATATTCTGTTGATGATGTGTTGTGGACTAAGGCCGTTCTAAAAGGAGGCCAGGGCGAATCCCGGCAGCCGGGATTATATGAAATCCGCATGTTCTTAGAGTCAGGAGAGTGGATACAGAAAGCCTGGAACAACGGCGCCTGGGTGGAAACCAACCGGGCGAGGATATACGTCGATAACCAGACCGGGACCAGGGGGCTTCCCCTCATCCAGGGGGGGCGCGTCACGTACGGCGCCGGCGTCCTCGGCACCGTTACCTTTAATACCGCCTACAGCAGCACACCGACGGTTGTCGCAACCCCGGATAATATTACCGGCGCACATATCTACGTCAAGACCATTACAACTACGTCCTTCGGGATATGTACAGACCTGGCGGGCTACAAACAGTGGATGAGCGTAGGACCCGCTTAAGCATAAAGGAGTGAATATGAACCTAATAAAAATAACAATAACAGGGAAAAAAGGAAAAACCGTGAACTATTCCCCCCAATTCCAGGAGAATGAGAATGCCCTTTCCTGGGAGAGCTTCCGCTTTTATACCCCCGTTGGGGGCGCTGTAGATGCCCAGGATTTCAATTATTATGACGTGCCGGCAGGGCAGGTTCAAATCGAAAGAGAAGAAATCCCCAAGACACTTCTAATAATAGTAACCCAGGAGCGGGGCGTGGAAGCGATGGAAATATACCAGGGCGCGGAAGCCACAATGGAACCGGTCATAATCGGGTTGGAAGGCGATATCATAGCAACCGGGCGAATCCCCGCCGACGTCCAGGAAGAAATTTTAATACAATTTAAAGAGGTTATAAATGGCCAATAAAACAAATTTAAATCCCGTTTTAAGACCCGTTAAGGTTGGCGACAAAACAAGCCTGATGGAAAACATAACAAACCGGGACAAGCTCCAGGCGCTTTTAACCGATTTAAGGACAGAAGCAAAACGCCAGGCATTCGTCAATAAATATTTTTCCGGGTTAGATAAGATAGCCCAGGAAGGAATAGAACAGATATTAACACTTGTATCATTTATAAAACAATAATAGCCGGAGATTGTTGAAATGTGGGAAAAGCAAAATGCCTTTTCTGGCATGGCTTTTTCCACATTTCAATGATTGGAGGCTACAAGTTTTGTGGGAATGTGGAAAAGTCAGATCGTTTATGACTTTTCCAGGGATTGTGCGTAAGGTGTGGGAAAATCCGGCGTTTTCCCGGGTTTTTCCATAGCTTTCCACAATACGTCATTTCCACAAAACAGGTATCTTTTTAATAAAAAAGAACAGGATATAAAATAACAAGAAGTTCCCAGAACTGACAGGAAAGCCGATCCTCAAATCTGGGGCGCGCGCTTA
>Ga0315278_10006848_pt1 | contig 10372 bp, 12 predicted proteins | sample YL17G06_0_MG_FD_203880 | JGI IMG/M metagenome (GOLD analysis project Ga0315278, IMG submission 203880) | Sediment microbial communities from Yellowstone Lake, YNP, Wyoming, USA - YL17G06_0 | ecosystem: Environmental > Aquatic > Freshwater > Lake > Sediment | place: USA: Wyoming | collected... | reverse complement strand
TGCGTGAGATAGCTGACACCAAGCCGTAAATACGTCACAGACACGCGTTCTCTCTACAATACCAACTCAAGTTTAGTGGCCCGATTCCCTCTGAATCGATTGTAGTCTGGTCAACGGAATTGCTCGATCAGTCGTAACTACTCAGGTAGATAGGCTGAAGGCTTTTAGGGGTTGGACTTCTTGCGCAACGAGGATTCATCTCTGCTTGAACCCAAGGTCCTAGCCCGCATTATTCATGACGATTCGTGGCGAAAGCGTGCAGACGCGAAGCGAGACGGGCACTCGGAGGCGTGAAGCCCTGAGGCATACTCGTGCAGTATGTCGAAGGGCTGAACGGCGAGACTGCCCGTCACAGCCGCGTATCCGCGCTTGCAGCAGAAGCGTCATGAATAATGCGGGCTAGGAGCCTGTTCGGCATTGACTGTTCTACTGCGGCGAACGATCCGAGACCATCTGCGTCGTTCTCGGCCCGCTCCCAAGAACCGTGAAACGTGAGGCGTGAAACGTGAAACGAGGGTCAGCCTTCGGCCTGCGGCCTCGCATCTGGCCGCACCTCCTTCGCCTCGTCACGAAAGCAATGTCGGACAGGCTCCTAGAAACCGAGAAGGTGTTGAATGGTTTGGTTCGTGCCTTGCGAGATATTTTATAGCCTTCAGCCTTCAGCCTAAACACCTGAGTAGAGACGATCATTCTATGAGAGCGTAGGCCTATCACGTTTGCCGGGCGATTCAGAGGCAGTCATGGTGCCGTTCCGCTTGTGGAATAATGACTCGCTGACGACACAGTGTTGTATCTGTAGCCCTACAGGGGAGAGCCACCATGAAAATGGATAAGGACTCAGATGGCACAACGTGACAGGGAGCTGCGATCAACCGACGGCGAGAGACCGCCGCTGTCTCTTGGGAGAAATAAGGACCGCAACAAAGAACAGCAGTGTGGCGAGCAACACAATGGCAGGACCGGAGGGGATATCCCAGTACGAGGAGATGAGCACTCCCCCGACTGAGCAGGTGATTCCGATGAGGACCGAATACCAGGTAAGCGTCGAGAGACTATGCGTCAGTTGGTAGGCGGTGGAGGCAGGAATCAGGATCATCGCGAAGACAAGGATCGCGCCGACGGTCTTGAGTGATATCACCACCGTGAGCGCGACCAGGGCCAGCAAAAGGAAAAATATGCGCCGGGCCGGCACCCCGGAGGCTTCGGCCATTTCTTGGTCGAATGCGATGAAGTAGAGTTCTTTCGAGAAGAGCACAATCGCACCGATGACGACGATGCTCAATCCGCCGATGGTGAGTAGTTCCTCGCTGGTCACTGCCAGCACATTTCCAAAGAGGTAGCCATAGACCTCGGCGTTATAGGTCTTCATCAGGCCGATGAAGAGAATGGCCAGGGCCATGGTGGCGGTATAGAGAATGCCGATGGAGACATCGAGTTTCATCCGGCCTTTTTCTTCCATCCATCCCGTGGTCCAGACCGTGGCGAGGCCAAACACCAAGGCCATGAGCAGCGGCGGCCAGCCTATTAAAAAGCCGAGCGCGACCCCGGCAAACGCCGCATGCGCCGTGCCGGCTCCCATAAACGCCAACCCTCGTAGCACGACGAAGACACCGATCGTCGAGCACAAGGCGCCAACGAGCGCAGCCGCTAGAAGAGAACGCTGTATAAAGTCGTACGCGAGCAGGTCAAGCATCGTACTGCATGGTCAATGATGGTGGTGATAATCCTCGACGATGATGGTGTCCCGTTCCGTGATGACCAGGTCTTTCCCGTAGACCTGGCTGAGAATGTCTGGCTTCAGGACATCGGCAGGCGGCCCTGCGGCGTAGAGGCGGGTCTTGAGGAGCACGAGCCGGTCCACCCGCGAACGGATCATATTGATGTCATGGGTGATCAAGAGGACTGTCAAACCTAACTCTTCGTGCAGATGCTGCACCAACTCGACGACGTTGTGCTGCGTCGTGATATCCAGTCCAGTCGTCGGCTCGTCGAGCAACAATACTTGTGGTTGCTGGGCCAACGCTCTGGCGATAAAGACCCGCTGCTGTTGTCCTCCAGAGAGGTGGCCCAGCGCGTTGTCGCGATGCCCCTCCATCCCCACATGAGCCAAGGCGTCCAGCGCGATCTTGCGATCTTTCCCTGATGGCCTCGTGAACAGACCTAATGCGCCGTACCGTCCCATCATGACGGTTTCCAGTACCGTGACGGGAAAGTTGCGATCGACCACTCCCTTCTGAGGCAGGTAGCCGATCTTGGCCCGGTGGTGACAGCGTAGTTCATCACAGGCACAATCGAAAATTCTGAGGTGGCCTTTCAGCGGAGCCATCAAACCGAGGACCGCGCGGCAGAGAGTCGTCTTTCCGGACCCGTTGGGCCCGATGACCCCCACGAACTCGCCGGATTGGATGTCGAGCGAGATATCCTCAAGTGCAACCACCCCAGGGAACCCAAAGGTGGCATGATCGAAATGAATGATAGGGAGCGACTGACTTGCCACGTCGGTGAGGACTCCTCTCAGTCCAAGCCGCTGATACCGATGCCTATCGACCGCTAGGCCGCGTCCAGCGCGTTGGCTAATTGGAGCACATTATAACGAAGCATGTCGAGATAGGTCTCTGTGTGCGGGAGGCCTCCCGGGAGAGTGGTGAGCACCACCACGCGCGCGCCGGTCTCCTTGGCCAACAGCTCGGGAATCTTTTGGCTCAGCTGAATTTCCGAGACCACGACCTTGATCCGGTCCTTTTTGATCTTCGCTATGAGGCCGTGAAGGTGGAGCGCCGATGGCTCGCTGCCGGATTGCGGTTGGATCGTCCCGACGATCTGGAACCCAAAGCGCCTCGCGAAGTACGGCCAGGCCGGGTGATGGGCGACGAATCGCCGATCGGCCAGGCGTGTGACCCGATCACTCAGGTCCCCTCGCAGTTGGTCCAGCTTCCGAAGGTAGGAGGCCTGATTGGCTCGATACTCCGTCGCATGGGCCGAGTCTACCTGAATGAGCGCTTCCGTGATGTGCCGCATCATGGTCGTCGCATTCTCAGGGTCCATCCATACGTGAGGATTCCCTCGTTCGTCCTCTTCGGCGACATACGCCGCGCCGTCATGGTCTGGCCTGTCGCGAAGAAGCGCGATGCCTTTGGAGGTGGTGACGACCCGGAGTGATGCGCTGCCGGCATTCTTCACCAACGAGGAGACCCAGACTTCAAGGCCGATACCGACCTCGAACAGCAGCCGGGCTTTCCGGACGGCGACCAGATCACTTGGTTTGGGGGAATAGGTATGTTCGTTCTCATAGCCGCTCAGCAGGGAGATCACCCGTACGTGGGGTCCGCCGACTTGTTCGGTCAGGTCCTTCAAGACAGGAATCGTGACCACGATGTTAAGGGGCTCCACAGGAGAGGCGGCAAGGGCCAGAGGTGCGGCGAGCAAACCGTGGCTAATGAGGATCGCCCAGAGTAGGCGTAGTAATCGCAGATTCAGCATGGGCGAGGACGCTAACATTGGGTCCCCTCGTTGTCAACGCAGCGACTTGGGTTGATCTCTAGCCCACATGATTCATGCGGGCTAGAGCCTGACGAATTGCTGCGTGGACGTGTGGTTGAGCGCCGAACGGGCACGGCTCGATGAGGAACCGGATGACATGCTCCAGCAGAATCCCGTGTGGCGCGCGCGGGAAGAGCTGTTGCAGCGCCTGCGCGCCCACGGCAAAGCGCCGAAGGTCGCCCTCGTGGCCGCGATGCGCAAGTTGCTGACACTGCTCAATGCGATGGTCCATGATGGAACTCCGTGGCGGCCGGCAGCGGCAGCGGCAGTGTGACAGTCAAGACAGTTGCTCGGCCCTGCACTCGCTGCGGCCTTGCCGGGGACAAGGCGCGTCCCAGGGCAAAGAGTCTGTCTTGGCAGACTCAGGGCGGGAGGGTAAAATAACCGCCGGGGTTGGGCGGTTGAGAAGTCCGGCCTGTTTGAACATCCTGCGCGGAATTCTCTTCTTCTCCAGGACATGGAGGCCATCGATCTTTTACTGTACTGAAATGGTTTTCCCGCAGCTTGCTAGCAGGATGCTTAAGAAGGCCGCCAGCCAGAAGAAGGTTGAGGTTCAGGCTAAGGTTGAGGTAAAGAGAGTCTGATCTTCACTCAACCTCAACCTCGACCTCAGCCTGTCTGCTGCGAACGGTCGATACGGACCCTCGAAGTTCTTGCGTACAAGAATTGTTTTCCCGCAGCCTGCTAGCCCGCATTATTCATGACGGTTCGTCGTCCCCCACCCCTCCCTCCCCCATACTATGGGGGAGGGTGAGGGAGGGGGGCCGAGACGGGCGCGCGGAGCCGGGAGGCGGGGTCACACCCCGCCTGGGAGTTCCGAAGGGGGTGTGCCCCCTTCGTGGGGATTCTACAAGGGGGCTGGCCCCCTTGTAAGAGTGGGCGAAGCAGGCTTCAGAGCTGAGCCCGCGAGGAAGGGAGGCATCCTTGAACAGGATGTGAACCGACCGAGCGGCGAGCCCGCCCGCTTGGGCGCTGTGAAACATGCGGCCAAGTGTGTCGCAGCGGCGAATCCGCGATTGCAGTAGAAGCGCTCGTGAATAATGCGGGCTAGGTTGAAAGACCATCCTATGGAAGAAGCCCTGACGTTTCATGATCGCCATGGTCACGGCATTGCCGCGATGCTGAACACGCCTGACGGACCAACGACGCGTCTCGCCGTGCTGTGTCATGGATTTCTCTCCGGCAAGAACAGTACGACCAACAGGACCTTGACCCGCCTCCTCAATGAACAGGGCCTGGCGACCTTTCGGTTCGACTTTTTCGGCCAAGGAGACAGTGACGGACCGTTCGAAAAGCTCACGACAACCCTGGCCGTGCATCAAACCCAAGCCGCACTGGATCTGGTGACCGCCAGGGGATATGACCGAATCGGGCTCGTCGGCTCCAGCTTTGGAGGGCTCGTCGCCATCCTCACGGCAGCCCAGCGTCGCGATATCGCCTGTTTGGCCCTCAAATGCCCTGTGGTGGACTTTGCGGAAGAGCTTCGCTTACAATTCGGGCCAGAAGAGTTGGCACGGTGGCAAGCCACGGACACGATTCCGAACATCATGGGAGGACCGGACCGGGTCCGTTTGCGGTATGACTTTTACGAAGACTGCCTCAGACAAATTGCCTATGGGCCGGCTGAACGAATCACTGTGCCCACGCTAATTGTCCAGGGTGAGCAGGATGAATGTGTCCCCCTCCATCAAAGCCGGCGATTGCGTGACGCGCTGGGGGGTCCGAAGCGGCTGGAGCTCCTGCCAGGCGCCGATCATCAATTCACTCGGGGGGAGGATTTTCGCCAGATGACCACATCGATCAGCGATTGGCTTATGACCCATCTTCCCGTGCAGCGTGAAGTGGAAGATATCTGACGATCTGTTGATCTGTTGAATTCCGAACATTCAACAGATCAACAGATCAACAGATTCCGGAATTGCTTCACGAACGACGGACGAAGAGAGCGGACTTTTTCAGCATCCTGCTTGATAGAGCATGATTACCGAAGGCGTCCAACACCTCTTGACGGTTCTGTATCCCCTCTACAAAGAGGAGGTCTACCGACGACGCGAACAGATGATGCGGCTCACTGCCTTCGGTTCGCTGGGTCTGATCGCGATGCTCTTTGCGCTCCTCTTGAGCCCACAGAAGGATCGGCTGACGTCCTTCGATACTCTGTTAATTGGACTCACAAGCCTAATCTGGTGCGGGTTGTTCTGCGCACTGATTCTGCAACAGCAGTACCGTCACCGGCTGGCCAAACAGGTCCTGGTTCAGCTCGAGCAAGCACTGGGATTTTATGAAGAGGGTCTGGTTGTGGAACATCAGGCGCTCTATCCCGAAGGGTGGAAGACCGCCTGGCTGAGTGATCGAACCGGCACGCTCTACTTCACCGCGCTCTGTTCGTTGACGGGATTATTCCTTCTGGCGCTCCTCTTCTCATAATCCCGAATAGCGGTGGCTGAACTGCGCACCCAATGCGAAATTCGCCAGGTCCCTGCTCGGGACCTGATCGCTCCAGGGATACAACCGTCCATCTGTTCCTCTGGCCGACTTCTCCCATTCCGCTTCGGTGGGAAGCCGCTTCCCCTTCCACCGACAATAGGCATCAGCGTCAGACCAGTCCACGCCAATCACCGGCCGATCGCGATGCTGCGACAGATCGACCCTGTTCCATTGCCAGGGCGCGAGACGGTTTGTGGCAGCGAGGAACGATGCGTACTGCGCCGTCGTCACTTCGTGGAGATCCATTGAAAAACTACCGGCCCAAACCCGGTGCATGGGACGTTCATCCTCTAACGCTTGTCCACCATCCGATCCCATCGAGAACTCACCGGCTGGAATCTCGACCATGGGTGTCTCGGCTGGTGCCGCCTGTTCGACCGGTCTATTTTTTCGTAGGTTTTCAAGCTGGGCTTGCGCGAAGTCAGTACTTGCAAGCATGCCGATCAAGAGCGGGGCGAGGATAGAGACTCCGAGCGAGAACCGCATGGCGCAGTAGCATACACAGGCAAGCGCCATGGCCGAGGGCCATGCGAAGTCGGTGTTGAGAAGCGAAGAGGAACTGCCGCAGAGTGGGCAGGATGGTCAAAACGGTCGATGTTCTCACCCACCCAACCCCGGCGCGCCTAGACGCGCCGTTCCGCGGGCAAGGCCGCAGCCGATGGCCACACCGCAGGCGTACCCTCTGGGGCGCACGGTGCGACGAATAAGGAGCACCAAGTCTGTGCGCGCCGCCGAGTTGGTGAGGCGGCCGGGTCTCCGTTGAGGATGTGGCCGAGGTGAGAACGCCGTTGGGGATCGTTTTCACCATCCTGTCCTGTTCAGTGGATGATTCCACTGACAACCCAATGCCGATCATCCACCACATCGATCATCAATCGGCTCAGATTCATCTCCGCCAACTGCGCCGCCGCTTCATCTTCGGTGAACGCCGCCAGCAGGGAACGGTAAAAGTCACGCCGCAACATCTCCGGCTCCTTTGCCGCGTAACAGTCCACGATGGCCTGCGCCTCTTCGGGCGAGTCCGGTCTGAGCAGATCCATCACGAGCACGGGGGAGCCTGGCTTCACCAGTTGCCGGAGCCGATACCAAAACTGCAAGGGATTGGGCACGTGATGCAACAGACTGTTGGAGACTGCGGCATCGGCCGGTTCGACCAGCGAAACAGCCTGAAAGCGCTCGCAGCGGAAGGTAATCCGGTCAGCGAGGCCTGCCTGTTTCACCGCCGCGCCAGCCAGTCCAATCATGGGTTCCGACGCATCGACCGCGGTGATGCGACAAGAGGGAAGCGTCCGCGCGAACCGGACAGGAATGTCGCCAGGTCCACAGCCCAGGTCGAGGATGTGGCCCTCGGTAAACTCCGGATAGTATTCGCGGAAGCGATCGATAAATCCCTGATTCTCCTTTTCGAAATCTGCCCGCGCATACACGAGCGCCTGCGCAGGATCATCCATGAGTTCTGGCTCCAAGACGCGCGGCATCATGTCCTAGCCTCACAAGAGCGTATGGCTAATGGCTTATAGCAAATGGCCGACGGAGATTGGGGCAGGACTCCGACGCATGATTCTGGCCATAAGCTATACGCTATCAGCTCTTCTTTCAAATCCTGCTATACGCCATATGCTATGTGCTCTGTTCTGCAATCGTGACGGCATCTCCCGGTCTCACCACACCCTCACAAAGCACTTTCGCATAGAGCCGGCTCCATCCTGGATTCTTTTTCTGGGAGACGCGCTGGTAGTCTCCGTCCCGGAACCAGCGGGCATTCTGATCACAGGGAGTCGTATAACTCACGATCTCGACTTGGACGTCTGGCCCAATCTGAAGCTGGTCCCCCGGTTTCAGTTTCTCCCAGTCAAGCCCGGCGAGCGTCAGGTTCTCTCCGGTGGAACCGGCCTCGATCGAATGGCCCTCGTCCTGCAGCCGCTCGATCAGCTCTTGCGAGAACAGACAAAGAGCCCGATCCGGCCCGCCGTGGAATTTGAGATTCCGTTGCCGGTCGCCCGCGACACCGGTTTTGGCAATGACGGCCTCCAGCACCGGACGTTTCGGCACACCTCCGTCCGACACATTAATCTGGTGCACAAAAGGATACAGAGGACGTCCGGTCTCGGTCACGCACCTACTCCTTCGCAGGATCCCACCATCAGCAATTCCATCGCCACCCAGCCGTCTTGTTCTCGCCGTTGAGACAATATGGCGCCAACCTTGGAGAAGGCCTGGACAATCTCTTGCTCTTGCTCAAGCAGAATGCCGGACAGCAAGAGCCGCGCGCCGTGGCTCACGTACTGCGCCAGTTCATCGCACAACAGCAACAGCGTCTGGCGATCGAGATTGGCGAGAACCAGATCCGGTCGCAGCGCGCCTTGCCGATCAATGTCCTCCAGCGTTCCGCACCGGAATTCGAGATGGTCACCAAACCCGTTCTCTGTTGCATAGTCGCGCGCACAATCCACCGCAACAGGATCGCATTCCACTCCCAAGGCCGAGGCCGCCCCAAGCCGTAGAGCGACCATCCCCAGAATGCCGCTCCCCGCCCCCACGTCCAGCACGAACTCGCCGCCGTGAACGAGGTCTTCAAGCCATTCCAATAACATCCGTGTCGTCGCGTGATGACCTGTGCCAAATGCCTGCTTCGGATCGAGCACAATCTCAATGTCCTGTGCCTGCAGCGCCATTGGCTCCCAACTCGGCCTGATCACAATCCGCCGACCGATCCGAATCGGCCTGACTGACAGAGCCCACTGCCGATTCCAATCCTGATCGGGCAATTCCTCAACACGAATGTCCCTCTCGATCGAGGCATCCGGATCGAGTCTCTGCAAGGTCGCGCTCAGGCGACCGAGTGCCTCCATGCTCCACTGTGGTTTCGGCCAATAGAGATGGACAATCCCGTTCTCCTCCCATCCGCCTTGGATCACGGGATCAGCCAGCATGCCGAGCAACTCTGCCGCATCAACGGCGGTCCGAATCTGGACATCGATCCATTTCTCTGATTTCATGATGGGCTAGGAGCTTGCGGAAAACTCTCTAGGCACGCCGAAGTTTCATTTTTCAGCACGCTTGCGATAACAAGGATACACCACGCAGGATGCTCAAAAAGGCTGTCCAGCAAGGCCACAGCGAGCGAAGAGGCGAGGCGTACGCTTCGGTACGTTGAGCCTCTGAGCGATGCGAGAACGCCGCTGGCAGACTTTTTCAGCATCCTGCTAAAGTTGACGCTCTCTCCCCCTTCCAGTAAGGTCGGCACTATGCCCCAGAAGCAACCCGTGACGCCTGTAACGAAAGCCCATTCGCTGACACGCCTGGTGGCGAAACTCGACCGCGTGATCGCCCTGGCCACTGCCGCTAGTTCTTCATTCACCCGCTGGCGCCTCATCCTCTTCATCGTCGGAGCGATCTGCACGGTAGCCCTCTATAAAATGGGGTGGTATCAAGCCGGCAATGGGGCGGTCACCGCCTTCGTCGTCCTGTTTCTGATTGTGGCCGGCTATCATAACAGGCTCGAAAGTCGCGTGCACCGGCTTCGTCTCTGGAAGCAGATCAAGGTCGTGCACCTGGCACGTCTCCGGCTGGATTGGCATCACATTCCCGCTCGTCCATCGAGCGCTCCCGAGCACCATCCCTATGCCAAAGACTTGGACCTGGTCGGCCCCCACTCGCTCCTCCATCTGCTCGACACCACCGTCTCCTCGCACGGACAGACGCGGCTGGTGGCGTGGCTTCTTGAGCAGCAGCCGGGGCCGGACCAGTGGCTTCTACGCCGTCGCCTCGTGCAGGAACTCATTCCTCGATCGCTGTTTCGCGATCGGCTGGGACTCGAAGCTCAGCTGATCGGCGAACAGGAAATCAACGGCCGACGACTGGAAGCCGTCCTGAATCATGCAGTCGGATTCCCCCATCTCACGACAGTCTTAGCGATTCAAACTCTCCTCGCCGCCGCCACCATCGGGCTCGGGTTGGGTGCGCTGCTCGACTGGCTGCCGAATTATTGGATGTGGTCCTTCGCGGCCTATGCCTTGCTCTATTTCTGGACCGATCAAGGCGAAGAGTTACTGGAACATGCGGTGGGCGTGCACTTCGAGCTGGAGAAACTGGGAGCCGTGCTTGGGTTTGTTGAACGGCACGCCCGGTCTAGCCACACGGCGCTCGCCGACCTGTGGGCGCCGCTGCTCGCACCAGGCCTGAATCCGCCTCAGCTCGTCCGGCAAGCGGCCCGCACGCTGCACGCAATCAGCGTCAAAGCCCATCCGGTCATCCATCTGATCGCCAACGCGTTCTGCCCCTGGGACTTGTGGTTCACCTATCGGCTCCAACGGATTCAGGCTCAGGTGGCCGCCCACCTGCC